>Ga0213830_1000087_pt1 | contig 172669 bp, 140 predicted proteins | sample SWATP11_FD_161661 | JGI IMG/M metagenome (GOLD analysis project Ga0213830, IMG submission 161661) | Coastal seawater microbial communities from Marineland, Florida, United States - SWA TP1 #1 | ecosystem: Environmental > Aquatic > Marine > Coastal | place: USA: Florida | collected 2016-08-06 | reverse complement strand
AGACACCAAGCGCACAGGACGTGCATCTGTCAAAGTGTTATGGCAAGGATGGCTTAAATTACAAGCCATCCTTGAAGGTTACGATTTAGCAAAGTCTCTTGAATCAGACTTGTGATCAAGAGACAGCCATTCAGGGGCTTTTAATAGTTGGCTAAAATAACGAACGCAGTGAGGAAAGCCAACGGTTAAAACTCGCCCTTGGGAGCTTGTCAGGAAAGTGATAACTTCACAAATTTCTTTGATGGAGAATGACTACAACTACATCAATTTGCTTTGTTCTAACTTCCCTGACATAGCTCTGAACCGGTCAAATATTTATTTCACTTGGTATTAATGTGCCAGACGAATGCTGACCAATCACATGAGTGTAAATCTGGGTTGTTTTTAAATCATTGTGACCGAGAAGCTCCTGAACAGTTCTAATATCAGCGCCATTTAACAGCAATTGTGTTGCAAAACTATGGCGAAACGTATGTGCGGTTACATGCTTTGGGAAGCCACTTGTTATCAACGCTTTTCTCAAGACTTTTGACAATGCTGTCCAATGTAAGTGGTGACGACAAAAATAACCATCCGTTGGATGTTGGCACCTATTTCTCGAAGGAAATAAATACTGCCATTTAAAATCGGTGATTGCATAAGGATATTTCCTTGCTAAACCACTTGGTAGGCTCGTTTTTCCTTCTCCTTCAGCAATATCTCTTTGGTGGATTTTTTCCACCTTGGCGATTTGCTTCTTAATTAAAGGCATTAACGTTTGAGGTAACATAGTAACTCTATCCTTTTTGCCTTTCCCTCGAAAAACAAAAATTGACTGGTTTTCAAAGTCTATGTCTTTAATCCTTAACCTTAATAATTCAGCTTTTCGCAATCCACTCCCGTAGAGAATAGAAAACATTAGTTGGTAAGTTTCGGGCATTAAACTAATCAGCTTCATCGCCTCATCATTAGATAAGACGACAGGAACACGCTTCGGTGTTTTAGCCCTAACGGTATCGTCAAGCAAAGTTAATTCACGTTTAAAGATATGCTTGTACATAAAAACAATGGCGCATAATGCCAAGTTCTGTGTAGATGACGTCACTTTTCTATCTACAGCTAAATAGGATAGAAAGTTACTTACTTCCTCTTCCCCCATATCAACAGGGTGACGTTTTTGATTAAACAAGATGAAACGTTTAATCCAAGTTAAATACGCTTTCTCTGTTTGTATACTGTAATGCTTTGTCCTAAGCACTTGTCGAATATTTTCTAAAAACGGCGAAACTGCCATAAGCTAAAATCCATTTTGCTGTTTATATATACAGTTATAGTGCTGGAATAAATTTATGCAAATTTTTTTGAATAGACATTACTGATAATTCTCAGTAATCCCCGAGGCAAGTGACACTAAACCCGGTAACAATATGAAATAAAGCAATAAAATTGGAAATACAAAAATGGACGTTACCAAGAAGTCTCACTAATATCACGACGTTGATAATCCCCTCTGTAAATTGTGCATTTAACGGATTGATTTACTCAGTTTTTCTGGTAATTTAAAGGCAATTTCGTAGGCGGGCATTACTGAGACGTCTATATAATAACTGTTAGGTAATAAGGAGGTTACATGAGCATCAGAGATGAATTGAAAGAGGAGTATCTCTTTCTCCAACAAACATATGAAGATTTTGATAACCGTGCTCTACTGATAAAAAGTTGGTGTATCACCATTTCATTAGGAGCTTTAGCTTTAGGTTTTGACTCCGCTAAAGGTGGTTTTTCTACCCCGTTATTTCTATTTGTAGCTAGTTCCTCATTATTGTTTTGGTTAATCGAAGCAAAATGGAAAACATTCCAATATGCAAATGCTTATAGAATTCGTATTCTCGAAGCCTACTTTCGAGGTGACGAAAGCTATCAAGATATTAAACCATTTCAAATTTATAATTCATGGTTCAAGGCTTATTCAGAAGATCCGCCTGTACATAAGTATGAGAGCAATAGAATCAGTAAAACTCCTATGGCTCAAACTTTTAGTAATGCAATGCTACCTTTAGTTTTTACCCCATATTTATTCATATTTGTTGGCGGTGTTATAGGTGCAATTATTACCTAACAAGCTGTTAAACAAGGTTTAAAAGGCTTATATGCGGCGTTATTGATTTTGATAAGATAAGGGAATAACCATTACCTACAATCAATGCCTTGCCTCTAAGCCTTTTAACTCTCGCTGAATGATCAAATATTTAATTCAATTGGTATGAGTCCGATTGATAGAGTTCAAATTGAAAAATTAAACCTATAAGAACGGCCGTAGATCACAGCGGTCTGTTAGGTAACTCTATAGCTATCAATCGACATTGTAAGCCAGAAATTAGCTAATACACATAACGCGTCAACACTTGTACACTAGCCTAGTGTTCGAATCGAACCACGTCCCCTTTGCACGTAATCAATTCCGCCGTTATTTCTTGCTTATCTTCACTCAACAACAATTGTCCTATACCACTACCATTATGTAATGTATTAGGCGAGTCGGCATGCGGCTTTCGTACCTTTACTTTCATATGACGTCGCTTAGTAAACCAATTTAGAATCGACGATTCGCCATATAAATAGCGATTGAGCGTATCAAGCTTACTTATCAACTTTGGCGGAAATTCGTTTTTGATACCGCTCGCAGTAACCTGCAGTATCTTAGCAGTATTTTTACGCGAACGATGCGTCACTTCATAGACAAACGAATAATGTACATCGCCCGATAAAATTACAAAGTTAGGTGGTGTTTTGGGGTGCTGAAAAATATTAAGCATCACATTCGCAGTGCCCTTATGCGCCATCCAATTTTCTGCGTCCACTACCAACGGATAGCCAAAAAACGTGAAAATCCGTTGAATCGCTTCGATCACTTTTACACCGTAAATAGGTGCAGGCGATACCATGATAATATTTGGCTCGCCAATAAGTGCTTGCTGCATCTCTGTCATTGCTTCCCAGTCCATCAGGCCAGAGGGCTTGCCTGCATTAGACTCTGAGCGCCACCGGTGGGTACGGGTGTCTAGCACGACAACTTTAGGGAAAGTGTCTAGGTTATAGTGCCACTCGTCCCAGTCTAAAAGACGATTCACTAGCTCATCATGATTCTCTACCTTAGTGTCAGTAAAATAACTCGACTTGTCCTGAATCAATGAGGCAAATTTTGCAGGGGCATTGCCCCAGCCTTGACATAACCAGTAGCCGATCAGCGCATTGCCGATGATGCGCCGTGAAAAATCATGATTATATGCCGCTTCTTCCCATGCCCGTGTAAGATTCCAGTCGTCGGTAATGTCATGGTCATCAAAGATCATATAAACGGGTACGTGTGCCAGAGCGCGACGCACCTCGCTCAACCCAGTAGCAAACTCGCTAATAATTTGCTTTTCTTGCTCGTAAGTCTTCGAAAATTCGTCAGAAATCGCATGATAATCCAAGTCAACAAATTGCCACAGTGCTGGTGACCAAACCAATAGATACATGGCGATGACTTCAGATAGTGTCACTAAGTGATTTTTGGCATTAACCGAGGTAAAAATGGGCTTTTTAGAATAGGCAAACAACTTGTCGTACACCGCTTTGTTCACTTCGTCACGCGGTAACATAAGTTCTCTATGGTAGTAACAGGAATGGCTTTCAAACAATGCCTGACTATTATTGACCACCGCTCCTTGCCAGTGTTCATCATACAGACCAAGCAAAGTGATTACTTGATGGATGGCGACTAACATTGGACCCGCCACGTCATCTACATAGACTTGATCGCCTGTCATCAGCAGCATCGACGGCCGAGAACTTACATCATTTGATTGTTGAGCAAAAGATTTGTCTATTTGCCTGATGCTGTCTTCACTCGGAAAGTGCGGTTTGCGGCATGAACCGTGTAAGACTTTATTAATGTTAGGTTGGTAAGAAAAATTAGGTAGTGATGATTGGTAGCCAATATCATCAATTAAATCTGCTAACCCTTTGACGCCTTGCGCGGTGTGTAGCTTTATATCATAGCTCAAAAAGGTCGCTTGTGGTAAAGGCGAGGGTAAGGTCACATTAATCAATTGGACAAAGGCGTGTTTACCCACAGGGACTACACTCACCTGCTCAGGTGATAGTTTGTCACTGAAAATAAGCGATGACTCATCTTGAATCAGCAATTCACATGGGTAAGGTGAAGAGGTTACCAGCCATATTGTAATTTCTGAATCGGCGACATGCCTTAATACCGGGCCCGCAATGATCTCGGGCAAGACTTGATTAGCAATAACTACAACTCCGTGACAATAATTGGCCAGAATATCGTTATTTGTTCTGCTTTTCAAATACTAACATATAGCCTTTCTGGCACAACTTTATCGCACATTTTTAGCTGTATAATTGCTCATAAAGCTTATCAATTTTCTCGTTGATGGATGTCACTTTTTCCTGCTGATCTGGGGTCAAACGTTCGAATGCCTTATTGTTGAGCTGATCTATTTGCTCGAATATTGTTGAAATGCGTGCTTCTTGATCTTCGGTAAGTTTATCGTTATCAATGAGGTTAGTTAACTGTTCGTTTAAGGATGTTAGACGGTCTTTTTGTAAGGCGTCTAATTGCGTAGCGATGATACCGATTTGCTCTTCATCTAACGCATCAATTTGTGAAAAAACGACATTTTCTTGTTGCTCTAGTTTTTCAAAAGCTTTGTCTAACGCTGCCTCGGTTGATTCTAATGTTTGCCAATCAGCATCGGTAAATTTTTGCTCGGCACGTGTGTAGATTTGGTCAATTTTGTCGAAAACTTTGTCCGCTAAGTCGAGTTGCTTTTCAGACAAGTCACTATTTTCAAATATCTCGTCTAACTGCTGATAGGCACTTTGAATTTGCTCCCGTTCTTTTTCAGACATATGCGCAAGGTAAACATCATCAACCTGCTGACTTAATGCATCAATCGACTGATATAGTGTGGCGGTGTTAGAAAGGGAAATATGTGTAGCGGTGTGTCCGTTTGTTTGATGTGTGTTCTCCGTGCTTTGCGCTGGCACAGACGCTTGTTCACCCTTACGGACAGACTGGAGATCTGAAATTACTGAAGGGGATGCATGGTCAGTTATTTTCATTTTTGTTACTCATAGTGCAAGTCTATCATCAGCTTAGCGCTATGAAGGGTGAATAAAAACTTGAAATATTAGTCAAATTGTATCGAATTGTAGCGCAAGCAGTTGATGTAATAGCTAATATTGAAAGTAAAAAGGGGAGCCTAAGCTCCCAAGTGCATCAGGAAACTAACTCGCGCAGCCTTAATCTAATGCCAATCCGTATAATGATTTAACTACGCGTTAGTTGGCTTGATTTTGTTATAGTTTACGCCAAACGTCTGCTTTGCCGGGCTCTTGTCCTTGTGTCCACCACTTGGCTTGGTAAGTATCACCGTTATGAGTCACTTCGTCGCCGCCGTTATACACCTTACTCGCAGACCATGGACGAACTTGACCATCATCGGGCACTATTTCTTCCCATGGTCCACCAGCCGTTGGAATATCGCCTTGTGTCCACCATTTAGCGCGATATTCAACACCATCATACAAGACTGTATCGCCCGTATTGTAAATAGCACTGGCATCCCATGTAGTGTCCCCTGTATCAACATTTTTAACCGTCACGATAAAAGATTCGCTGACAACATGTGAGCCATCACTCACTGCAACAGAAACTTCATAGCTCGAATCAGCACTCACTTCGTCCGCTGATAATGAGACAGATGCCCCACTACCAGAAAGTGTTAATCCGTTTGGCACTGTCCATGAGTACAACAGTGTATCTCCATCAGGATCAGATGCCGTAACAGATACCGAAACTGATGTTGCTTCGTCCATTAGCACATCAGCGATAGGCTCAATAACAGGCGGTTGATTGCCAGTAACTTCTGCTTTTACTGTAATTTGCGTTGACTTAGTCACCGTTGCCTTACCGTCGGAAACCACAACAGTTACGGTATAGTCCGTGTCTTGCTCAACTGCAGGAGCTGTCAACGATACCGTCTTGGTGTCAGTTCCTGTTGCAGTGAATTCAGCAGGAATTGTCCAGCTATACGTTAACGGATCATTGTCACGATCTGTCGCAGTCGCCGTTACCTCAATTGCTTGGCTTTCGATAACACTCAATCCAACAGGTAACGATACTACTGGCTTGTAGTTGTCAGGTGTACCCACAGCCAAGCCTTCATGCATGGCATTGAGAATATCACCGTCATCTGCATCTATTTCCCATGCAAACAGTCCTGCTAGTCCGAGATCTCTGACATAACTCCCCTTCGCTTTCACTGATCTTGGGCTATCGTATGTAACCAGCGTGCCATTTGAGCGATTCCAGACATAAGCGGCTTCCGCTTGCTCGTCGTACCCCACTTCATAACCGTTTATACCTGAACCTGAAGCTCCCACTTTGTGGGCTTTTATGCCCTTGTAGTCTTGAATACCCGGCTCCCAAACGCCTTCTGCAGTGGTGCCAGTTAGCTTGCCCGTACCTTCTGCGGTCATTGGGTTATCACCAACTGTGTTTTCGGGCATTACGCCAACCCAGCCGCGCCCATACATCGCCGTTCCCAAGACAACTTTATTCGCAGGTACGCCTTGCCCTAACAGTTTTTGAATACCATTGTCAGCGGTATAAGCGGGACCTTTTCTTGGCTCACCATTGTCATCAACGCCTGTACCATCACATTCGTCAGTACTTAAATGTTGTCCACAAAAAATCCCGGTTTGATGGCCAGTAACATTGTTCCAGCCGCCGTAAAAGTCGTAGGTCATAGCGAAGATGTAATCCATGTGCTGAATGGCTTCACCATAATCAACGTCCTGAATTTTGTCGAAGCCCATACCTATGGCAGAGGTCAGTTCATATTCACGCCCTGTTTCGGCTTCCAATTCATCGAGCATTGCTCTAAGTTCGCGCATCAAATCTATGTATGCCTGACCATCATTTGCAGGATCGCCCAAATCAGGATTAGCACCGTCGCCACCAGGAAACTCCCAATCAATATCTACGCCATCGTATAACTTCCAAGTTTTGAGAAACTGTTTCACTGACGCGACAAATGTGTCGCGATTTGCCTTGTTAGTGAATCCATAGAAAGGATCTGATAATGTCCAACCACCGACAGATGGCAAAATTTTGAGATCAGGGTAGCGCTGCTTCAATGCCATCAACTGCGCATACGTGCCACGAATTGGATCGTTACTGTCGATACCAGGAAGTGCCTTTTGAATGGCTGCCCACGGGTCATGAATCACCACTTCATAATCTTGAGAACCGCCGCAGGCAGTTTGTAAGGCGCGCCAACTATTGCCGTTCTCGATTTCTTTCAACGACTCGTTGGGACCACAGATCGGGATAAAGCCATAAAGTAAATGCGTTAAGTTTTGGGCGGGAATGTTGGTCACATCAAAGTCGCGACCATATATACCCCATTCCACAAAATATGCGCCAACCACTGTATCTTGCTGTGGCGCATAGGAATTGTTATTGGGATTTACATCCATTGCCAATGGTGCGAGATGGCCGCCATCTGTATCAGCAATAACAATCGCTTTACCATCACTTTGCGTACAACCATCATCGTCACATAAAGCTATTTTTAACGTATGCCTGCCTGCTTTGTCGTATGGAAAAGTGATCGTTCCGCTTTTAGTGCCATCAGCTAAACTTCCCTCGTTTACCACCACATCATCAAAATAGACTTTATAGCTGTTGCCTCCAGTGCCACTCCATGCATTCCACTTGATACTGATGTTTACTTCCGATTTGGCTGTCACTAAATCCTTGTACGAACCGTTACCGTCTAAATTCACTTCCACAAAGGAATATTCTTGCGGCTTCCAGTCTATTGATGGTTTAGATGCCTGTGCAAGCACGGCACCACTATGAAGCGCTGAAGCGACAGCGCATGCTGTTAATAATTTATTATTCATCGTAATGTTCTCTTGTTGTGATTATCATTATTTTGTTTATTGGCGTTGCCAAACGTCTGCCGTACCGGGTTCTTCGCCTTGTGTCCACCATTGGGCGCGATATCGCTTACCGTTGTATTCAACAATGTCGCCCTGAACATAGGTTTTCCCTGCTTGCCATAGTGATACATCGGTATTGGATTCAAGTTGCCACGCATCACTAGATGCTGGGGGTTGATTGCGACTCCACCACTTAGCCACATAAATTTGGTTTTGATAGATCACCCGATCGCCTGCTTGATATGCAGTATTGGCGTCCCATGCAGGGACATCTGGATTAGTCGTCTGTTCAACCGTCACGTTAAACGATTGACTCGTTGATAACAGGCCATCTGATACCGTCACATGCAGCACAAAGGCTTGAGTGCTATCAACCTCCGGTGCAGTTATCACGATATCGCTACTATCGCCGGTATAGGTTAATGGCGCTGGTATTTGCCAATGATAAGTTAGCGGGTCATTATCATCATCAAACGCATGAACATGAATCGCGTGTTGCTCGCCCGAACTGAGCACGATATCGTCAATCGGTCGAACAACTGGTGCGCTATTATCGGGTTTGCTACTAATAGAAAGTTGGTAGCTATGATCCGCGTTTGTCACCCAAACTTGATTGGCTAATAGATTATTAGTATCGAAGTGAATGTTGCCATCACTGTCTTCAATACCTATATCAACGAGGTTGTCGTACTTAGTCGTTAGGTCTAGTGCCAGTACGCTAGGCCACGTGTCGAGATTGGCTTCCGTGACATCAAATAGCTCACTAATGAGCTCGTCGCCGTCGCTATTGAATATTCGCGCCCATACTTGGTCACCAATATTGGCTTGCTGTCCCTGTCGCAAGAAATAGGCTATCGCATACCATTCGTCTGGCACGGTATCATCGCGCTCGATTATAACGTCGCTACAATTGTAAAAACCCTCACCAGCGACATCATTTCGCTGCCAACGGGTGTATAGCAAAGCTTGCCCTGAACGATCTGCCGGAATACTGACTTGCATGTAGTAATAGCGATTACCGTCTGGCTCGCGCGTCACCTCAATATTGCCATGAGACTGCACAAGTTCGAGATCTTGCCAAGTCAACTTGTCTGTATCGGCATTGAACGTTGGCTTACTCAAATAAATTTGCCAGTAGCTCGGGTTATGCGGCGTTTGAGCATTGAACTTGAGTGTTATTTCATTGTTGCCATCTGGCACGATGGTAGTTTTCTGCCAATGCGGTGAGGCTAAATTGAGTCCATCTTTTTCAGCCGAACCTGCCGCACACAATGTGCCATCGGGGACTGCTGCTTCAACGGCTGCTTGATTGAGATAGTCAGCCACATTGACTGAAATTTCATGCTCTTGCACGAATGGCACATATCCCGACGCTAAAAACGCCTCTTTACATGCCAAATTCGGTATTGCGGAGCCATCATCTGGCCACCAATAGCCCCCTTGCGCCTGACAAATAGCCTGACGTGCTTTGGGAAATTCGACAAACCCGTGACCGCTAACAGGTAGTGTTGTCATGACAACTAGTGTGGCTGCCGTTAGCGATACGGTTATGTTTCTTAATTGTGGAACAACTTTATTATTGATTGTTTTCATGATCTGCTCCTTATGAATGCGCTGACTAACACTGTTAGTCAGCGCTTGGCATTACAAGCTACAAACTTGAGTCCAGTCGCTGCCGCCGGGCTCAGTACTGGTCCACCATTTGGCTTCCCAAACCGCATTGTTGTGCACCATTTTGTCACCAGCCAATGCGTGGCTTGGATTGCCTTGCCAGTCTGTGCGTGGAAAGTTCGGATAAACAGGAAGCTGTGACACATCAACGCCATCACATGTAGTACTATCGCCATTACCATCGCCATCATCCGGCTGTGCATCGGGTAGTTGAGGATATTCGGCTTTTACTGCGTATCGTTTATTCCCAAGCTCAATGGTAAAGTTCACTGGTCCCGTGATTGGCATGTAGTACATCACTTGTATGTCAACGGTTTCACCTGGTTTGAATGATTCAGTAACGCCGCCCCATTCATTAATCAATTCAATCGAGAAACGATGAAATTCGTTTTCAAAACCGCCAATATTGTTGCCTGCGGCATTAGAGCCATTTTGCTCAATCGCCATTTTTAGCTTTTTCTGTGCATTCCAATGAGACTTAAAGATGGCAGATGTTGATACAGGTACATCAAACGAAATCTTGGCACCGGAAAGATCTAGGCTTGAATTGTTAGTAAATGAAAAAGTTGGGCTGATGGGATAATTATCATCGCCGTTAGGGAATTGTTTTGCTTCAAACGTCACATCCACAGCCGTTTCAGGTAGGATGAAATCAGGGTTTCCGTTATGGGTATCGTAAGCCACGCCGCTCTGCTTAAACTTGTCGTAAGCTAACGTAGTCATCGTTGACCCCATGAAGTATTCTTGTTTGTTAGCGTCGTAATCAAAATCGCCTGCTAACTCCCAAAACATTACACCGCCCAAGCCATTGTTAATCACGTAATCAACTTTAGTTGCCATAGATTCTTCATCTTCGATTGACAGATACACTTTCTTTTGCGCATTCCACAACCACGGAGCAACTGCTGTTTGTTCGTAAAAGCGTTGATAATTACCAACAAGCTGATCTTCGGGATCGTTGACTGGATCTAAGCCATATGCAGTGGCGTAACTGCCCAATTTACCGTCTGCAAGATTCTTAACGTGCCACAGAGGATTGCTACCTGCGGGCACTTCACGATCGTTTTCAACATCGTGCCAAAGGTTATCAATGCCGACAGCACCGTTGCCACAGAAGTTCTTATCACCTTGCCCTGTGCCTTTCGGACAATCCGCTTGATTCGGTAATTTTGCTTGTCCCCAAAGGCCATTACTGCCGCCCTCTACGTCTCTAAAACCACGCGTATAATACGGAATGCCAATATTGATGCGCCCAGCTGATAATGCACCGCGGAAATAACGCACCGCCCAGTCAGTATTGAGGTAACCTATTCCTTCGTATTCCTTAGTGGTATACACATCCCACGCAGCCAGCTCTGAATCTTCCCCTGTGTCGTACAGCGCAGCATTTGGCCCCACATGTGAATTCCAAGCACCGTGCAAGTCATAAGACATGATGTTGACGTAATCAAGATATTGCGTCACTTGAAAGGTCTCCATGCCCCTTAGAAGGTAACCGGAGGAGGGAGAAGCAATGGTCAGCATGTAGTGCACGCCGTCAGCTTGTCCTGCACGGTCAAGTGCTTCACGTAACGACTTCATCAATACCTGATAGGACTTGTTCAAGGCTGCACGGCGAGGATTAGAGATCTCAAAATCATCAGGGTGACCAGAATCCGCCATAGACGAGGGGTACTCATAATCAATATCGACACCATCAAAGCCGTATTGCTTGATGAATGCCACCGCACTTTCGGTAAACGCCGCAATGCCAGCATGATTAACACTGCCATCAGCATTAGTTGTCATGGTATAAAAGCCACCACTATTTACACGACCATTTTCACCAAAATAGCCACCCGTTTCGGCCCAACCGCCAACAGAAATCAACGTTTTAACATCTGGATATTGACGCTTGTATTTGGTGAGTAGATTGAAATGACCTTTGTAAGGTAGGTTGGCATCCAACTCAGCCCCTGCAACACCTGGCCATTCCATGTTGGTTGCCGGATTGTTTTCTGCATTTGGATCACCGATCGAGATACGATTGTTGGCGTCAACATGGGCAAATGCATAGTTGATATGCGTGATTTTATCCCAAGGAATATCGCTGACCAGATAAGCTGGCTGCCCGTTTTTTCCGGTACGCCAACTGGTGAAATAACCGATAACACGACGAGGATGATCGCCCCCCATATTTTCACGGCCATTCTCATCGTAAATAGTACAGTATGGCGTGTTTACATCTGGTGTTTGATACAATCGAGCCGGCTGGCAAGCCGTGCGATCATCGCTTGAGTTATCACTGTCTTGCACATTGACGACTATTGGCTCACTGGTACTTTGTGCTGAGTCATCATCTGTCGCATAGGCTTGAAACGTGACCTGCCCAACTGAGGTTGCTTGCCAGTTAAAAGATCCTTGCGCATCATTGTGAGTGTAAATTTCGCTATTATTCGCGTGTAAAGCTATACGCTCTACCGTGCCATCGCTATCTGACGAAGAGATACTGAACGTAAGTTGTGTGCCCACTTCAATTCTATTGGGTAAGTTTTCAACCGAAAGTGATACGGTTGGTGCTTGATTATCACTTTGACCAGCCTCCACACTTATCGTAATCACAGCAGCCTCACTTTGTGCGTCATCGTCATCAGTGGCAACGGCACTAATTTGCTGCTCACCTATGACACTGGCTGTCCAGTTAATCTGATATGGTTCGTTGCTATCTTCGCCAATCGCCACACCATTCACATAAAACGTCACTTTTGACACTGTACCATCGTCATCTGACGCATCGGCACCAATGACAACGCTGTCATTTTGTTGCATAGAAAAACCATTCACCGGTGAGGTAATAGCCACCTGAGGTGCAATATTATCAATAGGATCTGTCAAGCAGCTGCCCAAGAGCTTCCATTCTTGCCATTGTCCTGAGTGGGTTTCTGGATTAGTGTTTGCCCACCATTTGGCTTCATACGCATTGCCATTGCTTTGCACTCGGTTACCGCCTTGATATTCAGCGCCCGCTTGCCACTGTTCGATATTACTGCAATCAACCTGTTCAGCAAACGCTGTACTTGAAACAAGCGCGGCCATCGCTGTCACACTTTTCAAGTGATTGATATCATGCAGTGCTGTTTTTATTTTTCTGTACCACATACTCTTGTTCCTTTGCGTGTTGTTCAATTTTTAACCCTTAATATCAACTTAACACAAACTTAACAAACCACAAGACAGGTAGTTGTTGGTAATAAAATTTAATATTTCGCATAGAATTGAGTGAAAATAGGGATTGCAGCAAAGTTACAAATTTATGAATTATCTATCACGATATTTTTCGTATAAAAAACAATCAGAGAATTATTTCCATATAAAACAAGTAGCTAAGCGAATAACACGCTATCAATTTGAGTATCGCATATATTTATTGGTTATAAGATATAACCAAAACATGAGTCAAAGTGAAGATGAAACAAATCAATCGACATTGCTTTTGTCAGCAGATAGGCGACAATAATGCTTTAAAGATAAGAACTTAAGACGAGCTCAAATACCGCATTTAACACTAAAAACTAAGGTTGATACTGTGGCTATTAATAGGGTGCTTGGTTAAGTAGCTTTTTCCATCCCGAAACGTTAGCAGGCCCTTTCTTGCGGATCATGTAATTTCGAACCCAACGCCCAAACGGGCTGCGTCCCATTGCTGCTAGCTTAATGATTTTATTAGACTCTTTTACAACCCAAGCGATACGCTTGCGACGTTTGTCTTCAAATTTTTTCAGCGCTTCATCAATATCATGCTGCGTAAGTAACGCCGAGAGACAATTCACATCCTCTAATCCTAAACCTACCCCTTGCTGTAGACTGGGTGGACAGCCATGCAGCGCATCACCGATCAATACCACTCGTTGGTGAACCGCTTTGGTCTGTGTTACAGACTTGAGCTCACCTTTAACAATAACATCATCGTTAGACAGCGAATTCACACAAATTTGCACCTGAGGTACATAGTCTGAGAATATTTGCTGCAATGCTTGTCTAGAAGGCAACTGGTAATACTCTTCTTTTTTATCAATGATTTGCCCATAACAATATACTTGTTTATCAGAGATGGGATAGATCATGAAAGCCGAGTCGTTACCCACATAGTATGTAGGATGTATTTTACGGGTATCCATGCTGGCGATAAAACGCCAATTACTAACATGAGATTTTCTTAATTGTGATTGCGGAAATGCTAACTCTCGCACCTGTGAATTAATACCATCAGCGCCAATCACCAAATCATAAGTACGTTCTTGACCTTGATTAAAACGTACAACTGTTTGATGTTTGTTGGTAGTCAACGACTGTAACCAATTACCTAGTTTGATATCGCTTTCGATACCCTGGCGAAGGATATTGACTAATTGGAAACGGGGTAAAGCAACAAAAGGGGCGCAATCTAGTGGCGCCTCTGTAAGTTTTTCTTTAGCCAGAGTTTGGCCATCAGAAAGGGCATATTCAATTGCGTGTACTTGATGCGCATGTGATTTAACCGCTTTATCTAAGCCAAGTTTTTGCAACTCAAGCATTGCATTCGCGGGCAAACATATCGCTGCCCCCTCACAGGTTAGATAAGGCTGTTTTTCAATTATATCTACGTTATGTCCATGTTGTGTCAATTCACGATACAAGGCACTACCGACGATACCTGCACCAACGATAAGAATGTTATGCACGGTTAATACTTCTGTTTACCCTAAAATTGGCAAAAGAGTAGCGTTGATTACATCTTCACGCAACCGTAACTTAACAAATGGTCCACACAACTTTATATATCACGCGGACGCCCTACATCACTCTGCTGATAATCGCATACCCCTTGTGGAAAGATCTCGTTGAGTTGCTCTGTAATATCTGTCACATCTATATTTCGATAGACTCCACGCTTAATCGCTTGATTAACTGAGATTAATTGACACTTAAAAATATCGCCAGCCCACGTTCCGCCTGCCTGAATACGACTAGTACTGAACATTGGAAATACGGTGAGGCATTGTCCCAAAGCCTGTTGGTTCCATTGACCATTGAACACGCCTTCCCCCGCAGCGATTGTGCTACCATCTCGGTCAAAACATTGATCGTTAAGTGACTTAGGTTTCGCGTCGCTTACAGATATAGAGGGATCGTTGAGCCGCGCCAGCAGCCACTTATCCATTTGTTCAAATGCTAAACTCACTGGATTATGATCTTTATGCGCCAACCAGATAACATGGTTGTCTGCATTGCCATTCGCCTGCAGTATGCGCAGACGGCTATAAAATGAGGCCGACATATGGTGCATATCTAGTTCATCTTCCAAGTAATGCCGTACATCGATAATTGGAAGTTCGACTTTGCCAATAAACACTTGCCCCCAACGGTAAGCCGCTTGCATCGCCTCTATGCTACCCTGATGGCGTTTGGCGACGCCGTCTGTTATATCGGTTATATTCTTGTTACCCCACAGTGACAGCCAAATTGGCAGTTTACGTCCCAATGGAGTGAGTATGTCCTCTTGTTGCATTAAGTGTTGTGGCTTCCAGCTACCTATCTTTCGATTGATATCCAAAAATTCTTCCTTAGAAATATCGCCTTCAATCAATGCCAATAATCCATATTGTACGCCCACGTTATCCCACGTAGAGCGACCATAACCATATTCGTCTTCACCAAACAATTGCACCATATCCTGCCAATAACTCCAGATAGTCTGATCAACAACGTCTTCATGGTAAAAGTCACGAATAAACCCTTGCTTCGGGTTATTGATAAAACTTGAAAGTCCAAAATAACCATTGATACATTCACTATTCCCGGTTGGCAACTGAGGAACGAAGCCTGCCATAATTTGATTTACCGGCTGTAAATAGGCAGTTCGTTGTGGAAAATCATTAAGGGCATTTAACCCTTCTACACGCTGACGCCGTTGCCAGTCTAACCAAGCGCTTCTGTTTTCAGCTCTAAAGGTAAAGTAGTTATTCAACAAATCACAATCTAGTGCATAAGTGGTTTGCGTGATCATATCTGGATAGGAGTACAAAGGAATGAGTCCATCAAGCACACCTTGTGAATTTTGACCAATAAGATATTGCGCCAAACCACCACCAGAGCCACCAATGCCAACCGTATATAACGGCTCGCCATAAAGACTGATGAAGTGCTTCTTCACACGCCTTGCCGTGTCTTCGGCTAAAAGCATGTTATAGGTGTAACTCGTGCGATTACCACTCGATGCAATTACCGCATAGCCATCAAGCAATTGCGCTAACTGTCGCTGAATAACACGCGTCGCTTTTTGTCGACCTTGCCGATAACCTATCCCTGAGCCACCGTTAAATTGGTAGATAAGGCGTTTATTCCATTGTGATTGCGCTAAACGGTCACCTACTTCTGATACCGAAATAGGCATGATCACCGTGTATATAAAGCGATTTATCGTGCCTTGCTCGACACGTAATAGCTGTGTATTCGCCTGTAACTCTGTAATGTTAGGCAACGTAGAAAGACGTTTAATTTGATTATTTTCATCAACACTGTAGTAGTACAATTGCGAGGCAATGTTACAGTCTTTGCTGTAGCCGATAATGTCGTGATGAATGTTAATATCACGATAAACTGGTACGCCAAGTCCTTCTTGATTATCAACCAGTGGCTGACCTAAATTGGAATTGAGTGTCATGCAATAAAATGGGTACTGTAAATCACCAGAATATAAACTTTTGGTAGGCCCATGTTCGCCAAGCGGGATCGGAAATAGATAAGTTTCTGCAGGTCGTTTGGCATGTCGAATGTGGTCACTAATTTCAAGCAAATAGTTGCTCTCAACAGGCGCGACAGCTTTCACTTGTCGATAGGCAAATGACGGAGATGAAGGCCACCAAATATACACGGCAAGCCCAACGATACCCACGATAATCAACACCAGCCACTTAACTTTCAGCATGACTATACCTCACTCAGCGATTCGCACATCCTTACGCTAAGTCTAGTTTAAAAGGAGGGTGTTTTTCGTTAGAGGAATATCAGTAAATTTGAAGCATTTGTTTTTGTTGATGAAAAAAATATGGTTGACAACTGAAGAGAAAAAACAAGTTGATATTAGCAAATTTGCCAATAATTTTTGGCTATAAAAAAACCCAGCATATTGCTGGGTTTTTTAAAATTCTCAATGCAAAATTACTTGATTTTCGCTTCTTTGTAAATCACGTGCTTACGTGCTTTAGGATCGAATTTTTTGATTTCCATTTTTTCAGGCATTGTCTTTTTATTCTTGTCAGTAGTATAAAAATGACCAGTACCTGCACTAGAAACTAAACGGATTTTATCGCGCATAATGGTTCCTTAAATTTTTTCGCCGCGGGCACGGATATCTGCTAATACAGCATCAATACCTTTCTTATCGATAATACGCATTCCTTTCGGAGTTAAACGTAATTTAACGAAACGGTTTTCGCTCTCTACCCAAAAACGGTGAGATTGAAGGTTAGGTAAGAAACGACGACGTGTCGCGTTTCTCGCGTGAGAACGGTTGTTCCCTACAACTGGTTTTTTGCCAGTTACTTGGCAAACTTTAGACATTTGAGTCACTCCAAAATTAATTTCAGCTCGAGCTATCTTGCCCCATGGCCGTCGCCTTGGGATCCTGAAAAAGGTGGCATATTATAGTGAAACTGAAATACGATTACTAGCCTTAATGTTATTATTAAGAATAAACGACTAAAAACATGAAGTTACAAGCAAGGGAAAAGGCGCCTTTCGATTAAAAAGCGCAATTTTTTGGCTATTAAAACGCCATTACGCATAAAAACAATTCAGTTCTAGTCTACTTTCGAGTCGAGTAACTTGGCTAATTGCTCATGTTGCTCTTCATTACATAATTCATCAATTAGAATGCGAATAATACGAGATTTCGCCAAATTACTGTCTTCTGCTAGCGCCTGTAACTGTTCAATCGCCTGCTGTGATAACGTAAAAGTTGCATGCTTAAATGGCTTATTCTCGTTACCCTTGCGACGTTCTTGGCGTTGTTTTACTTCAAACTGCTTAGCAGCGGCAATCGCTTCTTTTAAATCCAACGTCTGATTTCGATCATTACTGACTATTTCAGGCGCGCCTTTCGCGTAATTTTCGGCATCAGCGATAAATTCTTCTACCGTAAATTTGCGTTTTTTCTGCTTAGCATCCTTGTTTTTCTTTAAATCAGTTAAACTCATGTGAGTTATCCGGTTTCATTGCTAACAACTCCTCAGCAATCGCTACTATTTCTTGTGCAGCTTTACCATCAGGTTCATTCTCTAGTACTGATGAACCTTGCTCTTCACTATCATCGTAAACATTACGATTATATGTCACTGAATCTAATACATTAATGCCATAAGAAGAACACACTTCTTTGGCTTCCAAAATACGACCCGCTTGAGTAGGTAATGCAGGACACTGAGTGATCACAAATGAGGCTAACATTTTAGGATTGACCATCTTACACGTACTTAGCATGTCTTCCATATGTGGCACAGTTTTCAAGTCTCGGCGTTTAGGGCGGAGCGGTATAATAACGTGATCAGCCACTGACATCGCTGCCCGCAGTGCCAAATTATCTTGGCCACCACAGTCAACAATAACATAATCATAATGCTGACCTAAGCTCAGTAAATCATTACGAATTTTTCCGTATAACTGAATACAGTTTATAGCGGGTAATGAAGGATCGGCATTCCGCGCCTGAATCCAATCAGAAGACGTTCTCTGTGGATCACAATCAACCATTAATACAATGGCTTTCTTATCCCGGGCAAAATAAACAGCGAGGTTTTGCGCTAAACAACTCTTACCGCTGCCTCCTTTTTCCCCACCAACTAATATCATCATACGACCTATTCCTTCTACAACGCTATAAGTTCAATGCTTTTAAAGTATAGTTCAAATACAGAGTTTCATATCAAGCAGTTATTCATCTATCTGTAGTGCAATATCAAACCAGCCACTTTCCTGCTTTAAACAGCGAATTACCTTGCCTGAAATCTGCTGGCTATTTGGATGAGCACTGCGAAAAACTACTGTAACTTCAGTGTTTAATGGAATACTGGTGTCACAATCAAGCTTAAGGCCGCCTCGAGAAAAATCGACACAAACAATTTTTTTCTGTTGGGCGACACCTTTGTCATCCATCCAGTTAATGTCTATAAGCTCTTTTTCCATGTCGAGACGAAAATGTTGCCTACGCTCTTCAAAATCTTGATCGTCATTACTCATTTCAACATCCTTAATTCACTCTATCTATTACTAAAACTAACCACGAATCATAAAGCTTGCAACTTTTTTAATGATTTTCGTGATTTATTACAATAACCCATGCTCAGCAAACGAAAAACATTGATGCCCAGCGACAATTAGGTGATCGAGTACCACAACATCAATCAAGGCTAACGCATCCACTAGTTTTCGGGTAATTAGCTTGTCAGACTGACTCGGTTCACTCACCCCTGACGGATGGTTATGCGCTAATATCACTGCATTTCCTTGATGCTTCAAGATAAACTCAACCACGATTCTGGGATAAACCGCAGCGGCATTAATAGTGCCAAAAAATAGCTTCTCAAAGCGGATAATTTGATGTTGGTTATCGAGAATGAGCACAGCGAATACTTCACGGGTTTCTGGCTTTAACTCTGCCATCAAGTACTCTTTGGTCATTGCTGACGATGTAAGTGCAGAGCCCTTAGTGAGCTCCTGCGCCAAATAGCGTTTGGTCATCTCAATGCTCGCTTGTAACTGCACATATTTGGCCTTTCCAAGCCCTTGTATTTGGCAAAATTCATTTAACGAGGCGCGATAAACACCTGATATATCACCAAATGCCGTTAAGAGTTTTCTAGCCAACTCGATAACATTACAACCTGAAATGCCTGTTCTTAAGAATATTGCCAGTAGTTCAGCATCACTTAACTGCGCCGCGCCATTACTGAGTAGTTTTTCTCTTGGGCGCTCTCCTTGTGGCCAATCTTTCAAAATAACATTCTCCTTAATTAGTGGTTGTGACTCTTCCGCATTGAGCCTAATAATTAACGACACCTTTACCTGATTTATCTAAACGTTTATTAGTGGTATCTTATGTCACTAGTTTCTACAAAGAATTTAAGATTAGCAGCTAATGCAAAATATTCAGGGTAAAAATATTGTTTTGGGAATTACCGGTGGCATTGCCGCCTACAAGATTCCTGATCTGGTAAGGCGACTCAAGGAACATGGTGCAAATGTTCGCTGCGTGATGACAAATGGCGCGAAAGCGTTTATAACGCCTCTTACCTTACAAGCAGTGTCGGCAAATCCTGTTTCAGACAGTTTATTAGATCCTCAAGCAGAATTAGCCATGGGTCACATTGAACTCGCTAAATGGGCAGATATAATCCTTATAGCACCCGCTAGTGCCGATTCGATCGCGCGAATTACCGCAGGCATGGCCGACGATTTACTCACCACAATTTGTTTGGCTACGTCAGCGCCAATTGTTATTTCTCCAGCCATGAACCAACAAATGTGGCAGGCAGCTGCTACACAACAAAATATTGCAACCCTCAAGGATCGCGGTGTCCACATTTGGGGACCAGGGATTGGAGAACAGGCGTGCGGTGATGTGGGCGCAGGCCGAATGTTAGAAGTCGCTGAATTGGTTGAATTAACCCTGAATTTCTTTCAACCGAGTGAACTTGTAGGTCAACATTGGGTAATTACGGCTGGTCCAACACAAGAAGCTATAGACCCAGTACGTTATATTTCCAACCACAGTTCAGGCAAGATGGGCTATGCAATCGCCCAAGCAGCTTATAATGCAGGTGCCAAGGTCACCATCATCTCTGGCCCAGTCGCGATTGAACCGAGTGCGGGCATAGAACGTCAATCGGTGCTGAGCGCGTTAGATATGCACCAAGCGGCACTTGCTATTGCTCCTTCTGCTACCGTATTTATTGCCTGCGCCGCCGTGGCTGACTATCGCGTTGAACAAGTGGCTACGCAAAAGATTAAAAAATCCGCTGATAGTATGCAGATTAATCTCGTGAAGAATCCTGATATTGTCGCGGATGTTGCCGCCTTGCCTGATAAGCCCTTTACCGTAGGCTTTGCTGCCGAAACGCAAGACGTTGTGAAATACGCAAAAGGTAAACTGGTAAACAAGCATTTAGATCTGATTGCTGCGAATAATGTTGCAATTGAAGGTCAGGGTTTTGGCAGTGAAAACAATTCCTTAACAGTTATCGGGGCCGATTTTGAAACACAACTTGCGCTGAATAGCAAAACGCAGCTTGCGACAGAGCTAGTAGAAATTATTCGGCAACGCCTTGATGCAAATCACTAAATAACTCGCTACAATCACGCAAAATAATTTCGCGATTATATAACAAGATTACATAACAATAAGTAGAGATAAGGTTTTATGACGGTCAATCAAAAACCCAACCGAAAACAACAAATTTTAGAATGCCTTGCCGCGATGCTACAAAGTAGCCCGGGACAACGAATTACCACAGCAAAATTAGCAGCGGAAGTAGGGGTTTCAGAGGCCGCTCTGTATCGTCATTTTCCGTCTAAAGCACGCATGTTTGAAGGATTGATTGAGTTTATTGAAGAATCAATGTTTTCACGTGTTAATCTCATTCTAGCCGACCACAAAGAAGCCCTTGTGCGTTGTCACCATATCTTACACGTATTGTTAGTGTTTGCTGAGCGTAATCCTGGCATGTGCCGAATATTGTCGGGCGATGCTTTAATGGGTGAGAATGAGCGCTTGCGCACACGCGTAAATCAGTTTTTTGAGAAAATTGAATCGCAGTTTAAACAGGTACTTCGTGAACGCAAATTGCGAGAAGGCAAAGGGTTTGAAATTAACGAACTGGCACTGGCCAATATCTTGGTTTCATACGCAGAAGGCAAAATAAGCCAGTATGTTCGCACCGAATTCACGAAAAAGCCGAGTGACAGCTTTAGCGAACAATGGCAATTTTTAATGGCCAGTAAATAAAACGGTACACTCATTATTTGAAAATACGCCAGCGTCGCTGGCGTTTTCGTTTCTAACCATAAACAATAATTCAGTAATTCACTGCACAAAGGACAAGTTTTGGCTAAGTTATCTCATTTAGAACCACAATCACTGTGGCAATTATTCGAACAAATTTGTAGCATTCCGCATCCTTCTAAGCACGAACAAAAAATATCTTCTTGGATCCAATCGTGGGCACAAGAGCAAGGGTTGTCGGTTAAAGAAGACGAAGTAGGCAATTTGCTTATTACCAAGCCTGCAACACAAGGTATGGAAAATCGCCGTGGCGTTATACTCCAAGCCCACATGGACATGGTACCGCAAAAAAATAACGATACAGTACATGACTTTCTCACCGATCCAATCAAACCTTATATCGATGGTGATTGGGTTACGGCAGAGGGCACAACACTGGGCGCAGATAATGGCATTGGCCTTTCATCAGCATTAGCGGTTCTTGCCAGCAACGACATTCCACATGGCCCGCTAGAAGTATTAATCACTATTGATGAAGAAGCGGGTATGAGTGGTGCGTTTGGTCTTCAACCTAATTGGATTGAAGGCGACATATTAATCAACACCGACTCTGAGCAAGAAGGCGAAGTCTACATGGGATGCGCAGGTGGCATCGATGGCACTGCGACCTTTGATTTAGCATTTGAAGCCGTGCCAGCTGACTATCAAGCATTTAACTTGTCAATTTCTGGACTTAAAGGCGGTCACTCCGGTGTTGATATTCATACGGGCCGTGCCAATGCCTGTAAATTACTCGTGCGCTTCTTACTTGATGCAAGCAAACAACACGGCATTAAACTGACCGAATTAAACGGTGGTAGCTTACGCAATGCGATACCACGTGAAGCAAACGCCAGTTTTGTCGTTCCTGGGGCAAATGTTGATGCACTAAAAGCACACTTAGATACGTATTTAGCAACGATAAAGCATAACTTAAAGAGCATCGAAACTGACATTAACATGCTACTCATCTCGCCTGAAGATTTCGACGAATGTTGGACGAGTGATGTACAACAACGTGTATTGAACGCGCTTAACGGCTGCCCTAATGGTGTGCTACGTATGAGCGACGATATCGAAGGCATTGTCGAAACATCGCTTAATTTGGGCGTAATGCGCTGTAAAGGGCCGAAGTTTGTTGCATTGACGCTTATCCGTAGCTTACATGACGATGGCCGTTTAGAAGCACAAACGATGGTTGAGTCGGTATTTACCTTAGCTAATGCCAATATCGAATTCAGTGGCGCCTACCCAGGCTGGCAGCCAGACACTTCATCACCTATCATGGCAACCGTGCGTGAAACGTATCAGCAACTCTTTGGGCGTGTGCCAGAGATAATGGTGATTCATGCGGGTCTTGAGTGCGGTTTGTTTAAAACAGCCTACCCACATTGGGACATGGTGTCATTTGGCCCAACCATTAAGTTTCCGCATTCGCCAGATGAGAAAGTTGAAATTGCCACAGTAAACCAGTACTGGCAACTACTACTAGCAGTAATAGCGAATATTCCTGAAAAGTAACTCCTTGAATGCCATTAGTTAAATCATAAACAAAGCGGTATCAGCTAACAGCTAATACCGCTTTATTAATTTGGATAGATTAGCACTAGTGTTCGTGTGCAGCAGTCACTTTTCCATGTGGTGTACGAAAGTTGTCCACCAACGACTGAATGTGCGAAGGTGAAGGCCCTGTTACTTTTAATACAATAAATGCGACTGCAAAGTTTACTAAAGCCCCCACCGCACCAAACGCATTGGGTGATATACCAAAGAACCAGTTAGGTTCCATATTGCCAAGGAAAGACGTTCCCTGAATAAACATGACACCTTTGTGTTGGAATACATACAGTAACGTCACACCAATCCCCGAACACATACCCCAAATAGCCGCTGTACCGCTCATGCGTCGGGAAAATATGCCCATCATTAACGCAGGGAAAATTGAAGATGCGGCTAAACCGAAAGCAAGTGCCACTGTGCCGGCGGCAAACCCAGGAGGATTCAACCCAAGCCAACCTGACAATAAGATCGCTAATGTCATCACAATTCTGCCGGCAAGTAGCTCATTTTTTTCAGACAGATTGGGGGTTAACACGCCTTTCATTAAATCATGGGAGACTGACGAAGATATAGCTAATAACAATCCAGCAGCTGTTGATAATGCAGCCGCCAGCCCGCCCGCAGCAACAAGTGCGATAACCCAGCTTGGTAAATTCGCAATGGCAGGGTTTGCTAGCACCATAATATCGCGATCAACTTTTGTCATTTCATTCGTTGTGGCATCTGCTGAATATTGAATTTTTCCGTCACCATTTTTGTCTTCGAATTCCAACAGCCCTGTTTTTTCCCAATCTTTGAACCACTGTGGCCGTTCATCATAAACCAAGTGCTCACCGGCTTCTGGTTCAATAGTATTCATGAAATTCAAACGCGCCATTGCCCCTACGGCAGGCGCTACCGTATAAAGCAAGGCAATAAACACCAACGCATAACCAGCAGACGCGCGAGCAGCCTTTACACTCGGCACGGTGAAAAAGCGCATGATGACATGTGGCAAACCAGCCGTACCAATCATGAGTGACAACGTATAGGCAAACATATTCAGTGAGCCGCCCATGTTATCGGTTGTGAATTCATTAAATCCTAGGTCGGTTACCACACGATCTAATTTATCGAGTAGATATTCGCCACTGCCGTCGGCCAGTGTGCTGCCTAAACCGAGCTGTGGAATCGGGTTACCTGTAAGTTGCAATGAAATGAAAATAGCAGGAATTGTGTAGGCAAAAATCAAGACGCAATATTGCGCTATTTGTGTATAGGTAATTCCTTTCATTCCGCCAAGCACCGCGTATACCCACACCACACCCATGCCAATAAGTAACCCTTGGCTATATTCAAGCTCTAAAAATTGCGAAAAGGCGACACCAACACCTTTCATTTGCCCGATGATATAAGTGAGTGACGCTATGATTAAGCACAACACGGCCACTATGCGCGCAGTTTTAGAATAGTATCGATCTGAGATGAATTCTGGCACGGTGAATTTACCATGCTTGCGCATATAAGGGGCTAGTAACATTGCAAGCAATACATAACCACCTGTCCACCCCATAAGAAAAACAGAGCCGCCATAGCCCAGAAACGCGATCATGCCCGCCATTGAGAGAAACGATGCAGCACTCATCCAGTCTGCCCCAATCGCCATGCCATTTTGCATCGGTGTAATGCCAGCGCCTGCGGCATAAAACTCGCTGGTTGAGCCTGCGCGTGCCCACCATGCAATCACAAAATAAAGCGCGAAAGATCCGAAAACCGCGATATAACTATAGAGCTTTAATTCATCCATCTATTCTTCCTCTACCTTATGCTTTTTGTCTAACTGATTCATTTTGTGGGTATACCAAAAAATCAAACCAACAAAGGTATAAATAGAGCCCTGCTGAGCAAACCAAAAGCCCAGTTTGTAACCGCCAAGTCTAATCGTGTTTAGTGGTTCCACTAGCAGAATGCCAAAACCAAATGATACGGTGAACCATATGGTGAGACAGATTAGAATCAAGCGAATATTCGCTCGCCAATATGACGCGTTATCTTCCATTGCAATCCCCTTATTTGTGACAACATGCTTGTTGGTAGCAGCTTGTATATCACATTCTTTTTATTAGCTCGTATTCTGACCAAAGCCGTGTTTCAAAGCGTCTATTTGATCATTAAGTCTGGAAGCTAGGTTATCGGTTATCTTCTGTACAATGCAACTTTAATTGGGGAATTCTGTTTTGCTTTTTTCTGTTAGGTGCCGACTTTATGGATAGGTTGTGATTGTTCAGAACATCGACGCTCCTTGCCATCCATTAAGTCCCGTGCATCCTGAGTGCGAAGCAATCGAAGGACGCGTCATACCGTTCGTCCTGAACATCGACGCTCCTTGCCATCCATGGCACCGCGTCATACCGTTCGTCCTGAACATAAAGGAGAGCCGAGGCTCTCCTTTCAAATTTAACTATACGGTCAAACCGCGAATTAGTGCGCTTGTTTACCAAATTGGTACTCTTTAGGCGGAGTTTGTCCTTTTAAATGCTCAACAAAATAATCCCAACGCTTGCGCATCATATAAGGTTCTCTAGCAAAGCCATGTCCTCGATTCGGTAACATGAGCATATCAAAATCTTTATTCGCTTTGATCAACGCTTCAACCACCACTAGCGTGTTATAAGGCGGTACATTAGTGTCCGTTGTACCGTGCGCTATCAATAGCTTGCCTTTGAGCTTGTCAACAATAAGTTGGTTAGCTTGACTGTCATAATTCGTCGTGCCGTCTTCGTTGTTCACCAACATACCATGCCATTTTTCGCCCCACTCATCCGCATAATTGCGGTTGTCGTGGTTACCTGCCTGCGAAACAGCGACTTTATAAAAGTCAGGATAAAGCAGCAATGCACGGGTAGAGGCAAAACCGCCACCTGAATGACCCCAAATCCCTACTTTGTTTACATCTATCCATTGATGTTTCTTAGCAAGTTGCTCAATCGCTGCGACTTGATCTGGGATGCCACTGTCCCCCATGTTGCCATAATAAAACTCATGGAAACGTTTCGATCGGCCAGGTGTTCCTAATGCATCAAGTTCAATTACCACAAAACCCAGCTCAGCAATTGCTTGATTATCGCCACGGGCTGAACGGAAATGACGGCCGCGAATACTGCCAACTTGCGGGCCTGGATATAAATAATTTACAACTGGGTACGATTTTGTAGGATCAAAGTTACTTGGGGTATACATTAGACCATGTAGGTCATGCTCACCATTTCGATCTTTTACTACAAATGGCTGAGGTGCATTCCAGCCTGTTGCTGTCAACTGACTAATGTCCATTTTCTCAACAACAACCCCATTGCCTGACTGAGTATCACGCACTTGGCTAACTTCAGCCTTATTGTATGTTGATGCTCGATCAAGAAAATAACGGCCATCTTCACTCAATGTGATGCGGTGGTGTGTATTCTCTGGAGTTAATAGCTTAAGTCCGCTCCCGTCTTTATTGACGCTATACAAATAATGGAAATAAGGATCACCACCTTCCATACCTGCGCCAGTAAATAGCAATCGACCAGAATCCTGATCTACATGGAGTAAAGAAATCACCGTCCAGTCACCTTTGGTGATCTGCTTTTTCACTTTGCCAGAGGTAGCATCCAATAAGTATAAATGCCCCCAATTTGAACGTTGTGAAAACCAAATCACTTCATTGCTCTTATCCAAATAGCGCCAGCTAATACTTGAAACACCCGATTCAAAAAAGGTTTCTTCGGTTTCAGTGAAGATAGTTTTCACTGCTCCTGTTGTTGCATCAGCGATACGAAGTGTTGCCAACTTATGGTCACGTGAAGAGGATACAAAGGCAAAGTGGCTACTGTCATGTGCCCAATCAATATCAAGTAACGAACCATCTCTCCCCGCAACATGGTCAGTGATCGTTGACCTGTGTTCGTCGGCTTCCATTTTCAATGGTGTTACCGCTTTTGATTCAACATCAATCACTACACGGTGGATCTTGAATATGTGTTCATCACCTGGCAGTGGGTACTTCCATACATCGATTTTAGGATGACCAACAGCTGTAGAAACTATACCCATTTCACCGACTTTACGTCCATCATGCTTAAAGGTGGTTAGTTTTTTTGAGTCTGGTGACCACTTTACTACAGGTTTCTTACTACGGATCCACCCAGCATTATTTGTCGCGTAACCAAAATCCTGCACGCCATCAGTAGTCAGCTCATACTCTGTCCCCGTGGCGAAATCACGCATCCACAAATTGTGGTCACGAATAAATACAGCTTTCAAACCGTCAGGTGCCACCAATTCATGCGATTTAGCGACAAATTTGTTTTCTTGACACAAATAGGTCGACAAATCACAACGATAATGAACACGCTTTACCTTAATATTAAGTTGACCTTGCTCATCAATTTTTGCCTGACGAAATGGCAATTTGTCGTGGTTAATTTCAGATTCAGTAATACGAGCTAGTGACGCAGCTAACTTTTGGTGATCAAACGCGATGCTTTTTTTACCACTGCTCGCGTCCACTTGGAAAAACTGCACACCGTCATCTGTATGGCTACGATAGAGTAATTGATTTTGTTTAGACCAATGTGGGTACTCTACTGTGCCAAAAACTAGCTTATCGGTATGGTCAGCTAATTGTTTTTCCGCGCGCTGATAATCTTCTACAGCGATATCAGCTGCTGCAATTGATGATGAGAGCATTATCAATGCAGTAAATGTGAGTTTGTTACTCATAAAGACTCAACCTGTTGTTTTATTGTGACGCTATGGTAATCACTACCAAGACAAGGATCTAGTCTCACCCTATCACAATTAACACTTTTACAAAGCGGTAACACGCCAAATCGTAAATCAATTGCGACAAAGACCATCTCACGATGTAAATCTTGACGGCAGGTGACATGACCAACCCGTAACTTTTGCTATTCGCACTCCCAAATACGCCAATATATTGATCTAGATCAATAATTTTTCAACCTATTGTTGTAATTAAAGATCTGCGTCAAGGAATACACTATATTAAGAAGATTTAGATGCATTCTCACCATTTATTAAGTTGGCAATTTACTCATGCAAGAAGTTACCTTTTCATCCAATGAACAACTCGTTTCAACTACAGATACCCAAGGTGTCATCACCTATGCGAATGATGCATTCTGTCGTATCGCGGGATATACCCAAGAAGAATTAGTCGGTCAGCACCATAATATTGTACGTCATCCTGACATGCCCAAAGCAGCGTTTGCCGATTTGTGGCAAAAATTAAAACGTGGCGATTCATGGCGAGGCATGGTTAAGAATAGGTGTAAGAATGGAGACTTTTATTGGGTAGATGCTTTTGTTACCCCACTCTACGAAAATGATACCATTGTTGGTTATCAGTCGGTGCGTTGCTGCCCGAGCGACACGCAAAAAAAAGAAGCCGAGCGCGTTTATCAAGCGGTTAACCAAGGGAGAAAACTCTCTGACTTTCACCTTAACACACAACTTAAGCGAATAATCGCTTTCGTTCTCGTTATCGCCTCTGTTGCTATTACCGCATCAAGTGTCTCACTATTGGCTGCGAGTATCCAATTGGCAACACTAGTCGCTTTACTCCTTATTTTCTCTGACGAATTTATTCGACTACCGCGTTACCTTGCAGATGTCAGTCGTAAATTCGACAGCCCTTCCCGTTTTGTATTTGCCGGAAAAGGCATTCAGGCATTATGCGAATATCCGTTCTTAATGATGCAGGCCAAAATCAGAACGGTACTCGGTCGCAGTCGAGATTCAGGATTTCATCTTTCATCACTAGCACAGCATTTACAGCACTCATCGAAGCAATCACTTAATGGTTTGTTTGAAGAAAATGCACAACTTGAACAACTAGCAACCGCAATCACGGAAATGAGTGTCACCATCGAACAAGTGAGCAAAAGCACGGTAGAAGCACATGAAAATGTTAATGGCATCTACCAAGAATGTCATCAAGTCGTTGGGGTTATTGAGCGTAGCCAAAACAAGATTGCTCATTTATCCAATGACGTAGACAGCGCAGCGGGCACAGCGAATCAATTAGTCGACAAAGCAGCGAGCATCGCCACCGTCATGAGTGAGATTCAAGGGATTGCTGATCAAACCAACCTACTGGCACTCAATGCTGCCATTGAAGCCGCTAGAGCCGGCGAGCAAGGCCGAGGGTTTGCCGTAGTTGCTGATGAGGTGCGCACGTTGGCAAGCCGTACGCAAAGTGCTGCTGAGCAAATTCAGGATTCAGTCGCAGAATTGCAACAAACACTTAGGGACTGGAGCAACATTATGCTGCGCAATAAACAGGATGCCGAGTCTTGTGTAACCGAAACCAAGCTCGCTAATACCAATGTTATTAATATCACTAAGATGGTTGATGATTTGACCGACTTGACCTCACAAATTGCAAGTGCAACCGAAGAACAAAGTTGTGTGGCGAAGGAAATCAGCGAGAACGTGCATAAAATAGATGAAATTTCGCGTAACAATACGCATATTGCAGAGCAAGTAAATCACAATGGTGAACAAGTGAATCACAGTGCCAATTCGTTAGAAACGCTCAGTTCAACGTTCCGCTAGTTCAAACCATTTAAATCACAATCATGATGAGCATCTTATTGTCTATGATGCTCATCATATTTTCGTAGTAAGCGTATCTAGCTACGACTGCACATGCTTATTTCTTCAATTTTGCCAAAGCATCGGCAAATGCATTACCCATAGCTGCATTAGCGGGTTGCTTAGGTGCTTTTCGCTTGCCTTCGCTCCCTTTATTCGATGCATAAGCTTTTTGTGGCTTTTGCGCCTTGTTGTTAGCACTGCGCTCGTCCGTCGGTTTACGCTTCGCCGCAGGCTGTTCATCGAGACGCATCGTTAGACTAATGCGCTTGCGTTCCGGTTCAACTTCAAGCACTTTCACCTTAACAATATCTCCGGCTTTAACTACATCACGTGGATCACTGACAAACTTATCGGTGAGTGATGAAATATGCACTAAGCCGTCTTGATGTACGCCAATATCCACAAAGGCACCGAATTTAGCCACGTTAGAAACTACACCTTCTAAAATCATGCCCACTTCTAAGTCAGCCATTGACTCAATGCCTTCTTTAAACGATGCGGTTTTAAAATCAGGACGAGGATCTCGATTAGGTTTAGCGAGTTCGTCAATAACATCTTTGACCGTGATTTCACCAAATTGCCCATCCACAAGTGCATCAACTGCAACCGAAGTTAATAATTGCGGCTCCACCAAGATGTCTTCAATTGACTTTTTCAAGGTCGCCAGAAGTTTTTCAACAACTGGATACGTTTCAGGATGCACGCCCGTTTGATCTAGTGGGTCTGTCCCTTGGTTAACGCGTAAGAACCCTGCTGCTTGCTCATAGGCTTTTGGTCCTAACCGTGCTACGTTAAGCAGCTCCTGACGATTGTTGAAACGACCATGTTCGTCACGGTATTTAACGACATTCTGTGCCAAGGTTTTGTTAAAACCAGCAACGTGAGTTAATAGCGCGGCAGACGCACTGTTAGCGTCGACACCTACGGCATTTACACAGTCTTCAATAACAGCTTCTAAGCTTTGGCTTAATTGGCTTTGACTCACATCGTGTTGATATTGGCCTACCCCTATCGCTTTGGGATCAATTTTAACCAATTCTGCTAACGGATCTTGCAAGCGTCGAGCTATCGAAACCGCACCACGAATCGACACATCCAATTCAGGAAACTCCTGTGCGCCTGCTTCAGAGGCGGAATACACCGAAGCACCCGCTTCACTGACAATCACTTTCACTGGCTTACGATCGTCTAACATCTTAATCGCTTCACCCGCGAGCTTATCAGACTCACGTGAAGCCGTGCCATTGCCGACAGCAATAAGTTCTACTTTGTGCTGACGACAAAGGTTCACAATGGTGCGTACCGACTTGTCCCAGTTATTTTGCGGCTCGTGTGGAAATATAGTGGCGGTATGTAACAATTTGCCTGTTTGATCGACAATGGCTAGTTTACACCCTGTACGGTAACCAGGGTCTATGCCTAATGTCACTTTGCTACCCGCAGGTGCAGTTAACAATAAGTCTTTAAGATTACTAGCAAATACAGTAATAGCTTCCTGTTCAGCTTTATCTTTTAGTTGGCCAAGTAATTCGGTATACAAATGCTTGCTCAACTTTTGTTTCCATGCAGTAGAAACGGTACGTGTGAGATATGATGCTGCTGGCTGTGAAGACAAAGACAAACCATAGTGACGCATGATGATGTCTTCACAAGTGACATCATTTTTCGATATTTCCGGATCAAGCGATACTCTCAAAAAGCCTTCATTTCGGCCGCGAAACATTGCCAACGCCCGATGAGACGGAACGCTGCTATAACGCTCATTATGCTCAAAATAGTCACTGTATTTACGCGCTTCGCTTTGTTTGCTTTTGACCACGGTGCTAGTGATGTGCGCATGCTTTAACAAATGACGGCGAAGTTTGTCTAAAAGCGCGGCATCTTCACCAAACTGCTCCATTAATATTGCCATCACGCCGTCTAACACAGCTTCAACGTCGCTAAAGCCCGCTTCGTTGTTTAAAAAATCTTTGGCTGCGCTTTCTGGTTGAACCTGCCAATCCTTAAATATCTTTTCAGCGAATGGTGCAAGCCCTGCTTCTTTCGCAATTTGCCCCTTAGTACGGCGTTTCGGTTTAAACGGTAGATACAAGTCTTCCAAACGTGTTTTGTTTTCTGCTTGCTCGATTTCTGACTTCAATGCAGATGTTAATTTACCTTGCTGCTCGATGTTGGTCAGTATGACATTGCGACGCTCATTGAGCTCACGCAAGTAACCTAAACGCTGTGCCAGCTCACGTAAGTGTCCATCGTTCAAACCATTAGTCGCTTCCTTACGGTAACGCGCGATAAAAGGTACGGTTGCACCATCATCAAGTAATGCAATAGCAGCGGAAACCTGCTGAGGAGTAACCTTTAGTTCCTGCGCAATTTGGTCAGCAATATTCAACATGAAAAAATGAGCCTATAGAATAATATGAAAATCTTAAATATGTCCCACTATATACCTTCCTTTAAGCCTTATTTCCAGTGGTTTTGTTGATAGTGGCAGATTAATCCGGCAAATCTCAAATATTCGAAAATATATTGTTTTTGCCCGGCAGCAACTTCGGGTAAACTATCGCCAGTTTTCTTACCTATTATCAAATGAATGAAACGCTCAAACTACATTACCCGAGAAGGCTGGCAACGCTTAGATCAGGAGTTAAAATATCTCTGGAAGGAAGAACGCCCACGTGTAACTAAAGCAGTATCTGAAGCAGCTGCGTTGGGTGATCGCAGTGAAAATGCGGAATATATATACGGTAAAAAGCGACTCAGAGAAATCGATCGAAGAGTGCGTTTTTTAATGAAACGCCTTGAAGACCTAACTATCGTATATCCTGAAAAACAACAGGAAGGCAAAGTATACTTTGGCGCTACAGTGACCTTGTTAAACGAGCAAGATGAAGAGTTAAGTTATAGACTCGTTGGGCCAGATGAATGGGATGTTAAAAAAGGTGAAATCAGTATTGATTCCCCCATGGCTAGAGCGTTAATCGGCAAACAAATCGACGATGAAGTCATGGTAAAAACGCCCGAAGGTGAAAAATATTTCGATGTCATAAATATTACCTATAAATAGGTTACAAGTTTTCATATGACACACACGAGTTTTTACCGCTAGTATGGACTACTTTGGACAATTTGGTACTGATCGTGAAAAAGCCCTAAAGGTACTAACGCCATTCGTTGAACGCATGCTGCTTGCTCATTATCAAGCAGACTATATTGCGTTTATCAGCTTAGCCACCCATTCGTTCAAGCAAGTAGTCAACCCAGTAAAATTTTTTCACACCCGTCAATTGCACGCTCAAACGCAAGGTAAACCGTTATCGCTCAGTTTTGTCAGGGCTTTTGCATATATGAACAACCCTGTTTTTGAGTTTGATGTGAAGTATCAATTGGCTAAAGAAAAAATCACTATTCAGGTGGAATTTTGCAACGACTCTTTTCCACCGAAAATCAACTATCTACATATCGAATAGCTACTAAGAACTCTCATTTTATGCCGGAGAATTTTCAAGACAGGCTTCATTCTCAACGTTTTCGTCGAGCGCTAAACTAAAACTAACGCAAAGTCCGCCGTTATCTCGGTTGTACAAATGTAACCTGCCGTCATGATTGGCCACAATCTCATTACACAATGCCAATCCTATTCCCATGCCATTCGGCTTGGTTGAGAAAAACGGTAACATTGCCTGCTGAATTTGCGCGTCACTTAGTCCTGAACCTCGATCAAAAACACTGATGGCAAGCATGTTGGCTTCTTGGGTAACATTAATCCCAACGTCTTCAATCGCAGAGCCTGATTCCTTGGCATTTTTTACTAAATTAATCAACACCTGCTCAATTTGTGCACCATCAAAACTAATGTGGCTGGCTTGTACGTCAATTTCACAGGGCACCTCTAATAACTTACTAATATTATTAAAAAAAGGAACTAGTGGCCATGGCTTACAATCGGGTAGCGGTAAGCGAGCAAAATTGGCGTACTGACTAATAAAGTCATGTAAGTGACTACTTCTTCTGCCAATAGTATCAAGCACATCTTCCAACATCTCAAAATGCTCGGGCGACTTGATGATTTTTTTTGCTGACTTGGTTAAAGAGGCGATAGGCGCAAGTGAATTATTGAGTTCATGACTGATCAAGCGGATCACTTGTTTCCACATTTCAGATTCTTTGCGCGACATTTCACTGGTCATGTTCTTATATAAATATAAATGATGAGCCCGTCCGTTCAGCATGAACTGCCGACAATTTATATTGTAGGTAATCGCATCATCGTTTTTGTGATCAGTGACCAGCCCATTGAACTTTTGTAGCGTTGCATTGCGCAATGGTGCAGAAAGCTGTTCGACGACGTCCGAAAGTGATAAACCTTCAATCGTTTTTTTATTTTGAAAAAGCGATTTTGCCGATAAGTTGCTGTAAACAATTACCCCTTTGCTATTGGTTAACACCAATGATACTGGTGTCGACTGAATTACAGAGTCTAGCAATAGTTCCCGCTGAAAAATATCCATGCGCTCGGCACGTAACACTGTCGCGAGTTCGTTATAAATATTGACTAAGCCATGAAGTTCACGAAATGGTTGCTTCTGAATGGTGATACTAAAGTCATTGTCTTTAAAAGCGTTAACACCATTATCTAACGCTTGCAGTGTTTGTGTTAGCGGAAAAACATGAAAATAAAAGGCAACGATGATGACCAGAACAAATGCAATCGACAGTAGTAATATATGCGTAGTACCTATCATAGGCTGCGTACTTAAATAGACGATCGCGCCCGCATACATCAAAACAGACGCAATAATCGTAATAAAAAATCGACCTACTAAGGATTTATTAGGCATTATACTTCAATCTCAAACTTACGCATTCGTCGATACAATGCAGAACGGCTCAATCCCAGTGATTTTGCAGCTTCAGATATCACACCGCTTGCTTGTTGAATCGCACTGACAATGCGCTGCGCAGTAATTTCTTCCGTTTGTACAGCTTCGTCAGGCAATACAATATCTAAACCTAAAGCCGGTGCATCTATGACCTTGTCTAAAGATAACAAAGCCGCCCGCTGCATCACATTCTTTAATTCACGGATGTTGCCAGGCCACTTATGCAGCTTTAGCGTGCGACATGCCCTTTCCGTGAGTTGGTAGCCGTCACCAAGGAAAAATTTGGCCAATGGCAGAATATCAGCCTTACGGTCACATAAAGGCGGTAACTTTAGCTCAATGACATTCAATCGATAATACAGATCTTCTCTAAAAGTGCCTTTAGCTATCGCCGCTTTTAGATCGGCATTGGTCGCACTGATAATACGTACTTTTACCTTGATAGTTTCTGTGCCACCAAGTCGCTCGAATTCGCCAGTTTCTAATACACGCAATAATTTAGCTTGCCCATCTAACGACAAATTACCAATTTCATCTAAGAATAACGTACCATTGTTCGCTAATTCAAATCGCCCAATTCTACGCTGATTTATCCCAGTGTAGGCTCCCGCTTCTGCACCGAATAATTCGGCCGCCATCAAATCTTGGGGCACAGCACCAACGTTGACTTTAACAAACGGCCCATCGGCATACTTGGAATTAGCCTGTACAATTTCGGCAATTTTTTCTTTTCCAGCACCATTCGGCCCGGTGATTAGCACTGCTATATCTGACTGTGCAACCTGTGTAGTAATTTGAATTAAGTTGAGCATGGCATCACTTTGAAACTGTGTGCCACATAAGTTAAATGATTTCGACAACTTAGTAATCTTGGTGTGGTGTGCATTGGCAGCACTACTTTGCGCCTGTTGCAATTCACTGAGTTCGATCAGGTTATTAACTGTTGTTAGTAATTTATCATCATCCCACGGTTTGCTCATATAATCACTAGCGCCAGACTTTACTAGTTCAACTGCGGTTTCTAAATGTGTCCACGCGGTGATGAGTACAATTGGTAAGTCTGGGTGTTGTTCACGAATTTGATTAAACAAGCTGATGCCTTCTTCCCCTGAAGTAGTATCCTTAGTGAAATTCATGTCTTGAATGACTAAGTCATACCGCTGAGATGCCAATGCCGCGAGTCCGCCATCAGGAGTGTCTTGATGGTCACACGCTATATCATTGAGCTTAAATAGTACACTTAATGCGTGAGCAACGTCGGGGTTGTCGTCAATGATGAGGATCTTGGCCTTCATGGGTGTCCTTTCTTTTATGATTCAATTATTCCAGCACACAACTACTGGTCAGCGTAGCATTGCGTTTTATGGAATTACACCTACACAGCAAACAGAAGTGTTTGTTGGCAGTGTAGGTGTTTCGCTAGGGCGGGTAAAGTAATTTACCCGTTTAAGCTGTTCGAGTAACGATTGCAGGTGCTACATTGGCCGCCTTTCTGGCAGGAAACCAAACAGCGATCATATTAATGGCCCAAATCAATGCAGCAGTACCGAGTACGACTGATAGATTTAATATGTTTTGGCCATATTGTGCTGATATATCAAATGTTAGGGTAAACGTTAACAACAAGCCGATAAACAGACCAAATAGCGTAATTATGCTGTTTTCCGTCAGGAAATATTTAATGATATCACTCTTCTTAGCGCCAAGTGCTCTGCGCGTACCAATTTGCTTTTTGCGCTGATTAACTTGAAACGCTGTAAGTCCAGTTATACCAATAGCTGTAATAAGTAATAGCACGCCACTTATCACCAAGAAAGTTAGTGCGCGGCTACCACGGCCGTCATACATGCGCTTTTGTGTACGCTTAAGTAACTCAGGAAAGTTAATGTAGCGACCACGTTCTTCATAAAACAAGGTAACCACATCTTCTAGTTTGCTTTCTGCAACCCCCGGCTCCATACGAATCAGATAGTGAGGTTCGCGCCCTTCCGCCCACTTAACCTGTGGACGAATAAACGAATGGTATGACTTTCCTCGTCCATTTAACCGCTCACCGGTCATGAAGTTACTGTAAACACCAATAATTTTAACTGGCTCACCTTGATTCGATAGCCACACTGTTTGACCAACAGCCGAAGCATCTGGAAATAATGCTTTCGCCATGTCCTGACTGATCATCATAATACTGGCATTTTCGGTAACCTCTTCCGCGTGCCCACGGATCACGTCATTTTCATCTATCCAACGTCCTTCAATCAATGATAAATCTAGCACTGAAATAATTGATTCATCAGCATCGAAAATAACCGTTTGATGGCCTTGGGCATCTTCACCTGTTTCCAAATAAACATTAACCACATTCTCTGCGGTAAAAGGCACCGCGGTACTCGGTGTAACACTGACTACAGATGGAAATTGTTTCACTCGTTCAATATCGTCAATGATAGCTTGGCCAACATCACGGCTCTGTTCGAAAAATTCCGGCGAAACGCGAATAATATCGTTATGAGGAATGCCAGAGGGTAAGTTCCATTCGCTCAATGTAGCGGTAGAAACCAACACCGAACTACTCAACACCCCCATCGTAAAAGCAATCTGAATCACTAATATGAAGGTCATGAATTTGTTACGTTTTAAACTTAGAAATATAGGACGAAAATTCATCATCATCTCCTTATTGTGATTTCAGTTGGCTTGCTGGCGGTACATTACATAATCGCCAAATCGGGTAAATGCTGACAATTAAGGTGCAAACAATCCCCGTAACAAATGCTTGGCCGATCATAGTGAGGTTGAGCTGAAACATTGGCGCAACATCTTCAACGCGCAACGTGTAGTCAGACGCATAAATGCGGATATTTAACATCCCCTGTAAACCATAATACGCGACAACTAAGCCCACTAAACCGCCAAGCGCACCAATGATGGCAACCTCGAACACGTGTTGCATGACAATGGTTTTCTTCTTCGCGCCTAATGCACGACGAATGCTAACTTCTTTACTGCGGCGCATGAATTTAGCCAACAAAATACCGATAGAATTCAGCAAACACACTGAGAAAAACAAAATCGCAATCAACGAGAATAAGTTAATGAAACCGTTGCGGCCGTTCACGTAGTTCAATTGTTCGTTCAAGTTAGTTAAGAACAACTCACCACCGCGAGGGAATCTACCTAGCTCACGTTGTTGCGCAATGTATTGTGAAACATGTTGCTGATATTGCTCAAAGCTATCATCTGACACTTCAGCCCAATAGGTTACCCAGGCACATTCTGAGGTGTACAACTCAGACGTAGCGCCATTTCTAAAGCGGCGCCAATTATCTGCTTCAGTAGACCAACACTCAAAATATGCATCTCGTCCAAGTTCATTGTCCATAGCGAACGTGGCTGGAACAAAGAAGTCGTCTGGTTCGCCAGAATAAAAGCTGCGATCATAAAACTTGCGCACAATATTCCATTTGTTAACAACCCCTACTACTGTCATCACGTGGTCGCCCAATTTTAATGTTTTGCCGACACTATTTTCTCCGCCGAACAGTCGATCATTAACTTGTTTGCTAATGACGATGACAGCATCAGATTCTTGTGTAGCGCTCCAGCCCTGTCCAAACAAGAATGGTGTTTCTAGAATATTAAAAAACTCACTCGTCGTGGCCGCTGCTGTCGTTTTGACTGGCGTAATATTTGGGTCTTCAACACTCAAAATTCCCCACGTAGACCAAGTATAAGTTTGGTTTACACCTGGTACCGCCATTTGGTGTAACGCAACAGCATCTCGATAAGTAGTATCGACCATGCGTGATTGGTGCGTCACTTCTTCTGCGGTTGTTTCGCGATTATCCATTTGCACTAAAAACAAACTCTCGCTTTTGTGTGGTAACGGGATCTGACTCGATTGATGTGCCATCGTTTTCACTGTGGTATACAAACCTAAACCAATAGCGATGGCTAATACCATCAGGGCGGTTAATGCCGGACGCTCGCGCAAACTTTTGAGCGCCAGCTGAAAATTATAAATCAACATGAGCTACTCCTATGCGCTTTTGATGATGTCATCAACAACCGATTTTTCCATATCATTCACTTGGCCATCGAATATTTGAATATTGCGATGTGCGCGCTGAGCAAGCTGATCATCATGGGTTACCATAATAATCGTTGTACCTTTGCTGTTGATGTCTTCAAGCAATTCCATTACTTGTTGTGCCATGAGTGAATCTAAGTTTCCTGTAGGTTCATCGGCAAGCAAGAATAACGGATCTCCTGCGATAGCTCTGGCAATAGCAACACGTTGCTGTTGTCCCCCTGATAATTGGGTTGGTAGATGCTGCATGCGAGAGGCCAAACCGACCAATTCTAATGCATTCTCGATGCGTTCTTTGCGCTCTGCTTTGTTCATTCCACGATAACGTAGAGGTACATCAACATTGTCAAAGAGGGGTAAATCAGGCAAAAGATTAAAGCTTTGAAAAATAAATCCGATTTTTTGATTGCGGATCTCAGAGAGCTGATCATCGTTAAGTCCTCGTACATTTTCTCCATTTAAGAAATAATTTCCTTCTTCAAATGTTTCTAATAGCCCTGCCAAATTCAAAAAGGTGGTTTTTCCTGAACCAGAAGGACCTGTTACCGAGACAAACTCTCCGGCATTGATTTCTAGATTCACATTACGTAATGCATGTGTTTCAACGAGGTCTGTGCGGTAGATTTTACTGACATTTTCCATTTTCAACATGTTGGTACTCTCCTAATTACTTAAATAAATTTTGTCTCGGTTATTAAAGACATCGATGCTAGAGACGACGATTTGATCGCCTTCTTTTAATCCTGAAACGATTTCAATTTCACCAATGCTTCTCGCTCCCAACGTCACAGAATGGCGATTAGCATTATCTTCATCTAGTCGATACACAATGCGCCCACCGCCCGACTCAACGAAGGCACCACGTCTTACTTTTAATACATTTTCTTTCGATTCAATAAGGATGCGCGCATTCACACGCTGGTTTTGACGAAGGTTGGCAATATCACTTTCATCGAAGCGCAATCGTCCAACAACTTGACCGTTATTCACTTCCGGAGAAATCGCCACGATATGGCCGGTATACATTGCGCCGTTGAAATTAATCTCTGCCGCTAATCCTACTCCTAGGTCGTCAGCAAAATTTTCTGGGATATTCACTTCGACTTCGAACACACTTAAATCGATCACCGTCACCAGCGAGGTATTGGCTGACACGCTGTCTTTTTCGCGGACATTTACACTACCGATAATGCCATCAGTTGGTGCTTTCAGCGTCAGCTCTTCTACTTGACGCTTCAAGTCATCGACTACAAATTGCTGACGATCGAGTTGAGATTGCTTACTCTTAAGTTCGAACTGGAGACTTTCTTCCTGTAACTCAAAGTTTTGTTTCGCGTGATTATGCGAAAGCGCTGCGCGTTTGTATTCCGCTACTTTTTCTTCAAATTCTTTTTTGCTGATCAATGCATCTTTGATACTTATTTCTGCACGCTTTTTGTTAACTTCAGCGGCTTCTAGATTTACTGCCGACATCTCAATTTGCTGTTGATTATTAAGCTGCGTTGTTTTCATCACTATCTTTTGTCGTCCAACTTCAAGCGCTAGTTGCTCAAGCGTAGCCAGTTCTTGGTCGTAGCGACTTTTCAACTCTGGGCTATCCACTTGAGCAAGCATTTGGCCTTTAGTTACCGTATCGCCCGCTTTAATGAATAACGACACAATGCCAGGTGCAGTTGCATATAAAGTAGGACTATTAGCGGCAACAACACGGCCTTGCACGCCAATATCACGCTGCAAATCTCCACGTGTGACTGTTGCAAAGCGTAAACGTTCTTTTGAAACGGTTAGATCAGACGAAAACAGGCTGTTATACTTTGGCGCGGCATACGCTACGACTGCCACCAACAAAGCGGCTGCTCCCCCCACTTTTAGCCAGAATTTTTTTCTTGTGTGCTGCGGCTCAATAACGCGATCTTGACCCGATGTATCTCTTAGCATTTACCATCTCCTTTAGTTGCAGCATCAACACTGTAACAAATGCGTATCAACGATGACTGTCATACAGCAATTGACATGCCAAAACATAATCCATTGAAATAAAAGAAAAATAGAAATTTAAGGGGGTGTGCGAACAGTGATGTGTTCGCTTGAAAGTGTAACCGAACACTATTATTGCGTGTGAAAATGTAGCAGTTAGATGGGTGTATTAGAGTTAGCTGTTCATACTTAGCATTTCTTTGTGAAGGTGAATTACTACATCATCTAGTAGACAATTTTGAGCAACAAGGAACCACTGAACACAAAATTTTACAAGTATTTGTTAATAAAAGGCTTAAGCTTTGAAATACTCGTGAACCTTTGCTCAATATATACCAAAATAATTCCCCTTACTTGAGTCAATTTTAACAATACACAATGATCCTGAATAAAAAACACACAAATAATGTATACAAAAACAACCAACGAAATTAGTATTGGATTGGGATTCAAAGCATGCCAATTTTATACATTGAGTTAATAGATAAAATTAACAAACTATGAATAATTTTTGTTTTCTAGAACATTGTTAGGAGCGAATGTAAAATGGAAGCACAGCAAGACGACACTCAATTGGAACCAAAAGAGAACACAAAACCTAATATCAAAGAGTCGTCTCGAAAAACAAGGCACGATGTATTTGCTGCACTGTTGATTATATTTTTGGTGTCGCTTTCAATCTTATCCGTTTTAGCCTTTCGTTTCATATACATACCATCTATTTTTTTAGTAGTAGGTTTTAGCTTTTCGCTTGCTCTCGCAGCTTCATTAGTTCTGTTTCACTTTCTGTCATCTACTGCTACATTTCAAAAATCATCTTGGCGTGTAGGAGGAGCTGCAGCTGGCTTTTTGGCTGTTTTTTATTTATTGGATGTTACGATAAGAGAACCAGCTTTGCTCGAATCAAATTTTTATCAATTAAGAAATGATCAAAGCATTGAAAGATTAAAGGAGATTGCTGGCCACCTTAGGAAAATTGAAAAGATAGGCGTTGTTGCGATAGATCAATTGGCATTTGCAGATTTGAACGAAGTAAAAAAGAAATTGAACAACTATGGTGATGGTGAATACCAAATTCCACTGTCAGACCTCCCAATTCAAGTAATACCCATGATAAAAAGTGTTAAACGTAGTTATTTCGCTGTCCAGTACTTGTTACCAGAGACATTTTGGAATAGTCCATGGAGCGATACTTTCTTTAATGAAAATGTGAAAGCAAGTCAACGTAATGGAGTTGACTTGCTTAGAATTTTCATAGTTGAATCATCATGGAATGACCGTAAAAGAAATATTGCGCTTGAAGTCGTTAAAAAGCATGTTGAAGCAGGCATCCCAGTTAAAATAATTACAAAAGAAAATTATATTAAAGCGAATCTCCCCCTAAATGATCTTGAGGATTTTGTTGTATTCGATAGTAAATTTACTGGACATATTGAACACAGTCAAAATGGTGGTATAAAACAAGTAATTTTTTCTATAGAAGAAGGGCTAATCGGAGAACGAGAGCATCGATTCAAAAGACTGCGGTTATACGCACAGGACGGTAAAGAGTGGATTGCTGATATTGCAAATAGCGACTTGACTCAACCAATAGCTAACGCAGAGACGGAATAAGACGTTAGTTGCTAAAAATTAAAGCTTAGATAAAACCAACTAACCTAATACCTAGGGATACTAAAATAACCGAGTGACATGAATAACTCGTTCATGTCACTTAGGAAACCGCGTGACGGTCTAACCTTTCACCACTAAGCGACTTTTTACCGGTGTTTGGCACACATCAAGTACTGGTGGTGGCTTCTTATAGAAAAATTCATGCTCACGCTTTTTGCGATTTGCCAAACCTTCAACAAATTTAGCGCTGTCTGTAGACTCAACTTCAACAAGCACGCGTTCTGCTGGTGCAACTTCACTCATCAATTGCATTTTTACGATTGACGTATGTTCAGCGCTGCTGACTGCTGTATCGCCTTCTATTTCTTGCGTACGCGCTATAGATTGCACATGTTTCATGCCATAAACCACGCGACCAAAAACCGTCATAATGCGATCTAGATAGCGGGGAGCCTGACCATTGACGATATAAAAATGGCTTGAACCACTATCCGGCTTGCTACTTCTTGCCATCGCAATCACGCCCGGACAATGGGTAAGCCATGCCTTTTGAGCTTCGGGGTCATGACCTATTGCAAAGCCATCTTTGAACCCCGTTTCTGGCGCAAATAAGTCATTTTTCTGCACTAAGGTGTAGTGCCAATCTTTAGCAGTTGTCCACTCATCTTCGATTTTCAGCGTTGCCACTGATTTATCTTTTTCACTTTCATCTTCGGGGCCAGCCTGTGCGACAAAACCATCAATCACACGGTAAAATTTTTCACCATCGTAAAAGCCTTTGTTTACCAATGATTTAAACTGCTCAACGTGCTTCGGTGAAAATTGCGGTGCAAGCTCAATTACCACTTTTCCCTGAGGCAATGTCATCATTACCGTATTTTCAAGGGATAACTGGCGCCATTGTGCGTCTTCAGCGCAGCTAACATTGATTGTTGCCGCTATCACACCTAGTACTAAGGTGAGTCGTTTGATCATAACTGTTCCTTTATTATTTTTGTATTTGGGTCATACGCGTTGCAATAATTACGTCTAATACCAGCTTATTGTAGGCTGTAGAGCATAACGCATTCCGATCAACAGTTGCTAGCATGTTACGCATCGCTTGCCGTTAGCTTGATGTCGTTGATAACATACCCGCCATATTAGCGCGGACTCATCAAATAGTCATGGGTCACCATCAACAGAAATTTAATGATTAACGAGGAACAACGTGAATAAGAGTTTAGTAACCAATGTAATTGCATTAATTGCGACCGCCACAGGGCATTTCATTGCTGAACCAATTCTTTTTACTATGGGTATTTTTGCCTTGTCAGGCGCTATTACCAATTGGCTTGCCATACACATGCTATTTGAACGCGTGCCTTTGTTGTATGGTTCAGGTGTGATTCCGGCACGCTTCGAAGAATTCAAATTAGGCATTCGTAGCCTTATGATGGAGCAGTTTTTTACCGACGAGAATATCGATCGCTTCCTGTCAGACAACGAACAGCAGGCGTTCGACATTGACTTGGCACCTATTATCGAAAAAGTCGATTTATCACCCGCCTTTGACGACTTGATTGACGTCATCGAAAACTCTTCATTTGGCGGCATGCTCGCGATGGTGGGCGGTAGTGAAGTATTACAACCACTACGTGAGCCTTTCATCGAGAAAATGAGGCTTTCGATCACCAACATTTCGCAGAGTGATGATTTTTCCGCTTTGTTAAAGCAAGAAATTGAGAAACCTAATGTACTCAACAACGTGCGCGACAAAGTAAGCGACATTATTGAAAAACGTCTTAACGAATTAACACCTGAGCTTGTAAAAGATATTATCCAGGCGATGATCAAGAAGCACCTTGGTTGGCTTGTTGTTTGGGGTGGCGTTTTTGGCGGAGTTATCGGCTTAATCGCTGCAGTTAGTCGAACTTTTTAATAATAATTTCGCCTTAAAGCCTGTAAAGTTTTCGTGGCATGCTAGCAATGAACGTCATGTAAATAACTGACTGGAATTTAATAGAGAATGTTGCGATAAATGCTTGCGAGATTTTTTGCTTTAGGCGCTTTAACTTTATGGTCATAGGGGCTATGCTTGGCGTTTAATCATCGGGCAACTTGTTTGAATGAATAAGTTGAAATTGCGATGGCGTAATTTCAGAAAATGCCCCACTTCGAAAAAGGTAAACGGAGACATGTTTGGTAGCTTAAAGGCTTTGCCAGCCGATCCAATTTTAGGTTTATTGGCAAAATATCGTGAAGATTCAAATCCACAGAAAATCGATCTTGGTGTAGGGGTATATAAGAACGAAGCTGGACACACCGCAATTTTAGATTGTGTGAAAAAAGCTGAGAAATACCGTCACGATAACGAAGATACCAAAGTTTATATTGGTCCAACGGGCTCCGCATTATTTAACGAAGAAATGGCTAAACTGATATTTGGTGATCACCAAGTATTAACGGCTAATCGCGCACGCACTGTTTCTACACCTGGCGGCACTGGCTCTCTACGTGTAGCCGCTGAGTTTATCCGTTCATGTAAATCAAACGCCACGATTTGGGTGAGCAATCCTACTTGGGCTAACCACACAGGTCTATTTCAGGCGTCAGGCTTACAAGTAAAAGAATACCCGTACTACAACTATGAAACAAAGTCGCTCGACTTTGACGCAATGCTTGAATGCTTAAAGCAAGTAAGCGCTGACGATGTGGTATTACTACACGCATGTTGTCACAACCCAAGTGGCATGGATTTATCGAACGAGCAATGGCAGCAAGTTGCTGAAGTAGCTAAGTCTGTTGGTTTCCTACCGCTTATCGATATGGCATATCAAGGTTTTGGCGATGGCTTAGACGAAGACGCATACGGCCTGCGCCTAATGGCTGATTCTGTAAAAGAATTAATTGTATGCAGCTCATGTTCTAAGAATTTTGGTTTATATCGCGAGCGCATCGGCGCCTGTACAATTGTCGGTGAATCAGCCGCGAGCGTTGATGTTGCTAATTCAGTATTGCTTTCAGTAGTACGTTGTATTTACTCAATGCCACCAGCACATGGGGCAGCAATCGTAGAAACCATTTTAAGCTCAGACGAGCTACGCCAGTTATGGTTTGCAGAATTAAAAGAAATGCGTGATCGCATCAATGGCAATCGTCAGCTGTTAGTTGATAAGCTTGTTGAAAATGGCGTTACTCGCGATTTCTCATTTATTCCACGCCAAAAAGGTATGTTCTCATTCTTAGGCATTACGCCTGAGCAAGTACAACAACTACAAGATGAGTACAGTATCTATATGGTGGGTTCAAGCCGCATGAGTATTGCAGGCATTGCTAACTCAAATGTTGACTACTTGGCTCAGTCTATTGCTAAAGTGTTGTAATAAGCTGTTAGTAAATACAAACAAAAAAGCCGAACTTAAGTAGTTCGGCTTTTTTAATTCAGACAATCAATGTCCTAATTATGCTTCCACGCTGTACGTAATATTAAAACCATTAAGACAGCTAAGCTAACTAGTAATACTTCCATTTTTATTCCACTATCAATTGCTAATGTTGGCTGTTAATCTGGGTATATGGCTGACAGCATGCCACCTTTTTGTTAAGAAGAGATGACCATCTTCTGGCTAAAAAGCTTTTCGTTTGTTGACGACCAGCGAATAAATCAACAAATAAAGGCTACTACACCGCCTCCCAGTGTTTTACTTTGTAATGAAGTTATTCGAACAGCAGTGCAAACAGTTTAATACAAACACCTACACCGCTGAGCTTTGTAATTTCGAGTGGCATTCTAACATAGTTTTCTTAACCGCACGGTAAGATTTTCTCTTTTCTGATGTAAGATATTTGCTATGAGTTATAACCAAAATTTAGACATTCGTAGCGGGGATATGACTGAATCGACGTTGAACATGGCGGTTGATGTAACAAAACAAACAATAAAAAACTGTGTAAAACGCGAACAGGCCTGCAATGATCAGCAGGCTATTGAGCGAGGTGAGATCTTTGTAGATATCTTGGAAGATAATTTGTGGCTTATTGAGAATGTCGTAACTTTCCAGACGTTGAAATCGCCCTAAGTACACACCAAGTGCTATAAGTGCCTGTAATGCGATAGTTAGCGCATTAAGCATCGCTGGTGATACATAAGGGCTAAAGTATTGCCTTCCCCATGTAATCGAGATCACATAGAACTCAAAACAAACAACAAAATAAAGCAAATATAGCGGTGTAAGCATCAACCAAAATTGTGCAGCCGATACGTCTGGTGATTTAGCCGCGGCAAAATAATGAATAATATCCGTCAGCGTATAAGCACTATTCGGTAGGAACAAAATATATATGCAGACACCTAACCACCAAATAACGTGGTGATGCCTTTTCTGCGGTTGCATCGGCCTTTTGAATAACAAATAAGCCAATACAAAAGGGATAAACGCTAAACCAATATTAATAAGCACAGTAAAGTGAACAGGTGCGTTAGATAACATATTTTATCTCATTCAGAATCTTCAAATTTAAAAATACGTTTCCAGTCTCGCTTCATGTCCACTACTTGCCAGTTACTTTCTTGTGCCCACTTTAACGTCGGCTTGCCAAAATAGTAGAAGGGATCTGGTTTGTATTTATACTCACGAACATCGTCTGTATGGTGAATGAGCACGCATAACGACTGCTGGGTTGTACGCGCCCAGCGCAACATTTCAACATCACCTAGGCTATTACCAAATGCAGCTATAGGACGTTTGGCTAATGCACGCTCAATACCCAGCACCTTACCAGAGCGATAATCAAAAAATAGTGGAATAGGCTCCAACTTCACCGCTAATTCGCCGTTTCGCTGGCACAATCGAGTGCGTACGGAACTCCCAATAATCCGATTAACAGAAACTTGATAAACTTGCTCTACCCACGGGCGAATAAAGTTTGCGGTACCACCGGAGACAATGTAGTTACTAAAGCCGTTATCACTAAGCAACTCCATGAGTTCCATCATCGGCTGATACGTGAGCTCGGTATATTTGCGTTGATATCTAGGGTGTTTAGCCACCGATATCCACTGAGCTACTTTGTCTCGATACTCATCTGTAGTTAGCCCCGAGCTGATATAGGCTTTAGCCAATCGGAGAATATCAAAAAAGTGAAGGAAGCCATACTTAAGCCAATTTAATGCGCGTACCAATGTGCTGTCGCTATTGATGACATCTGCATTCAACAGCTGTTTCTTATAGAATGCCAGTTGCGTCAATATCGGTTTTTCTACCCATAGTGTGCCATCATTATCAAAAGTAGCGATGCGATCTTGTGGCTCAACGTAATCAGGAGACTGAGGATCAGTCACCTGTTCTATAAATGTTAGGATACGTTGTTTAACCTTACCTTCGTGCCACGAAGGTAAGGGGTCTTTAACATCAGCCATTGGTTAGTCTTGTGCGCTAGCGACTTTATTCGAATTGTTGGTCTCAATTGCATTAGGAATAGGCTCAATATTGATGTCAGGATTAAAGCCAAAGAATTTACCGCTCCAAATAAATACTTGCCATACAAGTACACCAAAAGGTAAGTATCCCCAATATCCTAATAACGGCATTTCTGAGAAAATGTGAATTACATCCACATACGGTACGTTATACACCCAATAATTCGGGTTAGTTACCGGATCCGTTGGATTCGCACTTCCGTAGTTCCAGAACTCCCAAAAAACACCGTTTAACATTGAAGCTAACGCGATAAGCACACCTGCTGCCCAATTACCTTTAGCGATATCAGTGAATGGATTCCAAATGTCATACTTCATCAAGATACCAGTCATCACGGCAAATGGGCCAATCCATACCGCCCAAAACAGTCCATAAGGGAAAACAACAAGTGCAGCAATCGTTAGCAAGCCCACAATAATCATGATGTCGCCATTTAACGGCATTTTTGGACCGTTTTGATAACGGGCAACAAAACGTGGGAAGGTGTTAAACAAGTTATACCACTGAAAGAAAACTGGAGTGATCATTGAATAGGTGAGTAAGAATTCAACCGTCAATACCCAGCGAGACCAAGGGATTTGGTAAGCATTTGGGTAATACCAGTTACTCATCACAAAATAATCGTAGAATTCAAAATACACCCAGCCTACTACCGAAACAACACCTGAAATGAACAAAGTTACAGGTTTGGTGGCAAACAAAGATGCACCATTATTTCGTTTATATACGATGCCATCAAGTAAGAAAATAAAACCCCACCATAATGGCGTAAATGACCAAAACACTAAGTCACCAAACGGTGTTTCACGTGCCCACATTAGCCACCAAAAGAAGCCACAAAATAATCCACCAACCCAAAACCACCAAGGCAGTGATTTAGTAGAAGTTGGCATAGGCTTGACCTCGCCACCTTTAAAACCAAACCATTTCGGCATGATAATGAGTGCGGTAATAAATATCACACTAAGTAGCATGATAATAAAATAGGGTAGGCTAAAACCTGGTGCATCTTGTACAAACTGTGGTGGAAACTCGCCAAATCCCGGAGGTAGATGAGTTTCAGGGTAGACAAACCAAGCCACGGCAAGTGGCACAATTATGGTCAAAATGACGGGCCAAAGTAACTTCCATTTCATGGTGAATTTCACTCTTATTATGAATTAGGTATAGTGCCACCTTACTGTAATTTGTCAGAGTTTTCTAGCAGTTATCACGACACAAAAAAAGGGACACAAACAAATTGTGCCCCTTTCACTTCATCTGGTCTACCAGACAAATGTATTTTGCGTGCTATTGCATCAGAAACTATATTTTACTTCTACACCCAGTTGGCGTTGCTCTCCTTTCAGCTCTGTTACAGCTCCTAAGGCACCAACTGAATCAAAGCGCAATTCCGCATACTCGGTATTGGTCAAATTTTTACCCCATAACGACACTAATACATCATTTTGCCATTGGTAACTTAATCGGCCATAGAAAGTCACGTAACCTTCTTGTTCCGTATAAGGATTTTCATTCTGATCAAAAAAGAACGACGACTGATAGTCAAATCCTAATTGTGCAGTCAACGCGTTAGACCCCAAATAGGTCTCATATAACGCATAGCCGCCAACATTCCATTTTGAAGAAAACGGTAAACGATTTTCGTTAACGGCATAATCAACATCTTCAAATTGACCTGTTTTAGCTTCAGGTAAGTAACCTACATTGAAGACAAATTGCCAATCTTGTGACGGCACGACCAATAACTCAAGTTCAGCACCATAAATGGTAGAATCTCCACCATTTTTTAGCACATGAAATGGAATCGCACTGTCTTTATAATTAACAAATATCTGTTGGTCTTTGTAGTCGTAATAAAATGCGGCAACATTCAAGCTAACTGACTGTTCAAGCAATTGCATTTTGCTGCCGATTTCATAGGCGTTTAGCTGTTCTGATTGATACTCAGAATCTGCCGCTTGTAATGGACTAACAGCATAACCCGCATTATATCCGCCGCTTTTATAGCCACGTGTATAGCTCGCATACACATTGGTATTAGACGACACTTGATGACGAATGGCTAACTTGCCCGACCATTCATCTTCTGCCACTTCTCCAGTAAGGTCCCAAAATCCAGGAATAAGTGTTTGATGGGTGTCTAAATCAGCAAAACTATGATAATCCGTAGTTTCGTCTGTGTAACGTAATCCCGCTGTAACCACAGTGTTCGTTGACAAATCGTAGTCAAGTTGACTAAATACAGCTATTGAAGAATTTTCAAGGCTGTTATCGTAAAGAAATTCGCCAGGACCAGCGTCTAGAATGCCGCGAAAGTCTCTGAACAAGTCAAAGCTATTGTCTTGATCTATATTTTCTCTTAAGTAATAAAGACCACTTTGCCAATAGCTGTTTTCACCTGTTATTGAAACACTTAACTCTTGTGAAACCAATGAATTGTCTGTACCCATTGTGCCTTCAACTAAGTTCATAGCACCGTCAGAGTCCCAAGAGTGAAAACGGTCTAGCTCGCGATAGCCAGTGATGGAAGTTAGCGCCATGTTCTCGGTAAATTGCCAGATTAGTTTAAGGCTCGTACCCCAGCTTTCAGTATCATGCTCACGGTCAGCAGTATCTGCACGCACATCCCAGAAATCATCACCACCTACTGTGCCGCCAAATGCGTCTAAACAGTTTTCTGATCCCGCTTGCGACAGTGTACACGTGCCGGAACCATCGGCCTTAAGAATGCCACGGCTAGCAATAGGTTTTGGCTTACCCTGCCAATCTTCAGCATGTAGTTTAGCAATGAGCGTAACGTCATCCCAATCTGACTTAACAATTAAACGTAAATTGGTTTGCTGTAAGCCGCCATCGGGGTGACCTTCTAGCAAGTTATTATTCGAAAAATGGTAATCCTCACGATTCACGCTCAACCGAGCGGCGGTGTTGTCTGTTAGAGGTACATTAAGCGCGCCATCAAAAGACGTGTGATCATGCTCTGCAATGCTGAAATTAACATAACCACCAAATTCTTGCTCTGGTAACTTCGACATAATCAATACCGCACCGCCTGTGGTATTGCGTCCAAATAATGTTCCTTGTGGCCCGCGCAGCACCTCAACCTGTTCTACATCGAACAAGTTTACTGAAAGGTTATTGGCGCTGCCGCTTACCACGCCATCGGAATATACCGCGATAGGTGAAACAGTAGATGTGTTGTAATCAATCATTCCTACACCACGAATATTAAACGCTGGCGGTGTACCTTCACCTGCATTGTTCGTAATTTTCATATTGGGTGTCATGATTGACAGTTGCGTTGTATCTTTTAGTTGAATACGGTCAAAAGTCTCACCATCAAGCACTGTTACCGCAACAGCCACATCAGTAATCTTTTGCGCTCTTTTTTGTGCGTAAACTTCAATTACTTCAATAGCTGCAGTTGATTTTTTGTCATTTAATTCAAGTCCATTTGCCCTTATTGGGCCGCTAATCACTGCGGCGCCGATTCCCATGGCGAGTAATACTCGATTAAACCTGAACATTAAATACCCTTTAAAAAACGTAACTTATTGTTAAACTCTATATTGGCACGTTACTTTCCGTTAATTGGCTAAAGCATAGCGTAAAATGCGTAGTTTGGATGTTTTTTAAGCGAAATTTTGGTTTTTTATTATCTTTAAGTAACTTAACCAAATTTCCAGTTCACTATATCAGACTTTCATAGTTGCATGTGAACAATAGCCACAATGCAACAAATAAAGTAAACTTTTAGCGTTGCTTGTTAGCGTTACTTGCTTGCGTCATACGTCGATTAGTGGAAGCGCTCACCAAAAATAGTTATTGTTTAAAGAGGACTTTACAATATATGCTTTCGTTGCATGGCTATACCATCATTGAAGAACTGGCCGCCATTTCAATTTCCACCGACCTATTTATTGCGCAAGACAATAGTAATCAGCGTGTTCTCGTTAAACGGTTTAAGAAACAAGAATATAAAAATACATTAGGCAAATTTAAGCGCACAAACGAACAGCTAAGTCATTTAAAAATTAATGGTATTTTAAAGCCAAGTACTATAAATGAAGACCAGCAGTTCTGTTATGCAATTTTTCCACTAGCCAATAATATGCGATTTCTTGCAGATATAATTACGCAAGACAAACTTAGTATCGAACAACAGCTAAATATTGCTCTAAAACTCAATGCATTAATTGGGGACATTCATCAACACAATTTTGTCATCAATCACCTGTGTACTACCAACATTTTGATAGATGACAAAGGCAATGCTTTTCTATACGATTTAAGTCACGCGTCACAAATCAGCTCTATCCATAAACGTGTTAAATCAAATGTAATCCAACCTCAATATTTGGCTACAATTTCTCCTGAAGCCAGTGGCCGGATGAATAGTCCGGTTGAACAATATTCAGACTTTTATGCATTAGGGTCTATCTATTACCGACTATTTACCGGACAGTACCCTTTTCAAATCGATGATCAAATGGAATTACTCCATGCGCATTTAGCCAAAAAGCCGCCAGCAGCTTCAACAATCAATATGAAGCTGCCATCCGCGATATCTCGCATCATCGACAAGTTATTAGAGAAAGCACCTTATCAAAGATATAATAGCGCGCAAGGACTGCTCGCGGATTTGACACTTTGTTTAGACGCATTACAAAACAGCGGAACAATTCCACAGTTTACCCTCGGATTAGAAGACATCCAAAATAGACTCACTTTTTCTCGCAAGTTGTTTGGCCGCGAAGAAGAATTACGTACGCTGCTTAATGCCTACGATACCGCATGTCGCTTAAAAACGATTCAGCTTTGTGTAGTAAGTGGCTATTCAGGCGTTGGCAAATCACGTCTTATTCATGAAATTGAACAAAAGGTATCGAAAGACAAAGGGTTTTTTGTCACAGGAAAATACGAACAATATAAAAATAGTACCGCATATTTCGCTTTGTCGACCGCCTTAACTGAATTGGTGGAACTTATTCTATGCGAAAACACAGAACAACTTGCAAACTGGCGACAGACGTTTGAACAAGCACTTGGGGATAATAGTCAGCTTATCATCGATTTAGTGCCAGAATTTTCGATGATAATAGAGTCTACTCCTCCACTGGCGGAAGTTTCTCCCGCTCAAGCTCACACCCGATTTATCAATACCTTTGTAAACTTCTTCCGTGCAATTGCAATGAATAACCGTTCTATCACGATTTTCATTGATGACATGCAATGGGCCGACCTTGCAACAATTGAGTTATTGAAAGCATTACTTGAACAGCCTGAGCTAGAGGGACTTTACTTTATTATTGCGTATCGCGATAACGAAGTTGAAACAACGCACCCACTAACGCATTTTCTTAATAACATTGACGATTGGCCTGCGTTTTATAGCCATATTAAGGTGAGCGAACTATCTGAGCAGGCATTAAGTGATTTTATTGCCGACAGTTTACAACTCCCCTCTAAAGGTGTTGAAGATCTCGCTAGTACAATAATCAATAAGACCCAAGGCAATCCTTTTTTTACAATTGAATTTATCAAAGCACTACACAATGCTGGCATTTTATACAAAGATAAGGCTAACAACTGGTGCTGGCAACTTGAAGATATCATCAACGTCGATGCAACTGAAAACGTATTAACATTGATGGCCGCTCGTATTCAACGACTACCAGATGCATTGCAAGATATTCTATATACCGCAGCATGTATTGGCACGGTTGCTAATGTCGAATTACTACAACACATTAAACCGATTGATGACATCCCAGCTACTTTACAACCACTCGTTGCAGAAGGTTTTATCAGCGTCATCGTTGATGAGCAAAAAAACAGCGTCAGCCAAATTCGTTTTAGCCACGACAAAATTCAACAAGCAGCTTATCAATTGAACCGCCCGACCCACAAAACGGTAATTCATTATCAGGTTGCTAAGTACTACTTGGATAATCAATCCGCTGACAACATCGACAGCAATATATTCAATTACATTGAGCATTTGAATATAGCTGCGACGCACTTTATGCAACATGGACAACGCTTAACCCTCACTCAAACCAACCTAGAGGCTGGTGAAAAAGCGCTTGAAGCGAATGCAAACGTCGATGCATTACACTATTTCAATGTCGCGCTTAACCATGTTGATAACACTGATTGGGAGTCAAACTACGCGATTCGTGCTCAACTTTCTATCGGAAAGGCGAAAGCCTGTTATCTCACGCAAGAATATGAGCAATGTAATGAAAATTACGAACAAGCATTACCACATATCAAGTCGATAGAAGCGCTCACCGAGTTAACCAAAGTTCAAATCATGTCGTTAATCGCACAAAACAACATGACTGAAGCCTATTCACTTGGTGTTGAGATACTGCAAGAATTAGGTGTGGTGTTGCCATCCGAAGACGACATTGGCGAATACTACCTAAGTATAGAACGCTACTATGATGACAAGCCTATCGAACTGCTAATTGAATTGCCCAAGATTCGCGACAACAATGCAGTGATTAGCTTAGAGATACTTAATACGATTCAAACGCCAGCCTATTTGATCAGTCCAAATGCATTTATGTGTGTTGCTTATGCTTCTTTAGAGCTATTTTTTACCAAAGGCGCATCGGCAGGATCTAGCAAGGTACTCGTCACACATGCACTGTTATTATGTGGAGCCTTTAGTAAATTTCACGAAGGGCAAACTTTTGCCAATTTAGCGTCCGCCATTAATGAAAAATATCCGTCGCCATACACGCAGACTGAAACTGAGTTTACGAAGAACGTGTCGGTAATGCATTGGAATAAACACATTGATAGCACCTTAGTGCCACTGGAAGCTAATTTCTATCACGGCATCGAAAACGGTAATATTGAGTACGCATTCCATTCCGCTTTATTTTATTGTTTTCACTATGTTTTCTCTGGAAAAAAATTAAGTAAAGTTTCTGAGGTTTATAAAAAGTACACTGAGTTAATGGCGAATAAGCGGCAAGGCTATCAATTAATGGTCAGCCAGATATGGCAACAATTCGCTTTTGATTTACAAAAAGAAAAGCCACCAACTCACACGTTGAGAGGTGATGCTTTCAACGAAACACAATCTTTAGGCTATTTAGAAGAAACAAACAACGTCACTACGCTATTTTCTTATCATCAAGCAAAGATGATTCTAGCGCACCTTTTTGGTGATCGGGCTCTCTCATTTGAACATTTAGTCTCTGCGGAGCCACTCAGTTCAAGCGCAGTTTCTCTATATCACTTTGCGGAGTTTTACTTTTATGCAGGTCTGGTTTTGGCGAGACGCTGTCGTGATATCAATACACCTGAAGAAGAAAAGCAATTAGCCAAAGAGAAGCTAGCTACCTATTTGAATATGATTACACTGTGGGCAGAACATGCACCAGAAAATCACCTTCATAAGCAAAAGTTATTAGAAGCCGAGCTCGCCGCATTGAACGACGCTGCTGAAGCTTGGCAACTATACGACGAAGCAATTGCAGCGGCTAGAAAGAACCATTTTTCTCACCATCTGGCATTTGCTTTAGAACACTGTGGGGAATACTGGCTGGCGCAAGATAAACAAGCCATGGCACGTGATTATTTGCAACAAGCATACGAAGAGTACTTAGCCTGGGGGGCAACAGCTAAGGCAGAGCAGCTTGTTAACATACACCCTAAGTTACTTGAGTTCACTCAAAATGGACAACTTGTTTCGTTAAGCCAAGACAAATCAAGAAATGCCTCTCAGGTGCTTGATTTAGCTTCAGTTTTAAAAGCTTCAGCCACTCTAAGTAGTGAAGGCAACTTACACGCATTCTTACATAGAATGATGGTCATTATTATGGAGAATGCTGGCGCTCAAAAAGGTGCGCTGTTGATGCAAACCGACGGAATTCTAAATGTAGAAATTGCGGTTTCCAATGACGGCCTTGCCGTGCAAGATCGCGATTTACCCTATAGCATTATCAACTTTGTTTCACGCACTCTAAAACCTCAGGCAATTGCTGACATTCACGAACATAAACGTTTTTCCGGTGATGACTATTTCAAATCAAATCACCCTAAATCGATCATGTGTTTTCCAAGTATCATCAAAGGTGTGTTAAAAGGTGTTGTCTATTTAGAGCACTATGATCTATCACAAGCATTTTCATCTGATCGAGTCAATATTTTGCAACTATTGGCAGATCAAACAGCCATCTCATTCGACAATGCTAAACTTTACCAGCAGGTGGTTTCATACAATAAGAACTTAGAGCAACAAATCCACGAAAGAACAAAAGAGCTTGCCGCAGAGAAAATAAAAGCTGAGCAAGCAAGCCAAGCCAAGTCGAATTTCTTGGCCAACATGAGCCATGAAATTCGCACACCGATGAATGCAGTCATTGGCTTGAGCCAACTGGCACTTCGCCACGAGACAAGCCCGACACAAAAAGATTATCTTGAAAAAATACAGGATTCGTCTCGTTCACTGCTTGGTTTGATTAACGATATTCTAGATTTCTCTAAGATCGAGGCGGAAAAGATGACGCTGGAAAAAGTCACTTTTTCAATTCACGACTTAATGCAACGCGTAGTTAATGTTTGTACCTATAAAGTGCACGAAAAAGGGATTGAGCTGGTTGTAGACATTCATCCCAATGTACCTAATCAATTAATGGGTGATCCACTACGGTTGCAGCAAATCATTATTAATCTCGCCAATAATGCGGTGAAATTCACTGATAAAGGCGCGATCCATATTAAGATCGGTTTGTCCGCGTCTTCGACTACTGACTGTGAACTGCTGTTTTCAGTGAGAGACACGGGCATTGGAATGAGTCAAGAGCAGCAAGATAGACTATTCCAGTCCTTCTCACAAGCAGATGACTCAGTCACCCGAAAATATGGCGGCACTGGGCTTGGACTCGCCATTAGTAAGCAGCTTACCGAGCTGATGGGCGGCAAAATTTGGGTGGAAAGCGATGAAGGCGTCGGATCAACATTTAGCTTCACTGTGGTATTAGCCGAAGCGCCAAAAGAAGTCGAAAGACTCTCGCAAATGACGCGTAAGTCTTTAGCGAATCTTCGAGTCTTAGTCGCAGATGATATAGATATCGCTCGAAAGGTACTAATAGATGCCCTTGCACATGCCGACATTCACGCCGATGGTGTTGAAAATGGAGAACAAGCACTAACTCGTGTATTACATGCTGAGCAAATAGGTCAACCTTACGATTTAGTACTTATGGATTGGAAAATGCCCAAGATGGATGGCATCGAAGCAGCCAAGCAGATTCAAATTCAATCTCAGGGACAAATACCACATATTTTGATGGTTTCGGCTTATGATAAAGATGAGGCCAAACGCGAAGCACTTGATGCTGGCATTCATCAATTTATCGAAAAACCTATCAATCAATCGACCTTGTTAGATTCGATTGTTGAAATTATTAGCCAAAGTTCTAATCACATCGCTGTTGAATATGAACAGCCAGTTAGTGAAGTACCCGATCTAAGCAAATACAGCGTACTTTTAGTCGAAGACAACTTAATTAATCAACAAGTTGCGATGGAATTTCTATCTGATACTAAAATACAAATAACCTGTGCTGAGAATGGTAAAATTGCCATCGAAAAATTAAAGCAAACAACATTTGATATTGTACTGATGGACATCCAGATGCCAGAAATGGATGGGTTGACGGCAACAACCATAATTCGCAAAGAATTGGGCTTGGACGAAATCCCCATTATTGCAATGACAGCGCACGCGATGGAAGGTGACATCGAGAAAAGCGTTATCGCGGGCATGAACCAACATTTGACTAAGCCAATTGAGCCAGACTTATTATTTTCCACATTGCAACAGTACTTAGAAACTGAACCAAGTACTAACACAGCAGAAGAAACAGTCACGGAGCTTGATGCGGAAATAGAGCAAGCGCAACTATTATTGGAAAAATTGGCTGCACAAACCTCGCTCGCTGTTGACGAAGCGATTACCAAGGTGCAAGGTAAACAAAAGTTGTATTTGCAGCTAGTGCATGACTTTTGGGAGAAACACCAGCAATTGTCAGAAAACATTGTCGACATGTATAAAACGAACGCCACTGAGGATCTATATCGCGCTGCACACTCTCTCAAATCAACTGCCCAATACATTGGTGCATATGAACTATCGGCAAGTGCTGCTGCTGTTGAAAGTGAAATTAAACTTAAAGGCCTGCAAGTTGAATTGAAATTAAACGAGTTAACTACGCAAATTGACTATCTCATTGCACAGCTCAATCGAATTTATAGAGAAAACAATGACAATGTAGTTAATGAAGAACTCGACGTAGAGGCGGCGCAAGCCATCATACTTAAGCTTAAGCCTCTCGTTGTTTCGGCTGACATTCAGGCGGAAGAATCTTCAAAGCAACTGCACGATTTGGCGAACCATACGCCTTATTTTGATGATGTAAAACAGCTCCATCGACTCATATCAAATTTTGATTTTGAAGAAGCACAAACCGCGTTGACGACACTAGAAGCAACATTAAAAACACAACAAGAACAGATAACAAGCGAATGACAGAATCTACTACATGCGAGCGACGCCGCGCGATTGACAAAATCTTTACCATTTTATGTATCGATGACGAGAGTGTTAACCTAAAAATCTTAGCGTCTATTTTCAGTGAACACTACAAAATCGTTGCTTGTAAAAATGCTAAGCAAGGGCTAAGCAAAGCACTTGAATTAGTACCCGATCTGATCCTGTTAGACGTATTAATGCCTGAAGAAAATGGCTTTGAGCTAATTCAAAAAATTAAACAACAGCCAACTATTGCCCATATTCCGGTGATTTTTATCACTGGTCTACAAAGTGTTGAGGATGAAGAAAAAGGCCTCACACTCGGTGCTTGTGATTATATTCAAAAGCCATTTAATCATGGCATTGTGAGAGCACGTGTGAATACTCACTTAGAGATCATTCGCCAACGAAAACTGCTCGAACGATTTGCCCACTTTGACAGCTTGACCGAACTCCCTAACCGCAGAAAATGGGAAATTGACAGCCAAGATCAATGGACATTTGCACAAGAACACAATCAAGAGCTGGTGTTAGGCATAGTCGATGTTGATTTTTTTAAGAAGTACAACGATTCATATGGTCACCAGCAAGGCGACATCGTGCTGCGAAAAGTTGCTAATGCCGTAAGGCGTGTGCTCTTTGATCACCACGGCTCTATCTATCGCTGTGGCGGTGAAGAATTCTATTTCTACTTACCAGTTTCTGCGCAATGTGATGTACAAACCATCTTGGTAGACTGTTTAGATAGTGTTGTATCATTGGGTATTCAACATGAAGCTTCGCTGGCTTCCCCACTACTTTCAATCAGTATCGGTGCGATTCAAGTCAAACCATCTGACGACCTCAATATACAAGACATTATGCATATCGCAGATAAGAAACTGTATTTAGCCAAAAATAGCACACGCAATGCCGCACATTTTGACATTTTCAAGCCTGAACTCCTAGAATTAGGAAATTAACCAAGCAAACACTTGATAAATTCGTTATAGTGCGCGCCCTATAATTTGATCGCGCATATATGAGGAGAAAGACGTGACCGTCGGCAATCTATTTATTTTATCGGCTCCAAGCGGTGCTGGTAAATCAAGTTTAATCTCTGCATTACTCAAGCAAGAGAGTAGTCGTCCAATGGAAGTCTCTGTCAGCCATACCACGCGCGCGCCCCGTCCCGGTGAAGTTGACGGGCAACATTATCATTTTGTTGCTAAAGAAAAGTTTGAACAACTTATTGAACAGAAAGCCTTTTACGAATGGGCGGAAGTATTTGGCAATTATTATGGCACATCAGAAGCTGCTATCGATGCACAACTAGAAAAAGGCATCGATGTCTTCCTCGATATTGATTGGCAAGGCGCACAACAAGTTCGAATGCGTAAGCCTGAAGTGACAACCGTGTTTATTTGCCCTCCCTCAACTGAAGTACTCGAGCAGCGTTTACGTTCTCGTGGTCAAGATAGCGAAGAAACGATCAAAAGCCGAATGTCACAAGCTAAGGCTGAATGCTCCCATTACCAAGAGTTTGACTACATCATTGTTAACGATGATTTTGACACAGCACTTAAAGAACTAACCATCATTGTTGAAAATCAACGCTTAAAACGTAGCCAACAAGCACAAAAACATGAACTTTTATTCAAAGATCTATTGGCTAACGATTAAGCACATAGTAAACTACAACACTATTTCGTAAAAATTTAATTTTTGGAGTGACCAAATGGCTCGCGTTACTGTAGAAGATGCCGTAGATAAGATCGGTAATCGTTTTGACTTGGTGTTAATTGCATCACGTCGTGCTCGTCAAATTGCTACTGGCGGAAAAGAACCTTTGGTTGAATTAGAAAATGACAAGCCAACGGTTTTAGCACTTCGCGAAATTGAACAAGGGTTAATTAATACCGAAATCATGGACGACAATGAGCGCCATGAGCAAGTTCAACAGGAATCAGCTGAATTAGCTGCTGTAGCTGCGATTGTTGGTGGTCAAAACCAATAAGCGATAATAGCTCAGAGAAACGCGTATAAACCTTTGGTTTTTACGCGTTTTTTGCTATTTAGCGTCGAAAAATACTTATGTCGATTGACTTGCCTTCATTTGGTGTGATTTAACACCTACAGTCCTTATATCAAAAAATACGATTTATCCCTTATTGTTATTGGCATTCGTGATAAATATACGTATTCTTAATATCAGGGCATAGTTAACGTTTCACTTTCACTAATCCAGTCATCATAAAGGAAGTTTTGGGTGTACCTTTTTGAACCATTAAAAGAATATGTATCAAGCTACTTATCAAAAGTGCAAGTAGATTTACTTAAGCAAGCCTATATTGTCGCGCGCGACGCACACGATGGGCAAATGCGTTCAAGTGGCGAACCTTATATTACCCACCCTGTTGCCGTGGCACACAACTTAGCCAAAATGCATCTTGACCATGAAACATTGATGGCTGCACTTCTCCATGATGTGATTGAGGACACACCGGTAACGAAAGACGAATTGGCGGAATTATTTGGCCATACCGTAGCAGAACTCGTTGAAGGTGTAAGTAAGTTAGATAAGCTGAAGTTTGATAACAAAGAAGAAATGCAAGCGGAAAACTTTCGCAAAATGATCTTGGCAATGACACAAGATATACGCGTGATTCTTATCAAACTTGCTGACCGCACCCATAACATGCGCACCTTAGAGTCATTGCGACCGGATAAACGCCGCAGAATTGCCCGTGAAACGCTTGATATATATGCACCTATAGCCAACCGACTCGGTATTCACGATATCAAGAATGAATTAGAAGTGTTGGGATTTGAAGCACTTTATCCAATGCGAGCACGCGCATTAAAATCGGCAGTAAAACAGGCACGTGGCAACCGCAAAGAGTTAATCAATAATATCCGCGAAGAAATTGCTGCCAGACTTGAAGAAAGTGGCATTGGAGCGCAAGTATTAGGCCGTGAGAAGCACTTATTTTCCATCTACCGTAAGATGCAAAATAAAGAGCTGATGTTTAACGAAGTCATGGATATCTATGCCTTTCGCGTCATAGTCGATAATAAGATTGATGACTGCTACCGTGCCCTTGGCGCCGTGCACAACTTATTTAAGCCGATTGAAACCCGTTTTAAAGACTATATTGCCATTCCAAAAACCAACGGCTACCAGTCGTTGCATACATCTCTTGTGGGCCCTCATGGTATTCCGGTAGAGATTCAAATTCGTACCAAAGACATGGATCAAATGGCCGACAAAGGTGTGGCCGCGCACTGGCTTTACAAGCAAGAAAGTGATGACAGTGGCACAACAGCGCAAATGAAAGCGCGCCGTTGGATGCAAAGCCTCCTAGAATTACAGCAAAGTGCAGGTAGTTCATTTGAGTTTATAGAGAATGTTAAATCCGATTTATTCCCTGAAGAAATTTATGTATTCACGCCTGACGGTCGCATCATCGAATTACCAATGGGGGCAACAGCAGTAGACTTCGCATACGCGGTACATACAGACGTCGGTAATTCGTGTGTGGGTGTAAAAGTTGACCGTAAACCTTATCCATTGAGTCAAGCACTTGATTCAGGCCAAACCATTGAAGTTGTGACTTCACCTGCAGCAAGACCTAACGCAACATGGTTAAATTTTGTTGTTACTGCAAAAGCACGCCTGCAAATTCGTTCTTATTTGCGCTCACAAGAGCAAAACGAATCGCTTGCACTCGGTAAACGTTTACTTAGTCATGCGCTAGGGAAAATTGCTATTGCGGACATTAGCCAAGAAAAAATTAATCAGGTTGTATCAGAAACGGGTAACAAGACCTTCGATGATCTACTGGTGAATATTGGTTTAGGGAATGCCCTAAGTATCGGTATTGCTCGCCGCCTAACAGATGAGTTTACAGAAGATAATCAATTACCTACAACAACGTCAAAAGCCAAGATGCCAATTAAAGGCACCGAGGGCATGTTGGTCAACTATGGTAAGTGCTGTCGACCAATTCCGGGTGACGCCATTTTGGCTTATCTCAGTCCAGGTAAGGGCTTAATGGTGCACCAGCAAGGATGTCGCAACATTAAAGGGCATGAACAGGGGCAATTGTTCCCTGTGAAATGGGACACTGATATTGATCGCGACTTCATTGCAAAATTGCGTATTGAAATCATTAACCACCAGGGCGCGCTAGCCAAACTGACAAATGTCGTCGCGCGCTGTGACTCAAATGTTCACACTTTGAATTCAGGTGAAAAAGACTCAGGTCTTTATGCCATAGATATGGAAATCACCTGTCGAAATCGTATCCACTTAGCTGACATCATCCGTAAAATTAAAGTGATGGTTGATGTTCAACGTGTGGTTAGAAATAAGTAACATCGAAACTCGTTAGGAATATTATGAAATCTACTATTCAAACAGACAGTGCACCGAGTGCTATCGGAACATATAGCCAAGCAGTAAAAGTTAAAAATACCGTCTACTTATCAGGTCAAATCCCTCTAATTCCAGAAACCATGGAAGTTATCGAGGGTGATTTTGCCGCTCAAGCTAATCAAGTATTTAAGAACCTTGCAGCGGTGTGTGAAGCGGCAGGCGGCGAAATTAATGACATGGTCAAAGTTAATATCTTTATGACCGATCTAAGTAATTTTGCCACGGTAAATGAAATCATGAGCAAATACTTCAGAGAACCATACCCAGCACGTGCTGCAATTCAAGTATCAAGACTACCAAAAGATGTTGAAATTGAAATTGACGGTATAATGGAATTACCAAGCGTTAATTAAACTCATTGCATCTTAATTAACACGAGGCGCATATCAGCGCCTTTTATCCATTTGTAAGATAGAAACATATATGACCCCAGAAAGATTAAAGCGCATTAATCAAATGCTCAATCACCGCCAACCAGATCTCACCGTTTGTATGGAAGGTGTACATAAGAATCATAATTTAGCGGCTGTCGTTCGTACTGCCGATGCCATAGGTGTGAGTGATGTGCATGCAGTGTGGAAAAACGAACGTATGCGAGTATCTGGGGGCAGTGCTGCGGGCAGTCAAAATTGGATTAAGGTGCACAATTACGATCAAACAAAGACTGCTATCGAAGCTCTCAAGGCGCAAAACATGCAGGTATTAGTCACTAATTTGTCTGATACTGCGGTAGATTTTCGTGAAGTTGACTACACCAAACCAACGGCAATTATCCTTGGACAAGAAAAGTTCGGTGCGTCAGAGCAAGCACTGGCAATGGCCGACCAAGACATCATTATTCCTATGGTTGGCATGGTACAATCACTCAACGTTTCTGTCGCATGTGCGGTTGTTTTATATGAAGCCCAGCGCCAGCGACAACTTGCAGGTATGTACGACAAAGCCACTATTGCCCACGAAGAACGTCAGCGCATTTTGTTTGAAGGTGGCCATCCAATATTTGCACAAGCCTGTAAGCGTAAAGGGCTTCCATACCCTGCTATCGATGAAGAAGGGCAAATTGTTGCCTCTGACGATTGGTGGCAAAAAATGCAAATGAATAAAGACGCTTGGCAAGAGCTTGATGACGAGTAGAGTCTAAAGGATTTATGCCTCAACCATTAACTGGGATCAGTAATTTAGCGCAAATACCTATTACCACCCTCAAGGGTGTTGGTCCCAGTATGGCTGAAAAGCTGAATCGAATTGATTTACATAGCGTTCAGGATTTATTGTTTCATTTACCACTGCGCTATGAAGATCGCACCCGAATTACCACGATAAGGGATTGTTTACCTGGCATATTTACCAATATCGTAGGTGAAATCACTAATAACCAAATCATTCATGGCAAACGCCGTATGATGCTTGTCACTGTGAATGATGGTACCGGTATACTGAATCTCCGCTTTTTTCATTTTTCTGCAAGTCAACGCAATGGGCTAGCTGTCGGTACTTCAATCCGTTGTTATGGTGAAATAAATCGTGGCGCACGTAGCTTGGAGATTGTCCATCCAGAATACAAACAACTCGATCAAGATCAACCACTCACCCCTGTGGAAGAAAACCTCACACCCGTGTATCCAACGACTGACGGGCTAAAACAACTGACTCTGAGAAACCTAACCGAACAGGCGCTAATTCGTTTAAAAAGAGGAACGGTTGACGAATTATTACCTGCGAATATCACACACGAGAGTTATTCTCTCTCGCAAGCATTGCAATTAATTCATCGGCCGCCGCCAGACACATCGATTTATCAACTTGAAGAAGGTAAGCATCCAGCTCAACTGCGATTAATTAAAGAAGAGCTGTTAGCGCATAACCTAAGTATGCTAAAGCTTAAGGCATCGGCAACGCGCCACCATGCCATTCCATTGACGATAGATAACGCGTTTGAAGATAAATTTCTGGAAACTCTGCCTTTTGCGCCAACGAATGCACAAACACGTGTGAAGAGTGAAATTCGCGCTGACATGGCCAAAGATGCGCCAATGATGCGCTTAGTGCAAGGTGATGTTGGCTCAGGAAAGACGCTCGTCGCAGCACTTGCAGCAATCACAGCCTTAGGCAAAGGCTTTCAAGTGGCATTGATGGCACCTACAGAATTATTAGCAGAGCAACACGCGATCAATTTCAATAAGTGGTTTGAACCGCTTGGCATTACGGTGGGTTGGTTAGCAGGAAAAACAAAGGCAAAAGCGAGACGAATCGCTCTAGAACAAATTGAAAACGGCCAAATGCAAATGATTGTCGGCACGCATGCCTTGTTTCAAGAGCAGGTCACATTCAATAAGCTAGCGCTCATCATTATTGATGAACAGCATCGTTTTGGTGTGCATCAACGGCTCTCTCTTCGCGAAAAAGGGGCGTTTGATGACAAATATCCGCACCAATTGATCATGACAGCTACGCCAATTCCACGAACATTAGCAATGACAGCCTATGCTGATTTAGACACCTCGATTATTGATGAACTGCCACCGGGGCGCACGCCAATAAAAACGGTTGCACTGCCCGATGACCGTCGAGACGAAGTGATTGCACGAATTCGACAAAACTGCGAATCTGAAAATCGTCAGGCCTATTGGGTGTGTACCCTAATTGAAGAATCTGAAGTGTTGCAATGTCAAGCGGCAGAGGACACGGCAACTTACTTGCAAGCGCAGCTACCTAGCTTAGGTGTTGGCTTAGTGCATGGCCGAATGAAAGCTGACGAAAAACAAGCGGTCATGGACGAATTCAAGCAGGGTAATCTTGATTTGCTTGTTGCGACAACGGTTATCGAAGTAGGTGTTGACGTACCCAATGCCAGTATCATGGTGATTGAAAACCCTGAGCGCTTAGGTTTAGCACAGTTGCATCAACTTCGAGGTCGTGTTGGCCGTGGTTCGGTTGCGTCGCATTGCGTGCTCATGTACAAGAGTCCATTATCTAAAACCGCTACCAAACGTTTAACAGTGTTACGCGAAAGCAATGACGGTTTTTATATTGCGCAGAAAGATTTAGAAATTAGAGGGCCCGGTGAATTTTTGGGAACCAAACAAACGGGACTAGCCGATTTGAAAATTGCAGATCTTAGCCGTGACGCGGACCTGATCCCAGAAGTCACTCAACTCGCCTACACGCTTTGGCATCAATACCCTGAAAATGCGCATGCCATTATCCAACGCTGGGTAGGTAACAGAGAACATTTCACTAACGTGTAACAGCCACATCATACTGCGATATGCTTTGAATGAACTGGACGATAATTTAGCGATCGATACGTACCTCCTACGCAGGCCGAACGGGATATTTAAGCGTTCGCACTAGGCACGCCATACCGTACTTCCTGTACATCGCCGCTCTTTGCCATCCATGGCACCGCGCCATACCGTAACCGTGCGATCCTGAGCTCGTCGAAGGGCCTGTACATCGCCGCTCTTTGCCATCCATGGCACCGCGCCATACCGTAACCGTGCGATCCTGAGCTCGTCGAAGGGCCTGTACATAAAAGCCAGTCGATTGACTGGCTTTACATTGAATTGGTGTTTGGTTAGTTTAGTTCTTGATTCGTCTGTAGCCCGTAATCAAAGCTACGATAAACAAGAAATAACCTAAGCTTCCGCCACCAGAACCTCCGCTGCTTGAACTTGGTGGCGTCACGACAGCAGACGTGGCAACCACGGTTGTTGATGCAGAGCCCGTAACGCCATTACCGTCAGTTACAGTAACCGAAACATTGTAAGTGCCGGCATTTGCATAAGTATGTGTTGGCTGCGCTAAGCTACTAGTATTACCATCACCAAAATCCCATGCATAGGTGTAGTTTTCGTCACCACCACTTACAGTGATGCCAAAGGTAGCATTAAGGTTATTAACAGTTCTAGTTACCGTCACATTTAGAGCCTCTGCAAGCACCACTTCTGTCGTGAAAGAATAAGACTGTGCCGTTTGATCTGTTACGGTTAATGTAACTTGATAAGTGCCCGCCGCTTCATATTCATGATCTGGACTCACAGATTTGCTCAAATCACTGCCATCACCAAATTGCCAACGATAGGTAAGATTACCTTCACCCCCCGTTAAACTGGCTTCAAATGAAACATTTAAACCATTGCTCGTTGCACTAATGCTTCCTGCAACTTTTTCACCTACTTTCAACGGTTTTTCGAGTGTTGTAATCCCTGCATCGGTTTCGAAACTCACACTTACGTCAAAGTCACCCGCAGCAGCGTAGGTATGTTGCACCGTAGTCCCTGTCAGCTCAGTGCCATCTCCCAAATTCCACGTGACGACGCTTTCAGCTTTGATTTGTACATCCGCTAACGATAATTCTACTGTTAATCCATCATGTACATTGCGAATATGCGCGGCACCTTCATTAGATAATTCAATGGTTGCCGAAGAACTATCTGCGCTTTGTGAAGTTACTTCCATTCGTAATCCATAAACAGGTAAATCGATTCCTGACTCTGGCTGATGAGCGAAAGAATAGTCATTTTTATCACTAAACACTGCGTTTGCGCTCAAATGATTATCACCTGTGAGGCTTGATTGCTGGAACTGGCTAAACGCGGCGTCTCTTATTTGCGTGCCCGTACCACTTAATGAACCGCTGCGAATAATTGGGTTTTGATCGGCATCGACCACACCGATAAATACTTCGCCTGGGTGTGCATTAACCCGGTTGTTTCTAATATTTTGATCGCGATACCACACCAAAACGCCTGCGTCATAATCGCTATCACCTAATTCAGCATCAGTACCGGTATGACTACGTAATTGAATGTAGTAGTTATGCGGTTGCTTATCTCTTTTGTCTCCTATGCGAACAAAGCCTGTTAGTGTTGCAACGTCAGCCGTTTCAGCATCATCACTATACACTGTAGCACTACCAGAAGTAACGTTAATATCATCAACAGCGATACCAAATCCACCAACGGCTTCATCAGTGACATAACTAATAACCACCTCAACATCTATACCAGCATAAGCGGTTAAATCAAACGTTAGCGGTACCCAAGCATTGTCTCCTTGAGCTCCATCTACATTGCTAGAAGATCCAGTAATAAAGTTTGTTACCTCCGGATGAAATTGATTTGTCACTTTAGTGTGATTGCCTGCTAATGGTTCACCATTGACTAAAACTTGTGCATAGTCATAGTCAACTTCAATTTCCCAGCGCGCCATCATTTGTAATTGTGGTGCTTCACTTGGGACACTGACAGAAAATGTCATCTGATTGTTTAATAAATTGCCATTATTAGAATAATACTGATAATCACCCGCAAATGGCGCAGCAAACTCTTCTTGCTCATTGGGTAACAAAACTTTGATTTGATTGACATCGTCATCATGATTGATTGCTTCAACCAGGTTGATCGATTGGCTTTCAAGATCAGCAATATCGATTGTTAGTTGATCTATCCAATTGCCTTGATACACGCGTTGCAACTCATCTCGAGCATAGGCACTAAAGCCAACTGGGCGAGTCCCTGCTGGCGTACCAACCCAGCTACCCGATGCCATTACCGACCAATCACCTACCGGAGAACCTAACAAGCCATTGGCCGTATCGTATTCATCAGGCAAACCTAAATCATGACCAAACTCATGCACGACAACACCTGTGGCTGCGTCGATAGGGTTAATTGTATAACCATAGAGCAAAATGTCCGAGCCCGGGACGGGAACAGGTTTTTGTGTATCCGGGTCAAATACAAAAAAGCGATGTGACCAAATTGCGTCTTCAGCTAATACGCCACCGCCCGCTTCTTCGCCAACACTCGAGTGAAATAGCATGACGTGGTCGATGATGCCATCGGGCTCATTTACATTGCCGTCAGTGTCAACGTCAAACAAATCAGTGTTGTCAAATTCCGCAAGATCAATATTCAGCTCACTGACAGCTTTAGTCACCGCTTCCAATACCAATGCCTGAACATCTTGATCATCACCATTTTCGTCATTACCACCATAGTGGGCAGCATTATTGTCAGCCGTTATCCAGCCGTTTACCTGACCAGTAAAAAATAGTGAACCACCCGATTCTTGCTGATAGAACTGATAAGCCGACTCGATCGTCTGTCCTGCTGGCCCTTCATAACCAGACGTTGAAAACAAAAGGTCGTTGTAATGTTCTACCGGATAATCATCGTAATACATCGAGGTATCTGATGCGGTCAGGCGATTGTTATCATGTTTAAGGTCGGGAAAATCAACCAACAACGCTAATACTTTTACCGTTGTTGTTTGCTCACTATTTGCTGATTGGCGCTGTTTTTCAAGTACTTTAACGCCCTTAACGGTCAAAGCACCTTTAGTTGGCGTGCGTTCACCAATATACATTTGCTTGCTAATCGCTGCAGGTAACTTCTGTTCTTTAAGCGACTGTATGTTTACATAATTTTCTATAGCACGTTGGCGTTGCTCCGCAGTCGCATTAGCCGGCAACTCTCCACGTTTTTCAAGCCAATATTCAATTCGCTCTTTGTTGATCACACCAATATCTTTAGGTGTCGTATATTTTGTTGGTAGTGTCACAGCAGAACTACTTGCCGTTAACGCCATCAACATGCTACTAATTAGTTTTAATTTCATATCCATTACTTCTTACATTGTTTGTAGGCTTGATTCTTTTTAGTGATGTATTCTCTCACTAATTGTTGAATTTTCTCTTCTGACATATCTGCATGAATTTTTCCCTGCTTAATCAGCAGAGCTCTTATCTTCGATTTATCTTTTATTGGCGGTGACTTGGTAACTGCACACGGTTTAGGTAAGTTTTCGTACTTACCCTTATTTGTTAAATCAGTTGTTTCTGTAACTTCTGTTTTACTTTCGAGTGCCGTCGATTCTTTTTCATTAGCATTAGTTCGACACCCAGGTAGCATGAAGGCACTAATTACAAACAGTGATACGATAGTAACTGTAGCAAATACGATTCGTTGCATCCCCACCCTCGCTGTTACAATTTTGTTAAAAAGATCACAACATAGTACTAACAATTTATACTGTTTATCAAGGCCGTAGCAATAGACTACGACAACTTTCTTACAATTTTTAAACAAATCAATGTCTAATGGGTCTCGCATAGGCTACGTACGTTCAACTAGAAGCTATTTCATGCGTAAATCCAAGCTTTAATAGTTAATTAATCAATCAAAATCGGGTAGACTTAACGTCATTATTACTCTTGAGAACAATTACATGTCTACGCAAGATAACGAGCCAGTACACGCTGACGAAAAAACCACGCACTTTGGCTATCAAACCGTAAATAAGCACGATAAAGAATCTATGGTTGCAGGCGTATTTCATTCTGTTGCTCAGCAATATGACATTATGAATGACTTCATGTCGTTTGGTATTCACCGCTTGTGGAAACGCTTTACCATCGATGCCAGCGGTGTTCGCCCTGGTAATAAAGTGTTAGATCTTGCGGGCGGCACAGGCGACTTAACGGCAAAATTTTCTCAGCTGGTTGGCAAAGACGGTAAAGTCATTTTGGCCGATATTAATAGCTCTATGCTTAACGTTGGCCGTGACAAACTACGTGATAAGGGATTAGTACAAAATATTGAATATGTACAAGCAAATGCCGAAGCGCTGCCGTTTGAAGAGAATACCTTTGACGTAGTCACTATCGCTTTTGGTTTGCGCAATGTAACGGATAAAGACAAAGCACTACGTTCGATTTACTCTGTACTAAAACCTGGTGGTCGCCTGTTAGTACTTGAGTTTTCTAAGCCAGAGCATGAATTGCTAAATAAAGCATACGACTTTTACTCATTCAATATTCTGCCGAAAATGGGCGAATTCGTGGCTAAAGATGGAGACAGTTACCAATATTTAGCCGAGTCAATCCGCATGCATCCAGATCAAGACACCTTGTTATCTATGATGGATAATGCCGGCTTTGAACAAACCAGCTACAAAAATCTAACTGGCGGCATTGTCGCATTGCATAAAGGGTTCAAATTTTAGCCTAATATGACAACTATGCACCACCAAGCATTGTGCGCACTTATAGAACATGCACTTAATGAGTTATGCAAGCGCTCACTATCGCAAGCGCTTACCCTAGCATCGCTAGAAGGAAGTTCACTTAGTATTCAAGTGAAAGAATTAAGTGCCCCTATTTGTTTTAACTTTGTTAGCGATAAAGTGCTGGTATCAAGTCATCTGGACAAAGATGCTGATTGTTGCATTTACCTACAACTGAGTGTGCTAAGCGAACTAAAAAACACCCAAAATTTAACGGCACTAATAAAGCAAGACAAGCTTAATGTTGAAGGTGATTTAAAGGTTGCACAACGATTTATGGGTTATTTAGAAGGCATCGACATCGACTGGCATTCCGAGGTTGCTAACATTATTGGCGATGTTGCGACGTTTAAATTAGAACAGTGTGTAACCTTCATGAGCCAGAAATTGTCCTTTGCTCGTGAACAGATCAGCCAAGACGCGAGCGAATGGTTACTCCATGAGAAGCGCTTGCTTGTTACCGATAGCGAGTTACAAGTTCATTATGAAGCCGTCGCAGCGTGTAGTAAGCAAATAGAAAGCATTGCTGATCGAATCAATACACTGCACGCCAAAATTGTAGGAAAGGAATCATTGTGAGTAGTTTTCGCTTATACCGCATCATTAAAACGTTTCTTATCTATGGCTTAGACGAGCTACTACCTAAGCAGGCGACACCTTGGTATGCCAAGATTGCTCGCGCCTGCTTTTTTTGGCTCGGAAATAAACACAAAGATAAATCTAAAGCGCTACGGTTTAGGCTCGCGATTGAATCACTTGGCCCGGTCTTTATCAAGTTTGGGCAAATGCTATCTACTCGTCGTGACTTATTACCCAATGATTTTGCAAACGAATTAGCGCTCTTACAAGACCGCGTGCCCGCGTTTGACGGTGAACAAGCAAAACGCATAATCATAGAAGCAATGGGTGAAGAGATATTCAATAACCATTTTCAAGCGTTTGATGAAACCCCGATGGCGTCGGCATCAATCGCACAGGTACACGCAGCAACACTAATTACTGAGTATGGCCAACAAGAGGTTGTCATCAAGGTTTTGCGTCCAAATATTGCTAAGACCATCCATGCTGACGTGAACATGATGGCAAGATTTGCCAATATCGTGGCGCGTTTTCTACCCGATGGCAAACGGCTTAGACCTCGTGAAGTAGTGGCTGAATACAAGAAAACGATTTTAGACGAACTAGACTTGATGCGAGAAGCCGCAAATGCCATGCAGTTAAAGCGCAATTTCTCACAGGGCAGAGAAAGCGACAAGATCTTGTATGTGCCAGAAATGTATAGCGAATATTGCTATAAAAACGTCATTGTTATGGAGCGCATTTACGGCATTGGGGTTGGCGAAGTAGATACCTTGAATGAACGCGGTGTCAACATGCAGCTGCTCGCTGAGCGCGGCGTTGAAGTCTTCTTTACACAGGTATTCCGCGACAGCTTCTTCCACGCAGACATGCATCCAGGCAACGTTTTTGTTGACGCGACTAGCCCAGAAGATCCTACTTGGATAGCGATTGACTGCGGCATTGTTGGTACACTTAATCGCGAGGATAAACGCTATTTAGCAGAAAACTTTGTTGCGTTTTTTAACCGAGATTACCGCAAAGTAGCACAACTACACGTAGATTCTGGTTGGGTGCCTGCCAATACCAGTGTCGACGAATTTGAGTTTGCTATTCGCACCGTCTGCGAGCCAATCTTCAATAAGCCATTAGCAGAAATCTCTTTTGGACAGGTGCTTATTAACCTGTTCAACACCGCCAGACGCTTTAATATGGAAGTGCAACCACAGCTCGTGCTACTACAAAAGACATTATTGTATATTGAAGGCCTTGGCAGACAACTTTATCCACAACTAGATCTATGGCAAACCGCAAAACCATTTCTTGAAACTTGGGTAAAAGAGCAAATGGGTATCAAAGCGGTGTTCTCAAAAGTAAAAGAAAACTTACCGTTTTGGAACGAAAAACTGCCTGAAATACCCGATTTGATTTATGATTATTTACGTGCTGGCAAAGAAACACATTATGAAAACCAAAAACTGTTGCAAGCCTTAACAGCACAACAGCAAAAGCATGCGCGTCAGCTTAGATTCACTGTTACTTTGTGCTCGGCAGCAATAGTGATGGCAATTATATTTACATAACTCCAAACGCAGTAGTGTTATGTTTTGGCACAAATCAGCCGCTTAAAAATATAACTAGTTACCGCTAAAGGAAACCAAACAACAATAGGGAATAACATGAAAAAGTTACTAAGTTTAATCATCGTTTCTGCTGCTTTGCTTGTTGCTCAGCCAGCACTAGCGAACTCACCAACGAATCAGTTTGCGAATTGTCTAGTAGATACTTTGAACGGCAAGGAACGCAAGAACCTAGCAAAGTGGATTTTTCTAGCCATTGGTTCACATCCGGAAATCAGTAGCTATTCTAATGCTACCTCTGAAACAATTGAGGAAAGCGATAAATACGTAGGTAAGCTTGTGACACGCTTATTGACGGAAGACTGCCCAACACAGCTAGCGGCTGCACTAAAAGCTGATCCACTAGCAATCAATAAAGGATTTGAATTAGTCGGTCAGGTAGCCATGCAAGAGTTAATGGCAAATCCAGCGACTATGAGCGCGCTAACAAATTACACTAAGTATACTGATCAAGCAAAAATTAACGCGCTACTAGGCCAATAATAAAATATTTAATTCATTTGATATAACTCAGCAAAGCTAGGCGTTCTAGCCCTTAGCTTTGTTGAGCATTTCACGTAAATTAGCCACCCCCTGACGGGCGGATTCCTGTTTCTTTTCTTGACTTTGCTTATTAGGACCAAGTTCCCAAATTACATCGTCTTGAGGCAGTTCGTATAAGAATCGGCTCACTTCTGTTCTTGCTACTTCGCCAAATTGACGACGCTCTCTAGCGTAGGTGAAAATCAATTCACGCTGCGCTCGAGTTATTCCCACGTACGCAAGGCGTCGCTCTTCTTCAACGTTACCTTCATCAATACTGGTTTGGTGCGGTAACAAGCCTTCTTCCATACCGATCATGAATACATAAGGAAACTCTAGTCCTTTGGACGCATGAAGTGTCATTAATTGCACCTGATCCGCGTCATCTTCCTCTTCACCTCGTTCCATCATGTCACGAAGTGTTAGTCGAGTAACAACTTGCGGTAACGTCATTGGCTCTTCGTCATCACGTCCTTCTAGCATTTGTGTTACCCAACTAAATAGTTCAGTAACGTTTTTCATCCGCATTTCGGCCGCTTTGGCACTAGGTGACGTTTCGTATAGCCAGTCCTCGTAGTTCATTTCACGCACCATAGTACGTAGTACGGCAGCGGTATCGCCTCGTTCAGCGTTATCGGCTGTTTCAACCAACCAGCGGGTAAAGTTTTGCACATTCGCCAATGCCCGACCCGTTAGCGACTGCTCCAAACCCAATTCAAAACTCGCGGCGAACATGCTGATTTGACGCTTATTGGCGTAGTTGCCCAATTTTTCGAGGGTTGCAGGACCAATTTCACGCTTGGGTACATTGACGATACGCAAGAATGCATTGTCGTCATCAGGATTCACTAGCACCCGCAGAAACGCCATCATGTCTTTAATTTCTGCACGTGAAAAGAATGAAGTTCCACCACTTATTTTGTATGGGATGCGATTGGTCATTAACGCCTTTTCCAATAACCGTGACTGGTGATTACCGCGATAAAGAATAGCGTAGTTGCGATATTGGCTTTTGTTGAGGAATCGATGACCGATAAGCTCACCAACTACACGTTCAATTTCGTGTTCTTCATTCTTTGTTTGAATCGCTCTTAGCTCAACACCGTAAGGCAATTCACTAAACAGTGCTTTATCATAATCGTGCGGATTGTTAGCAATAAGAATGTTGGCACATTTGAGTATTCGACCACTTGAGCGATAGTTTTGCTCTAGTTTGATTAGCTTTAGGTTAGGGTAATCTTTGCCCAACAACACTAAGTTCTGTGGCTTAGCACCACGCCAAGAATAAATTGATTGGTCGTCATCCCCCACTACAGTTAATCGACCACGCTCGCCAGTAATCAACTTCACCAGTTCATATTGGCTCGCATTGGTATCCTGATATTCATCCACTAACATGTATCGAATTTTACGTCGCCAACGATCACGAACTTCCTCAAAGTTTTTCAGCATTAGCGTAGGCACAAGAATAAGATCGTCAAAATCGAGTGCATTGTACGCTTTCATGTGCTGTTGATAACGTTGATAACACTCTGCATACAAGGCTTCGTCAGGGTCACCCGCGCGTTTTATCGCCTGTTCCGGCAACAACAAATCATTCTTCCAGTTAGAAATCATCATCTGCAGCTTATTTAGCAAATCTTTATCACCATCGAATTCTTCTATCGTTAGCTCTTTGAGCAATGCTAACGTGTCTTGATCATCAAAAAGCGTGAAACCTGGTTTATAGCCGAGAGTTTTGATTTCCTTACGGACAATTTCAAGGCCTAAGGAGTGAAAGGTAGATACAGTTAAACCACGGGTTAAATCACGGCCCAACATATTACTTACACGCTCTTTCATTTCGCGCGCGGCTTTGTTGGTAAATGTTACCGCAGCAATATTGCGTGCTTTGTAATCACACTGTTGAATGAGATACGCTATTTTTTGGCAGATAACCCCTGTTTTACCACTGCCAGCTCCAGCTAGTACTAGGCAAGGACCGCTGACATATTTAACGGCTTCCGCCTGACGCGCATTAAGTCTCATTAATATTGTGCTCTTAAAATCTAATAGGAAATTGAAACAAGATGCGCATTCTACCTCAAATATTCTTGGCTTGGGATAAGCAAAATAGCGTTATGTTGATGTTTACAAACTTAGCACGGGATTTGTTGGGCGTTCGCAAACTTTAGCGTATTGAAAATTAAAAGTTTGTTCGCTTTCGTTGATGATTGTCCACATATTCAGGACATTTTTTGTATTCAAGCGACAATCTACACGTCGTTAAAAATTTTTGTCGGTTATTAGTTGCGAATAGATTACAATAAAACCACCCTCAAAAATCGTTGAAAACATATGATTAACGCTAAAAAAATTGAAGAGATCGCGAAACAGGTCACCGACGCTATTCCTCCTGGTTTAAAAAGCATGGCGAGTGACTTAGAAGACAAAACCAAAACTATTGTTCAACGTAAATTATCGCAATTGGATGTGGTCACTCGAGAAGAATTTGACGTGCAAACACAAGTACTGCTGAAGACACGTGAAAAACTGGCAACACTTGAAGCTAAACTTGCTGAAATTGAAGCACAATTAGCGGCTCAATCTGAAGACAAGTAATAGAGATTGTTGGATGAAAGCGTCTGCCTAAGAAAAATTATCCAAATCTTAGTCGTCTTTTTCCAAGAGCCGCTTTTCTTACCTAAGTACGCAAGCTTTGTGAAGCAGTTCAATATTGCTAACTATATTTTGTGAACCAACCGACAAAACATCTAATCAACTAGTGATATGGCATGCAATGATGTTTTAACTTACCTGAGCTATTCTATAACATTAGTGTCGTCATAAATTCTATGACCACTAGTGTCAAATAGAGCATAAAAACCAGTGCCAACAGGGCTTGCGACTCACCACTTTCGCTAATTGGAATGAGTTTATGTAGCGGAAAATACTACTCGGGGTGAATTTATGAAACGCATCATTTTACTCGCCATCTTATGTGTTTTTGCTCTGCCCCATTATGCCCAATCCAATTCTGCCACAGCAATGCTTAAAATCTGGGAGACTAACGAGAAAGTCAATAAAATGGTCGGCACGGTGCGTTTACAAATGGAGCGCGATCAACGACCGGGTGCCAGAATAAACCAGTTTTGGGTCAAGACTATTTCAAACTTTCCCTATGCGATAGGATATTTTCAAGGGACTTGCAGTGAATCTTTGGCCGTAGAGTTAACTGCGACTCTTAGTGGCGATGATGCTAAAGCCTATAAGGAGTCTCGTTCCAGTAACCACTTACCCATAGCCGAAGTTGTTAACCTGATGAAAGATGTGCTTATTAAACAGTGCGAACAATTACACGTTATTCGAGTGAGATACAGACCCCAACAATATCCACAGGGAGATTACGATTATCATGGCACTTTGACTCAGGCAGAAAACTGGCGGATACAGGATGGCTATGTGAAAACCGCTTTCGATGAAAAACACCTATTTATTATCGATTATCATGACCGTAATAGTATTGGTGGTGTTTATCATGAAGCTAGCTGCGGAGACAAAGAGCCGATACTTTTTATGGAGCCGCGTAAGAAGCTGCACGCATTCAGCAAACGGATGAAGATATTTCACTTCGTCGAACTGGCCAAAACTGTATCCATTCAATACGCTCAGCAATGCCCGCAAATTGATCGCATTAAATTTATACTATACCCCTTGCCGTCGGACCATAGATGTGCCGAGGGAGATGAGTGTTTTCTAATTAGTGAAAAACATACAGAAGCTAACAGTTGGGAGATTGACCAATCGCAACTGGCCTTAATTAGTAGTAGGGGTCCGATCGCGGATGCCATAGATATGATGGAAGTTTTGGCCGCTGGAGAGTTTAGGATAGTACATGACTATTTAGGTTATTTTGAATTTTTCTATGATGCATTTATCAATGCCTATTCCACCTACTGTCGGGCAAACATTACAGATCCGGTGGGGCGGGAATATCGCACTATTCACCAACGCTTTGATAACTATGGCAACCTACTTAGTTCCGAACAAATGGGGCCGGCAATCACAATATTCATGGAGCGCAAGTACGCCTCACGCTTTGATCAGTACCATAACTCTTGGCCTAATTGGGCGACCAAGCAGTTTATGATTAAATTCGCCAACATAACAAACCCAACGCCAAATAAGGCCGTCGGAATGGAGCTAGCTACCAGCTTTCTAACAAAAACGACACGGCAACTAGCCAATGCCATATCGGGCAATTGCATGGATGACCGAATTCAAACCATTTATCTAAACATGTATAACCTTGCACACAATGCCCTTCCTATTAAAGGAAAGTATACCACCGATAAAAAACCGGTAGTTTTAACCGCAGGGATAAACAGTAGTTCCGCTCCCAAAATGATTGAAGCCATTATAGAAAAGCGTAAGCAAAGGTTAGTAGAATCCAAAAAATATAATACCCAATTGCTACTATTGAGTGATCAGAATAAAGCACAAACCAATAGCACAAAGCTCGACTTACCGAACCAACCGCAAGTTGAACCAGAGACAAAGGTAAAACCAATTGAAAAACTGGGGCCTCAAATAGATACCCCCCTAGAAAAAGCAAATACGGCACCACATAGGGGAGGTTCGCCCGAGCAAGTTAAAAACCGTAGGGAACTTAATAAGAAGCTCCAAGCTCTTAGAATGCAGCATAACGCCGAGATGAAAGCTGCCGCTCAGGCCTATAGAAAAAAGTTGCGTAACACTAAAGACAAAGAGGAGCGCCGTGTGATCAAAGAAGAACATCGTGCCTACCGAGAGGCCATGACTGTTGAACTTCAACATAAAATTGCAGAACTAAAGTCCGAGCAGGATTTGTAGTATTTTAATCAACAGGGCCAAAAGAACTTGTACTGGCCGTCCTAGGTTTTATGTGGCGATCAGTACGTTATTGTCATCGTTATCTATCGTACCCAAAACAAGTGTATAGGATTTGTCTGTTATGATTTTGTACAGAGATGAACGGTGCTTTTACAATCACCATTAGAAAAGTCCTATAATTCGAATCTGACAGTTCAAGTTAAGACTTATTCAATTTAACACTAAGCTAGCGGCTAACCTTTTTTCTTCAGCTTCTGTCGCTCCTTTTCATACTCTTCATAGCTCATTGTTTCCATTGCCTCACACGCTCTATGATCTTCTTCTGTAGCTGCTTGTTTGATGCAATCACTTTTTTGATAATTGCGACCGAATTGATAAACCTCTTTACTCGAGCAGGCACTTAATAACAATAATAACGTGACTACGTAACATGAACGCTTGATTTTCATGAGCTCTCCGCTTTTGATATTGACGCTACATTGAGAGTACAGAACTTGAAGTAAGTTCCATCCACCAATATGCGTGGTTAATTTTGTAAAGATTGCCTAGTGTCTTCTTCACAACGGAAAATAATAGTGAAGAAAATGTATGCTTTATAAGTGACACATACAAAAAAGGCATTCAAAGAATGCCTTTACCTATTAGAAATTAAGTGCAACTATGCGCTACATTTCCCTTTAACAGCCATGCTTAACTTAGCAACTTCTTTTTGGCCTTCCTCTATCGATTTTTGTTCAAGACCAGCACCACCAACGAACGCGCCCATTTTAATGTACTGTTCAATAAAATACAGCTCACCAGATTTTGTATCTATCGATAAGTCATTAGGTGAAAATTCAGATTCGGTTGATACAACGTGAGTCTTGTCACCTTCTACTTCATGGTAAAAGAACACACCCTTGGCCGTTTCACCAACACATTCTTTATCTATCCATACATCTTTTTTCAATGCAGCGCCAAAGTGCGAGTCTTTGCGGTAAACATATATACCAGCAGTGTTCTCTGAAGGCGATTCAAAGGCTTTTGCTTTGCTTGTCGCTACGGCTGACTCCATTGGTACGGTAGCACAGCCAGACATAATAGTTAGCGCTAGAGCACTCGTTAATAGCACTTTTTTCATCAATAATTCCTTTAATTTTGTATTTATTATGCGCCAAGAGCTTGAAAACTTTAATTACCAGCCTTCAGGCCCACCGAAAGTTTCAGTTAAATTTGGCGCACAAAAAGTAACGTGAGCGATGTAGGATGTAAAGATTTAATTTACATATTTGTTACACCTTTGTGTTGCAATCAAATGCCACGAAACAATCGTCGTTCTATAACAAGTCCATATACACTAGCCGCTAACAGCAATACGCCAATAATTTGAAGCCAAGCATTTTCACTGCGTGAAATATCGCTATGGGTATCCAAATAGAAGTATCGCTGACCACCTTCAACGTCTTTCATGAATTCTTCGCCTTTATAGTCAGCTAACACTATATGTTCAATATCAGTTCGCTTAGTCATTTCTGCACGCTTTGTATCAAGTAGTTTGTGTCGCGGTTGGTCTTCTGTGGCAACTACCAAACGCTCCCACTGATGAAATATATGCTTGGGTTCTCCAGGCAAAATAACCCCTGAAGATTTATATATGTAGTGCTTTTCACTAAACAGTAGCTTGCTATAGCCTGTAAAGATAAATGTGATCGCGAAAACAATAAGAATACCGCAACTATATAGATAATTTCGTTGGCTCTTAAGTGATCTCGCCTGATGTTGTTTAATATGAGATTCGATATCTGCAATCGCCATAAGCTGCGTTTGCGCATAATTTTTATCTAGTGTGGCGACAACATCTTCTACAGAGCTGTTTAAAGCGGAAAGTAGTCGTCGGAATATTTCGTTCGATGGGATCGACTTATCATTTTCGAGTTTAGAAAGGTAAGATTGTTCAATGCCAATCACGTCAGCAAGTTCAGGCTGACTTTGTCCTAATGTCGCTCGTCGTTGTTTAATATAATTTCCTAGCGTCATAGCGATGTATCCTTGTGGTGAATTAAGTTGAATTTAAAAATTAAACGTTGCCGGCGATAAGCTATTCTTGGTTATTCCAACAGAAATATGAAGAAAAATATTGAAGAATAACGATGAATTTTAACGATTTTTAGCGATTGAATCCGTGTGAGCAATAAAATTCGCATTGCTAACTTTCAAAAGATAAAAAAAAGCCGCTAAAAAAATAGCGGCCATAAGAGCGGTCGTCATCGACCGTGCAGTGTTGGAAACCTATTAACCAGAAACCTAATTAACATCTTTACTCGGGCAAAGTTGCTAACAATCGGATAGGTTAGACATAATATGTCTCGACAGACATATTATGTCAATATAAATAATTATCAGGAATGTAACTGAATGTGTAAAAACCGTCAAAATGACGGCTCTTTAAGTGTGAATGGGATGCTCAGCTAAGTTAAAAACTTATGATAAGCCTTATTATTGGTTTCCTCTTGCCACTCGTAGCCTAGCGCTTTCAGGTGACGGAAAAACTCAAGTTGTTCGTCGTTGTCCACTTCAAATCCCGCCAATACCTGACCAAATGCCGCACCATGATTACGATAATGAAACAGTGTAATGTTCCATCTTTCTCCCAACGTTGCTAAGAATGTTTCAAGTGCCCCTGGATATTCAGGAAACTGAAAGCGGAACAATCGCTCTTGTACTGCAGTTTGTTTTTGTCCGCCAATCATGTATCGCACGTGAAGTTTGGCGAGTTCATTGTCAGTAAAGTCTTCAACGTAATAGTTATGACCTTGCAGTACGCTCACTATCTGTTCACGCTCTTCACGATTACCGACCCGAATGCCAACAAATATATGTGCAGCATTATTGTCGCTACTCATTGCCGCACTCCGGTAGTTGAACTCAGTGATAACACGCCCACCAATCGCCTGACTGAATTTTCTGAAACTGCCCACTTCTTCAGGAATAGTGACCGCAAGTACCGCTTCTTTCTCTTCCCCCAATTCGCAGCGCTCTGATACATAACGTAAGCTATGAAAGTTCATGTTGGCTCCAGATAAAACCGCGACTAGGGTTTTCGACTCACCAATTGCTTCATTTTGCTGACAATATTTTTGTAGTCCCGCCAGTGACAACGCCCCAGCGGGCTCGGCAATAACGCGCGTTTGTTCAAAAATGTCTTTGATTGATGCACATATTTCATCGGTACTTACTGTGATCACCTCATCACAGTACTGACGAATTAGCTCAAACGTATGTTCTCCAATGCGTTTTACTGCAACGCCATCAGCAAATAGTCCCACCTGTTGCAAATCGACAGGGTTACCACTGGCCATTGCGGCTTTTAAGCAAGCTGAATCGTTTGCTTCAACACCAACAATCTTGATCTCTGGGCGTAATTGCTTAAGGTATACCGCCATACCGGCCAGCAATCCACCACCACCAACAGGTACAAATACCACGTCACTTTGTGGTTGTTGTTGCAATAGTTCTTTGGCAACCGTCCCCTGACCAACAATGACATCTTCATCATCAAATGGATGAATATATGTTTTGTTTTCGTTGGTTGCGTAGTCGAGCGAAGCAGCCTGTGCTTCATTAAAACTCTTACCAACTAACCGCACTTCAGCGCCAAGCCTGCGAACATTCTCTACTTTGATGTCAGGTGTAGTGATAGGCATCACAATGGTTGCTTTAATACCAAGCTTTTGCGCTGCTAACGCTAAGCCTTGTGCATGGTTTCCCGCAGAGGCCGCTATGACACCGTGCATACTTTGCTGCTCAGTTAAATTAACCAGCTTGTTGTAGGCACCACGTAACTTAAACGAATGTACCGGTTGCTGATCTTCACGCTTAAGTAAAATATTATGTCCAAGCTTGGTAGACAGCTTTGTTAATGGTGTCAGTTCTGTTTCTACCACTAGATCATAGACAGGTGCCAATAATACTTTGCGCAAATAATGCAACCCGACATCTTGCGCCTGCTCTACAGTTTGAGGGTTTACACTAGTCATTGACTTCACCATCTAATAATTGGCGATTTCTAACCGCACCTTTGTCGGCACTGGTCGCTAACATGGCGTAGTTTTTCAGCGCGTAGCTGATAGGTCGCACTCGATTTGCTGGCTTAAACGCTTTCGAGCCTTTAGCCTTCATTGCTTCTCGTCTACCATTTAATTCTTCTTCGCTAACCTGTAGTGAAATTTCTCGATTAGGAATATCTATATGGATAATGTCACCATTTTCTACTAATGCGATTGCGCCACCGTTGGCGGCTTCTGGTGAAATATGGCCAATCGACAAGCCAGACGTACCACCAGAGAATCGACCATCAGTGATTAGCGCACATTTTTTACCTAGCCCCATAGATTTTAAATAGGTCGTTGGGTAAAGCATTTCTTGCATGCCGGGGCCACCTTTTGGGCCCTCATAGCGAATAACCACCACTTCGCCCGCAACCACTTTACCCGACAATATGCCTTCTACGGCGTCATCTTGACTTTCAAACACGTGTGCAGGGCCAGTAAATGTTAGATTTTCTTCCGCCACGCCAGCCGTTTTAACGATACAGCCATCTAGCGCAATATTGCCCGACAATACGGCTAATCCACCATCTTGTGAAAATGCATGCTCGCGAGTGCGGATACAGCCATTTTGACGATCATCATCAAGCGTGTCATAACGACAATCCTGACTAAACGCTTGCGTGGTGCGAATGCCCGCTGGGCCTGCTCGATAAAACGACTTCACCGCTTCATCTTGCGTTACCGTCACATCATATTTTGCCAGCAATTCTTCTAAACTTATTCCCAGCACGTTTTTCACGCTGGTATCTAGCAAGTTAGCACGTGCCAACTCACCTAAAATGGCTACCACGCCTCCAGCACGATGCACGTCTTCCATGTGATACTGCTGCGTAGACGGCGCGACTTTGCACAAATGCGGAACTAATCGTGATAAGCGATCGATATCTTCCATGGTAAAATCGATATCAGCTTCTTGTGCTGCGGCTAACAAGTGTAAAACCGTGTTGGTTGACCCGCCCATGGCAATGTCTAAACACATCGCATTTTCAAATGCAGCCTTGTTAGCGATATTTCGAGGCAATACTGATTCATCATCTTGCTCGTAATAGCGCTTCGCTAGCGTTAAAATTTCGCTGCCTGCGCGCAAGAATAGCTGCTTACGGTCAGCATGTGTCGCTAACATTGAGCCATTGCCCGGCAGCGCTAAGCCGAGCGCCTCTGCCAAACAGTTCATTGAGTTTGCGGTAAACATGCCCGAACATGAGCCACAGGTTGGGCAGGCAGAACGTTCTACTTGCTCACTTTGCTCATCTGATACTGTAGGATCTGCCCCCTGAATCATGGCATCAACTAAATCAAGTTTTATAATTTGATCAGATAGCTTGGTTTTGCCCGCTTCCATAGGGCCACCAGAAACAAAGATTACCGGAATATTAAGACGCATCGCTGCCATCATCATGCCAGGGGTGATTTTGTCGCAATTTGAGATACATACCATGGCATCGGCACAATGTGCATTAACCATATATTCCACCGAATCAGCTATAAGATCACGTGAAGGCAAACTGTACAGCATGCCACTGTGCCCCATTGCAATGCCATCATCCACCGCAATGGTATTGAATTCTTTTGCCACACCGCCTGCTTCTTCGATTGCACCTGCTACAAGCTGCCCCATGTCCTTAAGATGTACATGTCCAGGCACAAATTGCGTAAACGAATTAACTACCGCGATAATAGGCTTACCAAAGTCGCCGTCTTTCATACCCGTTGCACGCCATAATGCGCGTGCGCCTGCCATGTTTCGACCTTGAGTTGATGTTGCTGAACGTAATTTGGGCATAGTACATTTTTCCGTAATCAATAGTGTTTTGTTAATCGGCTTTGCAAGCACATTAACAAAGCATTACTGCGCAGTGTTAGTGAAAGCACCTTGGCTAAACATGAACCAAGGCGCTAGGCTTTATGCGGTTGGCGTTAACCAACCCCACTTGTCTTCTGTTGAACCGTCAAATAAGCCGAAAAAAGCTTGTTGTAAGGCTTCAGTGATCGGTCCACGTTTTCCGTTACCCACAGGCATTCGATCAACGCTTCTAACCGGCACGATTTCGGTAGCAGTGCCAGTCATGAAAAATTCATCGGCTAAATACAACGCTTCTCGCGAAATGGGCTCTTCTTTCACTGTGTATCCAAGTTCTGCTGCTAAGGTAAATACTGCGTCTCGTGTTAGTCCTTGTAGAATTGAAGCTGTCGAAGGTGGTGTGTAGATTACGCCATTACGCACTAAAAATAAGTTTTGTCCGGCACCTTCACTCACATAGTTGTTAATATCCAGTGCAATTCCCTCGGCATAACCATGTCGAGCTGCTTCCATCGAGATTAATTGCGATGATAGATAGTTACCGCCAGCTTTAGCTGCAGTTGGCATCGTATTTGGAGCAAGTCGATTCCAGCTGGAAACGCCGACATCGACGCCTTCATTGATTGCTTCATTACCGAGATAGGCTTCCCAAGCAAATGCCGCAATCATTAAATCAGCCTTAGCGTCTACTGGTGGACGTAACCCCATGCCAACATCACCCAGAAACGCTAAAGGACGTAGATAGGCGGAAGATAAATTGTTTACTTCTACCATGGTATTACATGCCGCGATCACGATTTCCTGTGAAAACGGTATATTCATCCGATAAATCTTGGCTGAGTTAAATAAACGTTCAATATGTTCACGTAGCCTAAAGATACAAGTGCCTTTATATGTTTTATATGCTCGTATCCCTTCAAATACTGACGATCCATAGTGCAACGCATGGCTCATGACGTGTACGGTGGCATTCTGCCAAGGCATTATTTCACCATTAAACCAAATATGTTCCGCACTTACTTTTGCCATTTTTCGCTCCTTACGCGTATTAATTTTTGTTAAGCCCTAATCAATGAAAGCTTAGCTGGCATTACTGTGTTTGTCCTATTAGCCATTAGTTACTATGTTCGTTATGATTTTGTTTCTACGTGTACGTGTTCAACATCGAAAAGCTTATGAATCTGATGATGCAAATGCTCGATTGATTGTTCACTATTAACCGTTAATTCGATATCAAGCTTTTCACTATTTTCACTGGGAAACATCGTCATCCCTGTAACGGTAAAGCCGCGATAGCGCGTCACTTGTAATAAACGCTCAAGTACCGTAGGTTGATCGTTAGCGCTGATCCGTAAAGTATGCTGTGTCATTAGGTACTCTCCATCATTTTATCGTTAGCTGTTTCTGGGGGAACAAGTGGCCAAACATTGTCGGCTGCATCAATTTTTACTTGTAATAAATACGGACCATCATGCTGAAGCATTTCATCAATTGCTTCAGTCACTTGATCTTTAGTCGTTATCTCTCGTGCTTTTATGTCAAAGGCATTGGCCAGCATCACAAAATCAGGATTGTCGGATAAATCTGTTTCACTTAGACGACCTTGGAAGAATAAATCCTGCCACTGACGCACCATGCCCAACTTGGCGTTGTCAATTAGTACGATTTTCACAGGAAGCTGAAATCGCTTGATCGTTGACATCTCTTGCACGTTCATCATAAACGAGCCGTCGCCAGACACAGCAATCACGGTATCTGTAGGGCGGCTGATTTGGGCACCTATTGCGGCTGGCAAACCAAAGCCCATCGTGCCCATGCTGCCACTGGTTAAGAAATTGCTCGGTTGATTAAATTGCATATGTTGCGCTGACCACATTTGATGTTGTCCAACATCAGTTGTCACCACACTATTAGCCGGCATTTTTTCACTGATTTCTTTCAATACAGCAGGTGCGAATATCGATTGTCCTGGATGGTTATAATCCCAATCATAATTCGCTTTCATTGCTACACATGTCTGATACCAGTCATCTATGTCAACTGGCATCGCTAGCGATGCCAGGCTGTATTTAAGATCGCCTAAAACAGGTGCATCTGCAAAGCGGCGTTTGTTGATTTCCGCTGGGTCGATGTCAAAATGAATAACCTTAGCATTTGGCGCGAACTCTTTTAGTTTGCCTGTCACACGGTCATCAAAACGCGCACCGACGGCTATTAATAAATCACATTGCTGAACTGCTAAGTTTGCAGCTTTCGTGCCGTGCATACCCAGCATACCCAAATAGGCTTCATCACTAGGATCGATTGCTCCTAGCCCTTTCAAAGTCGCTACACTCGGCACACGGGTAACTTTCATGAATTCACGTAATTCATTAACCGCATTGGCCATGCCAACACCACCACCCACGTACAACACCGGCTTAGTCGCCTGACTTAGCAACGCCAGTGCTTTGCCCATATTTGCCGGCTCGTTTTCTGCACGTTTACCAAAATTAGCTACCATTTCGCGCATTTTAGGCGCTTCTGCAATTTGAATATCTTTCGGGATATCAACTAATACTGGGCCCTGTCTGCCAGACATCGCTATTTCAAAGGCCTGTTCAAGAATGGCTTCTAATTCGTTCACGCTGCGTACTTGAAAAGAATGTTTGGTACACGCCAACGACAAACCAAAAATGTCAACTTCCTGAAACGCATCAGAACCCATTGCTGTCGTTGGTACTTGACCTGTGATAGCAACCACAGGAATGGAATCTGCCATTGCATCGGCTAATGACGTAATTAAATTTGTTGCGCCAGGGCCTGAAGTAGCCAGACACACACCAACTTTGCCTGATGCTCGTGCATAACCAATAGCTGAAAACGCTGCCCCTTGTTCATGGCGACACAAGAAGTGAGTTACGTCACTATCATACAAGGCATCGTAAATCGGCATAATTGCACCGCCCGGATAGCCAAAAACATGTTGCACGCCGTGACGTTGCATAACGTCGAATAAGAGTGTTCCGCCTGTGTATTTTTTGTTGCAAACCATGTTCATTTTCAAAAACTTAACAAAGTATAATTATTAAGTTTTTTTCTCCTGTGCTATTCGGTCAATGTGCTAATCGTAAAAATTCGAGTAATAAAAAACCCCCGGTTCTTTCGAAGCGGGGGTTTATTCAATAAGCCTTTTCTTTAGCTCAACAAACATCCCCGCGCTGATTCAATAATCACCACGACGAGAATGTTAATAATCACTAAGCTAAAGTTTTGCATATTTATAAAATTTTTCTGAATATTTCAAATTAAATAATGGCGTAATTCGCCTTCTTTTTAAATTAGTACCATAGCTCTAAGATTCAGCGCAAGGATTTTTTTTAGTACTTTTTTTAACCTAGGGGGCACAATTCGTTATAAGTAAAAATTATCGGAATTCGCGCAAATTGAAATTACCGACTAGAATCAATTCACTAGGACGACACTTTAAAATGGATTTTATATGTCACTTGCAAATATATTTAGCCGCGCCTGTATAGGCTTAGACTCCCCTTTAGTCAATGTTGAAGTTCATATCGCCAACGGACTCCCAGCGTTTAATATCGTAGGATTGCCAGAAACTTCTGTTAGGGAAGCGAAAGATCGCATTCGCAGTGCAATTTTGAATTGCGGTTTCGAATTTCCAGCAAAACGCATTACTATCAACCTCGCGCCAGCAGACCTTCCCAAAGAAGGCGGACGTTTTGATTTACCCATGGCGGTAGGTATCTTAGTTGCGTCAGAGCAGCTCCCTAAAGAAAAAATCAACTGCTATGAATTCACCGGTGAACTTGGATTGTCAGGGGAGTTACGCGCCATTAAAGGCGAAATTCCGATAGCGCTGGCTTGCAAAGAAGCAAACCGTACTTTGGTGCTGCCCGAGCAAAATGCTGAGCAGGCCAGTTGGGTGTCAGAAGTTAACATTCACCCACTGATGCACTTGACCCAGCTACTCCCTCATTTGCTCAAACAAAACACATTGCCGCTTATCAATCAAGGACCACCATCGTTGGAAGACGTTGAAAGTTTTGGCCCCGATATGAGTGATGTGGTGGGCCAACCTTTGGCAAAACGTGCACTCGAAATTGCAGCCAGTGGCGGCCATAATCTGTTGTTCATTGGTCCTCCAGGTACAGGAAAAACGATGCTGGCCAGTCGATTGCCCGGTATTCTGCCTCAAATGACGCAAGAAGAGGCCTTAGAAACTGCCGCAATTCACTCTATTTCACAACAAGAAATTAACTTGCAATCTTGGCTAACTCGGCCATTTCGCGCACCACACCATACGGCATCTGCCGCTGCGTTAATCGGGGGTGGCAGCAATCCGCGACCAGGTGAAGTCTCTTTGGCGCACAATGGCGTATTATTTCTGGATGAACTACCCGAATACGAGAGACGTGTGCTGGATGTGCTACGTGAACCGCTAGAGTCAGGAGAAGTCACAATCTCCCGCGCACTCCATAAGCAATGCTACCCAGCTCGTTTTCAGCTTGTTGCCGCAATGAATCCGAGCCCCACAGGATTTTACAACGACAATCGCAGCACACCAGAGCAGGTATTGCGTTACCTCAATCGTCTATCGAGCCCGTTTCTAGACAGAATTGATTTGCAAATTGAGGTGGCACGGTTACCACGTGGCATGTGGGCTAAGAATCTCGAAGCCAGCGAGTCGTCAATCATGATCCGCGCTCGTGTTCGGGCTTGTCGAAATCTACAATTGGCTCGTCAAGGCAAGCCTAACGCCCATCTCAGTAGTGCAGAGATACGCGAGCATTGCCAATTAACCAGCGACGATAATGAGTTTCTCGAGTTGGCCATTGAAAAGCTCGGCCTGTCGACCCGCGCTCACCATAAAATCTTAAAAATCTCTCGTACACTGGCCGACATGGACGAAAAACCAGCCATTTTGCACGAACATTTAATTGAAGCGTTATCCTATCGCGCTATGGATCGCATACTACGTCACCTCACCGAAGCAGTTGCCGTTTAGCCTCCGATGATAGCGGCAAAAAATGCGCGAATTAGCGGCTGACTCTGGTTAGCCGTTAAGCAACATACCCCTAACTCGAACGGTGCTATATCGCCTTGATTACTCAGAACTTGCACACGCTCTTTAACAGGGCTGTTTTCAATCACCACTTCTGGCGCAAAACCAATGCCACAGCCTAATGCCACCATACTCACCAACGCTTCATGCCCTGACACTGTCGCATAAATATTCGGCTTGCCATGGTGATTACGACGAAACCAGCGATCAAACCGTAATCGGATGGGCCCATGTTCAGGTAATATGAATGGAATTTGCTCCCAGTTGATTGATGACTGTTGTAATTGCTGCGTTACTTGGCAACTCAACGATGGGGCAATGAGCTGTAATGGAATGTCTGCGAGATGGTGAAAATGCATGCTTGACGACAGTTTTTCAGGTTTTGCGGCAATCGCAATATCTACCGTCTGGTTTTTGACTTGGGTTAGTGCATCTGCTGCATCGCCTGTCGTTAGTACAATTTCAACCAATGGATGACTGCGTCTAAACTTGTCTAGCATATCAGGCAAGTGACTATAGGCCGCAGTCACCGAACAGAACACATGCAGCTTGCCCGTCAATTGTACTTGATCTTGCTTCAAGACACGCTGAATTTGTTGCCATTGCTCTATTTGCTTATCAGCAAATTGTCGAAACTTTTGCCCTGCTTCGGTCAGCACAACGGTACGATTGTCGCGATGTAACAACTCACATCCCAGCTCTTGCTCTATACGCTGAATCGCCCGACTTAACGTTGAAGGGCTAACATGATTTAGCTCCGCTGTTTTGGTGAAATGCAATGAGTTTGCTAGGTCTGCAAACAAACGCAATGACTTAAAATCCAAAATAAATTTCCCAATATAACCGCCACAATCATCATTGTTGCACAAAACGCAACGTAGTTGTGCAAATAATTCATTTTAAGCAACGTAAAATATTCGCTAAGATGCGAAAGTCATCTATTTTTAATGAAAGAAATTATCCTGATAGGCAGTGAAAATACAGCCAACCAGTAGGAGTGCACCAATGAGCAACTATTTTAACACCTTGAGTTTACGCGAAAAATTAGCGCAATTAGGCAAATGTCGTTTTATGAAACGTGACGAATTTGCTGACGGATGTCAATTTATCAAAGATTGGAATATCGTCATCGTCGGTTGCGGTGCACAGGGACTCAACCAAGGGTTAAACATGCGTGACTCAGGTCTAAATATTTCTTACGCATTGCGTGATGCAGCAATTGCTGAAAAGCGTCAATCGTACCGCTGGGCGACTGACAACGGCTTCAAAGTAGGTACTTATCAAGAGCTTATTCCTCAAGCAGACTTGGTACTTAACCTTACGCCAGACAAGCAGCATACCTCTGCGGTGTCAGCCGTTATGCCATTAATGAAACAAGGCGCAACTTTATCCTATTCTCACGGTTTCAACATTGTTGAAGAAGGCATGCAGGTTCGCCCAGACATCACAGTTATCATGGTTGCACCTAAGTGTCCAGGTACCGAAGTACGTGAAGAATATAAGCGTGGTTTTGGTGTACCTACACTAATTGCTGTTCACCCAGAAAACGACCCACAAGGTAACGGCTTAGCCATTGCCAAAGCTTATGCATCGGCAACTGGTGGTGACCGTGCAGGTGTGTTGGAATCGTCTTTCATTGCCGAAGTTAAATCTGATTTAATGGGTGAGCAAACAATCCTTTGTGGCATGTTGCAAACCGCAGCAATTTTAGGTCACGAGCAAATGGTAGCCAATGGTGCTGATCCTGCTTACGCCAGAAAGCTTATCCAATACGGTTTAGAAGTTACCACTGAAGGCCTTAAACATGGTGGCATTACCAATATGATGGATCGCCTATCAAACCCTGCGAAAATCCGCGCGTTTGATATGTCAGAACAGTTAAAAATAATTTTACGTCCATTATTTGAAAAGCACATGGACGACATTATTGAAGGACGCTTCTCAGCAACTATGATGGAAGATTGGGCTAATGACGACGCTAACTTATTAAAATGGCGTGCAGAAACAGCGGAAACATCATTTGAGCTAGCACCAGATTCAGATGCAGAGATTAGCGAGCAAGAATATTACGACAAAGGTATTTTCATCGTTGCCATGATCAAAGCAGGTGTTGAACTGGCATTTGAAGCAATGGTTGAAGCGGGGATTATCGAAGAATCTGCCTACTATGAGTCACTACATGAAACACCGTTGATTGCTAACTGTATCGCTCGTAACAAGTTATACGAAATGAACGTGGTAATTTCAGATACTGCGGAATATGGTAACTATTTATTCAGCCATGCCGCTGTACCATTACTAAGAGATTTTGTTGCTAAGCTTACACCTGAAGATTTAGGTGAAGGGCTTAAAGACACCTCTAACGGTGTTGATAATGTGCGTTTAATCGAAGTAAATGAAGCTATTCGTAACCACGGTGTTGAAACTGTTGGTAAAGAATTACGCGGCTACATGACTGACATGAAACGTATCGTTGAAGCTAATTTAGGCTAAGATAACAGCAAATAAAAATCGGCGTTACAATTAAGTAACGCCGTTTTTGTATTAACCAAGAATGACAGTAGGTTTACTCTCGCACCTGCCCATCACCATAGACAACAAACTTTTTAGTTGTTAGTGCATCTAAGCCCATCGGGCCATAAGCATGCAATTTACTAGTGGAAATACCGATTTCAGAGCCCAAGCCTAGCTGACCCCCATCTGAAAAGCGCGACGAGGCGTTAATCATCACTACCGAAGAATTGATTTGGCGCACAAAAGCCTGTGCGCGAGAGATATCTTGGCTAACGATTACCTCAGTATGATCTGACGTATACTCATTGATATGTGCAATGGCGTCATCGAATGATGGCACAACACGAATTGCAATTTCGTAGGCTAAGTACTCTGCATGATAGTCTTCATCGGTTGCTTGTTCGGCTTCTGAAAAATAAGCTTGAGATAACGCACAGGCATGCACTTTCACTTGCTTTTCAGCCAATGACTTGGCCGCCAGCGGTAAAAACTGTTCAGCAATATCAGCGTGCACCAAGAGCGTTTCAAACGCGTTACATGCACTCGGCTTTTGCGTTTTACCATTTATCAGAATATTGATCGCTTTATCGACATCTGCATACTTATCAATATATAAGTGACATACCCCTTTAAAATGCTGAATTACAGGGATCTGACTATTTTCAGTGACATAGCGAATGAGCCCTTCGCCACCACGCGGTATCACCAAATCGATCGAGTCTCGTTGTTGCAATAGCGTGTTAATAACCTCTCGATTCGTATCAGGAATCACTGTCGCTACGTGTTTGTCAATATTAGCACTGGCTAACGCTTCATGTAAGCATGTTGCTAGGGCAATGTTACTATGTAGTGCTTCTGAGCCACCTCGCAGAATCACTCCGTTACCAGATTTAATACACAAAGCTGCAGCCTCTGCCGTAACATTTGGTCGAGCCTCGTAAATCATGGCGATTACGCCTAGCGGAATCGACATTTGCCCGACTTGAATACCGTTTGGCCTAACAATAAGATCGCTGATCTTGCCCACCGGATCTGGCAATTGCACGATTTCACGAATAGCGTTAGCAATATCTGCTATTCGGCTTTCTGTAAGTAATAGGCGGTCTAGCATGGCGTCTGACAAGCCCTTGCTGCGGCCGGCATCGATATCTTTGCTATTTTCACTCAAAATAAAATGTGCGCGAGCTTCAATATGGTCGGCGATTTCAGCCAACAATGTATTCTTTTGCGTTGTTGTCAGTTGGGCAATTTGGCGTGACGCCACTTTCGCAGCGCGTGCTGCTGATGCAATATCAAAGGTCATAAGTTTTCTCTCATTTATACAACGACTAAATCATCACGGTGGACAATCACTTTACTAGGACAGTAGCCCAGCACGGCGAGTATTTGGTCACTCTTAAGACCTTTTATTTTGGCTAAGTCCTGACTATTGTATTGGCAAATTCCTTTTGCAATCGTAGTGCCAGTCGTATTGTCGATCAGATCAACCGATTCGCCAGCAACAAAATCCCCTACCGCGGATACTATTCCAGAAGACAACAACGAAGCGCCTTTATTTACCACGGCTTGAACAGCACCACTATCTATATGGATCTGGCCATTACTCTTAAGCGTATGTTTTAGCCAATGCTTACGCGCTTTACTCACCCCTTGTTTGGCATTGAAACACGTGCCGGGGTTATTGCCTTTCAATAGCTGATCGAAGACGTGACTGTCACTACCATTAACAATATAGGTGCAAATGCCGTTTTCGACTGCTTTCTCAGCTGCCTGAATTTTGGTCTTCATGCCACCTGTTGCAATGTGATTGTTGGTTGCACCTGCTAGGGCATATATTTCAGGCGTGATCTGATCTATCTCAGGAATAAGATTTGCGTTTGGGTTTACGCGTGGATCTTCATCATAAACTCCCGCCACATCACTCAAAATAATTAAACAGTCCGCTTCACTGACGAGGGCAACCAGAGCTGCTAAGTTATCATTATCGCCAACTTTTAACTCTTCTGTAGCAACAGTATCATTCTCGTTCACGATCGGTAAGACACGATTTTCCAGCAAGATACGCAACGTATTTTTAATGTTGATATATCGTTGTCTGTCTTTGAGATCGCCATGAGTGATGAGTAATTGGCTGCAAGGCACATCAAAAAATCGCTGCCAATTTGCCATCATCTGCATTTGACCGACTGCTGCCATTGCTTGTTTAGTGGGGATTGAGGGGATGGGAGAGCCGTGTTGTATTAATTGTCGACCCGCAGCAACGCTGCCAGAAGACACTAGAATTACTTCTTTGCCTGCTAAATGACACTCTGTAATAAAGCGCGCAATAGACAAGGTATATTTACCACTACACCCTTTATTTTCAGGCGCGATCAAGGCACTACCTACTTTAATTACAACACGATTAAAATTCATTTATCCTCTCCCATTAAAATCGAGTACTAGCATGCCTTGAATGTTGGTGCTTTGGCAAACAACTTTTGGCGATTTTCTAGATTAGAACGGTATTTTCTGCAATCTAATGGAATATGTATTACTAAGTGGTGTTTTTTATCTGGTCTACCATTAAAAAATCACCTAATTGCAGATACATGATGCACCGGTTGATTAAAATTCAACACCTTAGTTGAATTGATATCAGCCCACTGTTTATACACAACAAATTGATAAAAGCGCATGCGCTCGACATATTGGATCACGATTAATACCTCTTTGTGCACAAAAAATGTCAGAACAAGCGATAATTAATGCTCATTGCTCAATTTTTTACTGAAAGTCACCTCGATTCACATTATTATGGTGACTTTCTAATCACTTCAATTAAAAGCGATATGTTGAATTTTTTACCTGCACCTTTAATTGGTTTGTTGTCTTTCACTTTATATGCCGTTAATACTTTATTTTGGTTGTTGCCAATTGTGGTCTGCTCGTTATTGAAAGCCCTGTTACCTTTCAGCTTAATGCAAAAATTATTTAGTTACCTATTAGATCATATGGCAAGTGCCTGGGTTGCGGTTAACACGCTCAATCAAAAGCTTTTCACTCGCGTTAAGTTACATGTAAAAGGCTTACAAACCTTAGAGAGCAACCAATGGTATCTGGTAATTTGCAATCATCAAACATGGGTCGATATTGTTGTGCTACAGCGTGTGTTACATGGCAAAGTACCATTTTTGAAATTTTTCCTTAAAAAAGAACTACTATATGTACCTTTTTTGGGTCTTGCGTGGTGGGCGCTCGATTTTCCATTTATGAAACGCTATAGCCAAAGTTTCATTAAAAAGAACCCTCACTTGAAGGGCAAGGACATCGAAACCACCAGAAAGGCATGTGAAAAGTTTCGTCATAAGCCAGTGAGCATCATGAACTTCATTGAAGGAACACGCTTTACCTCGGCAAAACATAGTAAGCAAAATTCACCTTACAAACATCTACTCAAGCCTAAGGCAGGTGGCATCGGCTTTGTTATTTCAACGATGGGCGAAAACCTAAACAAAGTATTGAATGTAACGATTCACTACCCTCACGGCACACCAAGCTTTGCCGACTTCTTGCTAGGCAAAGTAACCGATATTAATGTCGTCGTCGACACAAAAGATATTGAACCTCAGCTAATTGGTGATTATGTTAATGATCGCGCGTATAAAATTAACTTTCAGCAATGGGTGAGTGAAATTTGGCAAGAAAAAGACCAATTGCTGGAGCAATTAGAACAACAAAATAGATAGGAATTGCGATGTTATCAGCATTGTCTTCATGGATTTCGCCTTACGTACCACAGCAGCATTTAGCAATGACTGTAACACTCATCGGCTTGCTGGCTATTTTGTGCGTATGCATTTTAGGGTTTTATATTGCAAAACATTATGTACTTGTTGTCATTGAGCGCCTAATTCAGCGCTCAAAAAATACTTGGGATGATTTTTTACACCAGCACCACGTGTTTTCACGCATTGCCATGCTCACGCCTATGGTACTGCTATTCTTGCTGGCCCCCGTGTTTACAACGACACCTTCAGTCCTTCAGGACGTCATTATCACGCTGGCTAAGATTGCGGTGACCTTCCAAATAGCGCGGATCATTGACGCTATTCTCAACGTCGTTAAAAGCGCTGGTGAAGAACACGCTAAGGAGCGATATCTACCACTTAACGCTAGCATTCAAGTCATCAAGTTGTTGGTTTATCTGGTGGCAACAATACTTGCAGTGTCGTTCATCATTGATCGGTCCCCCATTTATTTGCTAAGTGGCTTAGGTGCCTTAACCGCAGTCTTATTACTCGTGTTTCAAGATACCATTAAAGGCTTGGTCGCCAGTATTCAAATCTCCGCTAACAAGATGGTTGCACCCGGTGATTGGATCGAAATACCACAATATGGCGCTGATGGCGATGTGCTAGAAATTGGCTTGAACACCGTAAAAGTTAGAAATTTCGACAACACGGTTACTACGGTGCCTACCTACGCATTGATCAGTGGTTCATTTAAAAACTGGCGGGATATGTTCCAGTCTGGCGGTCGCAGGATAAAACGTACAATCACGGTAGATGTTTCATCGATTCGCTTTTATCAAGCGGACGACATTACCAAACTACGACAAATAGTATTGTTGGAAGATTACCTTGGTATGAAACAACAAGAGCTCGACGAGTACAATGCTAAGTTTTCCGACAATGTACGCGAGTTAAACCAGAGACAACTAACGAATGTTGGGACGTTTCGTGCTTATATTATGGCCTATTTAAAGCAACACCCTAAAGTACATGCTGAAATGACCTGCATGGTTAGGCAATTACCGTCAATCGGTAGTGGCTTACCATTAGAACTGTATTTTTTCAGTAATGACCAAAAGTGGGTTAACTATGAAGGCATACAAGCCGATATCTTTGATCACTTGTATGCTATGGCGCCAATATTTGATATTCGACTATTTCAACACCCTACTGGTAGCGATTGGCGTGCTTTCCAAAGTCAGCATTAGTCGCTTTGGAGTATGTGAGCAAATTTCAATTTTGCTCACTTATTCTATAATTATTCCAGCTGATTTTATCGTTGACGAATAACACCTTCTTGCATTGTGGTCGCCACTAAATCACCCGATTGGCTGAATATTTGTCCGCGAACTAAGCCTCGCCCACTGATCGCGGTTGGGCTCTCCATCACATACAATAACCATTCATCCATACGAAATGGACGATGAAACCACATCGCATGATCTATCGTAGCGATTTGAAAATTTGGTTGCCAATGACTCTTGCCGTGTGCAAACAGTGCAGTAGGTAAAAAATGAAAGTCTGAAGTGTAGGCCAACATATAAGTGTGAATGCGAAGATCATCAGGCATGTTGCCATTCGCCTTTATCCACATATGACACTTAGGGTGCGTTTTTACAGGTTTTACCCAATTATATTGCTCTACGGGCCTTAATTCTATCGGCTTTTCAGATAAGAATTTGCCGCGGACATTTTCAGGAATATATTCTTGATGATCGAAAATAAAGTCACTTATTGATGGCAATTCATCTGGTCCTGCTACGTTTGGCATTGGATCTTGATGGTCGAATCCCTGCTCTGTTTCTTGAAACGAAGCCGTTAAATAAAAGATTACGTTACCATTTTGAATGGCTTTTACGCGTCTCGTACCAAAGCTCTTGCCGTCCCTAATATTTTCAACTTCGTAAACTACAGGTTTGGATGCATCACCTGGTCGCAAGAAATATGAGTGCAAACTATGAACATAACGGTCAGCAGAAATTGTTTCTTGAGCTGCTGAGAGTGCTTGTCCCATTACCTGACCACCGAATAAAGCACGAAACCCTAGATCTTGACTCTGCCCTCGGTAAATCCCTTGCTCGATTGTTTCTAATTTCAATAATGCTAATAGCTGGTCTAACACTTTACTCATGATTTTCTCGCTTTATTAGTTTTGTTGATGACAATTATCACAACTTATTAATGCTAGTCTCACAGTTTCCCTAACAAGCTGTGTATTGTCATCTACGCTAGTAAACATCGTTAACACTCAATTAGTCGTAATTTTTTTGAGCACGGTATGACTCATCGAATAATAGCAAATTTTACACTAAGTCGTTTAATTCATAGGATATCTCAATTAAACAACTGGTACTATCAGTTGTAAAAATCGATTTCTGTACGATTCAAATGTTGAATTATTAATCAAATTGAGATACCGTTTGCTGTATAACGTCATATAAATGTTTATACCAGAATCAAAAGAGGCCATTGTGCAAGCGGTAGTTGATCGAGAGTTATTGTTAGAAAGACGACAATACACACCAGAAAAAGCAAACTTATGGGATAAGTTATCTTTAGCGCAAAAATTTGCAGCAAGCAGTCTTACCCAGTTTGGCTATGACTTGGCATTTATTAGAAATAGCAATGCCGGTAGCTTAGCTGTGTTGCTTTGTGACAATAATGCAGCAACAATTACAGATGACGGTGAAATTAATACCTCTCCTGACATAATCATCCGCCACTAGGCATCATTACGAATCGAACTCGTTAAAGAGCGCTCAGGCTGAGCGCTCTTTTAGTATCTGGGGTTCTTTCTTTTGATACTGCAGTCTTTCTTGTTCGCGTAGCATAGCCTCCACAAACGTCATGAAGCCATTGAGGTTATTGCTGTTCCACATACGTTTTACTTCAACACTTTGCTTACCGATATATGATTTAAACTTGCCATAGCTTCCCGGCTCAAAACTATCAAAGCACTTTTTAGCCATGCTATGCACTAACCCATTCGCTTTAGCACACTCGATAAAAATAGCAGAGTAATTGCTAATCAAAGGATACAGATAAACATAAACCTCTGACTCTTCTGAACTTGCTTCACGAATTTTTTGGATTCGAAATTTCGCAAAGTCTTCATTTTTCTTGGCTATCATTGCCATGGAGTCTACGAGAACTTTCGACTCTTTTTTCACAGTCGATAGTTCACGACGTAAGCTGACCAACTGATTTTGTAAGCTTTCAGCTCTAAAGTAAAAGTACACACTGGTAATAACGAAAATAGCAATTACTGCAAGAAAGAAAATCATAACATTCCTAAGTCTTAAATTGAGTATATTCCGCGCGGGTAGATTCGCTTAGTCTCGATAAGAAAATATAGGGATCTATATCTTGGACGCCAGGCGAGTCGAAAGCATAGCTAATTTTTACAGAAAAATCGCCTAAATTCGCGAAAAATCTCGCTTGTAATGCTTTCGATAACAACATGAGTTTAGATTGCAGCTCTGATAATTGCTGATGTGGGCACAGTATGAGATATTCTCCGTCATTGATGAGGCCTACACTATCAAATTCACCTGCTTGTTCGTTAATCAGCAGAGCCATTGTTTTGGCGACTTCATCAATTGTTTTTTTGTTGAATTGAAAAGTCATCTCTTGCCAGTTATCGATAGACAAATAACCAATAGCTAACGGAAACTCATACTTTCGCGCCATCTTAAAATTATGCTGATACAAATACTTGGTTTGCGACGGACTCGCTATCGCATCAATTCGTTGATCAACTTCATCCATCTTTTTAGTCATTTCAAGCGAACGACTGCGTAGCCAAAAATAGATCAACGCAATACCTAACACACTAGCTAATGTTACTAGGCCAAAAATGAGTTGCATTTGACCTTGATATTTCTGCCCATAATATTGTCGAAGGTCACTCGCTTCAGCTAAATCTAACGCCAGCTGACGACTTTTGTCGCTACTGTCGTCAATCCTACGAACTGGAGATGTGTACACTATATTAGTGCGCTGTTTCAGCAAGAAGTCGATATATTGCGATTGTATTAAGAATGCTTTTTGATATTCTCCTCTGCCTGCATACAATGATGACAGCATAGAAAATAGTGAGATTTGTTTTGTGGTAAGTTCAGTATTTTCGGCAACAGCCATTGCTCTATGCAAATAGGTTTGATAGTCCTCTTCTAACGACAATGCAAGGCTATTTTTGGCCAAAGTGATCAGGGTATCTAAGTATGGCTTTGACAAGTTTTCAACTGAGAATAACGCTTCCGCTTGTAAAAGCTCCTGTTGAGCCTCTTCATAATTATTCATGCGGTGAAGCACTTGCCCCAACCCCAGGTGTGCATAAGCAATTCGTATTGGCGCGTCAGCAAGTTCAGCATATTTTTTTGCCTCCCAGTAACCGTTGTACGCATCATCAAGCCGATCAGACATCAAATATGTAGTAGCCAAACTATAATAGGTTTTTTCAACGTTTTGCTTCATATTAAGGTCATATCGCAACTTCAATACACGATTGTACAAAGTGATCGCAGAGTCGAAGTCTTCTAAGTAAAATCGAGAGAGCGCTAATATTTCAATAACTTCAATATGCTCTGAGAATTCTTGATGTGCCTTTAATAAATCATCAACTTCTTGTAAGTCAGCAAAAGCCAGCGCGTGCTCGCCAACCAATGCGTTTGTCATCGCCCGATAACTTAAGGCAAGTAAACGATAGAGCGTACTATCCAACTCTCTAGAAAGTGCTACTGCTTCTATCGACAATTGCTTGGCCTGGTGAAATTTTCCTTGCGCATATTGCCCTTGGATAATCTTTAACTTGAGATTTAGTACGAGTTCAGGCGCAATATCTTCAATAGTTAATCCGTCTTGTGCAAATTGCATTGCCTTTGCTAACGCACCTTTATTGATAGCTGTATCAGCCAGCAAGATGAACATTTTGGCGATAGTGTTTTTGTCGTAATACTGACGATTGGCAATGACAGTTGTCGCTAGTTCGACCACACCTTCGTATGGCAGCATTTCCTTGTTCATCGCGTAATATTTGTCAACATGAGCAGTATTATGACTAATATCTTCAACAATATTAGCGTTTGACGTTGCTGCAAAAACTAATTGAGCACTCAAAATACCGAGGATTAGCATGCGGCTAATCACCCAACTAAATGAATCGCGATTTTCAGACAGCACAGCCTCTCCATAACGATGAATGACAAATAAATTCGACCACTAGGCTATGCATAATAATGAAATTAATCAAGCAAATACAAAAAAGGTTTACATTAAGATAATTATACCTATAATGAGAATCAGAGCCGCTAAAGCTCGAAAAGGGCAAAACTAGTGAAAACTAGTGACGCAAAGTTACCGGTCTAAGGGGAAACCTACGACAGCGGAACTACCGAATTTAGATATAGTGGGGGCTTATCTATACTTGGTCATACTGCTGACTAACTTCCCACGGTAATCTTTGCGTGCCTTCTCTTTTTTTCTGTGAATTATTTCTCCTGATAATTTTAATCCATATATGCGTTACGTTTGCATATATGTCTCTTACCAATTGAAATAAATTTCTTCGTCGTATATTCGTTAACAAAATCCTTGAGCTGGAAAGATTATTATTCTGAAACAGGTGTTCCATTTTTGCACATTGAACCCTTGCATATTTCATTTCATACTGCATTACCAAGCTTGTTGACAAAAGTACGCGCTCTATAGCGATTGTCATCACTAATTTCACCTACTGACTTAAAGGATTGAAAGTCGTCATACCACATCATGATGATGAATAGCGGCTAGCTGACGGCTTCAAAAGGAAAAGAAGGTTTAGGCAGACTTACCTCTATGAATATAATAACTAATAAAAAAATTACTGCGTTGCCTACGCTTCCCGCAAGTGGCTTCATTAAAACACCTGTACCTCATTTACCAAAGGTTCGAATTCTGCTCCTTCCCGACTGGCAAGGCGGTGGAACCTCTTATATGCAGCGTATGGCCACGCAATTAAACACTTTGTTCGCAGCAGAAGTAATTATTCTTCATCAATATCAACCAACGTTTTCCCCGACAAATTACCCTGTTGATGGTCGCCCAGCCGTGAGACAACTCCTGAGAAATAGGCAAAGTTGTCGCGCTTGGATGGTAGATATATTGCGACATTTGCAGCCACATTGGCGGCATGACGATTGTCCATTGATGCTTATTGGATTTTGTTTAGGTGGTACATTGGCATTTGAAGCTGCTCGACATTCGAATACTGCCGATCTCGCTATTTCCGTTCATGGTAACCCTGGCACAGATATGTCACTGAAACCTGAGTATTTTGATACGCAGATGGTGTACATCCGCGGAGGTAGCGATCCATTGATTCCTGCTTTATCGGAGGAACTATTTTTCAAAGAAATGAGATGCAACAAGCGACAATGGTTTTGCCATACAATAGGCAATAGTCGCCACAGCTTTACCAAGGAAGAAGTAGGCTATGAAGGCCCAGGTTCAGTTTTTGATGAACAGGCTATGGCCTTGAGTTTTCAGTTAATTGCATGCCATGTAAGGCAAAAGCTCTCCCAACAACATTCGACTACCGCAATTTCAGCAATGGCATAATGCGCCGTGAATTAAGGAAAATTATGAAATATAGAAAGTTTGGTCAATCAGGTTTAAATACAAGCGTCATTTCAGTAGGTGGCTGGAAAAACTTTGGCAATCGATTAAGTGATGTAGAAACTGACACTATAATTCGTCACGCAGTTGACCATGGTATTACTACTTTCGACACCGCTGACGTCTATGGCCCCGCTGAGGCTGCTATGGGTAAAGTGTTTAACACTCTCGATAGAGATAAATTGGTCATCTGTACAAAGTGCTATTGGCCAATGAGTGATGATGTAAATGACCGTGGGTTGTCGCGTAAACACATTAGAGCTTCAGTTGAAAAAAGTCTGCAAAACCTTCAAACGGATTACATTGATATCTTTCTTTGTCATCGCTTTGATGAATCAACACCGTTGCAAGAAACTATACGCACATTTGATGATCTCATTCGTGAAGGAAAAATTCTATATTGGGGTACCAGTGCATGGACAGCAGAACAAATTACTGCAGCATTCGAGATTTGTCATCGTATGGGCTTTGAACCGCCTATCACAGAGCAAGCTGAGTATTCTTTGGTGGAACGACAGTATGTTGAAAGCAAACTGTCACCAATACTCAGTAAAAATGGACTAGGTCTTATGTGCTGGAGCCCTTTGGCATCAGGAATCCTCGCAGGCAAAAACCTTGATCAGGGGATTTCCCCAAGCTCGCTAATAGGTACATACAGTACACAAATGCGCGATAAATATCATAACGAAGCAAATGTAGAACGTGCAAAACAATTATCACTATTAAGCCATGAGCTCGACGTGCCAATGGCAACCCTGTCACTCTCATGGCTGATGGCACAACCACACGTAAGCAATATCGTTGTGGGCGTCTCCTCTTTGGAGCAGCTACAAAGCAACATTGCTGCCAGTGATTTTGTGCTCACTGCCAATATACGAAATGCCGTTGAAGAAATATTTAGCTATTAAAAGGAAGTTACACATGAAGCGAGTAAATTTGGCCAACATCGAAAAATCTGTTCCCAATCTAGGCCTAGGGTGCATGGGCATGTCTGAGTTTTACGGACGTCCGTCCACAGACAAAGAAGCAATTCAAGTTATGCAAACAGCATATGATAACGGTATTCGCATGTTAGATACTGCTGATTTTTACGGAGATGGTAACAACGAGAGGTTAATTGGTGAGTTTTTGAAAACCGCACCTAAGGATGTAGTCGTTGCCACTAAATGCGGTATTGTTAGGGGTCAAGACGTGTTGGAAGACGGCAACTTTCGGCGAGGGTATAACAATACACCTGCCTATATAAAGGCTGCATGCGAAGCTAGTTTAAAAAGACTGAATGTAGAATGTATCGATCTATTTTATTTGCATCGCATTGACCCCAAAGTGCCTATTGAAGAATCGATGTCTGCGATGGCTGATTTGGTTAAGGAAGGGAAAATCCGAGCGATAGGCCTTTCAGAAGCCAATGTGACAACGATAAAACGTGCCCACAAAATTCATCCAATTACCGCGTTACAATCAGAATATTCATTATGGACTCGCAACGTAGAAGACGAAATACTCCCTACATGTCGAGCCCTTGGCATCGCGTTTGTAGCATATTCACCACTTGGCCGAGGTATGGTACCTACTAGTCGCAATGCAGCTAGTTTTAGTTTCGAGCAAGGCGATTTTCGACTCAGCCTTGAGCGCGCTACACCAGAAAACTTCGCTAATAATACGGCTTTGTTTAAGTTATTGTATGACTATGCAGACTTACTAGAAATTAGCCCATTTCAATTGATGCTTGCTTGGCTCATGGCACAAGGAGATGACATCATTCCCATTCCAGGGACACGAAAGGCTTCACGCGTTATCGACAATGTTGCAGCCAGCGAACTTAACCTTCCAACCAATATAGTAGGTGAATTGTCGACAGCGTTTTCAACAAGAAATGTTTCTGGTGGGCGTTATACCGTGAATAAATCAGTAACTGAAAACGCTACAGCAATGTCTTAGCAGACATCTGAAATTCCGTTTCTACAATGTACAGAGCGCATTGAGGCGCTCTGTTATTTAGTATCAACATTAGTAGTGACACTTCCGAGTCGTGGGTATCAAATTTCCCCCCAATACTAACGACCCACGTTTGTTCACAACCGCAAATAAAACCAAAAAGCACTTAAAATACAATAAGTTAAATGGCGTTTCATTTTCACAACTGGTGTTTCAATATAACGCATTGTGCCGTTAATTTGCCGTTCCTATAATGACTCTGAATTGGCATGTAGCCTCTTTGGAACGAACCCTTATCAATGGAATGGGCAACACGAAATATATCTTCACAATAGAGTATTTCTTGAGCCTGATAACTAAATGGCAATAAATGTTATGAATCAATCAAAATTTAAGACATTACTATACAGATTTGCCGGAAGCATTGTACAGCACCGGTTTTTGGTGATCGCAATTCTTACGGGTATCTGTCTACTAATAGGACAAGGACAAAGTAGAATAGGGTTTAGTAGCGATTATCACTATTTTTTCGGTGAGTCTAACCCTCAAATCGAAGCGATGGACGAGTTGGAAGCAACTTATAGTAAGAATGACAACGTCTACTTTGCCATCACACCTAAAAGCGACGCAGATATATTTTCCCCTGACGTTATTTCAGCGGTGCATGAGTTAACAAAAAAGGCATGGAAGTTACCCTTTGTCACACGGGTTGACTCGATAACCAACTTCCAGCACATAGAAGCAGATGATGAAGGCTTAGTCGTTGCAGATTTAGTTAAATCCCCCGATAAGCTAACATCGTTCCAGTTGGACCGTTTACGTGAGATAACCCTGAGTGAGCCGCTACTCGTCAATCGTATCATTTCAACAGATGGAAAGCATACTGGTGTGAACATCATTATTCACCTACCCGGTGAGTCACCAATGGAAACCTTTGAAATCGTAAATGCCGCGCGCGATTTATCAAAGGATATTTCAACAAACTACCCCGTTGATATCAGATTAACCGGCGTCACAATGCTCAACGCGACTTTTGGTGAAGTGGGCGCATCTGACTTGAATACGCTTACGCCGATTATGAACGGGCTCATGATAGTACTACTTCTGTTGTTATTTCGTTCATTCTGGATGCTATTGGCAACACTTGTCATTGTGCAACTCTCCAAAATAGCGGCCATGGGTACCGTAGGATTTATCGGCATTCCGCTAACTGCACCGTCTTCAATTGCCGCAACCATTATTCTGACACTTGCAGTAGCAGACTCAGTACACATCATAATGGGGATGGTGTCAGAAATGCGCAAAGGCGTTGAACGCAAATACGCCGTCATTGAAAGTGTGAAGCAACACTTTGTGCCAGTGCTGGTAACGAGTCTAACTACAATCGTGGGCTTTTTGTCGCTTAACTTTAGTGACGCGCCGCCATATCACGACTTAGGTAATATTACGGCAATTGGTGTCCTCTATGCCTTTGTACTATCTATTACGCTATTACCAGCGCTACTCACAATTCTGCCAATCAAGGTAAGAGCGCAAAGCGAAAGCAAATCAGTTACTGGCAAGTTTTTTACAGGCATTAATGTACTTGTCCAACGCTACAAGTTTGCAATCATCCCTATATTTGTTGCGGTTATCAGCACATGTGCTATCTACATACCTAAACTCGTTCTCGATGATAAGTTTGTAGAATACTTTACCGAAGAAATTCCATTCAGACAGCAATCTGACTTTATATCGGACAACTTAACTGGCCTATACACTATTGAATTCAATGTAAAATCTAATGGTCTGAATGGCGTTGCAGATCCACTGTTTATGCAAAAATTGGAAGAGTTTGCCAATTTCTATCGCTCACAAGCTGACGTATACAATGTAAACGTGTTTACCGACACAATGAAACGCCTTAACCGCAGCTTACATGCTGATGATGCAAACGAATACCGTTTACCTCAAGCTCAGGATGAAGCCGCACAATACTTATTGCTTTACGAAATGTCATTACCGTACGGACTCGATCTCACCAATCAGCTCAATATCGATAAATCAGAGACCAAAGTAACTGTCACTATGCGCGATGTTTCAACGGTAGAGCTTCGCGTGGCTGCCGAACGCGGTGAGGCCTGGTGGCAAGAAAATGCACCGCAATTTGCGCCTATAGTAGGCTCAGGGGCAACCGTCGTATTTTCACACATGTCTAAGGCCAATATCGAAGGTATGGTCACTGGCACGGCATTATCATTCGCCTTAGTAACCGTCTTTATGTTTATTTCGCTACGAAGCGTTAAATACGGCCTAATCAGCATGATTGCCAATATATTTCCAGCGGTAATCGCTTTTGGTATTTGGACAATTTTATACCAAGAAGCAGGCATGGCAATTTCGATCGTAGCATCTGCAACGTTAGGTATTATCGTAGATGATTGTGTGCACTTTCTCTCCAAATACGTGAATGCGCGTCGCGACTTGAACAAGAGTGCGGAAGAGGCCCTACGTTACGCCTTCAATAGCGTTGGCGTGGCGTTGGTCTTTACATCGGCGACATTGCTCGTTGGTTTCATTGTTTTATCAACGTCACCATTCTTGATCAACAGCACGCTTGGCATTCTTTCCGCCATTACCGTATTTGCTGCTTTGGCAATCGACTTCCTGTTGCTTCCCGCAGTGTTACTCATTGTCGATCGAGCACCACGCACTGAGCAATCTAAGTCAATTGACAATGAACAAATTGTACAAGTACCTGTGCAAAGCGCTTAATGAGCGCTTTTTGCACCTGAATTATTTTAAGACGAAGGAATCATGAACATGAATGTTATTAAAAGTACATTAATACTCTCAAGCATACTATTTGTCGCTGCACCATCAAACGCTGCCGTTGATCAAGTCCAACAAGGATTAGAAATTGCGATAAAAATGGATCAAAAAGACAGTGGCTGGATAGATCAAGAAAACAAGCTAGAAATGGCGCTATTTAACAGTCAAGGCGAAAAGAGCGTCCGCTACATGCGCAACCGCGCTTTAGAAGTAGAAAATGACGGTGATAAAACCTTAGTTATATTTGATAAACCTGCCGATGTCAGCGGCACAGCGTTTTTATCTTATACACACAAGCAAGGTAGTGACGATCAATGGTTGTTTCTACCAGCCCTAAAACGAGTAAAGCGTATTGCTTCCGATAATAAGTCTGGTCCTTTTATGGGCAGTGACTTTGCTTATGAGGATATTACTTCACAAGAAGTAGAGAAATATACCTATAAGTTCATCCAAGAAGATGTATTGAATGACAAGAAAATGCTCGTTATTGAACGGTATCCGACCAGCGAAACTTCAGGCTATTCCAAGCAAATCGTGTGGGTAGACGCTGAACATTACATCAGTCATAAGATTGAGTATTACGACCGCAAAGGCGCATTACTTAAAACACAGCAGTTTTTTGACTATAAGCAATACAGCAACAAATACTGGCGTGCAGATAAATTAGTGATGGTGAATCACCAAAAAAACACCAAGACAGAAATTCTTTTGAGTGATTACTCGTTAGGGAACGGATTAACAGCGAACCAATTTAGCACACGTGCACTTAGCCGCTTGCGCTAATGTACTGATGTTCTTTAACTAACAACCAACGTGCATTGTTCACAAACAATGCACGTCAACCCTCATTAATTATCTATTGTTTTACAGGGAAATGTTGACATATGAAAGATTCAACCCAGTCAGAAGTGCTTATCGTTGGTGCTGGCCCAATCGGTTTAAGTACAGCGATCATGCTAACAATGCAAGGTACAAAATGCCGCATAATCGACAAGGATGACCGCGATCCAGGCACGCAATATTTTAGCCGTGCACTAGGGTTACATGCACGAACACTTGAAATATTTGCCGACATTGGCGTCATCAAAGAATGCATGAAAAAAGGACGTATTATTAATGGTTTAGGATTTTATTTTGATGGACTCAAAGCGGCAAGTATTTCGTTTCGCCATCTACCTTCGGGCTATCCATTCATGTTGAGTTTACCGCAATGTGATACGGAGAACATATTGGAACAGCGGCTTAATGCATTAGGTGTATATGTTACGCGTCAAACTGAGCTGCTCGACTTAAATCAGAATCAGGATTACGTAAGAGCATCAATCAAGAATAACAATGGCGAAATCATCAGCGAACATTATGCCTATGTAATCGGTGCCGATGGCTTTCACAGTAAAGTCAGAAAACTCTGCGCAATACCATTTGATGGCGCACAATATGAAGAAAGCTGGTTACTTGCCGAAACTTACCTATCGCGAGATTTTCCTAGCGATGAAGCCAATGTCATCATTTCAAAAAATAGTAACTTAGCCGTTGTACCAATGCCAGATGGCAAGATCAGAGTTACAGGACCAGACACAAGTTCCAAACGCGATATCAATGATGTTGATCTCTCAGTTTTCAATGCTGCGCTAAAAGAGATGGGCACATTAGAAAACATTGAATACCACGAACCAGAACAGGTGACTCGATTTAGAGTCCATCGTCGACTAGCACGAAGTTACAGAAAAAATCGGGTATTTTTGGTGGGTGATGCCGCACATGTTCATAGCCCCGGGGGCGGGCAAGGTCTAAATACAGGCATGCTAGATGCCTACAACCTTGCATGGCGATTAAGCTTTGTAACTAACAACAATGCCTACCCCCACGTGTTAGACGGATATAATGTTGAACGCCGTCGAGCTGGTGAAATCACTGTATTTGGCACCGATAAGGCACTGCAACTGCTCAACGCAGCGAATTCTCCCATTAAGAAGTCTATGCGTAACTTATTGTTACCTCTCGTATTAAAATCCAGTTATGGCGACAAACTTGCCGCCAATATGAGTCAAATTTTTACTAACTATCGCCATTGTTTCAATGACGAGGAAAACGACTATTTCAATTGCAAAGTGGCACTCGGAGATCCCTTGCCGCGTGTGGTTCCCCCCATTGATGTCGCAGGAGATCCGCTAAATCTCTGCCCAAGAGGCAAATTCACCATACTCTTTTTTGCAACCAATCTAAGGCAAAGTTCAATACTAAGTGAGCTCAACTCATTACGACAATTGGCTGTAGTAAAAGCCAAGCTGTGTCGTATCGTGCTGATTACCCAACAGCTAAATGTTGTCGTCAATAACGACCAAGAACAATTAATTGTTGATAGTGCCAACTATGTACACAGTGCTTTTGGGATGAATGAAGCAGGCATATACATAGTAAGGCCAGATAACTTCCTTTGCTATCGAACTAAAACAGACAATGTGGCAGTTCAAGCGTCGAGCTTCTTTGCAAATCTATTTAATGAAGCAAAGTTGTCTACTCAAAGCAGTATCAATGAGAAAGTTGCATAGTATGAGCAAATTTTTATCTATCAGCTTTTGGTTTGGTATAAGCCTATTCATGTCTAGTTCAATGACTGCGCAGGGAGCATCGGCAAAATGGCGTATTGAAACAGGCATCGAACTTCAAGTATTTACCGAAGAAAGCGAACACAATCAAGCACACACAAATACTTCGCTGTCACTATCCGCAGAAACGGCACATGAGTGGAACCGCGGAGACGACATTTTATACGCCGAGTTTTTTACGCGAATCGACGAAGGTGATGAAAAACGTACTCACGCAGATATTCGAGAACTCTCTTGGTTACATATTGACGAATCGTCTGATCTACGAATTGGCGTTAGTCGCGTTTTTTGGGGGGTAACCGAATCACAGCACTTGGTGGATATTATTAATCAAACGGATTTGGTTGAAAATCCAGACGGTGAAGACAAGCTTGGTCAGCCGATGGTGCAGTGGACATGGATTAATGACTGGGGAATTCTGGATCTACATGCTTTGCTGGGGTTCCGTGAACGACTATTTCCAGGAGAAGAAGGCCGATTTCGCACACTTTACCCGATAGATAAAGACAAAACTCAGTTTGAATCATCTGCAGGCAAACAGCGTCTTGATATGGCACTCAGGTTCACCAAAACCATAAGCAGCTTTGATATCGGTTTTTCCTATTTTTCGGGAACCGACAGAACTCCGTTACTTATAATGGATGAAAGACCGACTGGAAATGTTTACATCCCCTTTTACCCTCATTTAGAGCAGGCAGGCATCGTGTCCCAATACGCTACTGGCGATTGGCTGTGGAAACTCGAACTTGTTAGTAGAAAATCGCTAGGTGACAGAAATACCGCTAGTACATTTGGCTTTGAGTATACACACGTCGGGGTATTGGCGAGTAACTACGATCTTGGCTGGTTAATGGAATATTCGTTTGATGATCGGGGCACATCTGGTCCCTCATCTTTTGAACATGATTGGTTTATGGGATGGCGGCTTACCTTTAATGACGCCGATTCTAGTGAAGCGTTAATGGGTGTTCTATGGGATCCGGTATCAAACGAACACACCATATCTTTAGAAGCATCTACTCGCCTCAATACAGATATGACCATCGATTGGGAATTGAAACTATTTAACAGCAGCCGCCACTTGGAGCACGTGCCAATGCCAAACAAAAAACTGGCATATTTAGCACAAGATAGCTACGCCAGCGTACTTTTTACCTATTACTTTTAACTTCAGGAGACAATTGTCGTGAAACTTCCATTTGAATATTACGCTTTCTTCGACGTAGACGACACGCTGATCAATATTAAGAGCATGTTCTCATTTATGACGTATTTCGCTGAACATGCACCGATAGATTATGCCTTTAAACAAGGTAAATCGATGCGTTTACATCATGAGTTTATTTCCCTTGCCAACTCTAGTGGTAACCGAAAGATTGTAAATAAAGCCTATTATCGTCAGTTTGCTGGTGTACCTGTCGAAATATTTGACCGGCTAGCAGCCAGCTGGGCAATACTGCAAGAAAATAGAATGGATGAATTACTCATCAAGTCAACGGTGCAGGCACTCAAGCAACATAAACAGGAAGGTGGCGGAATCGTATTCGTCTCTGGTTCATTCCCACAAGCACTCGCTCCATTTATGCAAGCACTTGAAGCCGATCATTGCCTTGCCAGCCAATTAGTCATCAATAATGGCATCCTAACTGGTGAAATTGGCCAGCCGCAAACAATAGGCGAAGGAAAAGCAATTGCTATTCGTGAATTTTTGCACGCACAGAGCGTTGCAAGCACACAATGTTTTGCATATGGAGACGATATTAGTGATGTGCCCATGCTCAAAGAGGTCGGCACCGCTGCCATTATACAAGGCAACAAGCTATTAGAAATTGAGGCCGACGTTCATCAATGGCAACGACTACCAATCAATGCGTAGTCGCATACATTACGAAAATACCTAAACAACTCACAAATAAGGAAAGCTCGTGAAAATACTAGAAAACAAATGTGGCATGATTGTAGGCGCAACCTCTGGCATAGGAAGAGCCGCAGCACTTCACTTTGCTAACGAAGGTGCTCAATTAATAGTGGTAGGTCGCCGCAAAATTTTACTCGACGAGTTATGTAGCGAAATAGCTAACGCGGGCGGTCATGCCGTTATGGTCGCAGCAGACATCACTCAACCACAAGATATAAAGCGAATGGTGGAAGAAGCTACTGCAATATTAGGTAGACTCGACTTTGCGTTCAACAATGCAGGAACTATTGGCAATTTTTCACCAATGTTGGAACAGTCGGAAAAAGATTGGGATCACACTATAAACACTAACCTTAAGTCTGTGTGGCTGTCCATTCGAGAGCAAGCGAAAATGATGAAAAAACAAGGTAGTGGTGCCATCGTCAACACGTCATCTTGGTTAGCTAATGGTGCTCTAGTAGGCTCTACAAGTTATTCTGCCAGTAAAGCGGGTATGGACGGTATGCTAAGACCAGCCGCTTTAGAACTTGCGCAGCTAGGCATCCGCATTAATAACATCAACCCTGGTGGTATTGATACTGAAATGACCAGAGAAGCCTTTCAACATGATCAAGAAATATTGACTGCCTTTGCTCAAGATCACCCAATAGGGCGATTGGGAACTCCAGAAGAAGTTGCGCAATTAGCCGCATTTTTGGTGTCTGATCAGGCATCGAATATTACTGGGCAGGCCATTGTTATCGATGGTGGTTATTCAATTCCCGGCCAAAGAGGTTAAGCAATGAAAAATCAACGTTTCAAATTGGCGCATTGGCCATTAATGCTTTCGGTGCTCTTTGCAGTTTCTTCTTTCACCAATGCGCAAGACACAATAACGGTGCCAACAGCATATGACACGCAATCCCAACGAATTGAATTGCCTGCCGAAATGCGCTATCCAAATGGCATCACTCATGACAAAACAGGCGCACTTTATCTGGGTTCAGTTGTTAGCGGCGACATTTTAAAAATTAAGCCCAATGGGGAGACAGAAGTAGTATTTCATGAAACTGAAGAAGTATTTGCAGGAACGAGCTTACGATATGACCCACAAACAGATATTCTGTGGGTTGCCTCGCCTGACTACAAAGGTGTTACGGATCCAGACGGTAATACCACTAAACGCGCAAACCGTATCGCCGCCATTCACCTATCAACGCGAGAGTTGATAAAATATTGGCTGATACCAGATGAAGGATTCGGTAACGATATTGCGCTCGATTACAATGGCGGCGTTTACATAACAGACAGTATAAATGATCGAATCTATCATTTAGCATCTACTGCATCTGAATTCACAATAGTGTTAGAAAGCTCTTTATATATGCCTGGACGATTAGGGCCAGCTGGTATCGCAATATTCCCAAATGGCGATATTATTGTTGGTCTATACTCTGATGGCGCGTTGGTTAAAGCAACACAAAGTAGCCCGCATATGCCAACAGATATTTCTTTACTCCCTTTAGAAAGAGCACTTGAAAATCCGGATGGATTACTCGCCTTAGCTGATGGCCGATTACTGGTATTAGAAGGTGCAGCAGAGTCGGGAGATGGTAGACTAAACCTGATCGATCTCAATGCAACACCGCCGTATCCGGTACATACTGTACTGAATGGCATTGAGTCACCGCTAAATCTCACCTTAAAACACAACAAATTATATGTGACTGAAAGCCGAATAAGACACTTGCTACTCGGTGATCAAACGATGCCCGTGCCATCAACCTTTTATTTGAGAGAAATTAAGCTTAACGGTGAAATGTTTAGTGGTATTAGCGGCAAGAAAATCGTGGACGTTGGCGAAAAAGTGACGTATCAGGTAATGGACATTCCAGATGTTAATTACCAATGGTTTGCCAATGGCGACGCTAAGATTGTCTCGGGGAATGGCAGTTCAACAGTTGACGTTATCTTTAATCGTTCAAACGTCCAAGTACCGATAGGCGTTGGTTATTCTGATCCAGACAGAGGATGGATTAGAGAATTATATACCGTTTCAGTACAGTAGATGTTATACCTAAGAGCGCGCCAACAAATCTAAATGTGCTCGCTCCTAGGTGCCCTTACACTCGGAAGAAATATCTAACTCGCGGCCAAGTTTTTCTCGTTTTCAGACAATAACCCAGTGATAAACGACATAAACTCTTTAACATGTGGCACACGTGCCGATGCTTCGCGTACTACCATCCAAACATCTACGTATAGATGTGAATTGGGCAAGTCCACAGGTTCAAAATCACCTAATGCCTTAGCGACATAATCTGGCATGAATCCCGTACCTACACCGGCCTGCATCGCAGCAAGCACTTCAGAAAAATCAGATACACGCAAAACTTCATTACGATCCTGCAAACTGTTAGTCAATTTATTAGGCAAAAAATCCGATTCTTTGTAGCGCCAACCAATAAAAGGGATGGTACCGTTAACATCAATTGATAATGATTTGTGTCGATAGAGACGAATTTTGGTGGATGCTAAGCGTTTTACGATTAATGCACCTTTTTCCGGGCGCGAAAATCGAATGGCCAAGTCCCAATCTTCATTTGCTAAATCAACTAATTGCATTGAGGTGTCTAACTCAAGCATAGTGTCAGCATGATTCTCGTAAAAATCTTGTAGATTGGGTAATACAACGAACCTGGCAATATCCGCAACAATAGAGCAGCGTACAATTTTACGAGAACTCGTACTTGTATGGCGCATCGCTTGTGATATTTCAGCAAAGCTACTATCAAGTATCTTACAATGATCTGCTAGTCTAATGCCTTCTTCGGTAAGCGCCACACCATTTGAATGACGACGAAAGAGCGACATATTCAACTCAAGTTCTAATTTTTCCATTCTACGGCTAAGCGTCGACACACTCATATTTAACGTACTGGCTGCCTTGCGCATTTTTCCATGCTTAGCCAGCACCATATAACTATAGAGTAAGTCCCAATTGATACCTTTGTTTTCTTTGTTAAACATCTTTGATCTTCCTTGAATACAATGAGAATGCACATTTTATTCTACTTAACATGAAATTAGTTAACCAAAGTACAGCGTTGACTTTGGCATTACTGTGCACACGTATTTTCGCTAATTTTTATTACAAAAAATTAACAAAGTGAAAGTATCAAAAATCATGAGTATTCGCAATTTGTAGATAACATTGAAGCAATCTTTAGTTGCTTACTAATCAACCATTTCAAATTAGCCAGCTATTAACTCGCAGCAGGTAAAATGTCTTCGCATACCTCTAGCAACATTACACTGCAACTGAAGCCAGCACCTGCGCCCACTAGTAATATTAGTTCGCCTTGCCTCAATTGCTCGTGCTTGAGCAGGTATGACAAACTTACATACTGATCCGCCGCCCCTGTATGACCCACTGTACGACCAAATTCCCAAGTGTCACTAATCGCTAGGTCATTAAAGGTTGGCTCATAAAGCGGTGATAATATACCTTTGCCCAAATGAGGAAGGATTAACCAGTCTGCCAGCTGATGCTTGAGTACCGTGTGGCTAATTAGGCCATCTCGTAATTCGTCCAACGTTTTTTGCATTACCTCAAAAAACCGCGCCTTACCATGTTGACTCATGTACGATTTTTTGGCTTCTTTAACATTGTGTGCACTTGTTATTGTTTCGTCAGACTCGGGCGATGGTTGTGTCATTCGATGCATTGCTTCTAACTCTGCAGCAGATTTCTGTTGAAAGTGGAGCACTTTGAATAATCCAGGCTTGTTGGACAAAATCGTCGCAACTGCAGCATCGCCATACACTAAACCATAATCTGACTGCCAACGACAAAATGCGGAATTGGCGAACCTATCGCCGCTAATTACCAACGCTGTTGCTTCTTCATTAGCAGCAAGGTGATCAAGGCTAATTCCCGTAGCCAACATCATTCCATTGCACCCGTGAACGACCGAAGTACTCAAAGCATTGTCTGCAGCGAGTTGGTGTTGTATATAAGCAGCGGGCTGCCAAAAGTTTTTGTGTCCTTGGCGGTGCAAGTAGCTGTATGTAATAAATGAAATATCACTGGCCGCTACATCAGCAGATTCTAGGGTAGCTTTAGCCGCTAGCAGTGCCATATCAGCAGGCCAAAGTTTTTGTTCCGTAGCCACCGATGTATACTGATCTCTTTCGGCCTCCTGCTCTTCATATTTCATTTTAGCAAGTGCTTCGTCAACCGTTTCAACTTGTTCAGGTACATACGCTTCGCATGCATTTATATATACAGGTTTCATGACAAATATCCTTATTGAGTGTCAAAGTTAGGTTCGATTGTTGAGCAGATACACACCATGTACCTGCTCTACAGCAGATCAAGCAAAGCAAGGTTGCGATTTAAGTACATTCCAGTACTGACTCAGTTTCGGGTGATTAGCTGGACTTAATGCTTGAATACCATTTTGCCATTTCAATAGTACGTATGCATAGAAATCTGCAATAGTTAGTTTGTCGCTGACCAAGAAAGACGAGCCATTTAGTTTATCTTCCCACTGATCAAGGTTTGCCTCGATAACACTTGTTGATTTGGCCTTCACAAAGTCAAAATGAGCTTCGTCATCAACATAGTTGTCGGGTCTAAATCTAAGCAAATATCCTCCATAGACGGTTGTGCTTAAAAAACCAATGAGTTCATCAACTTTGACCTCTTCTTGATCACTTTCCCCGAGCAACGCTGGGGCATTTTTTTTAGCAAGCAGGCGCAAGATGGTAGCGGTTTCAGTAACCACCTGCTCACCCTGCACAAACGTTGGTACCGTTGCGCGCGGGTTTACCGCTTCCAATTCACTTCGATATTCATTTCTTGGTTTGTCTTCTAGGTCCAGGTGTAAGAATTTCGCTAAAGCTTTTACAGAATCAGAGCCAGAACCATTAATCGTATATAGAATCATGTGTCAATTTTCCTAATTTCAGAGTTTATTTTGTACCGCATTAGTCAGCTTAGTGACGCGATTGAGTACACTATATGCCTATGCTGCTTTGTTAATTGCGTTTTCGACAGCGTGCTGTTGGTGGACTGCGCTGATGACCTTGTTTGCTATTCCTTGTTCCTTACCAACAATTGTCATTTTCTCAAACGCCGTGAAACGGATATGCGTGGTTGCGCAGACCTTGCCTGCCTGGATAATGTCCACTGCGACATTAAACGACAAACGGTCGCCTTTGATTTTTTCTTCTAAAATGGTGTATTTGATTGTTGAACGTAAAGGAAATAGAAACTGCAAGTAGTCGATATGAATGTTATTGATGACAAAATAAAACTCTCGGTCATCACCCGCTAGATAGAACTGCTCAGTTACCGATAAAAAGGCCTGTCTGCTGGCTTCGATCAGTGCCATTCCTTGTACATGCTGTCCCGTCATATGGTCATTAAAAAACTCATTAGCTCCATCTAACAACAAGTCCATTTCGTAGATATTTTCGGCAGATTCACGTGCAATACTGACCAAAATGTTTTGAGAAAAGTGTTTGTGTGTATTCTGCTTGCTTGCTTTCACTAACTGCGTGTCACTCGCATAACTGAAACTCGCACTTTGCTTGCTTAAAGATTCCACCATGCTGCGTATATCGTGCTCATGCACGCCTTGCCCAAACGCCAGTTTGACATTTTGACGATCAATATCTTCGTTCAGTAATTTGAAATATAAATCTGAACGAGTCATCACATCTTCATGATTACTCGCAAAACCGCTAAAAATATCATCCACTATTATATAATTGGCTTGCCACATAACATTTATCCTTTTGTTGAGTGAGTTTTGAATTCCACCGAATTCGAGCAACAAGCTACAAATATGTTGATCAAAAAACAACGCTCAAGAATGGAACATGAGTTGCGTTTTTAGCCACTCCAATTTCAAAAGCGGCGTGCTAGTCTTTCCCTCGAAAATTTTGGAGTACTTCATTTAAACTAATTAAACATTAAGGATAGAAAAATGCCGTTTGCCGTCTTTGCGCTAGCACTAGGTGCTTTTGCTATATCAACGACCGAGTTCGTTATTCTCGGATTATTACTCAATGTTGCTCAAGATTTTGGCATAACCACATCGGATGCTGGTTTCTTAGTTACTGCATACGCAATTGGGGTTGTCATAGGCGCTCCATTGTTGACCCCGATATTAGCGGGCTTCCCTCGTAAGAAGGTTATTGTATTCTTACTTGGTATGTTTACCATAGGTAATGTCATCGCCGTCTTTGCCCCCTCTTATGAAATATTGCTTTTATCGCGGGTATTTACAGCACTTGTGCACGCCTCATTTTATGGACTCGCGTCAATTGTTGCTTCACAACTCGCTAAGCCAGGTACCGAAGCCAGAGCAATGTCTATGGTTTTTATGGGAGCTACAATTGCTAATGTGGCGGGAGCGCCACTTGGTACTATCTTAGGACTAGAATATGGTTGGCGTAGTACCTCTGTAGCATGTGCGGTGCTTGGGCTACTTGCAATGTTTGCCATAATGACGATAGTGCCTAAAGTGAAAACAGAGAAGCCTAAGAACATTAGCGCAGAATTTAAGGCATTGCTTCAACCAAAAGTGATCAAAGCACTAATGCTTACCTTGATTGGTTTTGCAGGCACCTTTACTTTACTTACCTATATTGCACCAGTATTAATTGAGCTGACAGGATTTGAAGAAAGTAATATTTCAGTGTTACTTGTTGTGTTTGGTGTTGGCATGGCTGTGGGTAACCCAATTGGTGGATGGCTGACCGATAAAAACTTAGCACTTGGCTTGAATTCCACATTGATGTTCCTATTCATTATTTTGGTTGCCATAGGTTTTCTATCATCTTACGTTGTACCAATGACAATTCTGGTATTTCTATTTGGTGCAGCGATGTTTGCAACAATCACACCTTTACAGGTCAATGCTATGACCGCCGCTGGAGATGCTCCTGTAATGGCTGCATCGTTTAACATCGCCGCCTTTAACTTAGCAAACGCACTAGCAGCATTCATTGGTGGACTGGTTATTGATAGCAATTGGGGGATAGGTTATCTGCCTTTTGCTGCCGCCGGATTTGCGTTATTAGGTGTTATATTTGCACTGTCTTCGCGCTCAAAATCCCACTCATTACAAGAGCAAACCGCCTAACAATGACTCCACGTATTTTATGACAAACAATAGAGCCCGTATACGCCAACGGGCTCTAAGCAAATTACTCATCTTTAAGAATTCAATACAAAAGCATCAAAAAATTGTAACCAAAGTACAGTTAGCACTAGCAGTTTTGTGCAAATTAGCTGAGAATAGGGCTGTAAAATAATAACAATAGTAGTAATCACTGAGGGTGAATTGTGAAATATCATGATTCTATAGAACAAGCAGATAAAAAGTCGGCGCAGGCAATTAAACAATTGCAGCATTGGCGGCTGGCTGCGACTCCCATTAACTATGCGGTGAGCTATGAATTTGTAAACAATAAGAATGCCAAACTAAAGAAACTAATTGAACAGCATTTGGCCTTAGGCAAGCCACTTGATAACTTTTTGTTTGAAGATATCTATCAGCAGGTGATTCTCAAACAGAATAATTTTAGAGACGGTATTGTAACTGATATCGATCAACTGATTACCGCCACTAGCGAAAGTAATAAGCATAGTCAATCGTCGTTGAATTCGTTTGTGCAGACGCTAGAACGCGAAGCGCCAGCCATCGCTTCGGCAGACAAGAAACATATCAGTAAAGCCGTTCAAGCTTTACAAAAGGCGTCGCGTGTCTTCAAAATTCAGCAACTTAAGATCAGTGAGCAACTCAAGCAATCGGTAGAAAAGGCAAACGCGTTAAAAGCTGAACTCGACGTCCTTAAAAAAGAAATCTACCTTGATCCGCTAACAGGTCTCTACAATCGCAAAGCACTGGCCAAACACATTGAAGCATGGATTGCTGATGATCCAAGTAAGCAAATTGCTGCTATTGTAGTGAATGTCGACCAACTTGATGAAATTAACCAGCACTTCGGTGGGTTAATTAGCGATGTACTGTTAAGCAAAATCGCTCAAAAGGTGAAAAGTTACGTAGGTGATAGCGGCTTACCTGTGCGTGCCGGCAACGAAGAGTTTTTAATTTTACTGCCTGACGTTGAGCGTCCTATCGCCATGGAAATTGCAGAAAAAATACGCCAAGGTGTAGAAAAGCTCAGATTTGTCAGCAGCAAATCAGGTGTCAGGCTACCGCAAATGACCGTATCACTGGGCGTAAACGATTTCACATTATCACAAAATTTTAAGCTGATACTCAATAACACCCGAGCACTGGTGACTGAACTACAAAAATCTGCGCATAACCAAGTAATGGTAGCCGGTTAACGCAAACATGCAGCTGCTTGCTCTAGCTGGCTCTCATTAAATACGCTAACACCATGTTGGCGCAATAACTTAGTGGTAACTCCCTCACCCGAAACAGTAGTACCAGAAAAGTTGCCATCATAAACATGCGAACTGCCACAGGATGGGCTTGATTCTTTTAATATAGCCACTGAAATATCATGCTGTTGACACAATTTAAGCGCTAATTGTGCGCCAAGGTCAAAGGCGTTTGTCACATCCTCACCTGTGCAATCAACAACACGCGCATCAATAATTTCTGCAGGCGATCTTGGAATGGGTAACCCGCCAGCAACTTCTGGGCATATTGCAACAATACGCCCTTCTTTTTGCCACTGAAATAACAACGAATGAGAGATTGCTTTGTGGCAACCGTCGTAGCGCACCGCATTTCCAAGCAAACAACTGCTCACCAATACTTTTTTCATATTCGCTTTGGCGTATTAACCGCACTTACCCGATAAAAAAACAGATAAGATTATAGTACGTTAGCTATGTCACATTCTAGTTAGAGCGTTTGATTAATGCTGATATCAGGTTCAGCAACAATTGTGCAGTCTCGCCCTTTTTCTTTGGCTTTATACATTGCTTTATCTGCCAACGCGATAAGGTCTTTCATGTTGCTGCCATGATTGGGATAAATAGCGACACCTATCGATATGGTGATTTGTTCGTGACTGGCTGCGGCATTCGCGATATCTAATCTCGCAATCCTCATTCGTAGTTTTTCAGCAAGTTTATAAGCATCGGGTAAATTAGTGTCAGGACAAACGATGCAGAACTCTTCACCGCCGTACCGGCAAGCGATATCTTCTAGACGAATGTTGCTACGTAATAGGTCAGCGACCGACTTGAGAATATCGTCTCCTACTTCATGACCATAGTTGTCGTTAAATCGCTTAAAATGATCAAGATCTAGCATCAACACAGCTAAATGCGTTTGATGTCGTTCTGCTCGATTTAATGATTGTTCAAATGATTCGTACATAAAGCGTCGGTTATACAAATCCGTTAAAGGATCACGTATAGCCTGATCGCGCAATTTACATTTCAGCTGTAAGTTATGCAGCGCCATACTAATTTGTTTGGCCAACTCTGTGACCATGTTGAGTAGCGGTTCTGGGTGACTATCTCCAGGATCATACAATTGCAACCAACCTAACTGTTTTTCCTGAAATGATAATCTGACGCTAATTAAACGATTATCTCGACTATGTACCACATCACGATTTGATTCTTTTAGTGATGTATTCAGCATAATCACATCTTCAGGCCAGTCTTTACCCCATTTAACCAAATTAACTTCTGCCGCTCCTTCCTCAACTTGCATAACAACTGCGCCACATAACTGAGGTAAAAGTTTCGGCATGATGGAATAAAATACTTTATTTGCATCATCAAATGTCACTGCACTATTTAGCATACCTATTAGTGTTTGACACAACGTGTGTTGTCTAGTGTGTTCAATCAATTGTTTATTTTGTTGCGCTCTTTGTCTTTCGTTATAAATATTTGATAACCGACTAGCGACCATAAAAATAACGATAATTGCCAATGCAGACATACCAATAATGATAAGTATCATTGAACGCATGTCTTCAAATAAGCTATCTTTTGTACGATCGGGGATTGCCAGACGAGCAAACAGTTGTTGCTCTGGTGAATAGCTCGCAACGTATATCATTGACTGCTGCAACGAGTCACTGTAGCGCCTCGCGATGCTAAATTTACTCTTCTTTGCTTCAACAACTTCTGGACGCGCGCCGTGATTGTCCAGTTTGGTAGTCTGTTGCTCATCAAAAGCAGAATCGGCGTAAACAATGCCGTAATTACTGATGAAGCTCACGCGCATTTTATGCTGCTGTGAAATTTTATCAGCCAGTTCATCTAGTTGTTTAATGTAGTCCGATTGTTGTTTGGCACTCAAGTAAGAGGACGCAGTTAACGCTAATTGTGACACGGTAGTCAAACGATGCTCGAAGCGCTGATCTAACACACCTTCAAGATAGAATTTCAACGCCACAAGGCTGGAAATGATCACCATGACCATCACCGCACAAGAAAGTGAAATAATTCTAGTTTGAATATTCATCTACAACCATATATTGCCAATATAAATTATGAGAATTATTCTTTCGTTACGGCCACCTAGCGCGCTGAGAGTTCTTTGCTTCAGGATAATTTATCTATTCCTGTGTGGCGACGTTTGATAGACACTGTTTGCCTATGAGAACAAGCCCATTAAATCCAATTATAGGTCACATTATGGTAATCTGTGCATTTTTCAACCTAATCAGCCATGAGCCAAGTATTTTGCAACAGAGAGGGTTAGCTATTGGCTAAACTGTGATTGATATAGAGATAGAGATCGGTCAAATCAAGCAAACTATCCAATGTCTCTGACGCGAAGGCCTCAATCCATACCGATTGGCTGTAACTTTCAAAATTCAACACATACTCGCCTGATTGCCAGTCAAATCGCTCACTCACTCGATCTGCCCCTAAGATGTGTTCACGCGATAAACACTGCGTGCAACGGGAGAAGAACCAATTAACCATACCTGAGATTTCTTCATCCTGCCATTGGCGCAAAGGACTAAATACAATGGTGCTTCTTTGGTTTTCTAACGATATTTTGATATTCAACAATAAATTCTCTCAGTTATTTGATGTATATTACAAAAGCCTATTCACACGGACTCAATGAGTGTGTTCCGGCCTACTTATGAGTTTAGCCTAAAACGTACATGCATTATTATGCTACAAATATGGCTAATACTAATGGCCGTATGGCTATCCGTTTGATGTAATGTGAAAATATCTAGTTGCGTAAGCGTTATATAATACAAAAAATCAACGACAGCTAAGATCTTTTTTCATATAATCACCTGTAGAGCGTGTTGACCTTTGCTGTTCTTTTTTCGGCTAATTGGCTAACATTTACACTATAGGTAGCCAAGAACGGTTTGTGTGAGCATTTTTTGAACTTCAAAGCTCAACATGCTCTAGGGCTAATTCAAAAATTCTAATCGTTAAGAGAGATATTATTATGAAAAAACTTACTTTAGCTATCGCAGCTACTGTAGCGCTATCTTCTCCAGCATTTGCAGGTGATGTAGCAGCAGGTAAGGCTAAAGCGGCTACTTGTGCAGCTTGTCACGGTGCAGAGGGGGTTTCTGCAGTGCCTATGTACCCTAACTTAGCGGGTCAAAAAGAAGCATACATCGCTAAACAATTGAAAGATTTCAAAGCGGGTACACGTAAAGATCCAGTAATGTCAGCGATGGCAATGCCATTATCTGACGAAGACATTGCTAACTTAGCTGCTTACTACGCTAGCTTAAAATAAGCTTTTTCAGATTAATTAATAGACGCATAAAATCTATTATGCGAGACCGCGTGTGTTGGTCTTTGGCGTTGACTCTATCAACACCAAATTTCAACACACTCATACCAACTCTTAAGACTAATTCTCACGTTAAATTCCATCCCAAGACCTTCAACCCGCTGTTTTACAAGCAATTATTGTCAACATTTTTTACATTAAACGTTCACAAAAAGAACAATTTGGCCGTAACACTTTGAAATATATCAACTTAATAGCTATGGCCTAATATTTGCTGACTGTGAAATCGAAAATAATCAACAACTTATTTCAAATAACTAATCCAAACTTCAATGGAAAGGGATAAACAAGGAGAATTACATGAAATTAAATCTTTTGCAGGCAGTGGCCGCAGGAATGATTATGTTTGCTTGTAGTAACGCTCAAGCAGGAATAATAGATATAGATTTCACAGTTGACGGAGACACGTATACAGCCCCATGGAAAATTACTAACAATTCAACTGACGGTATTTTACTGGAAAGCTTTGTATTTGATTTACGTCCGCTAACAACGTATTGCTACGACATTGATGACTTCGACTGTAGGCCTTCGGCAAGCACGCCGTTTTCAACTTATTCAGGCGGTGCAGCAACGGGCTTCGTTGATGCAAGTGTCACCAACATTGCAGGCGGGCCCGATTACTATGATTTCTTGCAAATTAATTTTAGTGATTTTGGATTTGGAGAAACATTTTCTTGGTTACTCGATGTAGATTCGATGGCAAACGCGACTGTATATGGTAATGAATTAATCGGAAGTATGGCATATGCGCAGATGTCTGACGGCAAAGTCTATTATGGAAGTTTAGAAGCGATTCCGGGGAATAGTGATGCGTCAAGGTTTGTTATCTCTAGTGTTTCAGATCAAGATCTTGGTGATATCGTTACAGATATTCCGGAGCCTTCAACCCTAGCTATTTTATCACTTGGGTTAATGGGGTTAGTAAGACGCGTGAAAAGCTAACGACGTGTCAAATTGTATTAAAAAGCACCTGTAATGGTGCTTTTTTATTGTCGCATGTTATGTGTTACGCCTGATGTTCTTTAATCAATTCGATGAAACTTTTCCCATAACGCATAAGTTTGGTATCGCCTACACCAGAAATATTGAGAAACTCCTGAGCATTCTGTGGTTTAAGCGTTGCCATTTCAGACAGTGAGGCATCATTAAAAACAATATAAGGTGCAATATCTTCGGCGTCAGCAATCGTTTTCCTAAGCTCTCGTAACTTAGCAAAAAGTTTTCGGTCATATCGCGCGGTTTGCTTGCTACTTTGCCAATAGCTCGCCTGCTGAAGCCTTGGACGCGCTAACATAATATGTTGGTTTGATTTCAAAAACTCTGCCGCGGCCTGCGTCAGCTTCAGTACCGATTGTTGCGTGATGTCCTGTTGCAGTAGCCCCAGATGTATCAACTGTCGAATAATCGCGTACCAATAACTGGTCGACTTACCTTTGCCTATACCAAATGTTGACGTTTGGTCATGACGATATTTCAATACTTTTGCACTACTCTCTCCCTGTAGCACTTGAATGACATGTTCAATAGTCCCTAATTGTTGGATACGGTAAACACACGACAACACTTTTTGTACCGCTTCTGTACCGTCAAATTGGCTCGGTGGATCTAAGCAAATATCACAGTTGCCACATGCATCTTGGGTATATTCAGCAAAATAATTAAGCACTAACTGACGCCGGCAGGTTTGCGCTTCAACGAAGCCTTGTATCGCTTGAAACCTCTGGCTTTCTACTGCTGCGCGTGCTGGATCGTCATTATCCACTATGCGCTTAGCTATTTTTTCTACATCTTTATCTTCATAAAGAAACAAGGCTTCGGCAGCCAAACCATCACGGCCCGCACGGCCTATTTCTTGATAGTACGCTTCTATCGTTCTCGGTGGCTCGTAGTGGATAACATAACGAATGTTCGATTTGTTAATCCCCAAACCAAATGCAACCGTCGCGACAACGACTTGTATATTATCTCTAGCAAATCCATCTTGAATGGTATTACGAATGTCAATTTCCATTCCTGCATGGTATGCCGCACAGTTTATGCCTGCTTCTGCCAAATATTTGCTAAGATTCTCAACTTGCCATCGACTACTGCAATAAACAATCCCAGCTTCCTCTTTTCGTTTAGCAATATAACGGGCGACTTGCTGGGCGCCTTTATATTTTTCTGCCAACGTAAAGCGAATATTAGGTCGGTCAAAGCTATCAATCGAAATATGCGGGTCACGCAACTGTAGCTGATTCAAAATATCATTACGTGTGGCAACATCCGCCGTCGCTGTTAGTGCCATTATGGGCACTGATGGAAAATACTGCTTTAAGCAGCCAAGTTGTGTATATGCTGGCCGAAAGTCATGCCCCCACTGCGAAATACAATGCGCTTCATCGATAGCAAAAAACGATAATGGCAGCTGACTTAAACCTTCCAAGAAATAGTGATTTTTTAAGCGTTCGGGCGCAACATAGAGTAGTTTGATTTCGCCTTGTCCTACACGCTGAAATATTTGGTTAATTTCAGATTGCATTAGGCTAGAATTGACAAATGCAGCGCTGATCCCCTGCTGTACTAACGCATCCACTTGATCTTTCATTAATGCTATCAGTGGCGAAACCACGATTGTCACCCCCGGCAGCATCGATGCTGGTAGTTGATAACAAAGCGATTTACCTCCGCCCGTTGGCATTAACACCAAAGCATCTCTTCTGTGGAGTACATGCTGAATAACCTCAACCTGCCCTGGACGAAAGGTTGAATAGCCAAAGTGATGTTTGAGTGCACTTTCCAATGCTTCTAAGGTGTACTGCGTAGACAAGGAAAAATTTGATCTGTGATTGTTATCAAGTGTCGCTATTCTACATCACTATTCGATGTGGATAGATACTTTTTTGCATTATCGCCGAAAACTATCTCCTTTATTTTGCGATTGTGGCTAATACAGATTGAGGTATACAGTGTTTGGATAGATTGCTTTACAAAATTGATTGAATATCTATGTTCATCGCTTGTTCAAGTATTTCGCGAATGAAACGGAATGCTGTTAGCCGTGTTACAATTGCGCCGTTCTTTCTCCTGTTCACGCTGTAATATGACTGCTTCAAATGTAAGAGTAGGCGTACTTTTCGCTGTATCTGCCTATTTTTTATGGGGTTTCGCCCCTATCTATTTCAAATTAATTGATTCGGTAAGTGCCGACGAAATCATGGTGCACCGTGTTATTTGGTCAACCTTATTACTGGCATTGATTGTCTTGATATTTGGCAAGTACCAAGAATTTGCCAAAGCCCTATCGAATAAGCACGCAATGCAGAGACTATTCATCACAGCAACATTCTTAGGTACCAATTGGTTCTTGTTTATTTGGGCCGTAAATAACGATCACCTGCTAGATGCGAGTTTAGGATATTACATTAACCCACTATTCAGTGTGGCCCTGGGCGTTGTGTTTTTGAATGAACGCTTAAGTAAATGGCAGTTGTGCGCGGTTTTACTGGCAGTGATTGGTGTGCTAATTCAGTTAGTGATGTTAGGTACTCTACCAGTGATTTCGCTAGCCTTGGCTGGCACGTTTGGCATCTATGGTTTGTTACGCAAAAAGCTGCCTATCAACTCATTCGTAGGCTTACTCATTGAGTCCTTGTTCATGTTACCGATTGCGTTAGTTTACTGGATGTTATTTGTCTCAAGTGACACGAGTAATTTGTTCACCAACACCATATCTCTCAACTTATTACTTGCTTGCGCAGGCATTGTCACCACAGCACCACTACTATGTTTTACGGCCGCAGCTAAACGATTAACGTTATCTACGTTGGGCTTCTTCCAGTACATAGGTCCGAGCATCATGTTTGTGCTAGCTACCTTCTACTATCAAGAACCGTATCAAGAGGAAAAACTGCTCACCTTTGGTTTTATTTGGGCTGCATTGATTATTTATAGTCTAGACTCGGTACGCCAGCATAAACGTAAGCGCAAAGCACAGAAAGCAAACGCATAGAGTATTGTTAAATTTTGAAAGGTAGCATCACTGTGAAGCAAGAACCTTGCTCCACTTTACTTGTGACTGTGATGTTACCCTTTAATTTTTGGCTGACAATATTGTAAACAATATTCATTCCCAAGCCTGTCCCACCTGAATTTCTCTTGGTAGTAAAAAATGGTTCAAAAATATTCTGTAAGACCTCATTTGTCATACCCACACCATCGTCTTGATATTTGATAACAACATGTTCAGCGTGTTGAGCAATGTCGACTGAAATATTACCCGTTGTTCGTCCATCAAAACCGTGTTTTAGTGAATTGGTCACTAAGTTCGTGACCACTTGTGCTAATGCGCCCGGCATGGTGGTTATCTCAACCTTCTCAATACCCGAGTATTGATATGCAACACGATGTCGTTTCATTTCTGCAGAAAGGGTTTGCATCACTTCGTTGACGTAGCTTACTACATCGATTGTGCGAATCTCACCCACTACTTGATCAGCAGCAACTTGTTTGAAGTTATTCAGCAACTCAATAACGCGCTCAAGTGAAGACGTATTCAAACTCGCCGCTTCTTCCATGGATTGGAAATAACGACGCATACTTGATTTTGTCAGGTTGTTTTCTTCGAAGTCTTGCTTAATTGCGCGCGTACTTTCTAAGGCTGAACTGGTAGAAGTGACCGCTATACCTAACGGTGTATTGATTTCGTGCGCAACACCAGCAGTTAACTTTCCTAATGATGCCATTTTTTCAGATTGAATGAGCTGATCTTGCGTGGTCTTTAGATTTCGTAATGTATTGTTAAGCTGCGCGTTGGTACGCTTGTTCTTAACGAACAGTAGTACTAACAGTACCAGAAAAAACAACGCTAAACTGATCAGCACAGCCATTACCCGTAAGTAATAACGCTGTTGTTCGATTAACTCTTTGCGCTCAGCAAGTTCTTCATTTTTTTGTGTGATTTGCGCGCCCTGCTCAGTAATTTGCACGCGCTGTTGCCCAAGTTGCTTATTTTGTTGATCGAGTATCAATTTGTTCTCGGCAATTTGCATTGCCATGTCGCTATACTCTTGCTCTTTTAATCGCACTTCTTCTTGTTGTAGCGCGAGTTGAGCTTTGGCGGAATCAAGTTGTTGGGCAACACGAGTTAATTGCGCTTCTTTTTCGCTAAATGCAGCTTTTTGACTATCAATATCTTCTTGCAGACGGAGTAATTCTTTTTGCCTAAGCGCTGCTTGTTTTGTACTTTGTTGAAGATTGCGGTCGAGTTGTTGTAAACGAGTGGATGTTTCATCCAATAATACTTGTTGTTTCGCAATCTCTTTGTTTAGTCCTGCTTCACGCTGCCTCATGCGTTGCATGGCTAATTCAGTTTCGCGATAGAGTTGTGCCACATCCAACTCAGTTCCACCTAATAGCAATAATTCCGGCGACACCGTTAAATTTTCAAAAATGATATTAGATTTGTTGACTTCAAAAGAAATAGCGGACGTTGCTTGATTAAAGACTAAATTAATCATCACATTATGTTTGTCGACGCTATTATCGGTAACCAGCAACGTTTCGGTTTGTCTTAGTTGTGCAGCAAGTTCAGCAAGATCTATAGTGGATAGTGAAGGAACAAATACAAGGTCAGCGTGTCTTGCCTCTTCCGGAGAGTCTACCGAAATAAATCGAATTGGTTTGTTCTTGACTTGACGGTTGCTAAACGTTGGCACCATTAAGCGATAAAGGCGTAAGTCATTATAAATCGCAATGGAAAACTCGTCCTTTTCCGCTTCATCCGGCCAGACCACATGCTTGATGAAATTGTAAAGATATGCCGCCTTAATTTGATCTTCACTTAACTGTTGCGCTGATATTACCAATGAAAAACAATACAAAAACATACAAATGAGCAATCTCATTGGAGAGTTCTTTGTATGCTTGATTAACATGTATTAACGCCTTAATTCCTTCAACTTGCTGAGACACTTTACTTTCTTTCACGAAAGAAAGCACGAATAATTGACCAATTCACTTCGCTAAGATACTCTCCGTTTACACATAACAACATAAAAATTAACATTTATGCCAACTTTTGGCTCAATAGGCAACTGCATTGTAGCTATTTTATATTTGAGTTTAATCGCCTTTGCACAAGCTAACAATTCCACCAACGATTTTTTGGAACTGTCGCTTGCAGAGCTGGTAGATACGAAAGTATCAGTGGCATCTTTAACACAAGAAAAAATCTCACAAACACCCGTACCAATATCTGTGATTACCTCACGTATGATCGCACAAAGCGGTGCGACTTCACTAAAGCAGTTGCTAATCACCTATGTACCAGGGTTTACCAATGTAACCGATCAAAACGAAGTCAACGTTGCGGCGCGCGGTATTTTTACATCAGCGCAGCAAAAGATTCTTATTTTGCTCAATGGCCACCGTTTAAATAGTCGCAGTTACTCAATGGCTGCGCCTGATCACAGTATTTCACTCAACAAAATCAAACAAATTGAGGTACTTAGAGGGCCAGCATCCGCGCTGTACGGTAACGTTTCGTTAACCGCCACTATAAACATTATTTTGAAAAAGCCCGACGAGCTGTCTAGCGTGCAATTCAGTACGCTGGCAGGTAATTACGGTCAAAAAAGTTTAAGTTTGCTCTCAGGTGTAAACACTGACTACGGGCAAGCGTTAGTATGGTTAAACAGCTACCATGCCGATGGCGAGAAGATTCACCTCGCCCCACAAGATACTTACGCCAAATCTCCACAATTGGAAAATCAGGCTATTTTAAATGGCATAAGAGACAAATCCCCTTACGATATTGGCGTTCAATTCACTTCACCTAAATTAAAAATGTTGTTTAATGCCCGCCGCGCCCATTCTATTGAACCCTACACGGCGGGTGGCTTAAGTGGTGAGCCTTATCGCTACGAAAAATTCGAAAAATTCGATGGCTACGGACCAGGGCTAGGATATGAAACATTACATTTCAATGTTGCCAGAGAGGATAATTTCAATGACTGGTACAGTCATGCCACACTTTATTGGGATAAAATGGCGTTAAAGTCCGGACTTGTCATCAATCCAATCGCCCCTGTATTTGGCGGTCCAAGCTGGCAAGATCACAATATCGGATTGCTCTCAACACTTCGTCATAAGACACACGAACGCCAAATTTTATTCGGTACCCAATTAGAGTATTACAAGGTCTATGGCAGTGAATTTCCCGTTGGTATCAATAGCCATTCTGTCAACGGGAATGTTGATAACATGCTGCCCAGTGGAAGCGAAGCAACCTATTCATTGTTTACGCAAATAAACCAAAAATTGACTGACCAATGGGATGCCAACTTAGGCATTAGATACGATTATAAGAATCGTAGAAAAACCAATAATATCAGTGAAATTAGCCCAAGACTTGGTGTGGTATATAACAAAAAAAATACCAGCATTAAGCTGTCTTACTCAGAATCATTTGTTGATGCGACCTACTGGAACCGATTTTCCACTTTGCCTTCGTTTAAGGGCGCAACAGATTTAAAACCCGAACGATTACGCTCTTTGCAACTATCTCCTTCTTGGACTTTCCCCGACTGGCACACGCAACTCACTACCAACATATTTTATGACCAGTCTATCGATGTGATATACAGAAACAATGCGGCGAGCGATGACAACTATAGTAATGCGGGTAAGCTTTATACATGGGGCATTGAACAAGAATTTAGCTATATTAAAGGTGATTGGCAAATCCGTGCTAATGCCACCTATCGCGCTGCAGTGCAAAGTGAATTGATCGCAACAGACAATAAATACATCAACAATGTCCCGTTAGTCACAGCGAATCTCATTGTTGATAAAAAGCTCTCCACCAATCATGCAGTACACGTAGCGGTGAGGTATATAGGTCGACAGTTTTCTCCTATAACTATCCAACAAGATGGCCAGCTTGTTGATGATCCATTCCCCAAGCAAGGCGTCAACTACAATAATCCTACTCACTACGTTAATAACGCTGTTATCATCAATACCAATTGGCAATGGCACGTAACACCTAAACTATCGTTGAACTTTCAAGTAGAGAACGTATTCAATGCAAAGTACCACCAAGGTGGCAGTACTCTACACCCTTATCAACAAACGGGTCGTTGGTTTTACGTACGCGCGAGTTATCGCTTTTAATTAAGCTAAAGCTTATTCGCTTCACTCATCTTCTTGGCCAGCTATAATCACCTGATTGCGGCCATTTTCTTTCGCTGAGTACAATGCACTATCGGCTTCGCTCAGGTTTTTGGCGAGGTCATCGCAACACTCAAATTTGACACCAATACTTACAGTAAATGAGATATGCTGTTCTTCAAAAGCGATTTGAGCGACCGCTATTTCGCGTCGGAAATCATCTAAGCGGTTGTAAAGTTGATCTTCATCCTTGCCCGCCAACAAAATAGCGAACTCCTCTCCACCCAAGCGCCCTAACATCGCATTACCGAAGTGCTTACGCATGTATAGTGCGACAACCTTTAAGATGTGATCACCGGCTTCATGACCGAAGTTATCATTGATCTTTTTGAAGTGGTCGATATCCAACATCGCTAAACCAAACGGAATGTTATTTGCCAAATACTGATGAATGCGAGATTCAGACTCTCTAAAAAACGCGCGACGGTTAGGTAGGTCGGTCAAATAATCGGTATTGGCAGCTTTTTGAATTTGCTCAATATTCTTCAGGCTTTCAATATTTTGCGTCATTCGACAGTAAAACTCTTCCGGGCAGAATGGCTTACGTAAGAAATCATCCGCACCGTTTTTAATAAAGCGGGCTGAATGCACACCATTATTCGCCCCAGATATGCCGATAATCGCCAATTTCTCGCGGCTATAAAGCTTACGGATCTCATTGGTAAGTACTATTCCGTCCATCTCTGGCATCTCGAGATCGGTAATTACCATGCGAATGTCGTTATTCTCTTTCAACACTTCCAGCGCACGTACACCGTTTTCAGCCACGTACACTTTAAAGTTTCTTCGCTTGAGCAGTTCTACGACATGATTGCGTGCGGATAACGAATCATCGACTACTAATACGCCATTTTCATAGTTAGTCATTTGCCATTGCATAATGCGCCTGAGATACATAAATGCTTGGCTATTTTCTTTTGGAATGTAATCAATAACAGGTTGTGCGAGTATTTTTTGTCGCGTGTCTTCATCCATTTTGCCGGTCATAACAACAGCTTGAATGCCACGAGATAATATACACTCAATTGCCTCACCATGTGGTGCATCAGGTAAGGCATAATCAACGGTCGCCATGAAGTACTGGGTATCACCTTGTAGTAGTTTTTCCACTTCAGCTAGGCTTGTTGCCACGGTGACTTCAAAATTCAATGACTCGGCCATTTGAGTAATAACTTTCGCGATGGCCTTACTATCTTCTACTACCAACAACTTCTGTGACATATGACAACCTTAAAATTAAAGCGCTTGTAAATTAGCATAGGCGACAACCAGCCATTTGCTACCTGCTTGGGCAAAATTAACTTGCACACGACTTTGCGCACCATTGCCCTCGTAATTCAATACCACTCCTTCACCAAATTTCTGGTGATATACCGATTGGCCAAGTGAAAAGCCCGAGTCTTCAAAAGTTTGAGCTGTCAGCGTTGACGAAAAACGACCACTACTAGCAGGTCTTGATACCTGATTTTGCATGCGTATTGCTTCAACGCACTCTGCAGGAAGCTCTCTCAAGAATCGACTTGGGTTATGGTATTTCTCTTGTCCATATAATCGACGGCTTTCAGCGTGACATAAATATAGCTTTTCTTTAGCACGTGTCATGCCGACATAGCATAAGCGACGTTCTTCCTCGAGCCGCCCTATTTCTTCAACGGATTGCTGCGACGGGAACATTCCCTCTTCTAAACCCGCAATAAAGACCAGCGGAAACTCCAAACCTTTCGCCGAGTGCATCGTCATCAGTTGCACTGCTGGCTCATACTCGTCAGCCTGACTTTCTCCAGACTCCAACGCAGCATGTGTTAAAAAGCCCGTTAAAGGCGTTTGTTCATCTTCGAGCTCAGGGTCTAATTCAAAGGTTTGGCACGCTGTCACCAGTTCATTTAAGTTCTCAATTCTAGCTTGCGCCTTTTCTCCTTTTTCTGCCTGATACATCGCTTTTAGGCCGCTATGCTGAATCACATGATTAGCTTGTTGATCGAGGTTAAGGTGGCTTGAATCGTCTTCGAGTTGATCGATAAGGTCGACAAAGTGTTGGATAACTTTCGCACTTCTCCCTTTAAGCTCTTGATTTTCCAGCATGATACTACATGCCTGCCATAAGGTAGTTTCCATGCTTCTGGCGGCATCACGTACGAGGCTAATAGTCTGATTACCGATACCACGGGTTGGTGTATTAATAATGCGCTCGAACGCAGCATCATCATCACGATTGTTGATCAATCGTAGATAAGCTAAAGCGTCTTTGATTTCTTGACGTTCAAAGAAACGTAAACCCCCATAGATACGATACGGTAGCTGGGCTTGAATTAATGCTTCTTCCAATATGCGAGACTGCGCATTACTGCGATATAAAATAGCAACATCATCAAGTGAACCGTTATCTTCGCGCCATTGCTTGATTCGTCCACTGATAAACCGAGCCTCGTCGATTTCATTGAATGCAGTATAAATTGCGATCTTATCGCCAGCTTCACCGTCGGTCCACAAATCTTTACCTAGCCGATTCTGATTGTTAGAGATTAGCTGGTTAGCGGCTTTAAGAATATTGCCCGTTGAACGATAGTTTTGTTCCAAGCGAATGGTACTCGTATTTTCGAAGCTCTTGAGAAATCGCTCAATGTTTTCAATGCGCGCTCCACGCCAGCCGTAAATAGATTGATCGTCATCCCCCACTATCATCACTTTACTACGCGCTTGCCCAAGCATTTGCAACCACGCATATTGAATGGAGTTGGTATCTTGAAATTCATCCACCAATATGTGCTTAAAGCGCGCCTGATAGTGCTCAAGCAATACCGGGCTGTTTAACCAGAGCTCATGAGCGCGAAGTAATAGCTCAGCAAAATCAACTAAACCAGCTAGGTCACATGCCTGTTGATAAGCCTGATAAATGCGGACAAAAGTTTCTTCGGTTGCATCGTTATGTGTTTCAATGTGGCGAGGTCTTAAACCTTCATCTTTTTTACCGTTGATATACCACTGTGACTGTTTTGCTGGCCAACGTTTCTCATCTAAATCGAGCGTACGGGTAATCCGCTTAATGAGTCGTAATTGATCGTCTGAGTCAAGCACTTGGAAGCTCTGAGGTAACTTCGCTTCATGATAGTGCATCCGCAATAAACGATGCGCTAAGCCATGAAACGTTCCAATCCACATGCCTGGTACATTGCCACCAACAATTTGTTCCACCCTTGCACGCATTTCCGCTGCCGCTTTGTTCGTAAACGTTACCGCTAAAATACTGTGCGGTGAAGCTTGCTCAACCCTCATTAACCAAGCGATACGTTGTACCAATACCCGTGTTTTGCCACTGCCCGCCCCTGCGAGTACTAACATGTTGCTAAGTGGTGCCGCGACGGCATCACGCTGTCGATCATTCAAACCATCAAGGAGTTCTGAAACGTCCATAAATATTCACTTTCTATCTTTGTAACCCGTTAGCTAATCGCCAGCGAAAGCGGCCAACTCAGTTACATCATTTAATTCAATATCGGGGAGCACGCGGATAGGCTTACCAACATCATAGGTTGAAACCCAAGCACTTTGACAACCAGCAGCCATCGCGCCATATATGTCACTCAAGCCACAATCACCAACATGCAATATGTTATGTGTAGCAATGCCTAACGCACAACTGGCGTTTTTAAACATATCTGGCAATGGCTTTTGTGCTTGGGTTAAGTCGGCATGATATGTATGAGAAAAATACTGGCTGATGCCTATTTTGCGCGTATCTACATTACCATTACTTATCGCCACGAGTGGCCATTTGTCTGCCAACCGTTCAAGTAAACGATGAACTAGTTCTGCGACGGTAAAATCACATCGATGATGCATAAAATACTGGTAAGCATCATCGGCTACCATTTTAGCTTTTTCACTTGGCAAACCTAAATCAACAAGCCCCGCAAAATATGTTTGTCTGCGTAATTCACCCACATCGTGTTTCAGCGCAGGTTGCGCACGCAGCACCTGTGAACGTATCTTGAACCAGAACCTATAGTTCAAGGGATGCGTTAGGTTGAATGATTCGTTGACATGTTCAGCGAAATATTTTGTCATCGCGTTTTCGGTGGCATGCATAATCGGACGATTGCTGTATAGCGTATCGTCCAAATCAAAACTTATTGCCTTAAATGGGCGCAACCGACGGTTAAATCGCATTATTTCTGGCTTACTAAGCTAAATACTTGGCCAATAGTTTAGCAACTAACTTTTTGAACTGCCCAAGCAATAAGGTATCCATGCGCGGATCAAAATGTTCGGCGTCGTGGCTACGTATCGCCAAAAAGCCTATCACTTCACTTTGATGTTCCAATTTTATCATCACAACAGAGCCATCAATCTCTTGATCAAACAGCATTTTTTGCTCACTTTGCTGAATACGACCAAAATAATAGTCATGTTCATGAAGGCGCGTTGTTAACACATCTTTAGCATCGCCTTGGATGATGCACGAATGCGATACATCTTTGTCGTCCACTAGATAAAGTTTCAAATCGGCTAGTGACAATAACTCAGTTGTTGCGCGATACAAACAATCAAGCAGCTCTTGAGCTGACTGACAATCAAGCAATCTTAAATACAGGTCGCTGTACAAACCGAATAATTGTTCATTTTGGTTGGCAATAGCCATTAGCTGTGTAATTTCTTCTTCTAATCCATGAATTTTTTGGCGTAACAACTGCTGTTGGCGCTCAATCAACGACACCGTACCTCTTTGGTGATCATTGATGCGTAAATCTAATACTAACTCTGGGTGCTGATTAAAAAATTCCGGATTATCTTCCAGGTAACTCACAATAATATCAGGTGATAACGTGATCTCTTCCGTTTGCCCTGCTTCTGATAATTCTTGGGTCATTTCTTTGCTCATATATTTAGTTGTCCATCAAACACGTGTGTAGCAGGGCCCGTCATTTTGACGGGATTACCTTTGCCCTTCCAGAAAATCGATAACTGACCACCAGTCAACTCTACTGTCACTTGTTTTGCTAATTTATTCTGTAATTGTCCGACTACGACGGCTGCACATGCGCCGCTGCCACAGGCTAGTGTTTCCCCTACGCCGCGCTCATAAACACGCAGCTTAATGCGATCTGGGGCAACAACTTCCATAAATCCTATGTTGGCACCTTTAGGAAAACGCTCATGTACCGATAGTGCTGCGCCTAACGTATCGACAGGTGCTTCGTCCACGTTGTCAACGGTAACTACACAATGAGGATTACCCATCGACACTACACCACACAATACTGTCTCTTCTTCGCAGCGTAAAATGTACGTTCCCTCTGCCTTTTGAGCAGTAAATGGCACTTTGTTAGGGTCAAGCGCAGGAATTGGCATATTAACGGTCACATTACCATCTTTTTCAACATATAAGGTCATTTTACCCGCATGAGTCGACACTTTGATTTTGTTGCGATTCGTTAACCCTTTCATGCGCACAAATCGAGCAAAGCACCTTGCGCCATTACCGCATTGGTTGACCTCACTACCATCAGCGTTAAAAATGCGATAATGAAAATCGAGATCGGGATCGTACGGTGGCTCCACAACTAATAGCTGATCAAAGCCAACACCAAAATGGCGATCCGATAAACGTCGTACCTGATCATTAGGTAAATAGACATTTTGTGTCACATTATCCAGCACTAAGAAATCATTTCCTAATCCGTGCATTTTTGAGAAATTAACTATCATTTATTGCGATTCTCTCACTATCTCCAAACGAGCTATAAGCTGCTAAGCTGGCAGCAGCGTTTCTCCCTGCCAAAGCGATTGTATGGTTTCACGCTCACGCACAAGGTGGTGATGTTCACCATCTACCATCACCTCTGCGGCTCTCGGCCGACTATTATAATTTGAGCTCATGGTAAAGCCATATGCGCCCGCTGAACGAACCGCGAGCAAATCACCAGCAGTAATGGCTAATTGACGCTCCTTCCCTAAGAAATCTCCGGTTTCGCACACTGGGCCAACCACGTCATACGTTTTGGTAGGTAAATCGGTACGTTCAACCACAGGAATAATGTTTTGCCAAGCCTGATAAAGTGACGGTCGAATAAGGTCATTCATCGCGCCATCAACTATCGCAAAATCGCGTCCTTGATTGTGTTTTAATAACTCTACTTCGGTCACCAAAATGCCCGCATTAGCCATAATCGCGCGACCAGGTTCATAAATCAATGTTAAGTCGCGGCCAACCATTTTTTCCGCTATCGCTTTGGCATATTCTTTCGGGTGTGGCGGTGTTTCCTGATCGTAACATACACCTAATCCGCCCCCCACATCTAAGTGGCTTAGGTGAATGTCTAATTCTGCCAGTTTATCAACTAAGACTAAAACCCGATCAAGCGCATCAAGAAATGGCGACAGTTCGGTTAATTGAGAACCAATATGGCAATCAATGCCTTTAATAGCAACATGCGACAACGTTGCTGCGTGCTGATACAGTCCTAATGCGTCATCAATGCTAATGCCAAATTTATTTTCTTTTAAGCCCGTTGAAATATAAGGATGCGTGCCCGCATCGACATCGGGGTTTACGCGCAACGAAATTGGTGCCACCTTGCCCATAGACGCAGCTACTTGCTGAATCCGTTCTAGTTCTGCGGCAGATTCCACATTGAAGCAATATATCTCATGCTCAAGTGCGTACGCTATTTCATCAGCTTTTTTACCAACCCCTGAGAACACCACTTTTTGTGGTGAGCCGCCAGCTGCTATCACGCGTGCCAGTTCGCCTTTAGATACAATATCAAAGCCAGAGCCAAGGCGTGCCATAACATTCAATACCGCTAGGTTGCTATTGGCTTTTACCGCATAACAAACAAGATGATCAACATCGCCTGCCGCCTGATCAAATGCATGCCAATGGCGTTCTATAGTTGCACGAGAATATACATAGAGCGGCGTGCCATAATGTTGCGCTAACTGTTGTACGCTGCATTGTTCTGCAAATAGCGTATCGCCATGACGATTGAAGTAATCCACCGTTAATCCTTTTTGTTAGCCGACTCTGTTTTCAATGCTTCTACTTGTTGTTTTTGCTTAGGTGTTGGTGGCGTTTCATAAAGCGGGCCTTTTGTACCGCAGCCAGAAAAAAGCACAAGTGCGACAAATGAAGTGAGTAGATAATAAAATTGTTTACGCATTATTTGATTAATTCGATTTTTTTCCCATGATAGACGTTTTATAATCCCATGACTATTAAATGCAAGCGAAACTCAATTAATTCCCCAGTTTTTCTGATAAGGATAAATAAATGAACGACACACAATACAACTTATTGGCCGACGAACTTCTACTAGCGGTTGAAGATGCTATCGAAGATTGTGGCGTTGATATTGATTATGAGAGTGCAGGGGGCTTGCTAACACTGGCATTTAAAAATGGCAGTAAAATTATTATCAATAAACAGGCGCCTTTACATGAAATTTGGGTCGCAACAAAGTTCAATGGTCATCATTTCCAATGTCAAAACGAGCAATGGATTGATAAGCGCGGTGGTGACGAATTTTGGCAATTCCTGTCAGCTGCTGTCACCAAACAAGCAGAACAAGACGTTACTTTAGCCGCAGAATAATCAATCAGGATCACAACATGACCACACCTACAGTGCGCATCGCTACCCGTAAAAGTGCCTTAGCCTTATGGCAAGCAGAATACGTAAAAGCTCAGCTAGAACATTTTCATCCTAATATTGAAGTGACCCTCGTTCCAATGACCACGAAAGGCGATGTTATTCTTGATACGCCGCTCGCTAAAGTGGGCGGTAAAGGCTTATTCGTTAAAGAGCTAGAAGTCGCGATGTTAGAAGGGCGTGCCGATATAGCTGTACATTCAATGAAAGATGTCCCTGTTGAGTTTCCCGAAGGGCTAGGCCTTGAAGTGATTTGCCCGCGCGAAGATCCTCGCGATGCCTTCGTTTCTAATACTATTAATTGCTTTGCTGAATTACCACAGGGGGCGATCGTTGGTACTTCAAGTTTACGCAGACAATGCCAGATCAAAGCAATGCGTCCCGACCTCGACGTACGAGATTTGCGTGGCAATGTGAACACTCGCTTGAAAAAGCTCGATGATGGCATGTACGACGCCATCATCTTGGCGGCAGCCGGTCTCATACGTTTAGAGATGCCAGAACGCATCAAAGAATTTATTGAACCTGAAACGATGCTGCCTGCAAACGGGCAGGGCGCAGTAGGTATTGAGTGTCGCACCGATGATGAAACAATAAAGTCATTACTTGCGCCATTAGCCTGTGAACAGACTCGCATCAGAGTGTTGGCTGAGCGTGCAATGAACCGAGCGCTGGAAGGGGGTTGTCAGGTACCTATTGGTAGCTATGCGATAATTGAAAACAGCGAAGAACAACAGCCTCAGATTTATCTGCGTGGTTTAGTAGGCGCAACCGACGGAAGTGAATTACTCACTGGTGAAGTTCGCGGTTCAGTTGAGCAAGCAGAAGCATTGGGCCAACAACTCGCACAAACACTGCTAGATAAAGGTGCGGATCAAATTCTACAGCAAGTATATGGCGAAAAATAAACTCACAGCACTAATCACACGGCCGCATCCATACGACCAACGATTAGCGCAGCAGTTGAATCAGGCAAACATTAATACCGTTTGCCAACCCGTATTTTGCTATCAGGCATCTGGTGCGCCGCTGTCACGCAAGCTTGCAGAATATTCTGTTGTCATTTTTATCAGTGCAGCAGCGGTAAATTATTGCGCCGCTGCTGGTAAGCTGACCTCTCTCGCCAGTAACAATCGTCACACACACGTATTAGCAGTTGGCAAGGCGACACAACAAGCCTTGGCAGAGCAGGGGGTTGATGCCATCAGCCCCGAACGCCACGACACCGAAGGGTTACTCGAATTGGATTGCTTGCAGGCAACCAATATTATCAGCAAAGATGTGCTTATCGTACGCGGTGATGGTGGTAGAGAATGCCTAGCGACTCAATTAACAACCAGAGGCGCAAACGTCGCTTATTGGGAAAGCTACCAACGCGCTTGGCTAGATCTGCCAGATAATATCGCACACACTTGGCAACAAAATGGCGTAAATTGCATCATAATCACCAGTAACAACATATTGAAATATGTTGTAAACTTGCTTAAACGTGCCGATAATTACTGGGAAAACAACAGCATGTTAGTGGTAGCAAGTGAACGTATTGCTCAAACGGCAAAAACGCTCGGATTCCGCCATATCATTAACGCACAAGGTGCCAGTGACGAAGCGATGGTATCGGCCATTCGCAAAATTGGATTAAAGACATGACAGAAGAAAAAAACACGGATATCTCCTCAGACGCTTCATCAGTTGAATCAACTTCTGATACAACCTCGACTCCAGCGAAGCCATCCGTCGAATCACAATCTAATACCCGCAAAAAATCAACCCGCGCCTCGCGCTCAACACCTCAACCAGTACCAGCTAAATCCGGCAGACTATTAGCAAGCATCGCTATTATTGTTTCACTGGTCGCCGTAGGTGGTTCGGGTGCACATTATTGGTGGCAACTGCAACAACAAGCACAGCAAGACCAACGCGCTAACCAGCAAATCGCCTCACAAGTAAATAACGCTTTGGCACAATTAACGCGCCAGCTTAATGAGCAAACGGCAGGCGTTAATCAGCAATTACTCGCCACCACCGAACTCAATACGCAACTTGAGCAATCTCAAGAGCAACTGGAACAAACCATCACAGAGCTTACTCAGAAAATCGCCCGCCTAGAAAGCCGTAAACCTGGTGAGTGGATCGTTCAGGAAGCAGAGTATCTAATTCGTGTTGCAGGGCGTGCCATGTGGTTAGAGCAAGACACTCGTGCGGCCATTGCACTACTTAAGGACGCCAACCAACGGCTACAAGAATTAAACGATCCACAGTATTTAGCCGTGCGTAGACTTATTCATCAAGATATTGAAGCGCTTGCGTTAGTACCCCAATTAAATACGGAAAATACCGTGCTATCTGTCATGGCACTCACAGAGCAAATCCCTTTGCTGCCAATTTCCATGGCGAAGATCCCTGAGAGCTCAGAACCCGAAGTGTCGTTGGAACTATCAGAAGATATAGCAGACTGGCGCGAGAACTTAGCTAAGACATGGGAAAAAGTTAAAGAGCAGTTCATTACCGTAAGACGTAGAACTGGTAATGTAGAGCCGCTGATGTCGCCGCAGTTTCAACAAAATTTAAAAGAAAATCTGGCACTAAAATTACAACAAGTACAATTTGCCTTAGTTAAACAACATAGTGATTTGTATCAGGCGAGCTTGCGCGATATTAACCAGTGGCTTAACGAATACTTTGATCTGGAATCACCACAGGTAACCGCTTTTATCGCCCGTATCGCTGAATTACAACAAGTCACGATTGCTATTGAGTTACCGAGCGAACTGAAATCACTCGACGCTATTCGCGCGCTTAGTCAGGCTACATCTACTTACGAAGCAATCTCGCCTTCTGAGTCGCCAGCAACGGTGGAATTACCGCAAGGAAAGTCGGAACAAGATATGCCTGCAGATGCAGCGCCTGAAGCAGAAGTTGATAGTGACGTAAACCCGCCCACTGAAGATCAGCCACTTCCTAATAACGAACAGCAACAGCCACAAGAAGCATCAGCAGAAAGCGATGAACAGTCTACGATTGAACCCGACAACAATCCGCATGGAGCACAAGCATGAAAAGGTTAGTGCTACTATTCGTCATTTTTTTAATCGCTGTAGCCATTGCACCGTTATTGATTAACGAGAAAGGCTATATTCTGATTGCCATGGGCAATACCACCATTGAATCTACCGTGGTCACGGCAATCATAGGTTTAATCGTATTGTTCTTAGGGCTACTGATATCACTTCGCGTCATTGGCGGTGGGATGCGTTTTGGTAAAGGTGCGTGGCATAAAGTAGTATTTGCCGGACGCAGAAAAGCACAACGTGATTTTAATAAAGGTGTGGCTGCGTATGTTTTAAACGACTACAAGCAAGCGGAGCACTTGTTGGTAAAAGCGGCAGGCCATCAAGAACTGAGTCAAGCCAGCTATTTGCTAGCGGCCAGTGCATGTAACCAGGTGGGGTTACCTGAGAATATCAAGCATTATCTGAGTGAATTAGCGCTAGAAACAACCGAGAAAAAAGCGTTAAGTATCGACACTATCGTTGTCGCCATCACCCTGTACTTTCAGCAACAAGATTACACGGCTGCGCGCAAATTGCTGGATGACTATCACAAACACATTGGCCATGACGCCCGTTTACTGCGTTTAGAAATTGCCTTAAGCCTTAAAGAAAATCGTTATCTACACGCTGTAGAAATGCTTAATCTTGCGCGGAAAAACAAAGAGATCACTGACCAACAAATCACGATATGGGAAAAAGACGCATTTTACGGTGCTTTCACTCAGCAATTGAAAGAGCACGATAGTAAACAATTACACCAGTACTGGAACAATCTAGCACGAAAGATTAAACAACGTGATGAAGTGTCATACGCCTACATGCTCGTACTCGCTGAGAACAACTTATCAACCGAGCTTGATGAACTCGTTGCACCACTTCTGAAAAAAGATACGGAAGAAGGGTTACTGAAACGCTTACGTCATTTGCCTATTTCGCATACCAACAAGCTGCTACCTTTGGTGCAAAAACACTTACATAAACAACCGCAAAGCGCGAAATGGTTAAGCTTTCTGGCACATTTGGCATACAACAGTCAGCAATGGGACATGGCAGAAAAAGCATTTAACAGCTTAATAAAATTACCTGAACAAGCTTATGACCAAGCCGATATCTGCACGTTTGCTCAAGTGCTCACACAGCTTAATAAGCATGAGCAGTCTAATCAAGTTTGGCTAACACATTATCGTGAACAACACCTCGCCCAATAAGGTGCCAGACACAGATAATCACACCATTGTTATCAGGGCACGTACCAGCTACCACGCCAATGTGACCATTCTCATTGGCGTAATTTTGTTAACAATTAGCACATGGATAGCCAGTATGTACTGGCAACAAGCCCACCTCATCATGATATTCATCATTATGGTCAGCATTGTGACGATATTTATCGGGATAATGAAAAAGCTAGAACCTAAAAAAAGTTTAACGCTAACACCTGCCTCCATACGATACAACCACCGCCACGGTCACTGGCAACTTCCTTGGAGCGCAATAAGAAGAACCGATAAGGTACGTGTGTTACAAGGTTTAGATCACAGAGAAATACCGTACTTCGGCATACAACTAAATGATCTCGATGAACTCATCAGCACTATCTCACTGCGACTCGCTAACCGGTTGATTCATGAACAGCGCGGGCTGTTAATTGCCGCCGTGCAATCAGGCTTAATGACCATGGAACAAGCGACCATTAATTTCGAACCTTACCAATTCAAAGGACAAACAATTAAGGGCCCCAAAGCCGCCTTCTTATACCAAGTCGACGCGCTAAAACAAGCCTACGGTTACCACCTATTCATTCCGTTTAACAGCGTGCACCTAACGCCAGACGAATTCGCCAAACTGCTGGTAGAATGCAAACGCGCAAGTTTGAATTACTAAATAGCGAGAGAGATATCGTGGCTGAATTGTCAAAGTCAAAGTGATAAGAAGTGCACATTTCAAAGCATTAGATTAATGTGTACCGGACCCCGCTTAAAATTCCTGTTTAAAATTTGACCCTGTTTTATATTGGGATTAATGTGTATCTGACCCTGTTTAAAACTTTACTGCCAGCATTGGCGTATGGATAGCAAAAGAAGAAAAGGAATAATGTGATGATTAGTCAAACTGATGGGTATAAAAACGAAGTTGAATTTTCAGATGAAATTATGAAAACCTTAGAGTTTGAACAGTTCGACATGGAGACTGAAATTGACTTAGCTTTTTACCTATATTTCAACTCGGAAATCCATGCCAAAAATTCTGCTCAAACACTAAAAAAGTCTGGATATAGCTGTGACATTGAACAATCGGAAGATAAAGAGTGGTTATGTTATGTTACAGCTCAAATGGTACCTTCCAATGAAAACTTGCAAAAAATTGGACAACTTCTATTGAATTCAGCTGAAACTCATGAAGGGGATTTAGATGGATGGGAAGTAGTGCCCGATTATTCCTTTTCTATTGATTCAATTATGGATTATTCATCGATAGGGAATGATATTCTCGAAACTCTGATGAACATGTATCAGCCTGATCATGAATGGAAGGAAGTAAGAGAATCAGACTTTTCTGATTTCAATGTAGAGTTTTATAGTAACGCGCAACGAGATCTAGAAAGAATAGGCTTTGAACATATTTCTGATCTCGAAGATCTTACAGTCAGTGCTCAGAGCTCGATAGCGACATTAATTCGGGTTATGACACATCCTGAGACTAAATCCATTGTGGCATTTTATTATGTTCCCGATATTGGGATGGGCATTTGTGAATTTGAAACATTATTGTCCAATGAAGCTACCATCATATCTTCCACATCTCCACAATCATATGAGATCGCAGATACTCCTATGATTGTGAAAGAGCACTATTCAGATGTTGAAAGTATTAGCGAACTTTTCCGTATTCATATTGAATCAGTAAATACTGTTTTGGATAAACACCCTGCAGTGAAAGCTCAGAGCATCAATACTTTTGAAGATGTGGTTTATATGCAAAACATGCAAAACAGATTGAAGTATGACTACATGAAATCAATTGGGTGGGTGACAAAGGAGTTTTTGATTGCACAATCAAATGGAGACGAGGCCACAGCTATTGCGGTATACAATGCGATTCAGGATATCCTAGAGAATCAACATGAAATAAACACCTAACAAAAAAGGCAGTCATTTGACTGCCTAATCTACAAAAAAAGATAAAAGCTTAGATATAAGCAAACGCATCGGCAAACATGCGCTCAGCGTCAGCACCTTTTTCAACGAAATCGTCGCGTACTGCGCCAATCATGTCGAAGCGACCTGCTAAGTAGATATCGTACTGTGACAAGTCATCGATATCAGCCATTACCACTTGGTGCACCATGCCAGTTTTACCGTGCCATTGTTCATCAGGAAATTCGACAACTGGGTGAAAGCTACCACTGATTAATAGACCGATAGTTTTCGTTGTTTTTTCGATTTCATAACACGCTTGTGGTTCTCTAAGCCCCCAATATACGGTTACAGGACGCTGAGATTGGGTATTCACTAAGTGTTCAAAAATCGACTTGATGTAAGAAAAGCCTGTACCGCCGGCTACCAATAATAATGGGCGATCGCTATCTTCTCTTAGCTGAGCCTGACCAAATGCCATTTCCACCTGTACTGTATCGCTGCTCTTGATTTTATCAATCACTTGCATTGCATAGCTGTCTTCACCAAAAGCACCAATTTGCAATTCAATCAAATCGCTTTGCGGCGCGCTGGCAATAGAAAACGGTCGCTTATCGTCATCACTCATGACGAAATTAAGGTACTGTCCAGGTAAAAAATCCACCTTCACATCTGGTGATAGTAAAATCTTATAAACAAACGCGGTTAGATTTTCTATCGATTTTACCTGACAATTCACTACACTCATTACTTTGTTAAACCTACTAATTAATTTTTTTTATCGCCAAATAACCACTTAGCGATATGTTATTGGAGTTATTTGAGAATGTTTAGTTCATCCCAAATAGCGTCTACTTCATCTATTACTGCCTGATCCATCACAATAGGTACCCCCCATTCGCGGTCGGTTTCACCCGGCCATTTATTGGTGGCGTCCATTCCCATTTTAGAACCTAACCCAGATACTGGCGAAGCAAAATCAAGGTAATCAATAGGTGTGTTTTCGATCATGGTTGTATCGCGGCTTGGATCCATACGTGTGGTCATCGCCCAGATGACATCGTGCCAATCTCTCGCGTTTACGTCATCATCACACACTATCACAAACTTGGTATACATGAATTGACGCAAGAACGACCAAACGCCCAACATCACGCGCTTCGCATGACCCGGATATTGTTTTTTGATGGTAACCACAGCTAGACGATACGAACATCCCTCTGGCGGTAAATAAAAATCCTGAATCTCAGGGAATTGTTTTTGTAAAATCGGCACAAACACTTCATTCAATGCCACACCTAAGATTGCTGGCTCGTCTGGCGGACGGCCAGTATAGGTGCTGTGATAAATTGGTTTATCGCGCATGGTCAAATGCGTCACGGTAAATACGGGGAAGTCATCTACTTCGTTATAGTAGCCTGTATGATCACCATATGGCCCTTCTGGCGCCATTTCTTCAGGATCGATATAGCCTTCTAAAACTATTTCTGCCGACGCCGGCACTGTTAAGTCATTACTTATACAGTTAACCACTTCTGTTTTGCTACCACGCAGTAGCCCAGCAAAAGCATATTCAGACAAGGTATCTGGAACCGGTGTTACCGCACCAAGAATAGTCGCTGGATCAGCGCCCAATGCCACAGATACTGGGAATTTTTCCCCCGGATGCGCCTTTTTCCACTCAAGAAAGTCCAATGCACCACCGCGATGTGATAACCAACGCATAATCACCTTATTCGGGCCAAGCAACTGCTGTCGGTAAATCCCTAAATTCTGGCGTTCTTTATGTGGACCTTTGGTCACCGTTAATCCCCATGTGATTAAAGGCGCAACGTCACCCGGCCAGCACTTTTGAATAGGCAACTTCGTGAGATCAACTTTATCACCTGTGAATACTTTCTGTTGGCAGGCCGCTTTTTTAACAACTTTTGCAGGCATGTTCAGCACTTGTTTAAACACAGGAAGTTTATCAAGCGCGTCTTTAAAACCTTTCGGTGGTTCAGGCTCTTTTAGCATTGCCAGTAGCTTACCGACTTCCCTGAGCGCATTAACATCGTTTTGTCCCATCGCCATGGCCACACGCTTTGGCGTGCCAAACAAGTTAGTCAGTACAGGAATATCATAGCCAACAGGGTTTTCGAACAATAACGCAGGCCCTTCGGCACGCAAAGTACGATCGCTGATCTCTGTCATCATCAGATCGGTCGATATTGGCTGACTTATGCGTTTAAGTTCACCTTCTTTTTCAAGCTGTTCGAGAAAATCCCGTAAGTCGCTATATTTCATAGAGAAACACTTAAATTCCTGTGGGTATTAAAAAGTTAAGTGACGCATTGATCGTGACCACTTAGCTATTCATATAAGATCTGGGGCGAGATGGTACTATAAAATGGCCAGATTGTCGTTATACTCGACTAGGTAAATGATAAAAATTGAACACAATCTCGCATAACTAATAACAAAAGAAGGAGAACGGCATGTACTATCAATTAGTATTTAGCGCAATTCTGCTAATAACCAGCCACATCGCGCAAGCTAATTGTGACAAAGCGCCATATCGGGCATTCGATTTTTGGCTGGGCGACTGGCAAGTGACCACTTCCACAGATGACATTATTCGCCAGAATAAGATCACCAGTATTAACAAGGGCTGTACTATTCTAGAAGAGTATTCAACGCCTTCAGGTTATCTTGGTAAAAGTTTGAATATTTATGATCGGACAACAAAACAATGGCACCAATCGTGGACCGACAGTCAAGGCAACTTACTACAATTGCAAGGTAATTTGATCGGTAACGAAATGGTATTACAGGGCAAAGGTGCGAATAACACACTTAACCGCATTACATGGACGCCTAACAGCGATGGCACTGTGCGACAGTTTTGGCAGTCCAGCAAAGACAACGGCAAAACTTGGAGTACAGTATTTGATGGCTTGTACAAGAAAACTAGCTAGTTGTTTTGAGGGTATATCTCGTCGCTTAAATAAATTCTATTGACGTTTAGAGTTTAACGTAATATATTTTCTCGTATAGCACCCGTGGCCACGCCTTACTAGTTTTTAACAGTTCTGCCTAACCCACGGGTTTTTTATTTTATGATACTGAGAAATGGTTAAATGGATTTAAAAGTAGCAGTATTGGTGGACGGTTCTTTTTATCTAAATCGACTTCAATTCTTTAAACGAAAGTACTACCCCTCTGAACCAGAATTAACCCCAGAACAAGTTGTTCAAGCACTAAATACTGTTATTAGAAAACACTTAAATAGTAATCGAGATACCTATCAACACTTATATAGAGTTTTTTATTATGATGCCCCTCCTCTGGATATAAAGGCTCACTACCCTTTGCCAGAAAATGGTGAAACGAATAGACGTTCTATAGATTTTTCTCAACAAGCCTCAACTATTCAAAGAAAAAATATTTTAGAAGAGCTTAAAAAACAAAGAAAATTTGCTCTTCGTTTAGGTCATATAAAGCACGATAAGCAATGGAAGCTGACAGATCATGCTCTCAACAAATTGATAAAAAGAGAAATAGTGTTTGATGATCTGACCAATAACGACTTCTACTACAACTCCCGACAAAAGGGTGTTGATATTAAACTAGGAATTGATATTTCAACATTAGCACAGAATAATTTAATTGATAGAATTATCCTAATTGCCGGTGATAGTGATTTTGTCCCTGCGGCTAAACTTGCCAGAACCAGTGGAATAGATTTTGTTTTGGATGCATTAAGAAACAACATTGATCCTTCACTGCATGAACATATAGATGGTTTAATATCGTATGACTTAGTTGCTATAATTAAAGAAATTCTTAATCAAGAACCTGAAGTACAGCCTAGTTGGTGGGAAACTGGCTCTAACCCCAAAAAACGAAAAAGCAGAAGAAGGTAAATTACAGCTAACATTTGGTCATTCACCTTTCAATTACAAAAAACGCTGACCTAAGTCAGCGTTTTTTTATTCATTTTTTAACTCAAGTGCAGCTTATTTACGCTTCATTGAATCAAAGAATTCGTCATTGGTTTTCGTCATCGCCAACTTATCGATCATGAATTCCATTGCATCGATTTCACCCATTTCATGGACGATTTTACGTAGAATCCACATTTTTTGTAGCTCGTCAGGCTTAGTCAGTAACTCTTCGCGACGAGTACCACTACGGTTGAAGTGAATCGCAGGGAATACACGTTTTTCAGCAATCTTACGAGACAGGTGTAATTCCATGTTACCTGTACCTTTAAACTCTTCGTAGATAACTTCATCCATCTTCGAGCCTGTTTCAATCAACGCTGTCGCGATGATAGTTAAGCTACCACCTTCTTCAATGTTACGCGCTGCACCGAAAAAGCGTTTTGGACGATGAAGTGCGTTAGCGTCAACACCACCCGTTAAGATTTTACCCGACGAAGGAATAACCGTGTTGTAAGCACGCGCTAAACGGGTAATTGAATCAAGTAAAATCACAACATCTTTCTTGTGTTCTACTAGGCGTTTAGCTTTTTCGATAACCATTTCAGCCACTTGCACGTGGCGGTTAGCTGGTTCATCAAACGTTGATGCAACTACCTCACCTTTAACTAGGCGCTGCATTTCGGTAACTTCTTCAGGGCGTTCGTCGATAAGTAAAACCATCAACTCACACTCAGGGTGGTTATACGCAATACTTTGTGCGATGTTTTGAAGTAGTAACGTTTTACCTGCTTTTGGTGGTGCAACAATCAATCCACGTTGCCCTTTACCGATAGGCGACGCTAAGTCGAGAACACGTGCAGTGATATCTTCAGTAGAACCATTACCACGTTCCATCGTTACACGCTCATTTGCGTGAATTGGCGTTAAGTTTTCGAATAAAATCTTGTTGCGTGAGTTTTCAGGCTTATCTGAGTTAACTTCATTAACTTTTAATAGCGCAAAATAACGTTCGCCATCTTTAGGTGGGCGAATCTTACCTTGAATCGTATCACCTGTACGTAAGCTGAAGCGTCTAATCTGACTTGGCGATACATATATGTCGTCTGGGCCAGCTAAGTAAGATGAGTCTGCTGAACGTAAGAAGCCAAAACCGTCTTGTAGGATTTCGAGTACACCACCACCAAAAATGTCTTCGCCGCTCTTAGCGTGTGCTTTTAAAATGGCGAAAATGATGTCTTGTTTGCGGTTTCGAGCTAAATGCTCTAGTTTCATTGATTCTGCGAGTTTAATTAGCTCGCCAATAGATTTTTCTTTAAGTTCAGTAAGATTCATAGTGAAGGTTCTTAAACTATTTTACGTTGTTTTGAATGCCTTATAGGCAGTGTTGAACGTTTAGAATGTGGTTGTTGAAATGTTTATTTTTCGATTGAGTTTTAAACTTAGCATTTAATTTTACATACGTAAAGCTGACGTATAGAAACAATTAAAAAAAGAAGGGTTCAACCAATGTGAACCCTTTCTCTTATTATAAACTGTTATCTAGGAACTCTTTCAATTGAGTTTTAGATAGTGCACCAACTTTAGTATCAACAACGTTACCGTCTTTGAATAATAATAAAGTTGGGATACCACGAATTCCGTACTTTGGAGGCGTGCCATCGTTTTGATCTATGTTAAGTTTTGCAACAGTGACTTGGCCTGCATATTCTTCAGCAATATCACTTAATAGTGGCGCAATCATTTTACATGGACCACACCATTCAGCCCAAAAGTCGACCAATACTAAGCCTGATGCATTAATTACATCAGCGTCAAAGCTGTCGTCTGTTAACTGAACAATTTTATCGCTCATTTCTTTCTCCGTTATTTATGGCGTTCTGCCAAACTAGTTCTGATTATACCCACAACAAATGGAATTACCAATATTAGTTATATAACGATATCTGCACAGATATAGAAAGATTGCCTAGCAATCCCACAATAATCGTTTAATTCTTGATAGCAGCGTAAACTCTAGCTGATCAACTCTTAACTGCAATCTACAAAAACACCTAACATAACAACTAGTTAACATTACACTGTGTATAGAAAATGTCAGTTATAAGCTAATCTTTGTTACGTCAACTGGTACTATAACAGTAGGCAATTACATGACAAGATTGATATTATCTCACAATCCGATGTTTATTGGCGGTAGAAACTGTTAAGCTTAGCCGTATGAAAAAAACACATTTAACAGATATTAAGTTTAAAGATCTTAATCTGGCTCCACAAGTCGTTGCAGGGCTTGATAACATGGGGTTCCATAACTGCACTAATATTCAAGCGAAGTCACTACCAGTTTTACTTCAAGGCAAAGACATCGCAGGTCAGGCACAAACGGGAGAGGGTAAAACCATCGCCTTTTTGGCCGCGACATTTCATCATTTATTGCAAAAAGAGTCACCATCACACAACCAACCGCGTGCCATCATTATGGCGCCGACACGTGAACTTGCTATTCAAATTCACCGCGATGCCGCAGCAATGGCTAAATCAACCGGGTTGCGATTAGGCGTAGTTTATGGTGGCGAAGGCTATGAGTCTCAAAGAGAAGAGCTTGCAAGCGGCGTCGATATCCTTATCGGTACATGTGGCCGCCTTATCGACTATTACAAGCAAGGTGTTTACACCCTCAACGAAATAGAAGTTGTTGTACTTGACGAAGCTGATCGCATGTTTGATCTTGGTTTCATCAAAGATATCCGTTACATGTTTAGACGTATGCCAGAACCTAAAGCACGGTTAAACATGCTGTTTTCTGCAACATTATCGTTCCGCGTGAAAGAGTTAGCTTTTGAACACATGAACGAGCCTGAAAATGTTGAAGTTGAGCCAGAGCAAAAAACCAATGTGCGCATAACCGAAGAACTGTTCTATCCGTCTAACGAAGACAAAATGCCTTTGTTACAAACGTTAATCGAAGAAGAATGGCCTGATAAAGCCATTGTTTTCGCTAATACAAAGCACAGTTGTGAAAATATCTATGCACACTTAGATGCCGATAAACTACGTGTTGGTTTATTAACGGGTGATGTGCCACAGAAGAAACGCCTGCGTATTCTAGAGCAATTTACGCAAGGTAATTTAGACATTTTGGTGGCAACCGATGTTGCAGCACGTGGCTTACATATTCCATCTGTTACCCATGTGTTTAATTATGACTTACCGGATGATTGTGAAGACTACGTGCACCGCATTGGTCGAACAGGTCGCGCTGGTGCAACAGGACATGCAATTAGCTTAGCATGTGAAGAATATGTATTTAACTTGCCAGCAATTGAAGAATACATCGAGCATACATTGCCAGTAAGCAACTATGATCACGATGCATTGCTCACCGATTTACCTAAGCCTAAGCCAAAACAGCGACGTCATCGCCCTCATAATCGCGGGCAAAATCGCAGCAAGTCAGGTGGAAACCGTCAGCCACGAAGTTAAGTAAATCATGACTAGTTACACTGAATGCGCAAACTCCCCGTTGTATGCTGTTATTGACTTGGGCTCTAACAGCTTTCACATGTTGATCACCCGTCAACTGGCAGACAGTGTACAAGTTGTCGACAAGGTTAAACGCAAAGTTAGGCTTGCATCGGGCTTAGATGAGCATAATCGTTTAAGCGAACAAGCCATTGCGCGCGGATTAGAGTGTCTGAGCTTTTTTGCTGAGCGCCTGCAAGATATTCCTCATGAAAATATTCGTATCGTTGCTACTGCCACAGTGCGACTGGCAACTAATCGCGATGACTTTCTGGCAAAGGCGAACAAAGTGCTGGGGCATTCCATCAATGTCCTTAGTGGCGAAGATGAAGCGAGGAATATTTACTTAGGTGTTGCGCATACCAATTGCAGCCACAAAGATCGCTTGGTGTTAGATATAGGTGGCGCAAGCACAGAGATGATCGTTGGCAGTGACTATCACATTCACATCGTCAATAGCCTCAATATCGGCTGTGTCACATTTAATAACCGTTTCTTTAGTAAAGGTGAAATTAACCAACGCGTCTTTGAACAAGCGGTCGCAGCGGCAAAGCACGAGATTATGCCATTGGTCACTACTTACCAGTCCTTTGGTTGGAAGTCTGTGCTCGGTGGCTCTGGTACGATGCAGGCGCTAGCTGAACTACTGATGTATCAAGGTAAGCCGCTCGTTATAAGTGCTGATTTTCTTGACGAAGCCTGTCAGCAAGTACTTACATTTGACCATTTTGATAACATTGCAATCGCTGGACTTGGCAGCGAACGCATTCCGGTTTTGCTTAGCGGTTTAGCCATACTCAAGGCGTTATTTGAATGCTTTGCCATCGACCAACTGCAATTATCAAGCGGAGCACTTCGAGAAGGTTTGCTCTATGAAATGTTACCTGACAGCCATGAGCTAGCGATTCGCTCTCGTACCATCAACGGTTTGATACGTAAGTTTCATATCGACACGCTACACGCAGAGCGCGTCTTGGAGCAAGTAACAAGTATCTACCAGCAAGCGAAAAAGCCTTGGGCAATCGAGCTGCGTGATTTTGAGTTGCTTAAAGCAGCTACCCAGCTATGTGAAGTCGGTTTACTGCTCGAATTTAAGCATCATCAAAAACACGGCGCTTACATACTACAAAATGCCGATTTACCAGGGTTTGATCAAGCAGACCGACAATTATTGATTGCCTTAGTGTCATTATATAAAGGTGATATTGCACCGAAACTCTTAACGCAACAGGGCGCGACAACACAAGAAAGTGCGGAGCGATTACTGCTTATATTGCGATTGGCCGTGATCTTGTGTCGTCGACGCAAAGATGATGTATTGCCTTCGTACTCGGTGACAGTGAAAGGCAATCACACCACTATTACACTGCCAGAAACGTGGCTACAAGCACACCCACTGATTACCGACGAGCTACATCAAGAAAGTCGTTTCTTAGAAGCCATTGGACAAACGCTAACGATCAGTTCAGCTGCGTAACCGGTTTAAGTGCCCATATATTGGCGAGTATTACCAATCCGCCACCTAATACCATCAGTGCCGTTACTCGTTCATCAAGCAAGACAATTGCGGCCAATATGCCGTAAATAGGTTCTAGTGATACCGCAATACTCGCCATGTGCGCAGTGATTGATTTCAACGCGAAATTAAATAGCGAATGAGAAAGCGCAGTAAAGACAATGCCAAGAATTGCCAGATAAGTCAGTTGCTCTGCAGATATTTCCACAGGAAACAACAACACAAGCGGCATCAGCCAAAGTGCCGCAAAGCCATTTTGCCACCCTGCAATCGCATGCGCACTATGCCGATTAACCAAGGAGCGATTGACGATGGTCAATAGGGCAAATGTGAGAGCAGATAACAACCCTGTTGCTAGCCCGAGCTGATAACCAATGGGAACATCAGATATCGGCACCACCAATACAATACCAGCAAGCACTAAGATAGCTTGCGCGATCATTTGCCAGCGAAAACGCTCCTTAAAAAACCACGGCTCAATAAGGCTCACCATTAAGGGAAAGCAGGCGAAAGTGATCAGGCCGATAGTAACAGTAGAAACTTGAATGGCGTAAAAAAAGCTAGTCCAGTGTGCGGCGAGTAAAGCACCTGTTAATGCAAAGCCCCCGTATTGCTTAGCGGAATAGTTGAATCGCAGTTGATGCGTAAGTTTTAGCAACACTAAAATAACGACAGCAGCAAAGCACGCTCGACCCGCAACGATATAAAAAGCAGGTAATGTTAGCCATTTGCCGAATAACCCCGAAAGGGCGAAAAGTAAAACAGCGCTATGTAGCGCTGCCATGTCTTTAGTTGCTAAGTGACGCAATTAGTTTTCCTTCAGCCAACGAGCCGCTTGCTTAGCAAAATACGTTAGAATGCCATCAGCGCCAGCTCGTTTAAACGCGAGTAACCCTTCCATAATACATGGCTGTTCGGCTAGCCAACCATTTTGTATCGCCGCCATGTGCATCGCGTATTCACCACTCACTTGATAAGCAAACGTTGGCACTTCAAAGTTATCCTTAACGCGGCGTACTATATCTAAATAAGGCATACCCGGCTTCACCATGACCATATCAGCCCCTTCGTGAATATCTTGTGCAATCTCGTGAAGTGCCTCATCACTATTTGCTGGATCCATTTGATACGAGTATTTGTTGCCCCCTTTGATGTTGCTAGCAGAGCCAACTGCATCTCTGAATGGGCCGTAGTAGTTTGACGCATATTTGGCTGAATAGGCCATGATGCGTGTGTTTACATGACCATGTTTTTCCAACGCTTCACGAATAGCGCCAACGCGGCCATCCATCATATCTGAAGGCGCGACGACATCAGCGCCAGCGGCTGCATGTGATAAGGCCTGCTTAACCAAGATATCTTTGGTTATGTCATTTAACACATAGCCTTCATCGTTACCTTCCTCACCTAGAATGCCATCTTGTCCATGCGTGGTAAAAGGGTCTAACGCTACATCAGTAATCACGCCAAGCTCTGGAAATTTCGCTTTAAGTGCTCGTACCGTGCGTTGTGCCAAACCATCAGGATTATAGGCTTCTTCAGCCATTAACGACTTTTTGCCCTCTGGGGTCACTGGAAAAATAGCAATGGCAGGTATCCCTAAGGTGACGAGCTCTTCAGCTTCTTCTAGCAACAGATCGATGCTCTTTCGTTCGACCCCCGGCATAGAAGCAACAGCTTCTCGTTGATTCTCGCCTTCGAGCACAAACACAGGGTAAATAAGATCATTCACTGTTAATTGATTTTCTGCCATCAGTGCGCGGGAAAATGTGTCGCGGCGCATACGACGCATACGTCGTGCGGGAAACTGGCCAAATTTACTCGTCATTGCCTATTGCTCCTTTTCTGTATTTGCTATTAGCTCTTGATATATAACTTGATTTCTACCATTTGCCTTGGCTTGATACAGTGCCTTATCTGCCATGGCAAACAAACCGCTCGGCTCATTGTCGGTGTAGTGTAAACACGTAGTGATGCCGCAACTAATGGTAAAATGAATCGGCTGTTCATGCATCACTAACGCTTGATCTGCCACGGCTAGACGTAACTCTTCAGCCAGAGCAACGGCACCTTCTGGTTCAGTTTCAGGCAAAATCAAGCAAAATTCTTCACCACCATAACGACAGCCTATATCACTACTGCGGCGAATACATTGTTTAATTAACGTGGCTAACTGCACTAAACATGCGTCACCTACTTGGTGACCAAAATTGTCATTGATAGACTTAAAATAATCGACATCAATCACAACAAGACTTAACGGTGTGCGATTACGTCGGCTACGACGAAACTCCGCGATTATTTTCTGATCATAATAGCGACGATTGTATAAACCCGTTAGTGCATCTAAGGTATTCTTTTTCTGCAATTCTCGATTGGCTTCTTCCAGTTCTTGCAACGCAATATTAAGCTCCATTGTGCGCTCTTGTACGCTACTGGCCAATTGCTCCTGTGTTTCCTGTTGTAAAGCGAGCAGTTCATCTTGTGCTTTTCGCGTTAGGCGTTCATTCTCTAGCGCCAGTCTTTGCGCGGCATGTTTATCTTGTATTTGAAAGTTATACTGTCGACTCAATAGGAATGTGATCAAGAACGCATTCAACCAGTAGGCAGCCGTGTAGACATTGGCATTAAACTCATACCAAGTGCTCGTCGCAATGATCAATACATTGAAGATAAACTGTAGGCCGATAACTACCGCAAACAAATTAGCCAGCCGATGCTTGGCCTGCACCAAAAGGTATGCCAAGAATACCAGCACGCCCCCTGTTACAATGATAACGGTCTTAACGAGAACCAAATTGACATCGAGTGGTAATAACATGCTAATAGGCAAATAAATTAAGCATAGCCAACTAATCGATTTGAATAAGTGATGGAGTCTCGGCATAGTATTGCGTGTTTTGAATAATACACTGCAAAACCACATAAGTAAGACCGCAGAGAGAGAGACCAATATCGGTACTTCTATTCCCTGCAGCCCTGGTAGATTAGGAAACCAGTAATACAGGTTAAAACCTAACAATACAGATAATAAGCATGCTCTGGCAAACAAATAACCTACTAGCAATAAGATAATACGATTGCCGTTGGCAACATACACACAAAACATAGTCACAGCCAATGCGACCAAGCCACCAATGGCAAATCCTCGCTCTAACTGCAATCGGCTCATCGATTTCACTAGCGATTCATTTGACAGCAAATGTGCGCTCACCCTTGTTCGCCCTTTCGATTGAATCTCAACAACAAAGGTGTTTTCATTGTGATTTTGGTCTTTAAGGTGAAAGACAGATTGGCCGTTAATATCGAGCGATGCCACGGAGGTTAGCCTGTCCTCTGACAGTAAATGTACTTTCATCCATTGAATATGGATCGACTTTCTGATCAGCAAGTTATCCGGTGACTCCGTGTGAACCACTTTCAACCAATTTTTGCCTTGTACAATATCAAATTGATTGGCGCTCAGCGGTTGCCAATCTTTGGAAGCAAAAGAAGGTATGAACGCTTCTGTGTACTTATTATCACTTTTTAATACCCAAAACGTCGCCTTAGGATAGTCTCCTGCCTCTTGACGATAATCAAACGAAAATAAGGCATAGGAAATCAACGACACCAACACCACACTTAAAATCGATGTCAGTGCAATGCGCGTTTTATTCATGCCCATTGTCCAGTGCAAACACACGACGGCTATTCGCAGCCGAATGTTGGATAATGTCAATGACACTATGCCCAGAATGCTGAGCAATCACCTCTACTATGTGTGGTAAATAGCCAGGTTCATTGCGACTGCTTTTGGGTTTAGGCCGAAGTGTTTTAGGCGTTAGGTAGGGAGCGTCTGTTTCTACCATTAGTCGGTCAAGTGGTAGATAACGAACAATTTCTTGAAGTTCCTGCCCACGCTTGTTGTCACAAATCCAGCCAGTAATTCCGATGTACATTCCTGCATCTAAACACTGTTTAAGTTGTGACAAATTGGCGGTAAAACAGTGAGAGACCATAGCTGGCACTTGGTCGATATAGGGGGTTAAAATCGCAAGCCACGTATCGAAGGCATCACGTTGGTGAAGAAACAATGGCATGTTTAAACGACTCGCCAATGCTGCCTGTGCTTCAAACACCTTTTTTTGTTGCTCTGGCGCAGAAAAATTTCGATTAAAATCGAGACCACATTCACCTATCGCCTTAACACAATCAAGCTCAGCTAGTGACTCGATAACCGATAAATAATCGCTGCTTACGTGATCAGCGTCATGAGGGTGTACGCCCGCCGTAGAATACAAAAACTGGGGATCAGTCTGGCACAGTTGGGCTGCTTTTTCGCTTTCTGAAATATTTGTTCCAGTGATCAGCAGGGCACTTAACCCCGCTTGCTTCGCTCTGTCTATCACCTCGTTTCGATCTTTATCGAAACGACTATTAGTCAGATTAACACCTATGTCTATCAAGTCGTTCTCTACTTAATACGCTTTACTTTTATTTTACGGCCTTTGTCGACTTTGTTGAGGAAAACAACATCAAACACGCCTTTTTTCAATTCCACCCGATTGCCCGGACGCAGAGACAAGTAACTACTATCCGATTGTTTCCAGCGTTGTCCGTTTTCAAAGGTAATAATCAGTTGCTTATGCGCATTTTTTTCTACGGATTTAACCGTAAATACAACCGATTTTTCCTCTTCTTCGAGCTGTTCCTGAGTTTTTGCTAGATGCTCTTCGCCAAAGCTGTCTATGCGCGCTTGCTCATGCGTTGATTGCTTCGCAGGAATGCTTTTTGATGCAACAGCTGCTGTTGAAGTGGCTTTTTTGTGTTCTACTGTTTTTGCCGTTTGCTGCTTTACAGTCTCAGTAACAGTGCTGATTTTAGGTTTAAGTGCCAACGCTAGGTTGTCAAAACATGTGAGACGTTTACGATCCTCAGTTAGCGTGGCACAATTTTGCAGTTTTTCAGTCAAGTTCGCCACATCACTCGCGATGGCATTGCTCGTCATAACCAACAGCGAACAAATAACAAATTTAAGCTTCATTAATTAGCATCCTCAGAATCGATATTTTCTTGTTTTTCTTTTACGTACATCGAGGAGATCAACACTCCAAGTTCAAATAGTAACAGCATCGGCAGGGCGAGCAAAGTTTGTGAAATAATATCGGGCGGGGTCAAGAGCATGCCGATAACAAATGCCCCAACGATAATATACGGTCTTTTTTCTCTCAAACTTGCTGGTGTCGTCATTCCTGTCCAGCACATGAGTATGATGGCGATCGGGATTTCAAACGCAGCACCAAAAGCAAAAAACAATTTCAGGACGAAATTGAGGTAACTACTGATATCAGTCGCAATGGTGACACCTTCTGGAGCGACAGAGTTAAAAAACGCAAATGCAAGTGGAAACACAACAAAATACGCGAAAGCGATGCCACCGTAAAAAAGTAGTGTACTTCCAGCCATTAGTGGTGCGATGAGGCGCTTTTCGTTTTGGTACAAACCCGGTGCGATAAAAGCCCATATCTGAAATAAAATAAATGGCATTGCTAGAAAAATAGACAGCACCATCGTTAATTTAAAAGGCGCAAAAAATGGTGAAGCAACATCGGTTGCGATCATTTGCGTCCCTTCAGGCATGGTAGCTAGTAGCGGCTCTGCCAAGTACTGATATATGTCTTGAGCGAAATAAATTAGTGAACAAAATATGATGAGAACGGCTAATACCGCACGCAATATTCTCGATCTTAATTCTAACAGGTGGTCAAATAGCGATTGCTGAGGCAATGAATTACTCGTCATGGCTTAGGTTGTTCAGATGAGTCAGAAGGCAGAGACTCTTGTTGAGTTGATGTTGATTGTTCTGTTGATTGCTTATAAGGCTGATTAACCATTTGTGCGGCATCTTTTAGTTGTTGAACAGAGTCAGCAACTTCAGGTGATAAATTCTTCATATCGGCCTGTTCCGCTTTACGTAAGTTATTGTGTAGCTCTTGAATACGCAATTCCTCTGATAGCTCAGATTTAACGCCTTCGCTAAATCGCTTCACGTTGTTTACCCAGCGTCTAACGGTTCTTATAGCTACGGGTAAACGCTCTGGACCTAAAACCACAAGCCCAATAACACCAATCAGCAATAGCTCCCAAAAGCCAATATCAAACATAAATTAACCCTGCGTCGAATCTTTCTCTTTCGCTTTGGTCGATTCAGCCTGATTACTCTCACTCTTATCCGCTAGGCTCTTATCGTTGGCATCTTCTTCAGAAACAGCTTTTTTGAACCCTTTTACAGCTGAGCCTAAGTCACTGCCCATGTTACGTAATTTTTTAGTGCCAAATAATAAGACCACGATGACGGCAATGATAACTAATTGCCAAATACTTATTCCACCCATCAAAAAACTCCTATAATCTAAGTGAATTCATTATAAAGTTTTCGCAGGAAAAAGCACCTGTGCCAGATCAAAAAAGAGGTAATTTCTCGTTTGATGTCGTATGTAAGAACTATCATTTGCTATTTACTTTTTTTGAGCGCGTTTTGTTCGCCACTTGCGCTTGGCTACCAAGAGCAAAAGCAAGAAGTAGAGCAGGTAGAACGCCAGCCTCGGAAAAACTCTGACCAACAAGAACCAGCGGAGATTAAAGTATTTGATGAAGAAAGCTGGATGCAAGCACTACACGAAACTGTCTCAAATTCAGTATTTCAGTCGGCTGTTTGGTTTGACAGTTTTTTTACCGATGAAGAAAACCCTAGAGTACAACCTAGGGCTAGCGCACGAATTCGATTAGGCTGGCGTCCCAAAGCACGTGATTGGAACGATTTTGATACCCGATTTAGGGTCAAAGTAAGGCTACCTTATTTTCAAAACAAGGTTGATGTAATTTTATCAGATGATGACGATTTAAATCAGGAAAACCTACCATTAGAATCTATTTCGAAAGAAACACAGGATAATAGCTTTTCTGCGGCCATTCGCTACGTGCACCGTCAAGAAGAAGGTGTTTATACCGGAACACGAATAGGATTGTCTGGAGGTGATCTGTTTGTGCGTGGACGTCATAAGCGACGTTATTCGTGGTTAGAGAATCATGGCTTTACTTTTGAACCTTCCATTTATTATTTTCTTGGTGACGGATTGGGTGCCAAGTTGCTACTTGAGTATGACTATCAGTTGTCAGATTCAACACAATTTCGCATCAATTATAGTGTTCGTGGTTCTGAATCGTTTAGTGGCCTAAGATGGAAGCACGGCTTTTACCACCTTAACCAAATTGATACCAAGACCGCTGCAATATGGACTTTTCAGGTGCAAGGGGAGCGCAATGGTGATCGCGGCTTTGTTACCGATGAATACTTATTGAGTTACCGTTACCGCTTCAATGCCGTAAAAGAATGGTTATTTTTTGAAGTCGAACCATTTTTAGAGTTTCCTGAAGAGGAAAACTACTCGACAACACCCGGCATTGCGCTGCGTGTTGAAGGTTTTTTCTATAAAGGAAATCGCTAAACCGTGTGGTGCAAAAGTGCGAGAGCGTAGGACTCTATGCACTTGCCTGTGGCTTCATTATCACCACATTGCTTTTTTCAATCTTACTCGGTTTACTGATATGGTAACCTTGACCAAATTCGCAGCCCACTGACTGTAATTTGGCAACCATTTCTTGTGATTCTATCCCTTCTGCAACCAAGCGATAGCCAAATTTATCACCTAGCTCATGCAGTGCTTTCACTAAACTCAGATTCTTTTCGTTAGTATTTAGTGTACGTACGAAGCTTCGATCGAGCTTAATGAATTCGAAAGGATACGAATGTAAAAAGTTAAACGACGAATGACCAGCGCCATAATCGTCTAGCGCCAGCTTAACGCCAAACTCGCGCAATTTCTTCAGGCCTTTCATTGCCAGATCGGTATGGCTAGTAAATGCAGACTCATTAAATTCTAAAATTAATCGCTCAGGCTCAATGGTATTGCGCTTAATTTCCTGAATCAGGGAGTTCAATTGGTTTGCCTGTGTTAAATGCCGCCCTGACATGTTAATCGCAATAAAGGCATGACAATACTCAGAAGAACTTTGCCAATCTTTCAATTGTTGACAAACTTCAGCAATGACCCAAGATTCAATCTCTAAGATCATACCGGTTTCTTCCGCCATGAACAGGAACTCACTTGGAGTGAGCAACCCTTTGGTTGGGTGTTGCCAACGCAGTAACGCTTCAAACCCGATTGTATTGGTTAATTCCAGATCGGAAATTTGTTGATAGTGCAGTTCAAATTGTTTGTGTTTAATAGCGGCACGCAACTCTTGCTCTAACGTCATGCTCGCAATGAGTTGGTCACGCATACTTTCATCAAAAAACACATAACGACCACGACCAAGGCTCTTCGCCTGATACATAGCCGCATCAGCATCCCGCAATAGCTCATTGGCATCTTGGTAGTGCTGGCTGCATTGCGCGATACCAATACTGGCATTGGAATATAAGCAATTACCGTCTAAGTCAAATGGCTTTTCAACTGCAGAAATTATACGTGCTGCAACTTCTTCAACATCATCTTGTGATTGCAAAGAATCTAACAAGATAACAAATTCATCCCCCCCTAAACGGGCTAAGATGTCGTTTTCACGTACGCATTCAGATAAACGCTTGGCGATTTCAATCAGGAATAAGTCGCCAGCATGATGCCCCAACGTGTCGTTGATCATTTTGAAGCGATCTAAATCGATGAACAACACTGCAAACTTGTTATTAGGATGTCGCTTCAAATGTCGCATGGCAAATGACAGTCGATCCAAGAACATTGCTCGATTCGGTAATTTCGTTAACGCATCGTGATGCGCATCATGGTATAGCTGGGCTTCCGCTTTACGGCGTTCTTCAATTTGCATCCGTAAGTTCAGGTTCGTTGCCTGCAGCTCACGCGTGCGCATGTTCACAATGCGCTCTAATTCTTCATTGCTACGATGCACCTCGGCTTGCGCTTTTTTACGCACAATAGCAGTCGCGATGTGTTGACTAGCAAAGCGAATAATTTCAAGGTCAGATTGCGAGTATGCATCGGCGTCTTGATAATGTTGGATGGCTAGCACCCCAAAGATTCTGCCTTGATCAACCAACGGTGCGGCCAACCACGCGCGAGGCAATAAACTAGGTGGATGACGCAACGCCAGTGCTGTTTGTTTAATGCCACCTTCGTCTGTCATCATTAGCACTACATCATCGCTGATCAAAAGTGGTTTTCCCGCTTTAACGACCAACTCCGATAAGCCGTCAGAGTATTTTCGAGTAGCAGGTTTGGCTTGTTTTTCATCTTGATAATAGGGGAAAGACAACGAGTTGCTAGCTTCGTCCAATAAGGCAATATAAAAGTTTTTTGCCAACAATACTTGATTGATTTCTTGATGGACGACCTGATAAAAACGGTCAATGTCAGTTGATGTTGCAGTTGCTTCAGAAATGTTCAACAGGGCCTTATGCATTTTCACCGCACGTTGACGCTCGGCTATTTCACGCTGTAACCGCTCATTAGTTTCGGTTAGTTTGCGTGTGCGTTGTTGAATATTATGTTCTAGTAATTCTCTACTACGCACTCTATCGATTGCTGTCACTAAATGTTCAGCGATAAACTCTAATAGCTGACAATCTCGGTCATCAAAATAGAGTTTTTCATCATAACTCTGTAATGCGATAACGCCTATGATTTGTCGTCCACGGCGTAGTGGCACGCCTAACCAATCGACACATGCGGAACCGTATAATACTATTTTACCTGCTTTTGCCAACGCCATACGCTCTGCCGAGCTACAATGCATTGGTTCACCTTCGTTAAATACGATGCCCGTTAATGTGTTCTCCCAACGGTTGAAGTCGATGTGTTCCAAGAGGCGATCTTGTTCAGGATTGTGACAATAGGCAAAAGACAACATTTGGGTCTTGCTGTCGATTAAGGCAATATGAAAGCTGTCCGTGATCAGCAGCGTTTTGATCACAGTCTCAAGTTCAGGATAAAACGCATCCATATCATTTACTGTGCTTGCCAACTCTGATAGTTGTAGCAAGCCAGATTGCATGGTTTTAACTTGACGATATTTTTTCAGCAAAGACTTCAGCTTAGGTATCTGACGTACAGCGTGAATGTCATCCTTCGCCTTGGGTTCCATTAAGGCAGTTCCAAATTTGATATTAGTATTATTATTAGGCAGCTAGTCTAACAAATATTCGTCGCTTTACTAGAGGGTTCGCTCAAAAAACGCACAAAAAAGTAAATTAATTAGAGAATTTGTCACTTTAGCCAAGAATGATGACGAAAAAAGGCGACCATGGCCGCCTTGTGCATCTATATATTGGGGATTAGAACTTCACCGTTGTACCAATGAAGAATGTACGGCCAATCACATCATAGATACTTGGCACAGTATTCATGTCGTTGCCGTCTGGTACATTTTCAGGTTCAGTATCAAATAAGTTTTTAACTCCGCCCGTAAACATCACCTGATCGTTTAAGTGATATGCCGCTGAAAGGTTGTGGTAGACTACATCATCAGTTTCATAGATTTCACCCGACTCTGAGCCTTGCATACCCTGTATGTACTGCGCGGTATACAATAGGTTTAGATCTTCCGTAATATCTGTGCTTACCGTCAAGTTCGATTTCAGCTGAGAGTACCCCCCCATGTTACCGTCGATTGTCCCTTCATAGCTCACATCGTCCTGATCAAAGTTAATCAAATATGTCGTATCTAAGTTCACTTTAAAGTAATCATGCGTGTATGAGATATTCCAATCAACCCCCGATGTTTCCTGATAGCCAATGTTTGTTAGTGCCGAACTCATTTCAGACAGGTCACCATTAGGGGTAATATTGATAGTGGCACATGCTGTTAAATCGCCCTCATAACACTTATTCATCTCATTTTGTACATCCACACGACTAATCGCATTAGTGATATCAAACGCCCAATAGTCTACTGTGGTAGAAAGGCCATCAGTGATTTCCCACACCGCACCAAAGGTGAAGGATTCACTTTCCTCTGGTTTTAGATTTTCATCACTGGTGTAGTTCACCAAGATCTGTGAATCTTGCGCGTTGCCCCACGGATCTTCTAAGTAATCATATGAGCCGGTATTACCGCCGTACAATTCTGATACATTAGGTGCTCTAAACCCTGTCGCAGCCACAGAGCGCACCATAAAGGTATCGGTAAAGCGGTATGTCGCACCTAATTTCCACGTAGTTGCTCCACCAAACGTTGAGTAATAGTCGTAGCGCGTCGCTGCGTCTACAGTAAACTTATCAGTTACAGGTAGCGAAAGCTCACCATATATTGACTGCACTGCATAGTTACCATCAGTTGGATCTTGTTGCGCAGCGGTACTTTCACCGGCTTGCGTAATAAGGTCTGGTGTGTAGTAACCGGCTTCATAACGGCTTTCAATGCCCACCGCGTAGCCAATATCGCTTTCTGTAACGCCACTCAACCCTGCAGCTAAAATGAATTGCTCATTTCCACCTTCATTCTGCTCGGTATATAGAATCCCTTCCGATTCCAAGAAAGCTTTGTCGATAGGTTCACCACTCAACCAAAGCTCTTGGTGATCATAAATACTCTGCTCCATGTTGCCTGCGTGAATTGAGTTGTAAACACGATCTTTCGACTCATTGCGACCATATGTCGCTGAAATATCCCATGTCATATCATTGTCTAAATACCCTTTAATGCCAACAGAAGCACGGTAAGTATCCGTTTCTTGTTCATAAATACGTGGACCTGCGTCCGTCATTCGACGACGATATTCAACTTCGTCGGGCATATCACCACTGGCAATACCAGTCGTTACTCCACCACCATCTTCTAGTTCAGATGTGTCTAGCATAATAGACGCTGGTTGCGGCGCCATCTGTTGGTTCGATTCACGGCGGGTATACATGAAATCAGCACTCAATTCGGTGTCAGTTGCGATTTCTTTGTTGAAACTGGTGAAAAAGCTATACAAATCGTTTGGTGTTTGTGCATAACTGTCGTCGGTATAGTCATAGCAGGTATCACGTGGCTTAAAACCACCTTCACCATCCGGCATCATGCCACCAATGGTGCCTCCCGGAATGTATGAAGAACAGCCTGGCTCGACAAAATCTCGATCCGATTGAATCACTTCACCACGCGACGAATACTGCACACCCAATACTAAGTTACCATCGGCAAATTCTGTACCATGTAACAAGCTAATCCCACCACTGGTACCATCGCCTTTGTCCGTCTGGCTACCTTCTACGCTCATTTCTGTGCCAACAAAGTCTTTCTTGGTGATGATGTTCACCACACCAGCAATCGCATCGGAACCGTATACCGCCGATGCGCCATCTTTTAATATTTCAATCGACTTGATCATCGCCACTGGAATAGTGTTCAGATCGACCGACGAATCAGCACCAGTACCAGACGCCACCATACGACGACCATTTAATAGCACTAGTGTACGTTGAGTCCCCATGCCACGAAGGTTCACCGTTGCCGAACCACCCGAACCATTGTTTGATGTTGCGCCCAAACTCATGCCAGCAGCAGCAGGCTGTGTTGATAGAATCTCTTGTACCGATGTATATCCACTTTGCTGAATAAAGTCGGCGTCAATGACTGTTACTGGGCTGGCAGTTTCCACGTCCGTCCGATTAATACGCGAACCAGTTACTTCGATACGCTCTACTTGTGCTTCTTCATCGGCAGCAAACGAGTGAAATGAATATGTTGACGTGGTGGCGATACCAATCATCAACGCCTTACTTATGCCTTTACTTAACTTGCTTCTTGAAATCACGGGACTACCTCACATTAAGACCAATTGAAATTAATAATTAATCACTTGGTATTCGTTATCATTTGTCAGCCAACATAGCTGTGATTTCAGTGTGCGATAGCCAAAAATAAAAGTTCGTTATTTATTGTAGGGAAGTTGTTATTGCAGTAACCCAATTGTAATTAATTGAATAAATCGGGGAAAAATAGCGCAGAACTGTAATAAAAAACAGACAATTGGTAGGCGAACAGGTTGCAACACACAACTAATGGACACAAAAAAACCGGCTAATTAGCCGGTTTCGTTCAATCAGTTATCTTGCTAGATAGACATAGCGCCTTTGAGTTTATTCAGCGCATTCTTTTCAAGCTGCCTCACACGCTCAGCAGATATTTTATACTTATCAGCTAAGTCTTGAAGCGTGCTTTTGTCGTCATCTAACCAACGTGTCTTGATAATATCTTGGCTACGCTCATCTAATCCAACAAGTGCAGAAGCAAGCTTTTGGTTTGCATGATCTTCCCAGTTTTGATCTTCAACCATAGTAGCGAGATCAGAAGACTTATCTTCAAGATATAGAGCAGGAGAGTAATTACCTGCACCAGCACCGCTATCATCATCGTCAGAAGACAATTCAAACGCCTGATCTTGGCTGGTCATGCGTGATTCCATTTCAAGGACATCTTTGCGCGTAACGCCAAGTGTTTCTGCTACGTTGTCAATTTCTTCATTGCTGAACCAACCCAAACGCTTTTTATTTTTACGCAGATTAAAAAATAACTTACGTTGAGCTTTGGTAGTCGCCACTTTAACAATACGCCAATTACGTAACACAAACTCGTGAATTTCAGCTTTGATCCAATGAACAGCAAACGATACTAATCGAACACCAACTTCTGGGTTAAAGCGCTTAACCGCTTTCATTAGACCTACATTGCCTTCTTGAATTAGATCGGATTGTGGTAATCCATAACCTGAATAACCTTTGGCAACATGAATAACAAATCGTAGATGCGACATGATTAATTCTTGCGCCGCTTGTAGGTTATTTTCTTCGTGTAATTGAGTCGCCAACTCATGCTCGCGCTCAGCACTTAGCATTGGAATGCTATACGCTGATTGCACATAGGCTTCAATACTACCACTGTGTGGTACTGAAAGTGCCATTGATTGCATTGCTTCACTCATTCGAACTAACCTCTCATTTATTACTGCTCGCGATTTTAGCACAACATCATTGTTTATGCGAATACCGGGACGCTCAACATTAACGTACTAGACAGTATGATACAACATGTGCTTTCATTAAAATGTTACGTATTGTGAACTACACTATGTCTTGAGTGGTGTTATTCGTTTGTAAAGCAAGTAGTTAACAACAAATTTAGCCTTTGTTAAATTTTTAATAAATTTGAGGAAACGCCTGTGTACTCATATGTCGCCCGACAACCTATACTCAATGCAGCGAGTGAAGTGATTGCTTATGAGTTGTTATTCAGAGATGGTGAAGATAATCGTTTTCCCAACATTGACCCCAATCAAGCTACCTCAAGTTTATTAACGCATAACCAGCTCACCATGGGCATCGAAGAGATCACGGGAAAGCTAACCGCCTTTATCAATTTTCATCAAGATACCCTAATCAACAATTTCCCCACGTTTCTTGATCCTAGTAAAGTGGTCATTGAAATTCTTGAAGACGTAAAGATTTCACCTGCATTAATTAAGGCCTGCCGCTTACTTAAGGAACAAGGGTATCGCCTAGCACTTGACGACTATGATTTTGATCCTAAATGGCGTGTACTGATGCCATACGTTGATATAGTTAAAGTCGATGTCATGGAAATCAGCTTGTTGAAAATCAGCCGAAATATTCGTGAAATAGAAGACCAAGATGTCATTCTTCTAGCTGAAAAGGTAGAAACTGCCCAGCAATTTGAACAACTTAAACTGCTCAATTTTACTCAGTTTCAAGGGTACTTTTTCGCTAAGCCAGAGTTAATGAAACGTAGAAAGATTGGCACTTCGGAGCGTAGTCTGCTTGAATTAATTGAGCAGTCGAGTCAAAAATCACTCGACTTTGCGCGTATCAACGAAATTCTTGAAACAGATCCCGGACTGACCTACAAACTACTGCGTTTTATTAATAGCCCAACGTATGGTTGCAGTCAGGAAATTACGTCTCTCAAGCATGCACTGGCTTTTATTGGAGAGTCAGAATTACAAAAGTTCATCTCTCTGTTAGCCCTGTCTAATCTCAACAAAGACAAACCTAGTGAAATACTAAGATTATCATTGGCAAGGGCGAAGTTTTGCGAACAGATCTCACTTTATCGTCAAGACGACGAGAGTCCACCCAAAGCTTTTCTTACTGGTATGTTGTCGCTCATCGACGGTATTTTAAACCATGAATTAAATCAGGTGCTTGATATGCTACCAATACATGGTGATATTAAAGCGGCAATTCGTCAGGAAGACAGCCGACTATTCCATTACTTACGCTTAGCTATCGCTTTAGAGCATGGTGACTGGGAGGTTGCAGTGCGCTATCAAACATTACTCAATATTGGCGAACGCGCGTGTGAAAATGCACATAGTATGGCATTTGAGTGGGCCGACAACCTTCTTAATATGAACTAATCAGCTGTAGGTTCAATTGCTCGAATGTGCTTTCTCACCGAAATATAGCTACCTGACAACCCTAGCGCGACAGCGAGCAACGTCAATACCATGAGCTCATTAAATGACAAACCAATCAATTGGAATTGGCTGTGATACAAGTCAGTCAGCTCTACTAGCGCATAGCCAAAATACCAAGTTAGAATACTGACACAAAAGCTGGCTACTAGGCCACCAATAACACCATACCACACACCAGCATATAAGAATGGCCGTTGAATGAAAGCGTCTGTCGCCCCAACTAGTTTCATTACCGCAATAGCATCTCTTTGGTTCAATATTGCTAAGCGAATGGTGTTACCAATAATCAATACCACAGAAAGACATAGCAAAAAGCCAATACCAATAACAATGTTTTCAATGAGCGTTGCAATGGCTTGTAACCGTGTTAACCACTCAACGTCTAGCTTGCCTTGATCAACTTCCTTTTCACCTTCTAGCTTAAGTAACAGTTCTTGTGCCGCTTGTGGCTGACTGGCACGCTGCGTTGGCGTGACCAACACGGTTACAGGCAGTGGATTAGTATCAAGATATGCGAGTGCCTCACCAAAACCTGACATGACTTTAAAGTCGGCTAATGCTGATTCAGATGAAATGTATTGTACAGATGCCACCTCAGGGTACAGCTTAATGCGCTCGACAAAGTGCAACGCTGCCTTCTCACTGATCTCTGGCGCTAAAAACAAACTAATTTCAGATGCAGAATCCCATTGTTCTGATATCGCGTTAGCGTTTTTAACAAACAAATGTAGCGTTGCAGGTAACGTTAAGCTAATGCCTAATACCAATATGGTCATCATAGAAGAAAAAGGCGTTCGCCATAAATCTCCCAAGCTACCAATGGCTTGTTGCAAATGCCTGATAACACGCGCCTGAATTCGCTGAATGAGGGGTTGCTTGTCTTTACGTCCAGCACTAATCATGAGTAGGTACCTGCAATCCTTCCATTAAGCCATCGGTAATCATTACACCTTGTTTCAATGTTAGAGTACGGTAACGTAAGCGCGCGATTAGCCCAAGATCATGAGTGGCTATTAGTACTGCAACCCCAACATCATTAAGCTCTTCAAAAAGCTTAATGATCTCTAAGCTCAGCTTGGGATCTAGGTTCCCAGTAGGTTCATCCGCTAACAGAATAGGGGGCTTATTCACAATCGCTCTGGCTATCCCAACACGTTGCTGCTCACCGCCAGATAACATGTTGGGCAAACACTTCACTTTGTCAAGCAAATGCACTTTATCTAGTGCCGCTTCAACTCGCGCTTTAGTTTCTTTGTGGGAATAGCCTTCGATAATTAATGGCAAGGCGACATTATCAAACACTGTGCGATCCATGAGCAAGTTATGATTTTGAAAAATCATTCCAATACCACGTCTTACATAGGGTATTTGATGATAATCGACTGAGCCTAAATGTTTTCCATTGATATAGACACTGCCACTAGAAGGCGTTTCCATTAGGCTCATTAGCTTCAATAATGTACTTTTTCCAGCACCCGAATGGCCGGTTAAAAACGCCATTTCACCAGCGCCTAATTCAAAAGACACATTTTTCAGTGCCAACGACCCACCTGGGTAGGTCTTACTCACATTATCAAAGCGGATCATCTTATTATTGTTTTGCTCTTATTTTAGTAATGGTCGTGAACGCTACTTTTCGGTAAATAGTGCCTCAATAAAATCATGACTATCGAATGGTCTGAGATCATCGATACCTTCGCCCACTCCTAGGTAACGTATTGGAATACCATACTTGTCGGCCACGGCAAATACAACACCACCTTTTGCGGTGCCATCGAGCTTAGTCAACGCAATACCAGTCAACCCTACGGCTTCTTTAAACAATTCCGCTTGGCTCAAGGCGTTTTGACCAGTACCGGCATCGATTGTCAGCATGACTTCATGCGGGGCATTTTCGTCTAGCTTTTTAATAACTCGTACCACTTTCTTTAATTCTTCCATCAAGTGGCCTTTGTTTTGTAAACGTCCGGCTGTATCGGCAATAAGCACGTCAACATTTCGTGCCTTGGCCGCACTGATGGCGTCAAAGATGACAGATGCACTATCAGCCCCAGTATGCTGCGCAATAACCGGAATATTGTTACGTTCGCCCCAAACTTCGAGTTGTTCTACAGCCGCTGCACGGAATGTATCACCAGCAGCTAACATGACAGATTTCCCTTGCGCTTGAAATTGCTTAGCCAGTTTACCTATCGTCGTTGTTTTACCAACACCATTTACCCCCACCATCAGAATCACATAAGGGCCGTCTTGCTCAGGCAGAACTAGTGGCTGACTCACAGGCTCAATGAGCTTGCTTAATTCGACTTTCAACAAATCGTATAAGGCTTCTGCGTCTTTTAACTGACTGCGTGACGCTGCGTCAGTTAATGAATCAATGATTTTAGTAGTGGTTTCTACACCCACATCAGCCAATAGCAAATGTGTTTCAAGCTCTTCGAATAATTCGTCATCGATTTTTTTGCCGCGGAATAAATCAAAAATGCCACCACCTAAGTTTTGACGCGTTTTTGACAACCCTTGTTTCAGGCGTGCAAAAAAGCCAAGCTTCTGCTCTGGCTCTGGCTCTGGCTCTGGCTCTGGCTCTGGCTCTGGCTCTGGCTCTGGCTCTGGCTCTGGCTCTGGCTCTGGCTCTGGCTCTGGCTCTGGCTCTGGCTCTGGCTCTGGC
>Ga0213830_1000085_pt1 | contig 176208 bp, 169 predicted proteins | sample SWATP11_FD_161661 | JGI IMG/M metagenome (GOLD analysis project Ga0213830, IMG submission 161661) | Coastal seawater microbial communities from Marineland, Florida, United States - SWA TP1 #1 | ecosystem: Environmental > Aquatic > Marine > Coastal | place: USA: Florida | collected 2016-08-06 | reverse complement strand
TTATTGATTTTAACAAGGGAACAACCATTCTCTGCAATCAATGCCTTGCCTATACACTTTTTTATTCTCGCTGAATGACCAATTCTTTATGCAGATTGGTATAAACACATTAAAAAAATTATTAGCAAAAAAAATCCAGCGAGATAGTCGCTGGATTTTTGTTTACAAGCCCAAATACTTGAAGATTATTTTAGGCAATAACCTAATCGAGTTTTGCTTTTTCAATCGAAATGTCTTGAGGCTCAGCGGGTTTGCTGCTGTATACCGATTTAACCCAACGATAAGGCTTACGCATATCTTCTAATATCAGGTACAAACACGGCACTAATATTAGAGTTACAACGGTAGCGAACAAGACGGCAAAACCCAATGCCACCGCCATTGGAATAACAAATCGTGCCTGTAGGCTGGTTTCGAACATGATTGGCAATACACCTACAAAAGTAGTGATTGATGTTAGCGTAATCGCTCTGAAACGAACACAACCTGCTTCAACCACTGCTCGGTAGATAGAGTGGCCTTCCTTACGCATTTGGTTGACATAGTCCGTCATGACCAAACTGTCGTTGATAACAACCCCGGCCGCTGCGATTAAACCAAATGTCGACATCATGCTCAGGTCCAGTCCCATCCAGAAATGGCCCCATAACGCGCCCGTTAAACCAAATGGGATCACCGACATGATGATGAGTGGTTGGCTATAACTCTTAAGTGGCACGGCTAACAAGATGTATACGAACATCAAGCCCGCAATGAAAAACAGAATCTGTTCGTTTTGCTGTGCTTGTTCTTCTTCAATTGAACCACCTAGTTCCGTCTGAACGGATGGGAAGAAAGCTTTCAAATCAGGTAATAGGTTTTCATCGATGCGCTCGACCACTTCATTAGGTTCAACCGCTTCTTCATCGATAGAGCCCCATACGTAAATGCTGCGGTAACCGCCTTCACGACGAATGTAGCTGATGCCTGGTTTTTCCGTTAATGTCACAACATCACCTAACATGACTTCCTGACCAGACGGCGTAGTGACGACTGCGTATTTCAGATCGGCAAAACGTTCACGTGTCAGTTTCGGGTAACGAACCATTACACGAATTTCTTCACCGTCACGGATCACTCGTTGTGCTTCACCACCATAAAAACTAGCGCCAATTTGCGTAGCAACGTTTTGTAAATTTAAGCCTAAGTCATAAGCGACTGGCTTCAGAGCAACCTGTATCTCTTTACCTGCTGGGTCAATCGTCGAGCTGATATCGAATAGACCTTTTTCCTGTTGCAACATGGTAATGAACTTACGACCAGCCGCATTTAAAGTGTCGATGTCTGAGCCAAATAACAGGTAACCAAAATCACCATCTGCGCCTTGGCTGTTAACGTCATCACGAACGGTAATGGACTTCATGCCTGGTAATACAGGCATACGTTCACGCCAGCGACGCGCTAACTCGAAGGTATCAAACGGGCGCAACTCTTCGTCTACAAGTGGTACAACGATACGGCCTTCGGTACGGCTTTGGTTAAATGCCAGTATGTCTTTTACCATGCCTTGACCAAATTCAGCTTCCGTCTCACGCTCCACTTGCATGATCACCTGTTCAATCGTCTGAATGGCATCGATAGTTTGACGATCAGAAATGTTTTCATTCATTTCAATCTGAACATCAGGGAAGTCGTGTGGCACTTTTGGTGTTGGCACAACACGGACAAAGTTCGCAGCAATTAGTCCGAAACTAATTAAGAGTACCGCGATGAAAGTTGAAAATACGGTCCAGCGCCACTCAACGCACTTAGTCAGGAAGTTTTTGTAGGTGACGTTAACAAAGTTGAAAAAGCGTTTGTTAAAACGAGCACGCCAGCTATTTGGATCCACTTCAGAGAACTTAGTGTGGGCCAAATGCGCAGGTAGAATTAACTTTGACTCGATCAGACTGAAGATAAGACATAAGACGACTACAGCTGCGATGTTATAGAAAAACGCGCCCTGTGGTCCGCTGGATGCCAGGAATGGCGCAAAAACCGCAATGGTTGTCAAAACACCAAAGGTCGCTGGTGTTGCAACGCGTCGGGTACCTCGGATGACGTTTTCGACACCGCCCCCGGTTTTTTCTATTTCGGTGTAAGCACTTTCCCCTATGACGATGGCGTCATCAACCACAATACCCAGTACCATGATGAAGGCAAATAAAGACAGAATGTTAATGCTCACGCCTAACATAGGCATCATCATCACCGCGCCAAGGAAACAGACAGGTAAACCCACCATTACCCAGAAAGCCAATCGGAATCTTAGGAAAATAGTCAACATGATGGCAACCAGAATTGAACCTTGGAATAGGTTCTTTAACATCATGTCCAGACGAGCATTCAGGTAGTAAGTCATATCAACCAATACCTTTAGCTCCATACCTTGAGGTAAAGATTTATTGCGCATTTCAATGAAATCTTTAACCGATTTGGCAACTGGGATCATGTTTTGGTCTTTGGTTGCGTTTACCGACATGTAAACGGAGTTCTGGCCAGAATATTTGTTATAACGCTCGCCTTCAGTAAAGCCATCTTTAATAGTGGCAACATCTTGCAACAAGACTTTGTCGCCATTAGCGCCTACTTTTACTGGGATAAGACGGAACTCTTCACCATCGTAATACTGGTTTTCAATACGAACCGACACAAGGCCCGTGTCTGTACGTAGTTGGCCAGCGGAGAAGTTAGCTGAATAACGGCTAATGGCCTGAGTGATGTCTTGCAGAGTTAAGTTGTATTTGCGTAGCTCAGAAGGGTCAACTTCAATAGCTATCTCTTCATCGGGTGCAAAAAGACTAACAAGTGATACGTTGCTTAGTTGCAATAACTCATCTTCAATGCGCTTAGCGACGGGCTTTAACTCCGAGACCGGATAGTCGCCCACTAAAGACATCTCAATAACCTGTTGGTTAAATTCGAACTGGCGAACGACGACAGGTTCCATCCCAACCGGAAATGTTGCGATACTGTCGACACGCATTTTCACTTTGTCTAACGTTTGAGCCAGATCTTTGTCAGGGTGGATCTCTAAGCTAACTCGGCCACTGTTACGGAATGCACGTGAAGTGATTTTCTTAATTTCCGTTACGTCTTTTAGTGACTCTTCAACCTTGATCAGAATGCTTTCTTCAATTTCCTGTGGTGAAGCGCCAAGATAAGTTGCGTTGACTTCAATTCGATTGATCTCAATGTTCGGGAACATCTGTCTTTGAATTGTATTGTAACCAACGAAGCCCATGACAATGATAAAAAACATCATCAGGTTGGCGGCTACCGAATTTCGGGCAAAATAGGCAATGATGCCCGTTTGTTTTGCTTCTTGTTCTGCCATGTCGACTCCTATTTGCTGCTACTTTGGGCGGCAGCTGGAGCAACGATGTTACTTTCACCGCTTGAGTCTGCAGCAATATTCTCACCAGCAATTTTCACTTCCATACCGATCTGTGGATATTCAGGTACGGTGGTAACCAGTTGATCACTATTTGATAAACCACTGTTGATAAGGAAATATTTGCCTTCTTCACGCAATACTTGCACACGTTTAGACTGAAGTTTGTTTTCATCACCTAACACCCAAACGTTGCTGTTGCTGACTAACTCTTGCGGTAGGCGATAGATATCATTTAACAACTGACCGTCGAAACTAACCTCAACATAACTGCCAAATAACATTTTTGGTAAATTGTTTTTCAGACTGTATGGATCTTCAACTTGTACCACCAAGTGGCTCATACGAGTGTTTTTATCAACGATGCCAGTATCACGTACTATGGTACCCGGACGTGAGTAAGCGAAGTTACCTTGGGTACTAATTTGTGCCTTAGCGCCTTGAATGCTGTTTGGTAAAAATGAATGGTCGAAACCAGCAATTGGGAAAGTGATTTCAGCCGTTTCGATATTGTAAATTTCACCAATGTTGGCGCCTGTAGAGACAAACTGGCCCGTACCTAAGTTGCGATTGATGACCAATGCATCATAAGGGGCGATAACCGTACAGTTATTTAAGTCTCTTTGTGCCAATTTAACTGAAGCTTCGGCCAATTTTACAGCTGACTTCGCGCTAAGTAACTGTGGTTTGCGAAGATAAAGATCCGTTACCTTTGCCTTGTCTAACGTCTTGGCTTCGCGTTTAGCGACATCGGCGCGGCCTTGTTCTTCAATTAATGCCGCTTGAGCGTTGGCTAAAGATGATTTTGCTTGCAGTAAAGCAACTTCATAACTGTCTTTTTCGATCTCAAATAACACTTCACCGCGTTTGACTAATCCGCCTGCGACAAAGTTAGGGTGCCATTTAACCACTTCACCTGACACTTGCGCCGATAACATGGTATTTTCTACTGGGCGTACTTCACCGTGACCTGTAATTTTGACCTGATGAAATTGTGGTTGAAGTTTTTCGACGCTAACCGTTGGTCGTACGTCTACTTCTTCCTTTTCCTCTTCTTGTTGGCCCATGCTTTTGATTGCACCCATTCCAACAACACCTACGCCAATTACGGCGACAGGCAGTAAAATCTTTAGCCATTTGCTGCTCATAAAATTGTTCCATCTTTTTGGGGTCAAAATAAAGGCGTATCATAGCGCATTTTGTGCACGAAAAAAGTATCATCAATTGTAAGAATTTGTTTTGACTATCGGCTTTTAGTTCATGTCGGAATCGTTTGGTTAACCTCTCGCTTAAAAGTTACTTTATTGTTATTTAAGGTTTTACTTAAAATTTTTAAGAGTTGAGTGAATGGTTAGCTTATTTTTCTTTTCATCTAACCTGTACCTTTTAATGAAAAATCGGACACATACATGTACAAATTGAGGCCTTATCAGCAAGATGCGGTTGACGCTACCTTGGTCCACTTTCGTAAAAGTGATAAACCCGCTGTTATCGTCTTACCCACTGGTGCTGGTAAGAGCTTGGTTATCGCTGAGTTAGCCCGGTTAGCTAAACGTAAAATTTTAGTACTTACTCATGTCAAGGAGCTGGTGGAGCAGAACCACCAGAAATTCCAAAGTTACGCGGATCCATTCGGGGTGAAGGCCGGCGTTTTTGCCGCGGGTCTGAATTTAAGACAAGTGGAGTTTCAGGTTACGTTTGCCAGTGTACAGTCAGTCGCAAGAAACTTAGATCAGTTTGCTAATGAATATTCGTTGGTCGTGATTGATGAATGCCATCGTATAGCTGATTTAGGCGAAGGGGAAAATACCAGTCAATATGGCCAGATCATACAGCAACTTAGAAGTCACAACTCGGGCTTAAAAGTACTGGGCTTAACCGCTACACCTTATCGGCTGGGAACCGGATGGGTGTACCAATATCACCATCATGGCATTAAACGAAGTGAAGAAAAAAGACCATTTGATACCTGTATATATGAATTGCCATTAGCCTTCATGATCAAGCAGGGATTCCTCACACCTCCAAACCTCGTAGATGCGCCTGTCGCGCAATACGATTTTTCAGCGCTAAACAGTAACACAGCCGGTGACTATTCTGAAAAAGAGGTGAATGCGTTACTGGTTAAGTACCCTAGGGTGACTCAGGCCATCATTGAACAAGTGGTGGAGTATGCGCAATCTAGAAAAGGCGTGATGATATTTGCTGCAACGGTTAAACACGCAAAAGAAATTCAGTCGTATTTACCAATGAATAGTTCAGCGTTAATAACCGCTAAAACGGACAATACGACTCGTTCACAACTCATCAGCGATTTTAAAAGCAAAAAGCTCAAATATTTGGTTAACGTTTCCGTATTAACCACGGGGTTTGACGCACCCCATGTAGACCTCATTGCCATATTACGCCCGACAGAGTCGATAAGTCTGTATCAGCAAATTGTTGGTAGGGGATTGCGTTTGGATGAAGGTAAAAAAGACTGTTTAGTTATCGATTACGCGGGCAATGGCATAAACATCTTCTATCCGGAAATAGGCGGGAAAAAGCCATCTAGCAACAGCGAATTAGTACAAGTATTTTGTCCGGGGTGCGGATTTGCCAATTCTTTTTGGGGTAAAACCGACAGCGAGGGCAAGGTAACGGAACATTATGGTCGTAAATGCCAGGGCTTTTTTGAAAATGAAGAGACGGGAGAGCGTCAGGATTGCGATTACCGGTTTGTCTTTAAGGAATGTGGTAATTGCAACGCTCAAAATGATATCGCGGCCCGGCAATGCCATGCTTGTGGTCAGGACTTAGTTGACCCTGATGACAAACTCAAAGATGCATTAAAGCTCAAGGATGGCTTGGTTATTCGCTGCTCTGGTATGGAATTTAGTGAATCGAAAGGAAAATTGGTGATCAGCTATTTTGATGAGGATGGGCTGGAATTAAAGGAATGGTATGATTTTTCTGCTAAGAAACAAAAAGAAAAATTTAATCAAGAGTTTGGTAGACGATATTTATCTGCAACCAAACCCATTGTTGTGAGCTCGGTGATAGAAGCTATCAAATTAACGGAAGGATTTAGCCACCCAGACTTTGTCATAGCACGCAAACAGAAGCATTTTCATCAAGTGCAGGAAAAGATATTCGACTATCAGGGGAATTTTAGAAAGGCAAATCAGCTGCGCTGATAATCTGAGCTATTACAAAATGTTCGACTAATTATGCAGCATATTTGCATTTAATTAAGGGGAACCCTTATATCCGGTCTATGTGCCCCTTGTTACATTGCAATGCAGTTAGTAAAGATTTTGAGTCATAGAATGACAAACCAATTTAATTATAATTTGATCCAACATGGTGAAGATTATTTATTAGTGTTAGGCCGGGGAAGTGCCAACGCTGCGCAAATCGAAGACATGTATCACGCTGTTTATGACCGCGCTAATGCAACGAATGTTTTCCGTTTATTGTTTGACGTCAGGCAAGTTGAACTGTCCTACCCAATGGACCACTTTGTTCCGTTAATGAAACGTATCTCACCTGTGTTAAGTAAATTAAAAACGGCGCGTGTGATCGCTGCGGATAACTTGCATCAAAGTATGATCGAAACCGTGTCACGCAATTCCGAGTTTGATTTAAAAAATTTCGATTGCCGATCCCAAGCTTTGAACTGGTTATTGGAAGAATAGATTACGTATGTGAACTTTACTTTTTTTTCAATAAAGTAAAGGTATAGATATATCCATATAATCCAGTGAATAGAATACTCGGTGTGACCGTCAGCCATAAATTGGGCGTGTTATTTACAATATTAACTGAGATCACTAATAAGGATTGCACCAGCAAAGGAAGTAACGGCGCCACCATCGCACCTGGTATCTTTTTCCCCTGAAAGTACGACGCAGATGTCGCTAAACCATGACTAAAAGCAGAATGTATTGCCCGGTTTTGTGTTGTCTTGCTACGAACCGAACACAAAATTGGTGTCATAAAGGCTAACGATAAACAATGACCACCGAACCGATTGACTACTTTTTCCAGTATGAAAGTAAAAAACAAGGTTACGCCACCACTATAAAGGCCTTGTACAATGGCTGAACGTAAGGTGATGTGCGATGGAATCTCTGGGCCCGAATTGGCCCAGTAACTCCACGAAAAGTAGAAACCAAAAGCAACCAGAGCGGAAATTAACAATCGTACTGTCGAATTCATATATAACTCTTAACGTGCTTTTGAATGTTGTTTATCAAATTGCTAACGGCATGGGTTGTCCGTTTAGTTTAGCTTCACCCTTATGCATCTCAAATTGAAGTCGATAATATTGTCCTTCGCCAATTAAAGTGCCCTGACTCTCTAACAGTGATAATAGGCCATCGACTTGTTGTGCCGCCATTTCTGAAAGTTCATCATTGGATTTTTCCGCGAAATTAGGGTTCTTCCTCAATTCATTTTTTAGCAAAAATTGAGTGATGACTCGTGTCAGGCTTTTACTCGCTCGTAACTCACTATCTGCCTTAATGTGCTCTAACCAGAACGTCTTATCTTCCAGATCTTCTGGCAGGTTAACCACATCAACTAATTTGGTATTAAGATGTGCGTTAATATCACCTTCGGTGAAAAAACCGCGCAGAGAAGTAACATTAATTTCCGGTTGAGACGTCATTAAGCCTAACAAATGGGTTTTTAAGCCCAAGTTAAAGTTCTCTATGTACAGTTCTGGGTTGGATGCGGCCGTCTCATCATTTAGCAATTGGGAAAGGCCGATAAACGCTGCCTCATCCAGGTTTTTGATTTGTGTTGCAAGTTCAATGTCTTTGCCTTGGTGGCCGTCATAATCGTATTGTTTTAGACGATAAACCAGATCTAACTGGCCTAAACGGGTATCAGGTGCAACGGCCGATACCATGTCTACCCCTAAATCGATTAGTGCCAATGGCTGTTCATTTGGTGATTCTAGTTTTATATGGCCGATGTTTATTTTTGAGCTGTAGTTATGCAGTAACTCTTGATTGAAGTAAGCCGTAAGCTTTTCAGGTAACTCTGTATTTATTGTTATGGATTGAATTTCAGCGTTTACATCTTGAATGTCGATAGTGACTTTTTCAATTTCACCTCGATAGGATAAGATGCCATTTTTGGTGACAGCCTGACCTGAGTATTGGCCAACATCGATTTTTTTGTTTTCGACAGATTCGTAACTGAAGGCTGTAATGTTATCTGCAAACGTAAGCCCACCTTCAAAATCTAATTTGCCATCAAACTGATAAAAAGGGTTATCGGTTGGCCAGTTAATATGTTGCCGTAAGCCTTGTGCAGGAACAGATAAAGCGACATTAAACAGGCCTAGTCCGGATGTGGTAATAGGACCATGTTGTGTTTTAAACTGCACGTCAATAATTGCAGAGTCAACATCAGCAGGTTGACCATCGGCAAACATGCCTGCTAAATCGACGGTTAATCTCAATGTGCCTGAATGACCGAACCATCCGGGTGAGTATTCTACTAATTGCGCTTGATAATAAGGCCACTCGTTAATTGTATTTACTAAATTGCTTGTTTGATGATTAACTTGAGTTGCAATAAATTTGGGCGTGATCAAGGCTCCCATAACGGCCAGAGAGGCAGTTGCGATAAACAGCTTTTTCAACGGAAATCCTTTTATAAGAAACGAATACTCTTCGCCATCTTAACACTATTTAGACTGTTAACTCTAGACTGCTACGGCAAGCCATATTTTCTCAGACTATCCCTTAATAGCTGACGGTTTGGATCTGCGGAGTTTGGGCATGGTGTCGGCGTCCACAGATTATCGCCAAATTGATCCCGTGCAATGTTGTAACATGTGCCGTGCATTTTGACTTGAGTGGAGCCATCAACAGACTTGCCGACAACTCTTGCTGGTGCCCCTTTTGCAAAATAGGTGTCATCGACAGAGTGCAGAGAACCTTGCGAACGGTGGTTACCTTGTTGGCGTTGAGATTGATGCTCGGACCAGCTTCCGGGCTGTATCGCCTGTTGTTCAAGATATTTTGTTGTAGCGTTTCTTAGGTTTAACGATTTTTCACCAACCACAATTGAAGGGGCTGTAGTTACGTCCATTTTTGAAATTGGGTCATTAGTCGAGCTCTCATTTTCCACTGTTATTTCTTCTACTACTAATTCTTCAATCGCAACTTCTTCAGAAGGAGACTTTTGTTTCTGCAGGTCGGTTGATGTTATCTGCTCCGTTTCTTCAGTCGGTTGCGGTATAGAGAGTGCTTCGATTTCAGGTTCTGTTTCGGGGCGCTCGGACTCTTCAACGATGACTTTTTGTTGCGTGATTCGCTTTTTAGGGACCTCGTATAAATAAGATTTAATTTTTACTGGCTTTGTAAGAGTTTTGACAGGAGCAGGCGCAAAAACATCGTTAAGCCAAAATAAACTTAAAATGACGATGTGGATTAAAAAAGAATAAAGTAGGTACTTAACCCAATGTTGCACTGCTGGAATTCCATGTTCCAAAGATCTCGGTCTCTGACAGGGAAGCGTGTTAATAGTTCACAAAAATTAGAGCAACACGCTCTATTTGTTCGAGTAAAAATAATGGCTCATAAAAATAACCCCGTAAAAAAACGGGGTTATTAAACTCTCTGGGTTAGGCTTCAATGCCTTGGCTTTGCAGGTATTCGTCGTACGAACCTTTAAAGTCGATTACCTTGTCTTCTTTAATTTCAATGATACGATTTGCCAACGATGATACAAATTGACGGTCATGGCTGATGAAGATCAGTGTACCTTCATATTGTTCTAACGCCATTTGCAGAGATTCGATGGATTCCATGTCCATGTGGTTCGTTGGTTCGTCCATCAATAATATGTTTGGTGTCGCCATCATGATCTTGCCAAATAACATGCGACCTTGTTCGCCACCAGATAAGACATTAACCGACTTTTTGATGTCATCCGCTGAGAACAACATACGGCCAAGGAAGCTGCGAATGGCTTGCTCATCGTCGCCTTCACGACGCCATTGACTCATCCAGTCAAATAGGTTCATGTCTGCTTCGAAATCGGCGGCGTGATCCTGAGCGTAATAACCAATTTTGTTGTTTTCAGACCATTTAATTTCACCAGCATCGGCCGCTAAATCGCCCTGTAAGCAGCGCAACAAAGTTGTCTTACCGGCGCCGTTTTCGCCTATGATGGCAATTCGTTCACCAACTTCAACCATGCAGTCGAAGTCTTTAAACAGTGGGCCTTCATCGAACCCTTTGCTTAGCCCTTGTACTTCAAGAGCTTGTCTATACAGCTTCTTCTCTTGTTCAAAACGAATAAATGGGTTAACACGGCTGGATGCTTTGACATCTTCGATCTTGATCTTGTCTATCTGCTTTTGTCTTGACGTGGCTTGGCGTGCTTTTGAAGCGTTTGCAGAAAAACGTGCTACAAACTGTTTTAATTCGTCAATTTGAGCCTTTTTCTTGGCATTATCAGCCATTAAACGAGCCCTTGCCTGAGTGGCCGCTAACATATACTCGTCATAGTTGCCCGGATAAATTCTTAACTCGCCATAATCCAGATCCGCCATATGAGTGCAAACCGAGTTCAGGAAGTGACGGTCGTGCGAGATAATGATCATGGTAGAGTTTCGTTGATTTAGTACTTCTTCTAACCAGCGAATGGTATCAATATCCAAGTTGTTGGTTGGTTCGTCTAACAATAAGAAGTCTGGATCGGAAAATAACGCTTGCGCGAGTAAGACACGTAACTTCCAGCCCGGTGCCACTTCGCTCATCAATCCATAATGTTGATCGGTAGGAATGCCTACACCCAGAAGTAGTTCGCCCGCTGAAGATTCGGCTTCATAACCGCCCATTTCAGCAAATTGAGTTTCCAAATCGGCGACCTTCATGCCATCTTCTTCTGACATTTCCGGCAGTGAATAAATGCGATCCCGCTCTTGTTTGACTTCCCAAAGTTCGGTGTGACCCATGATCACAGTATCGATAACTGAAAACTCTTCAAAGGCAAATTGATCCTGACGTAATTTACCTAAGCGTTCACCTTCGCCAAAACTCACGTTGCCCGCAGATGGCGTTAGTTCGCCCCCTAAGATTTTCATAAAAGTAGACTTTCCGCAGCCGTTGGCACCGATCAAACCATAGCGGTTACCGTTGCCAAATTTTACGGAAATGTTTTCGAACAAAGGCTTGGCGCCAAATTGCATTGTGATGTTTGCTGTCGTGATCACGTGGAAAGTTCCAGACTAGTGGGTTAAAAATCGGCGGCGATTTAACCAGAAAAGGCACGATTTGGCCAGTTAAATTGAGCCAGAGTATCAAAGACTTTAGCTTTAGTTGCCCAATCTTGAAATGGTATTAGTAATGACATGTTAAATTGGGGGACAAGCACTATACTCTGACAATAAAGGTTAACTCGTTAATTTAATGGTTGTTTTGAGTTCAAATATCACACTTAAAATCAAGTTGGTTACACGGCTTGTAGCCACGCTATTGTTATTGTTTGTTACGGTCGTTTCGAGTCAGCCGCAGGGTATCTCTGAAATAAAAATTCTGGCTGACAATAACAAAAAATATAACAACATTGACTATTTTCGTTTGTTGTTAGAAGGGGCGTTGCAATTGACAGAGGCGGAGTACGGGCAAACTAGTCTTAGCCAGGTGACTTTTCCTTATTCGCAAGACCGCACTTTGCAAATGTTAAAACAAAAAAAGTTCTTGGACGTGATGCATACAATGACGAGCGTTGAGCGGGAGCAGGAGTTTATTGCCATTAAAATCCCGTTGCTAAGGGGCTTGGCAAGTAAGCGCATGATGTTTGTTCATAAAGATAATCTCGAATCGTTTAAGGCCATTACCCAAATCGACCAACTTAAAAAAAAGGTGGCATGTCAGGGATTACATTGGCCCGACTCCGATATTCTGGAGCAAAACAATTTTAACGTGAGTCGGGTCATGATATTCAGCGCCATGTTTGACATGTTGGTGAAAGGGCGGTGCGATTATTTTCCCAGAGGCGTTAATGAAGTTGCGCCTGAGTTTCAAAATATCCAAGAGTCCCATCCTGATATCAGAATTGTTGACGACCTTATTCTAAGTTATCCCGCACCTATTTATTTTTTTGTTGGCAAACATAACCAAGCATTGGCAAAGCGCATTGAACAAGGGTTATTGAAAATGCATCACAATGGCCAGTTTGACCGTTTGTTAAGAGAAAACCCCTTAACACATCATGTGTTTCCGTTGTCAAAATGGCAAAACGCCAAAATTTTTGAAATTCCAAACCCAAGTTTGCCAGACTTGGATCCCAGTCGAAACCCAGAGTTTTGGTTTACACTTAAACCCAAAGATTAGCCAAGTATGAAGGACTGTATTCTAAACTTTAGGTGGTTGTTTTTTATCTTAATTGCGTCTTGTTTTCATTCTGAGGCAAACACTTTATTGTTAACCACAGATGATGGACCACCTCATATCATTAAAGAGACACATGGTGGCATCGATATCGAGATCACTAAATCCGTGTTGGCCTTAATGGGGTACAGAGCCGACGTTATGTATGCGCCTTTATCTAGAGGTCTGTTATTAGTCGAAAAAGGTAAAGCCGATCTCACCGTGCCCACGTTTTTCCAGCAAGACAACGACAGTTTATTTTTTTCTAAAGCCATTATCGAATACAAACCAACGGTGTTCAGCCTAGTCGAATCCGGTTTTAAGTTTTTGTCTCTGGAAGATATATCGGGTGTAAATGTTTCTACCTTTCAGGGGGCCACCGGATATTTTGGTAAATCATTTGTGGCCATGACACATGTAACGAATTATACAGAGCACCATGACATGTCTACGTTACCGCTATTTTTAGTACAAAGAAAATCAGACCTTGTGATACTGGATTATTATATCTTCCACTACTTCCTTAGAAAGCAACTACCAGCATTTCCAAAGAGTGCGATTCGAGAGCATGCTTTGATCCCCTCGGTATCCGCCCATGTGGGTTTTAATTCAAAACATTTAAGAGATGAGTTTAATCAAAAGCTATTGCTGTTCACAAAAAATGGTGGGGATAGAAAAATCATCAAAAAATATGTTGGAAAATAAAAAGCCTGAAACGAGGTCCAGGCTTTTCGATATTTCAGAAGAACAGAGTATTAGAAATACTTAGACTCTAATTCAGCCAATTTAGACTTTGCACGGTCATCATTCACTTTATGTTGTTCCATTTTGCGTTTTGCCAGGGTTGTTTGCCCATTAGCTAAAAGTGCTTCTATGTAATTAACATAAATGACATCGTTTATATTGTCGTCCATATTTTCAATGGCAATTTTAAAGTGTTCTAATGCAAGTTCCTGCTTTCCGCGTTTTAATTGGATTGCACCTAGTGTATCTAACACATTAACGTCTGCAGGCCTGATTTGGTTCGCCTTTTCCGCGTGCTCTAGTGCCTGTTCCAAACTTTCTTTTTCCATGTATAAATAGGCGAGGTTATTGTGCGCAACAAAGTTGTTTTCATTAAGCACGATAGCGGCCTGATAGTTCTGAATCGCTAGATCTTTATTCAAACTCAGCTGCAAGTTAGCTAGCCTCATGATACTGGCTTGGTCATTTTTATTGCGTTGTACGTGCTGCTGTAAGAACTGGTAAGCAGGCTGTGGCCCTTTGGTTTTTTCAAGGATCTGGTACATCAATCTAGCATTTTGAGGTGTTGCATGAGCGGCATAGGCGGCTTCCAAATTAACTTGTGCTAACTTAGGGTTATTACTCTTAAGTTGCAGCTGGGCTAATAAACCTCGTGCAAATGGCAAGGCTTTTGCGCGTTCGTTAAGCTTATTGTATTGAGCCTGTGCCTTTTCAAATTCTTGGTTCTTCAATAATAAATGAATGTGCATTAAAACTAATTCAACCCGAGAACCTTCTAGTTCATTCACATATTTGTTGGTTAACTCAAGTGCCTGTTGTGAGTTGCCTCGGCTTTCTAACGCAATCGCATTACCTAAAATCGCTCTAGGATTGTTAGGCTGTTTCTCAAGCCAGGTTTTATTCAAATTTACAAATTTTTCAAATTGTTTGGTTTTCTGATAAGCCTTAGATAGCGCTTGCCAGAAAGGTTGCGGCGTATCCGTCTTTACAGATTCGAATTGGGTTATAGCATCTTCCGGTCGTTGTTCAACGGTGTAAATTTGCCCCAGTAATACAGGGTATACCTGATTTTCAGGGTTATTTTGAATTAGAGTCGATAATTGCTGGATGACGGAAATAGGCATTTCCAGTCTTTTTTCCAACAGGTATTGTCTCAGAATGGCAGGAACATAATCTGGATGTTCTTGCATTAGGCCTTTTAAGCTTTCAAGATGAGCCTTTTGTTCCTCAGCTGTGGTGCTAGGTTCAAGTGATAAAATAGCCATCTTGATTCTAGGGCTGTCCGGCTCCTGATTTAAGGCTGCGACAAATGAACTTTTGGCAGCTCCTACATTTTCCTGTTGCATGTAAATGGCACCCGCTAACATGAAGCCCTTGACGGCGTTGTCGTTAGAAGTTTTCCATTGGTTGGCAATATTCATTGCTTTATCGTACTGCTGAGTACTTAAATAAGCCTTTACTAATATGTCTTCGATCGGTGTCGCGTCTACGGCGTTGTTTTGATCATTCTTCACAGAAGAAAGAGCCGACTCCAAGTCCAGGATACCGTCTACGTCATTTAACGATAACTTTAATAATCCAACATTGGCTAGCGCCTTAGGAGACTGTAACTCTTCAGGTTGTTTCGCTAACAAAGAACGAGCTTGTTTCACGTCACCTTCGCGCAATAATGCCTGACCAATTCCAGATACTAAAGTCGCTTCTTGTTCGGTAATTTTGTCGAACTGCTGCATTGTATCGTTGGCTTCGAGTGTCATGCCAAGCTTTAACTGAGACTCCGCTAACATCCTTAATCCAGGGTGAGATGAAGGCAAGCTGCCGACTATAAGGGAAAGGTGTTGGTTTGCAGTGGCGTAATCTTCCTGAAAATAAGCACTCACACCGGCTATAAGTCTGACCGCTACATCTTCGACTTGTACTGACAGTGCTTTTTCCGCATAGGTCAATGCACTTGCATAGTCTTTGTCTTGCATTCGGGCGATGGCTTTAAGCTGGTTTAATACAGGTTGTTTGTCGTTAACGGCCAAAAGTTGGTCAACCAGTGGCTCTGATTTGTCAAAGCGGTTGATGTCATTATACAACCTTGCTAAGACAAAGGTCATATCCAGATCATCTGGATTGTTGTCGACGTAAATTTGATATATACCTGCGGCATCCTGGAACTTCTTCTCACTTAATAACAGGCCAGCTTTAAACTTTAACGCGTCAGGCTGGTTTGGGTAAGACTCCATGATGTTATCGAGCTGAATATGTGCCGCATCGGGTTGCTCTTTTAGCATTAAATCAATAACAAGTGCCAAAGGTTTATATGGTGACTCGGTATTGAGATTTTGAATTTCATTGACAAGTGTATGTGCTTTGTCATTCTGGCCCAGTCGCATATGCGCCTGTAATTGGAAAAATTTTACTTTTGCAACTTCTTCGGCAGAAGAAGATTGACCTAGCTCGAGCTCCAATAATGCTTTATCCGCACCTGTTTTTTGGTATGTCTCTGATAATAACGGGATTAGCTTTTCTGGGCTGTATTTGAATTCTAACGCGCGTTCAAATTCTTTTTGAGCGAAGTCGTATTGCCTGTTATCCAAATAAGCTTTACCTAATAAAAATCTCGCTTCGGCGTTCTGTGGCTCTGTTTTGACCGCATTCTTAAATTCAATAATTGCCGCTTTAACATCCTGTTGAGCGATAAGCGTTTTACCTGAGTTGATGTATTCTTCCGATGATTTTTGACCGCATGCCGCTAAGGTCATTGCGCATAATGTTGTTATTATAATTTTTTTCATTTGTTCAGTCCGTATACAGCCACTGACAGTGGATCTCGCATCAGAGTAATTCTTCGCAAAGAGAAATGCAATTGCCATTTAATTAGGAAAAATGAGGGATTTGGAGAGATTGTTTACTGCAGTAAACACATAGAAAAATAATATTCTGTGTTGCCGAATTGCGAGTGTTATTGATGCTAACTATGCTTATTCACAACAGGTGATGAATTCGTCTGATAACCAGTATACATTTTTTAGTTTGTAATAATGTGAACAAATACAAAGGACTACGAGATGAACGGGGTGTTGCCCTTTACATCACTTATTGTAAAAGACCTGATCAATTATCGACGCAACTCGGCGATCAGTTTTGATGTATTGATTCGCCAAATTTTGTTTACGGGAGTTGAAGCCGCAGGGTTATGCATGTTGCTCGCACTGTTACTAGGTGCGGTTATTATTTCTGAAGGTTACAAGTTTTTGCTTGCAATTGGACAAGTCGATTGGATTTACAAGATCCTGATTTTTGCCCTAGTACGAGATTTAGGGCCGTTTATTATTTGTTTGATTGTACTGGCTAGATCAGGAACTGCCATAACTACAGAGTTGGGCAATATGCGAGTGAATAAAGAAATTGATGCTTTGGTCACTATGGGAGTTTCGCCAATTTCTTACTTGGTTTCACCTCGAGTTGTGGGAATGATGTTGTCGTTGATGATATTGATGAGCTACTTTTTAATGAGTGGTATTTTTGGTGGTTTTCTGATCAGTAATTTGTTTCAGAATATTCCTTTTCTGGATTTTTTTAATCGCCTTATCAATGAGTTGGCTTTCATCGATGTATTGTTAATGTTGTTTAAAGTATTAGTGTCAGGGTTTTGTATTAGTGTCATAAGTAGCTATCAGGGCTTATCTGTGCAAGCGGCGTTTACGGAAGTACCACAAAGAAATATTAAAGCCGTGGGAGGCAGTGTTGTCGCTGTTTGTTTGGTCAATCTGATTGGCACTTTGTTGTATCTTTTATACCTGTATATCGAATAGCCGGGAGTGTCTAAGGTGCATATCGAGTTGCGCAACATCCATTTTAGCTTTGGTGGCAGCAAGCTGCTGAATGACGTAAATATGTTTGTCGAAGACGGCGAGTGCATAGCGATATCAGGCGGTTCTGGGTCAGGGAAGTCTCTTTTATTTTCCATATTGTGTGGAACGTTGAAAACGGACAAAGGACAAGTGTTGGCTAACGGGCAGGATCTGAGAGACATGTCCTCAGATCAAAATCAGGCATTTAGAAAAACACTTGGTGCTGTGTTTCAGCGTTCTGCGTTGTTATCAAATTTGTCGTTAGAAGAGAATTTAATGCTTCCATTAAATTTGCACTTTCCAGCGTTGACTCAAACACAGAAACTGGAGCGTGTTAAAAACATCGCAGATGAATTTGGGTTTAGCCGATATTTGCATTGGCGCATCGATCGGATTTCTGTTGGGATGACCTGTTTGGCCGGGCTGGCGCGAGCTTTGGTTATTGAACCTAAATGTCTGATTTGGGACGCCCCTTTAATCGATGTGGATCAAATTTGGAACAATTTAGTTAAGACTAAGTTGCGACAGGCAAAAGATGCGGGCGCGACCATTATTATCTTTAGCAATAGAAAGGACATTATAGATGAGCTAGCGGACAGGCAATTTGTTTTATCGGAAGCACGACTAAGGTTAAAACATGCAGCTTAGTGGCAAAAAAACTAACCGAATCGTATTTCTGTTCATTACCGTTGGTTTTGGCTTTTTGGTTGCGTTCACTACCATCATTTTGGTGAATAACAAAACATTCATCGACAAGGTTTATTACCGGACGGTGCTGGACAATGCAAAAGGTTTAAGTGCAAAACCTCCCGTATATTTTAAAGGTCTGGAAGTTGGGCGGATCACATCCTTTAGGCTAAATGAAGAAACCAACGACATAGAAGTGGATTTTTATGTTTTTGCGGAATACCAAAACAAAATCGTGCAGTACACGGTTTTGTCAGGTAATCAAAACGTATTGTTAAATCGAGCCACCGAATTTGAACTAATTGTGCCGCAAAAAGGCAAAGGCGCTATCGTTGAACCTTTACCCCCCGGCAGTTTGGTCCCATTTATCACCAGCAGACTGGCGCAGGCCTATATGAAAAAAGGCTTGATACAAATCCCAGCAGACAGCATCGACTCCATTATTACTAGCGTAAATAACCTGCTGATCAATTTGCAGCGAAGTGATAACCCGGATGCGGGGGCAATATTTAAGATTTTGGATAGAACCGCAAAAATGAGTGATCACTTCCTAACTTTATCCAAAGCACTGAGTGAAAGTAATGCTGTAGACGAAGCGGAAATGTTGATGGTAAATGCCAATGCCATTTTGGCTTCGGTTCCGGCAACACAAGTTAAACTCGACAATTTGTTAACAGATGCAAATCTTCTTACAGCACAACTGCAACAGGTGCTTAATCAATATAAAGATCCGGTTGGCATCATTGAAGACGCATCAGATGGTCAGGTTCCTGTTATTTTGAATAACGTCAATGACAGTATTGTTGTCCTTAAAGGCATGATAGATGACGTTCATGCTGAGCGTATGCAACTCATAATTACCGTCAATACACTATTGAAAGTACTGAACAAAATGGACAAAACTCTGCAGGGAGTGAATAACAATCCATTGTTAAAAGGTGGCATCGAGAAGACGCCGCCACCAAAAGGGATAGAGATGAATGAATAAAGCTATCCTTATATCTTTTTTTTCATTTTGTATGTTTGCTTGCTCCAGTAAACCTCAGAAAAATTATGATGTTACAACCCTGCAAACCATTAGTTACGCGTTGTTGGATTTGGCGGATCGTAAACGTCAACTTGAGCAGTACGAGCAGGCCTTGATGTTATATCGAGAAGCGGAAAGTTATGCGCTTAAACGCAATGACAGGATGACTGCAGGGTTATCTAAACTGAAGAGGGCGGCCATTCATATTCAGCTCGGGCAAAATGATTTAGCACAAGGATTAATAAAGGAAGTTGAAAACACTATTTTGTATGAAGCGGTTCCTTTGGATGGGGCCGTTGTGCTGTTAAAAGCTCAGCTTTTGAAGGCCAATGGCGAACCCGAGTCTGCATTACAATTATTGTTCACATTGGAAACACAATATAAGGACAATACCGAGAAACGTAATTATTACCGAATGGTTGCGTGGAGTTACATGCCGAGTAAGTTTGAGTTAACTGAGATAGAGCAATCAGTTTCTGAACTGTCAGCCCTTAAAAAACAACATAAACTGAATAACATAGAAATATACTCTTATGCCATATATCACTACACCCGATATTTGGCTGAGCAAAACAATATTCTTGCTGAAACTTATATTCCCATTGCGATAGATCACTTTTCTACGATTGAGTTAAGTAACAAAATCCAAAAGTGTTACGAATTGGCCGCGCAGTATTACACGCGTACCAATCAACCGAAAAAAGCAGAATACCACCAACAACAAGCGGATCATCTTAGAACTTTATTACAAGACTGAATATACATTTATCTATGTCTGTTTTTTTTACAAAGTCCTTCTTTAGAACTTAAACTCTATTTTTTATTCATTAAAAACATCTTGTTATATTCTTGGCTTGGAAATTGCCTACTGGTCGTGCAGTTGTTAAGTATTTAAGAAAGGCGAGTCAAGCCTTTATATGAATTGGGACTTTATTGATGAGATTTATGTTAAAACGCCTGTTTGCTGGATTGGCTTTGTTCACATGCCTTGGCACACAGGCTACATTAATCAACGTTGTTGATTTTACTGGGAATAACCAGGGCGTTCAGGACAGCTTCAGATTTGAAGAAGCAGGCGTTGAACTAACGGTAAGCGCTTGGGTTGGCAATGTTAATTCGGATCAGGATTTGTTGTTGCCATTTTCTCAGGTGACGGGTTTTGACATTATTTCAGCCGATCCATTAGGGGTTTATAAAGGTTCTACTGGCTTGGGTGTGCGTTCAAATGGCGATGACGGTTATGATTTGGATGGTGGCTCTTCGAATGAGTTTGATGATCTGGACGAAGCGTTATTATTTGAATTTAGTGAAACAGTGAACTTTTTGGGTTTTGCAGCAGGTGATCTATCCGATAATGATGATTTGAACCTATCTATTGTAAATTTTATCTCTGACACAGAATTTGAGTTGCAAAATGTTTTTATTGATCGTCAGGCAACCACAGCTGATGTGGACATTTTTGACGTCTTTCCTGGCATATTGGGTGAAAAGTTCTTAGTTTGGGTTGATGGCAAAGACGATGATGTCAGGGTTGTAGACACTGCATTTATCAAAGTTCCAGAACCTTCGGCGTTAGCGATTTTTGCTTTGGCTTTGTTGCTGTTGTCATTTAAAGGCCGCAGAAGCTAAAACAAACTCAATTTAAGGCGCCTTCAATCTACGAGTGAGAGTAGGCGCTGTATCCCTGAATCTATTTTGCCAACTTCAATATTGCCATAGCCCATCACTAAGCCATTGTGGTTAGTTGTTGGTTCAAAATGTTTGATGCTGTGAACCATGACATCGTTTTTTATCGCTTCGTTCGCTAGTTCAAAAGCATTGATTTCAGAACAAACCTTCACCGTAACATGAACGCCAGCGTAAGCAGGTGTCAAGTTAAACTGATTTTTTCCATACCTGTGTATGCTGGAAGCAAGCTGCTGATATCGTTCAGCATACACCTTACGCATTTTTCGGATATGTTTGATTAGTTGCCCCTGTGAAATGAACTCACTCAGTGCCTCTTGCAACAAGGCGGTATTGAACCAATGAGTTTGAAATTTTATGTTAGCAATCGCCGTTACTGCCCATTCCGGAACAATGCAAAAGCCCATCCTAATATCAGGAAACATGCACTTGGAAAATGTGCCTACATAAAAGACATTGTCTAGTTGGTCTTGGGACTTAAGTGCATCTATAGGGGTGCTACTGAGCCTGAGTTCACTATCGTAATCATCTTCGATAATGGAAAAGTCCATTAAGTTCGCTTTATCCAGAAGCTCCGCGCGGCGGTTGGCTGACATGGCGACGCCCAGAGGAAACTGATGAGAGGGAGTGGTATATACAATGTCGGTATTGACCGGAATTTGATTAACGCACAAGCCTTCTGCATCGACTTCAACATACGTAATATTGGCGCCGTGAAGTTTAAATAAGTGTTTTGCCATGGGATAACCCGGCTGTTCCATTACGATATTTGTTTTCCCTGATTGCACCAGGACTCGACAAATCATATCAAGTGCGTGTTGGGCCCCTGAGGTTACGCAAACGTTTCTATTATGGGCTGAAATCGCGCGGGTATAGGAAACGTGCTGGCATAAAGATGTTCGCAGTTTATTGAGGCCAAAAGCGGACTGGTGCTGGTTTGGAGATATCTCCAGTCTGCGTGCCGCGGCTGCCAATTCTTTCCTCCAGAGTTTATATGGGAATAGAGCCGTATCAGGCGTGCCTACGCGAAAATTGAACTTGGCTGGCGACATCGAAGGTAATATCTGTTTGCTCATCGTGGCTCGACTATAGGAGTTGAGTCTGGCAATTTTTTTCGTTTCGGCTTGCGGGAGATGAGCAAGAACTTGTTGTTTTACATAGGTCCCCTTGTTTTTAATAACAAACAAATAACCCGTTATCACCAGGTCTTCGTATACCGCGATGATGGTATTTCTCGATACACCTAAATTGTCTGCCAGTGTCCGAGTTGATGGCATTTTATAATTGGATTGCAGGCGACCTTGCTGAATCGCTTTTTTTAATTGTCGACCGATAGCTTCAACGATGGAAGTATCGCCGTTTCTGGTTACTTCAATGTTTAAATCAAACAGTGGACCCATCATTTTTTATAAAAGTGGTTCTTTTTTCATACCAACTAGAAGAGCATAATTCGTTAATAACTTCAAAAGAAAAAGAGGCTGAAAAATGTTGTTTCAATCGACACTGAAAAACACTCGAAATCGAAGCGTTGTCGCCATATTACACTTTGCGTGGTTTGGCTTTTTGGCTTGTTTTACCAGTTCTGTTTATGCTGAAAAAGAGTTGAGTCATACGCTAACGTCTTTAAAAGGCGATGCTGTCGTGGTTTCCGACTTGGTAGGAAAAAAGCCAATTTACCTCAAATTCTGGGCGAGCTGGTGTAAGCCATGTATGAAAGAAATGCCTCATCTGCAACACAGTTACGAGGAATATTCTGAGGATATTCACATTCTTGCAGTGAATATAGACTTGAATGAAACCGATCAAGATATACAAAATGTCGTTGAGCGATATGGTTTAACTTTACCCATTTATAAGGACGATGAAGGACAGTTGGCAAGAGCACTTAATTTTGTTGGTACTCCTTATCATGTCTTGTTAGATACCGATGGAGACGTCGTACACCAAGGGCATACCGCAGATGCCGATTTAGATCGAAAGATGTCATTGATTGCTAAACAGTCGGCCGGACAATTGCCTGTCATTGAGCTGAGTGACGATTCTGGCCAATCATTATCCATCTCGGATTATAGTGACAAACAGATTTTATATTTCACGGCGACCTGGTGTGACTGGTACTTAAGAGATTCGCGACCGAACGTCGCCAAAGATTGTATCGATGGACAAAAGCGAATCAATGACTTGTCTCTAGAGCATAAAGAGCTCGGTTGGCGTGTACTCACCTCACATTTATGGACAGGCAACAAAGACATTAGTGACTACATTGATAAGTTCAAGGTGCAACAGCCTGTGTACGTCGATGTGAAAGGTGATGCGTTTTTCACTTTTAAAGTGAAATCTATGCCAACACTGATCCTATTACACAAGGGTAAAGTCTGGGCTCGTAGTAAAGATGTAAATCAGTTTGATAATTTAGTTCAACGTTTTGTCCAGCTCTGAAAATATTAAAATATGGACAGCCCGGTCTTAGTGGTAAACAGCTCTAAGGCTTGGGTTCCAACCAGTGAGTTGCCATGTTCGTTGAGTTCCGGCGAATACACACAAATAGCCATTTTCCCTGGCACGATGGCAACAATGCCACCACCCACACCACTTTTTCCCGGTAATCCAACCCGAAATGCAAAGTCACCCGACGCATCGTAATGGCCGCAGGTTAACATGAGCGAATTTATGCGTTTGGCTTGCGATTCAGTTAAAAATGTTTTGCCGGAGATAGGATCTACGCCTTTGTTTGCCAGATACAACATAGAGCGGGAAAGTTCCTGGGTCGACATAACCATAGAGCATTGTTGGAAGTAAGCGCTTAACACTTGCTCGACAGGGTTTTCCAGATTATCAAAACTCTTCATTAAATTAGCCAAGGCTAAGTTTCTGTGGCCTGACGCCATCTCAGATTCGGACACTTGCAGGTCAAAGTTGAGTTTATTTTGACCGCTAACCTGACGTACAAAAGATAAGATCTCTTTAACGGAGTTAGATGCCGAACCGAAATGAGATAACAAGCAGTCCGCAACGACAATAGCACCGGCGTTAATGAAAGGGTTTCTTGGAATACCCGACTCATGTTCTAGTTGCACCAGCGAATTAAAGGGATCACCAGAAGGCTCGCGCCAGACACGTTTAAACAATTCCCTGCGATATAACTTAAGCGCTAAGGTATAACTGAACACTTTTGATATGCTTTGAATGGAAAAAGGCGTATCAACGTTCCCCACACCGTAAAACTCCCCAGAACTTAACGTTACCCCCATGGCGAACTGGTTAGGATCTACGTTAGCTAATGCTGGAATATATTGGGCGACTTGTCCCTGCCCGATTAAAGGGCGTACTTCTTGTTCGATTTGTTTCAGAACGGTCAATAAGTCCATATCAAAACACTCATGAGTCATTTGTGCTGTATTAAATAATAATCTGTGCTGGTTGCAACAAAAAATAATGAAATTGAGAACAAACAGCCGTTTGTCATCGTGCCTTTATATCTTAGTGAATTAATATGTGAATTTGGATTTACATAAATGCAAGGGAAGTGTATTGTCACTGCAATCCAAAACCTCGATAAAAAAGAGCTTTTTTTGTAAGTGAGAGAAATTTATGTTCAAGAATAAGATGTCCAGAATCATGTTTCCCATGATAATTGGGGCCGCAATCAGCACTAGTGTATTGGCAGACACTCAGGTAATTCATGCTGGTGAATTATTAGCGGTGCCTGGAAAGCCGCCAGTGAAAAATAGAACCTTAGTCATTCAGGATGGGAAGATTATTGACGTAAAACGAGGTTTTGTTGCGCCGGAGAAAATAGCACAAGACGCAACCTTAATAGACTTATCAGACAGTTTTGTCATGCCCGGGTTGATGGACATGCACGTACACTTACAAATGGAGTTTGGGCCTCACAATGTTAGAGATACGGTGAAACTGTCGGATGCTGATATTGCCATGCAAAGTGTGCACTTTGCTGAAACTACGCTTATGGCGGGGTTCACTACAGTAAGAGATTTATTGAGTGAACCGGAGCAAATGTATGCGCTACGAGATGGCATTAATAAAGGTTGGGTGGATGGACCTCGAGTTGTCGCTGCTGCTGGCGTGTCTGTGACTGGCGGCCACCTGGATGTCGATGGCATGTCATCGGATATGTTAAAAGTTAAGTCACCAGAAACCATCTGTGACGGTCCGTTTGAATGCCGTAAGGTCACCCGAGAAGCCATCAAATATGGTGCTGATGCGATCAAGGTTGCCTCAACAGGCGGCGTACTATCAGATACAAACACTGGTACTGGTCAGCAAATGCGAGATGACGAGTTAAAAGAGATCGTCGATACGGCACATAGTTTAGGCCGTAAAGTCGCCAGCCATGCTCATGCCGCAGCTGGAATTAACGCAGCCTTACGTGCTGGTGTGGACAGCGTGGAACATGCCAGTTATGCCAATAAAGAATCGATCAGGTTGTTCAAAAAAACAGGGGCATATTTAGTTCCGACTTTGTTAGCGGGCGACACCGTCGTAAATATGGCGAAAGAATCAGAGTTTATGTCACCACCTATCAGAGCGAAAGCGATAAAAGTCGGGGCTGATATGTTAAAAAACTTCCAGCGCTCTTATAAAGCTGGGGTAAAAATAGCCTTTGGTACTGACAGCGGGGTATCTCGTCATGGAATTAACGCAAGAGAAGCTGTGTTGATGTATCAGGCTGGCATGACGACGTCTGATATTTTGGCATCAGCGACAGTTAATGGAGCTGACTTGGTTGGCATGAACGAGACGTTAGGAACATTAGAAAAGGGCAAATTTGCGGACATCATCGCGATGAATGCCAGCCCACTTAAAAACATTGAAGCGTTACTGGACGTTGATTTTGTTATGAAAGGCGGCAAGGTCTACAAAAACAAATAAAGTGGCTCTTAGTCAATAGAGGCGCAGATGAAGTTAGCTTCACTGTGCTTTTTTGTTTTTGGCGGTTGTTTTTAATTTTCCCGGACCTATGTAATGTAAAGGATAAAAACTAATCAACCCAAGGCATGGAGCAGAGCATGTTTAAGAAATTTTTGGCAAGTATCGGCATAGGTAAAGCAAAGGTCGACACAATTTTATTGGATGATCATCTAACGCCCGGTGAAGACTTTAGGATTGAAGTGGTAATAAAAGGCGGTGATGTTGAACAGCAGCTAAATGGCATTGAGCTCGCGATTATGGCCAGTGCAAAAGGTGAAGTGGAAATTGACGAAGAGGAAGTTGAAGTTAATAAAAGTCTGGTTTTGCAACATTGGCAGCAAGCGCTCGACTTGACCATTCAACCGGGTGAGACGATAACTGAACAATTTACTTTAACCTTGCATCCGGAGATCCCGTCGACGTCGATTGGGGGGCGAAACACCAAGGTTTGGTTGCAAACTGGGTTAGACATTAAGAGCGGGATAGATGGTTCTGATAAAGACGCTTTATTAATTGAACCAACAAAGACACAAAAAGCAGTACTAATGGCGATAGAAAATGAAGGATTTTCTTTGTTCAAGGCCGATATCGAAGTTGGGCAAGTGAGCGGCCATGGTTTCCATTCAACGCTACCATGTTACCAAGAGTTCGAATTCAAGCCGGACTCAACTTCGTTCTTTGGTGTGAAAGAGCTGGAAGTGACGTTTGTCGATTCAGGCTCGGAGACAGGGGTTCTGTTAGAATTAGACAGGGCGTTCAGTGGTGATGGCTATAAAAGCGTAATTGTTCCTAATCATTGCCAAACGGTTGCTGAAGTCAGGCCTTACATTTCTTCATTATTATCGTAATCCTCTGTTTTACAAGTAAAAAGAAAGCTGGTTTTGTATGCCGGCTTTTTTATTTACGTAATTTTTCTGTATTCAACAAACTATTTAAGGTTTGATCTCGGCATTAGAAAGTGACCAAACAAACTATGGAAACGTGGAGTCACTATGACAAAAAACCTATCCCAATTATGCTTAACACTTGCCGTATTCACTTCGAGTCATGCTCTTGCTAATAATTTTAACTCTGAAAAGACAGAGCAACTTGTGTCCTGGTTGCAACTAGGAAAAACCTCTGAGATTGAGCAAGCCATTGCCAACGGGGTAAATATAAACCACGCCATTCCTGGGGATGGCACACCGTTAATGTTGGCAGTCGGAAGTGGACATAATCAGTTGGTATATCGTTTAGTTGAATTAGGTGCCGATGTGAATCAAAGCAGTATTCAAGACGGAAATCCGCTCATTGTAGCGGCTGCGAACAATAGACTTGAACTGGTAGAATATCTGGTTGAGGCCGGGGCAGATCTTGATGCGATTGTAAAACATGATGAAACCGCTCTCATTACAGCCTCAAGAGCGGGTCACCTCGAAATGGTGAAATTGCTTGTCACTTTGGGAGCAGACGTCAATTTGGCTGTTGAAGCAGAAACTATCGGTGGTGTGGAAATCAGAAGCCCGCTAAACGGGGCCAGAAATGAAGACATTCGTCTTTACCTGAAACAGCAAGGTGCTTACGAGTTGTGATCTGAACAAACAGTAAGCCACGTTTTTTAACGTGGCTTCTCACTCCTTTAGCTTTTAACTTCCATGTTGGTACTGCTTAAGCTTGATTTCTATCTAACTGGAAGTGATCGGTAATATCATTGAGTTCCAAGGCCAGGCCATTCAACTGAATACTTGCCGCTGCAGTCTGCTCTGCACCCACCGCGTTTTGTGCCGCTGCATCGTTGATGTTTACCAAACTTTGGCTGATTTCTTCAGCAGCGTGAGACTGTTGAATGGCAGCCGCGGCAATTTGCTCAGCGCGCTCTGAAATCTGCTTAATTTGCTCGAAGTTATTGTCAATCACCTTAGACGTTTCTTCGGCACTAATAACCGTGCTGTTCGCATTATTTGAACCGCTTCGCATGACGTTAACCGCGTCCTGTGTGCCTTGTTGCAGTACCGCAATCATTTCTTCGATGTGGCTGGTGGACTGTTGTGTTTTTTGAGCTAACTGACGTACTTCGTCGGCAACCACTGCAAAACCTCGCCCTTGTTCACCGGCGCGCGCTGCTTCAATCGCGGCGTTCAAAGCGAGCAGATTGGTCTGGTCAGCAATACCACGGATAACTTCAAGCACTGAGCCTATCTCCTGACTCTTGCTGTCCATTTTGTCGATAACGTCTGTTGCGTGATTAACTTCCGCCTCCAGACCGCGGATCACCTCGATGGTTTCTTCCACCTTAACACTGGCTTCTTTGGAAAGCTCAGATGCGAGTGTTGTAGAGTCTGCAACTTCACGTGCGTTAGCGGCGACATCCTGAATCGTTGCCGACATTTCCAACATGGCACTGGATACGGTCTCTACGTTTGTCTGTTGTTGCTGCAAACTCACATTGGCCTGCTCGCTGGTAGCACTGGTTTGCGCGGCTGTGCTTGATAGCTGTCCGCTGGCATCGACGATTTTGCCCATAACGTCTGAAAGGTTGTTAGACATTTTTCGCATTGAGCCATAAACGCCGCCAGCTTGTTTATCTTCGTCGAACTTTACAGTCAGGTCACCCGCCGCGATACGTTCTGTTAGTTTTTTCATTTCGTTAGGCTCACCACCCAATGGACGAATGATGGAACGCACGATTATGAAAGTGATAATAAGCACAGAAGCAATGGTTAAGGCCATTATCACAGCCATCCATTTTTTTAACTCGATTACAGGTGACATGGCTTCCGCTTCATCAATTTCTGCCAGCAATACCCAGCTGAAATCGCCAATTTGCAGCGAGGTAAACGCTGACAGTACTGGGTTACCATTGTAATCAGTGATGATCTTAGTATCTGTGATGCCTTTTAAGGCTTTGCTGACGGCTTCGGTATCAACACCATTCTTGCTAATGGTGCCTTTAAAACTTGCTTTAACTGAATGACCAACCGGATCGAGAAATGAATTTGAGCGCATTCTTAAGTCCTGACCCACAAGGTAGGTTTCACCAGTTTGCCCCATACCATCACGCTGTTGCATCACCGCATCGATTTTTTCGTTTGAAAGTTGTAATGCCAATACCAGTTCAACACCATTAATAATGACGGGCTCGGCGATGAAGGCAGCAGGGTCGCCGTTGCTTGGTGCATAGGAAGCAAAGTCTTCTATTTGATAAGACTTTGAGCCACTAACCTTGGTAAATAACTTGCCTAATCCACTGTTCTTAAAAGGCCCGTTTACCAAGTTGGTTTGATAATCAGATTCTCTGGCGACTGTGTATACGATGTCACCACTTTTATTGATAATAAATAAGTCGTAATAACTGTAGGCATTAATGAAATGCTGGAAATAATCGTGCAATTCGTGTGCGTATGGATCCAGGTCGGCTTCCGATTGAATCGGCATCAAACGTTTTACGTTTTCAGCCAACATATCGAGATCGCCTTTTCGCTCCGCGAAATAGGATTCGATTTGCGACTGTTTGATCGCGCGTATAGACGTTAATTGATTATAAGCCTGTGACGTAAGAGAGTTACTTGCTATCTGGATTGATAAGAGGCTCACAAGAAGCGCAGGCAACAGGCCCAAGCTAAGAAATGACGCCAACATTTTGTACTTTAATTTCATCTTAAATCCTTTTATAGACCGATTGCGAAACTAGGGTTACCTATATTGGGTCAAATCTAAATCATTTCGATCTACGAAGCTGTACCCATTTGTAACAATTTATTTCGAGAAGAGCAGGGTTATGGTTGTTTTATCTTTGGAAGTGAACGCGACTGTAATTGAATTTGTGTATTTTGTATACATCTGGGTGATTTTAACTGATAGTTTGCTTAAATTAGCAACAAGTGACAGCGTTGGACATCAAGGTTTACATAACCCGAAAGAATGTTATGTTCTCAATAAATAACCAATAAATCTAAGGATGTCATTCGTTTGAAATGTTAATTTGCTATGTAAACCTGATTTAGTGAAGTCCGATAATTTGTGCACTTTGACGTTCGTAATGTACAAATAACAAATGTTTGCCGTCTTGACTGACATCAATAAGCTCGGCGTTTTCAAAAGGCAATTCTGATAATAAGACTGATAACTTACTATCATGCTGGCTCAGCACTTGCCCAGCGCTTTGATAAATGATCTGTTCTTTAACAGGGAACACGCGCCTGTTTGAAGGGGTCTGCAACAGTTCGGTTTTTTCACCATTTTTAACCACACTTTTGGAATTGTGGAAGACTAGCTGATCTTCGTTGTTCAATCTGGCAAAGAAATTCACGCCAGTTTTTTGAACTATGGATATTTTCATGTCGTCAAACGACCATTTAGCGAAAAAGGAGTTGTTGTTCTGCTTAACTGCGACTAACAAAGCACTTTCATCTTGGTACCAGTCCAGAGCCGCTGTGAACTCAGGGGGCAATTGATACTGTGTTAATGTGTCATTTGATATTTCATATATATGTAGCGTATTTTCCGCCGCAAAGGCGAGTTTTTTGCCGTCTTGTGACCAAATCGGGGCGCGATATATAGGCTGATTATCCGTGTTAGCAAATATGAGCATTTCATTACCTTGGGTTCGTAAGAACACTTGTTGCTGACCGCTTCGGTTTGAAACAAAGGCTAGATCATAACCATTGGGAGCTAGGCGTCCGAGATGATCTTCGCCAGTAGAATCAACCGATTTGTCCATTTGCTTTTTTTCTAAATCATATCGCCAGATGTCGCTGTCTTGCCTAGATGCTGATAACAGCAGCTGTGTTCCATCTGAGTTAAAGTGGGGGTTATGAATACGTTGATAATGTTGATACGGAACTGGAAGGCTTGTGCCATCTAAATTGAGCAAGTGCAGTTTGTTCATGTGATGAACAAGAAGGTGGTGCCCATCCGGGTGCCAACTAATTTCTGTAAATCCTAAAGGCAAAGTTTGAATAGCCGCCGATAATAAATTGGAGTTTAGATCGAATAATCGAATTTCAACCTGATTACCTTGCGCTTCTCCAGCAATGGCAATGGTTGATTGGTCGGGCGATAAGGTAATTCTATAAGGGGTAAATTCCTCGTTACTCGACAATAAGATTTCATGTTGTTGTGAACTTCTGTTGAACACACTTAGCTGCGTTTCAGGAGTTTGGTTAGTGGGTACGTTTGCCAACAAATAATAAATATTGTTTTTGTGTGGCAAGGCTCGCCAAATATTGCCATTTCCCTCAAGGGAAAAGAAAGATTCCTGTTTAACTTCGCTTTGTGAAAAGTCTAAGCTACCAACCAAACTTCCGGCTACCGTTTGCTCTACAAAATACAAACGTTTATTGGGGCGATCCCAGCTAATTGACCTGTAGTCACCACTGCGTTTAGAAAGCTGCTGTTGCCGTTTTGATTCGGTATTAATGGACCATATATGGCTTCCGTCAGGAAACTGCCTGATGAAACTAATATCTTTAGTTATCAAGCCTGGCACAGGATAAAAGTCGTAATTAGACGAGCTGGTTATAGCGGTTAATTTACCTTCATATGTAGGGCTGGACGTCGAGTTTATCAGGTAATAACTAAAGAACAGGATGATAACAATCACAAACAACAACGGAATCTTGTCGCTTAAACCTGATTTGGTACTGCCTACAGGTTTTGGCTCAACATCTAAGCTATATCCTCTTTTGGGGTGGGTGACGATAAAGTTGGCTGCTTTAGAGTCGTGACCCATAGCCTTACGCAATATAGCGATGCAACGTTGCACGGCCCCCGGACTGAAGAGAGTATCTGGCCAGATATTATCGAACAGCTCCTGTTGCGAGATAACCTGATGAGGGTGTTTTGCCAGATACAACAAAACATCCATGGCACGAGGCTCGACTTTTTGTTCAAAGTCCTCGTTTGTTATCGTTCCGCGTTTACTGTCGATCACTAGGTGATGCAAGGTAAACTGGTTGCTTATTCCATCGCGTTTCACTGTTCTAACTCATTGAAAAATAATGTCATCAGACTTTCATAAGAAATAAATCGAAGAAATTACATAGTCAACTTATGTCAAAAACAACAATTTAGTCTGAGCGTTCAGTGCGCAATTGCGCTGAACATGACCATTTACTGTTTTTAATTCTATAGGTTTTATTATGTTAATTACCAGAGTGATCGTTTTGTGTGGGATGTTCATTATCAATCAAGTATCTGCCAGCTCACAGTTACAACAAGATTTAGAATCCGATATTAAACGTTTTTCTAACCCTGACGGGGCAGCTCATGCTGTATTAGTGAGTCGATCGGGTGAACCCGTTTTTCAATATGTGCAAGGTTTTGCGAATCTGGAGTTAGAAGTTAAAGCTAACTTAGATACGATATTTGAAGTGGGCTCCTTAACTAAGCTGTTTACAGCGGTTGCTGTACTGAAGTTGGCCCAGCAAAATAAACTTAATTTAGACACGCCAATTTCCAAATATATTTCTGGTATGAAATCGGACTACTATACCCCAACCGTTCATCATTTGTTGGCTCATACCTCAGGGATGGTGGATGCGATAAATAGCCCTGAATATCTTAGATATCGAGTTCAGGAGCCCATTTCATTGCAAGAATTAATAGATGATCATAAAACCACGAATTGGCAATTCGAACCGGGAACTCGTATTAATTACAGTAATGTGGGTTACAGCATGTTAGCCCACGTTATTGAGCAAGTTTCCGGTCAGCCTTATAACGATTATTTAACCACGACGTTTTTTAAGCCGCTGAAAATGGAAAGCACCAAACAAGCTTCGAGTGCTATTACAAAACGAAAAGCGTCCGGTTATACCTTTAATGGCGATGTGTTACGACAACACGATTTATTGAACTTAACCTGGGCTTACGGTGCAGGAGACATGTTGTCTAGTATTGCAGATTTAAATGTGTGGGCGTCGGCCTTAATGTCAGAGAAATTGCTAAACAAGCATTATTTAAACGTCTTAACTCAAAACATTCAGCTGGCAGATGGCCGCTCGTTCAATAGCAGTCTTAACTTCGATAATACAAACATTGATAATCGAATTGCCTATCGCATGAATGGCTCGACCTTAGGTTTTTCAAGTCATATGTTGTATATGCCGAGCGAGACCTTGTTTATTGTGGTTTTAAATAACAGTGACGGAGTGAATGGCGGAGATTGGATTGCACCGGCAACCATAACTTCAAAATTGGCAGCCACTTATCTGAACTTACCTTCTCCGGACTTCAAGATAGTTAATGTTGCTGGGAGTCGAGTTAACGATTTGGTAGGTAGTTATCAATTGAAGGACGGCACGATTAGAAAATTATCTTTTGAAAATGAACAATTTTATTATCAAAGAGGAGAGGGCACTAAGTTCCAGGTTTTACCGATGGAGAATGACAGTTTTTATTTCGAAGACACCCTAAGTTACTTTCAGATAAAGAAGGGTGAGGCAGAAATTCGATTTATGGATTTTTATTATTTTCCTGATAACCGTCCAGAGCGTGCAGTCCAAACCGACAGTAAATCATAAAGGCTTTTCTGGTTGCTGATTTGGGTGGACGTACATCTATCCAGATTTTTTTTGAATTGCTCTTAAATAAGCGTTTTTTACATCCCCATTTTCCATTGAATAATAAAAATTAGACTAAAATTATTGAGGAGTCATACGGAGCTTAGGGAGTCGGTGATGAACGGATTAATATCAGGAGCCAATGTAGATATCTCGAGCCATTTATCTACATTGCATTCACATTTATGTCACTTTTTCCCTGCAGTGGAGCGCATCGCAGTTGCCATGTATCAGTCTGATTCAGGTATGTTGCAAACCTACATCAACAGTACCTTAGGTATGGAAAGTCCAATTAAACACTACCAAATTCCGTTAGATACGGTGCCATCACTTATGGCGTTAGCGGAAAGCGGTGATAATCGCAGTATTGATGACTTAACCGTTTTCGAAAAATCTCCAAAACGACATTCAAACGCAATCGTTAAAGCCGGGTTTAGATCTAGTTTTACTTTGCCCATGAAAACAGACAAAGAATTATTGGGTTTTGTCTTTTTTGATTCCACTAAGCCTGCTTATTTTGGCAAAGCGGAACAATCGTATCTGGCGTTATTTGGTCAGCTTTTATTCACATATATCAAACACGATTTTTCGGCTATACAAACCTTAAAGGGGGCAATTAGAACGGCATCAGCTTTTGGCAAGTATCGAGATGAAGAAACGGCAGAGCATCTTATCCGAATGTCACACTATGCAAAGATTCTGGCGCAGGAAGTCGCAGAGCAATTTGAACTGTCGGAATCTTTTATCGAGTTTGTTTATCAATTTGCCCCACTTCACGATATAGGAAAAATAGCGGTGCCAGACACCGTCTTGTTTAAAGCAGACCGCTTGACGGACGATGAGTATGAGGTCATGAAAAGCCACGTTCTAAAAGGCGCGGATATGATCGACATGATGATAAACGAATTCGGTTTGGACACCATTCACAACATAGATATCTTGCGCAATATTGTTCGGTACCACCATGAGAGGTTCGATGGAGAAGGTTATCCCGCTCGGTTATCGGGAATCGGTATTCCTATTGAGGCGCGAATTGTCGCGGTTGCCGATGTGTTTGATGCCTTGACCAGTGCTCGACCCTACAAATCGGCCTGGCCATTAACAGATACATTAGCCTATTTCGATAGTGAGTCTGGCGGGCATTTTGATCCCAACTGCGTTAAAGCACTACATGGATGTTTAGATCAATTTGAGGAAGTCAGAGCAAGGTATACGAATTGATAAGCAAATAAAACAAGCGGCCCGTTAAGACCGCAATTTTTTATGATTTTATTTAAGGGCTGGTCACTAACTGTAAAGATTGAGCTGGCATCAGCTCCTGCCACCACTTAGCGGTCATCACAGGTTGACTCAAAGTAACACTTTCTCCAAACATCGGCGTGGCCAGTTTGACGTCATTTTTGTCCGCAAGCTGTTGGATCTCTTCAAAGGGCTCAAACCAATCATGTAATGATAAATCAAAGGTTCCATTGTGAATTGGGATCATGACTTTGCCTTTTAAGTCGATGTGCGCCTGCAGGCTTTGCTCTGGCATCATGTGAATGTCTGACCATAATTCGTTATATGCACCCGTTTCCATTAGGGTGATATCAAATGGTCCAAAACGTTCACCTATCTCTTTGAAACCGTCAAAATAACCCGTGTCACCGCTGAAAAAGACTTTGTTGTCCCAGCCTTCGACTACCCAGCTGGCCCATAACGTCTGATCTCGGTCTAATAACCCTCGTCCAGAAAAGTGCTGCGCTGGAGTAGCGGTTACTTTAATGGAGTCAAACTGAACATGCTGCCACCAGTTTAACTCGGTGATTTTATGATCTGAGATGCCCCAATCACGTAAATGGTTACCAACTTTCAGCGGCGTCACGAAGGTTTGGACTTTGTCATTTAGCTGCTTTATCGCATTCTTATCCAGATGGTCGTAATGGTCGTGACTGATAATGACCGCCTTTATAGGCGGTAACTCTTCAATAGAAATAGGAGTCTGATGAAAACGTTTAGGTCCCATCCACTGAACAGGGAAGGCACGTTCATTGAATACTGGATCGAACAAAATAAATTCTTGGTCGATACGCAATAAAATCGTGGAGTGACCCAGCCTGAATACCGCGTCTTCGGTGTCTGATGTGAGCCGCTCAGCGGTTAAAGGCTGAACCGGGATTTCATCTTGAGGTAAGGCGTGTTTACGTTTGTCGTTCCAATACGCTTTAACAATATCAAAGATATTTCCAACATCGCTTTGGTAATCAATCCGCGTATTTTGAAACTTGGTTTTGTCTGTCGTACTTGCACAGTTTGTTAAAAATGTTGAGGCCATAATAATCGCTCCTACCCAGATCAGTTTTTTGTTCATTTGGGATACTCCAAAAGTAAACTACACGGTGCAGTTTAAATTAAAAAATTGAAAAGTAAACCGATCAGTGTAAAAATATTTATAGAGACCCAACAAAGAGGCCGTTATGGCAGAACAAAAGAAGACCCGAAGTGAACTCAAACGTGAGGCCATCGTAAATGGTGCCATGGAGGCGTTCCAGCAGTACGGTGTCAGCGATACCAGCATGGATAAAATTGCCGAGACGGCGCAGGTTTCAAAGCGCACGGTATATAACCACTTTGCTAGTAAAGAGATCTTAGTGACACATATCATTACTGAGATCTGGCGCAACAACATTGTCGATTATGATGTGCCTTTTGAATCCACACGTCCATTACGGGAGCAACTTTTGGAGCTGGTTAACAACGAGCTTAAGATGATGGAAGATTCTAATTTATTAGAGTTGATCCGTGTGGCTATTGGTTATTGTCTGTTTTGTCCATTGAGCGTTGTTGAAGAGATGAACAAATCTTTTGAGCAGGAAACCGCCATGTTACGCTGGTTAGCTGCGGCAAAAGAAAATGGTGTATTAAACATAGAAGATATCGAACAAGCGCATGAGCAGATCATTAGCTTGATTAAGGGGCAGGCATTTTGGCCACAGCTCCTGCGCCACAAAGAGCCGTTAGATAAAGGACGGCGGACTGCTATAGCAAACAACACAGTGGATATGTTTCTAAAATTTTATCAGCCTTAGTCGCAATAAGTTAGTCAAGGTTGGCAGGCGGTTCTAGGTTCAGAATTCTATTGCCAATTTTGATGGCTAACCAAGCCATAGGAATGTAGGCCAATATGAGATCGGCAGCGATAAACCATGTCGGGGCGGGGATCATATTGGCGGCGGTTATCCCACCTAACAAATAGAATCCGCCAACGATATAAGTCAGTATTGGTTTATGTTTTAGTGCAAGCAGGAACGCCATTAGACAACCGCAAAAAGTCCCTAAACTATGGGCCAAAAAAGGGGTTATATAATGAATAGGTGTAAATAAATGCGCTGACTGTTTTAATGATTCAACGTCGGCCAGATCAACGCCTTCCGGGGACGGTATCAAGACTGGCCCCAACATGACTAAACCCATATTCACTATTCCGCCAATAATTATCCCAGCAAAAACCGCCAACATGTTTCTGATTGCATGATTCATTTTGCTCTGCCTATGCCGTCGACGTTAAATTCATACATAGTTAACGAATACAGAATTGTCCATTTAATAAACCCGGCCCTAAGCATATTTTTAGGGCCGCTTCGTCTACTTTTTTGGTAATCTGTAGCTCTAATTATTTCGATAGCTATTATTATGTTCATAGATCCAAGTTGGCGCATATTAACCATAGGTGATGGTGACTTTTCGTTTTCATACGCGCTTAGCAAAATTTCCGATCCCAAATTAATTACTGCCAGTATTTATGACAATGAACAGTTGTTAATGCAAAAATATGAGTTTCATAAACTCCAGGCGTTGCGAGACAAAGGCATAACTCATTTAACAGGGTTTGATGTTAAAAATCCGGATACATGGCAGGGGTTGTCGCTTTATAGTTTCGATGTAGTGGTTTTCCAGTTTCCACTGGTTCCAGCATTGGGGTCTGCGGCAAACTTCAAGCACAGTGAGAGCATTAATACGCTAAATCGAGCACTGTTAAGAACTTATTTAGAGCATTGTTTTAAGTATTTTTTGGATCCCAAAGGTCCGAAGCTGGCGTACATCACCAGTAAGGATGTGAAACCTTACATAGAATGGAATATGGAATCGTCTTTAGTGAATGGACTCGACTTGTCTTATTTGGGAAAAATGCCGTTTAACTTTGATTTGTTCCCGGACTATAAAATTCGAAATGTCGACAGAGATAAACACGTTAAACAAACCGCTGCTTTTACCCATGTCTGGGGGGACAAAGGGTCGTTTGAGCTGCCTATTTCATTGATGAAGCCAAAAGAACTAGAAGGGGATTTTTGTGCGGTATGTCGTGCAGGCCCCTTTGCGACTGAACAGGAATCGGCGGGGCATTTTGCCAGCAAAAAACACGCACGTATGACAGAGTTTGAGCAGCAGTGGCAAGATTACTTAAAAGCTCAACCCTGAAACTAATATTGCTGTAGCATTATCAGTCTAAGAATGGCCGATAGTATCTGTCATGCTAAACACGGTTAGAGGTTACAGGACGAAAACGGAATTGAAGGTTATTTTGTAAGTTGACTGATCAGCCTGTCCATTGCTCGATAACTCAATGCTTCTGCGAGGTGAGCACGGGTTATATGCTTTTCGTCATGCAAATCGGCAATCGTGCGCGCTACCTTAATGATCTTATGATACGTACGTATGGATAGATTCAGTTTGTTAATATGTGCTTCCAGAAATGTCTGATCATCATCCGATAACGGACAAAACGTTCTAATTTGTTGGTTGTTCAATAGGGCATTTGGCGTGTCACATCGCCTTAACATGTTATAACGTGCATTTAACACGCGTTCTTTTACGCTAGCCGTTGTTTCACCTTTATTAGTTTTATTTGCCAATGCCCCAGGTGGTAATAATGGCACGTCGATTTGTAAATCAATACGGTCCATAAAGGGGCCGGAGATTTTATTCAGATATTTGAGCACCTGATCTGAATTGGCCCTACCATCCGTGTGATGCCCTGTGGGACTGGGGTTTAATGCCGCTATCAGTTGAAACTGTGCCGGGAACTCGGCTTGTTGGGCAGCACGGGAAATACAGATCTTTCCTGTTTCAAGTGGTTCCCTTAATACATCCAGCACCTTACGGTCGAATTCTGGAAGCTCATCCAAAAATAAGACTCCATTATGGGCCAGACTTATTTCTCCAGGTTTAGGCACACTGCCGCCTCCAACAAGGGCAACGCCAGAAGCGGTATGATGAGGGCTTCTGAACGGTCGTTTTTTCCAATGCTCAATATCAAACGGCTTTCCGCTGACAGAATGAATGGCCGAAGTTTGCAAGGCTTCATCCATACTTAGGTCGGGTAATAGTCCGAGCAGACGTTGAGCCAACATAGACTTGCCAGTACCAGGTGGCCCGAGAAAAAGTAGGTTATGTTGCCCGGCAGCCGCTATTTCCAGTGCTCGTTTAGCCGTGTATTGGCCGATGACATCGGAGAGATCTATGTCTGTTGGGGAGTTTTGAGGTTCAATAACCTGCTGCTGCAGAAGAGGAATTTGATGTTGGCCTATTACATGATGAAACACATGTAATAAAGACTCTCCCGCCACTAAATGTTGTTCGCCTATGATGGTCGCCTTAATGGCATTGCCTTTGGGTAACACTGCAATCCGTTTGTGCTTAGAACAGGCAAGGGCAGACGGTATTTCTCCTACAATGTCTCTAAGGTCACCTTTTAAACCTAGCTCGCCATAAAACTCATATTGCTCTAATTGTAATAAAGGTATCTGGCCCGTGGCCGTCAAAATGCCGATGGCGATAGGTAAATCAAACCGCCCACCTTCTTTTGGTAAATCGGCAGGAGCCAGATTTACCGTGATTCTGGTCTGGGGGAACTGAAAGTTACTGTTAATCAGCGCACTTCGAACTCTGTCCCTAGCTTCTCTTACGCTTGTTTCAGGAAGTCCTACAATTTGAAAAGCGGGCAATCCGTTGGAGATATGCACTTCTATGGTAACCAACGGCGCGTCTATCCCGACTCGGGCCCGGCTGTATACAGTGGCAAATGACATGCGAAAATCCTTTTCTCTTTAATCATCTAAAAGTAGAACAAGTTAATGAAATTCGTCACTGTACTTTGGGTAAATAGCGAGAATGTTGATACAGGTTATATAGAAATGGATGGCTTTGGGTTGAGCGTGGCACCTTAGCTCTTGACCTAGTAGCGATAGAGAAAGGCAGCCCCAATCAATAGAGCCACCGATATACCGTATTGCAACTATAGCTTAACTGTCATCTTCATCGTTGCTTAAGTCTTATTTCATAAATTTTAACAAGAAGACTTTGATTATCGCCTCTAAAATTCACCTAGACTAATAGTTTTGATTAAGCGTTAAAATCAAAATGAACTCTTTCTGTTACTGCCAATAACTCATCTGTCAATTATCGTTTTAGAGTAATATATTGATATATCTTAGAAAAAGCTGTTAGATTAGATTTTGAACAGCAATGGATGACGTAAGTTACTTCACTATTTGCGTGATCTGAATTGTAAATCCGAAACCAATGGAAATTGAAAAGGATAATGGATGAAACAGTCATATAAAGTTACGGTAATGTGTTTATCTTTGTTGAGTGTCTTTAACGTGGGAGCGGAAGAGCCAAAGAAAGTAGGTGATGACATAGAAACCATCACCATTCTTGGGGAGCGTTCGTTGGAACATGTAAAAGCTTCAATGCTTAAAAAAGAGAAAGATTTTTATGCGAAGTACAACGAACTAACCGCAGAAAATAAATTTCGAATTGTATGTTCTAATAACGACAATAGCGGCTCAGTTTATGCGAAAAAAAGATGTGAGCCATATGGACTCAAAAAGTTACTCTCTCGGTATGGAAGAGACCCACAAATCTTGATCGGCAAAATCCAAAAGCTAAGATCGGAACAAGAAGCATATCTCACAAAGTTATTAGAAGAACACCCTGAACTTGATGCTCAATATGATGATTATGTGGCTCAGAAAAGGTCATATAGGAAAAAGCGCAAAGAAAAGTTCAAATAACACTGATAATTAAACCACTACAACCAGTAAATGAATATTCGAATCACATGGAGCACACTTGGTTACATGAATAACTTTACAGGTGCCAGGTTCACCGTAATTCTGGTCTGGGGGAACTGAAAGTTGCTATTGATAAGCGACTTCGAACTCTACCCCTTGCTTCTCTCACGCTGGTCTCGGGCAAGCCGACAATCTGGAAGGCAGGCAATCCGTTGGAAAAATGAATTTCTATGGTTACCAACGGAGCGTCTATCCCGACTTGAGCGCGGCTGTATACAGTGGCAAATGACGTGGGAAAGTCCTTTTTCTTACTATTCGTTTAGAGTCGATCGAAATGAAAAAAAACGTCACTGTACTTTGAAATAAGTCAGGGAAACTCTAAAAACGTTCAAACAATCATTGCGATAACTCAGAAATACTTAACCAAGCTTATTATTATGTCTTTTGTCATGATGTTTTATATTCATATAGGTACGTCAATGGATACTTTTTTCCGTAAATATTGTTCACTTTACAAAAACTGGAATAACGAAACTGTTACTAGTTGGCAGCGTCAGGAAAAGTCTGGAATACTTAAGTTCATTTTTGTTGAAGGGGTGCTTAAATAGGGGCTGATTTCTTCAATCGTTTTCATAAGCATTACTTTTTCGCAGCAGGGGTTAGAGCTACAAAAATTATTAACCACTATAGCCATTTGGTTTTTAGCCTCTATATTATATGGTGCCTCAATGTGGCGCGGTACATCACTTAATTACAAGGAGTGGGTGCAGAATAAACACTGATTTAAAAAAACTTGCGCCGATTGTTTTTCTTATGCTCTCAAGACACTGTCCAAATTGCCAAACCGAAATTAGTTTTAAACAACGATTAGCGTTTATCACTAAGGGGAGAATCGATTGCCCTAAGTGTGGTGGCATTCTTTCCTCGGGCATCATCAGTGGTTCTGTAGCGGTCCCATTTGGTGGGTTAGCTTGGTATTGGTTAGAAAAAGAACTCAATAATTTGGGCATGCACCCTGATATGTCTATTTTTCTGGGCTTTGTCGCCTGCATGTTAATAATAAGATTAGGTTATCCTTTTGGTACGCTTGTCTATTTTGGGAAAGATTGAAAGACTTGAGGCAACAAAACAAGTTACTCATTTTCTTCCTTTTCCTTTTTGATGTGAATGATATTGTCGGCCTTATCCGCATAAACGTCTGCAATGATTTCACTTAGTTGGTCATTGCTTAATGTTCGTCTGCTAAACAGGTTTTGGGCACTAAAAACATATTCACTGACTTTTACAGAAAGGAACAATTGTTTATGTTCTGGTAGCTTTGTACGAGGGGACATGAATCGCAAATTATACTCATATTTTGCGCCTAATTTATAAAGTCGCTCCAAGAACTTAGTAAGTGTTTCTTTATTGAATGGTGATTTATAAATAGATAAACCATCAATGAAGTCGTTCGCTTCCTCATGTGAAGTAATTTTGGTCACTGGCTTACTCACCACTTCAACTAACCGATTGTCCACTATCTCAAGTGTTACATTAAACCGACTGTCTAGATTGTTCTGGGGGTTTATCTGCTCTTGTTTTTCTGCATTGGCAGAGAAAGCGAAAAGCAATAAACCAATTAATTTAAAATTCTTGAAAACTAGACTCATCACTTTTCCTTAATGTTAACGGCGTAACTCGTTTGTTGTTTACATTTTAAAAGTCGTAAGCGACTCCTAACATTGCGCCTTTGTCCATCAATCTGAAGCTGGCATATACATCTCTCGATAAGTTGTAATACATGCCAACGGAAAAATCGGATACAACATCGTTATTCATTTCACCACGGTAAGTATCGTCGAACTTTTCGAATTCAGCTTCTACAAATAATGACCAATTGTTACTTACATCCATTTTATATCCGGCCATGAATTTTCCGCCTTTTACCTGTCGGCTGTATTCGCTTTCCTGATTCCTATTGCCGTATGCGATAGAACCATAAACCGCAGACGTCGACGTAAGAGGGCGAATGAGACCAAGGCCAATGAAATACTTGGTGGCGTTATCATAGGTGTCGTAATAATCGAAGTCGATCGAAGTGAACATATAGTCATTAATATGCAACACACCTTTGAGGTTATAACTGGTTTTATTTGAGTAATCGTCAGGGGCATAGCCGCCTGCGGAAAGTGAAATATTGTGCAAGGGAGAAACAGTAGAGAAGGCTTGCAATGGCATGAGCAAAACACAAAAGGCTATGAGTTTTTTCAATTTTCTTTCCTTATCTTATTGAAAATACAGACTTATGGAGCATTATTCTGGCAATTAGTTCCATATGTCGTCTATTAATTTGCTATTGAGCAAAAAATGCACAGCGAAAGTCTGTGACTGTATGTGTTTGAAGTTAAAATGAAAAGGCAGACTTCTGTCGAGGCAATTGACCGATAAGTTTTATTAAAAAGCCGATGTTTTTTCAAATAAGCGTTTGCATTCTGGTTAAAAATGAATAGACTGGTAAGACATCGTACCAGTTGGGCTGTCAATCAACTATACTTAGTGAATGCAACAAAACCAAGATTTGCAGCTGAACATTACAGTCAATTAAATAGAGACATAAAGGGGCGGAAAATGAGCCTAAGACAAAAATTCAAAAAAATATTACCTGAAATTTCTCGAACGGAACAGGAAGCATTGGACGCGGGTGACACTTGGATTGAAGCCTCTATTTATCAGGGCCAACCAGACTTCGATACTTTATTACGCACTGCGCCTTCTAAGATCACTGAGCGCGAGCAAGAGTTTATTGATGGCCCATTAGCAGAATTATTAGAAATGTTAGACGACATGGAAGTGCACAATAGTGATCACATTCCACCTCATGTTTTACAGTTCTTAAAAGACAACAAGTTTTTCTCTTTCATCATACCTAAAGAATACGGCGGTTTAGAGTTCAGCTCTTACGCGTCTTCAACTATTGTTGCTTCAATTTCAACAAAGAGTAACCCAATTGCAACAACCGTTATGGTGCCTAACTCGTTAGGTCCAGGTGAGCTATTGGCGCACTATGGTACACAAGAGCAAAAAGACCACTATTTACCTCGTTTAGTTGACGGTCGCGAAATTCCTTGTTTTGCATTAACAAGTCCTGAAGCGGGTTCTGATGCTGGTGGTATTCCAGACCGCGCAATTGTGGTTAAAAAAGAAGTTGATGGTAAAGAAGTTATTGGCTTGAACTGTACTTGGGACAAACGTTATATCACATTAGCGCCAATCTCAACGGTACTAGGCCTTGCGGTCAAGGTATTCGATCCGGAAGGGTTATTAGGCGGCGAAGAAGACTTAGGCATCACTTGTTTGTTATTACCAAGTGACTACGAAGGTGTTGAAATTGGTAATCGTCACAATCCATTAGGCGTTAATTTCTACAACGGTACCACTCGCGGTAACGACGTATTTGTTCCTCTTGATTATGTTATCGGCGGCGAAAGCAACGTGGGTAAAGGCTGGCAAATGCTGGTAGCTTGTTTAGGTGCTGGTCGTGGTGTTTCTTTGCCTGCAAATGGTTGTGCGACAGGCCATGCAACACTTAAATCGACTTCTGAGTATGCGGCTATTCGTGAGCAATTTGGCATGCCAATCGGCAAGTTTGAAGGTATTCAGGAGCAATTAGCGTTAATCGGTGGTTTAACCTATAACCTTGAATCAATGCGTCATCTAGTGCTTAACTCTCTTGACTTAGGTTTTAAACCGTCAGTGATCACAGCGATGGCGAAATACCATATGACGGAAATGGGTCGTACGTGTTTGCAAGCTGCAATGGACACGCAAGCGGGTAAAGCGATTCAGATGGGTCCTAACAACGTATTAGCGACGGCATACTTTGCGACGCCAATCGGCATTACGGTAGAAGGTGCGAACATTCTTACCCGTAACCTGATGATCTTTGGTCAAGGTGCGACACGTTGTCACCCTCATGTACAAGATTTGATCTCTGCAATTCACTCAGACGCACCTGATGCAGATGAAACGTTTAATAAATTATTTAAAGAAACCATTACTTATAGCGTGAAGAACTTCTTCCGTGGCGTAGCAAGCGCTTACATTCCAGGTTTTGACAAGGGCAAAAACCCAGATCCGCTAGTGAATAAGTTTGAAAAACGCATTAATCGTTTATCGAGCATCCTTGCGGTACAAGCTGACTTTGCCTTGTTAGTGTTAGGCGGTGACTTGAAACGTAAAGAGATGTTATCGGCACGTTTAGGTGACATTCTAAGTTACCTATTCATGGCTATGGGTAACATCAAGTTCTATCTGCAAAGTGATAATCGCAAAGATTTAACACCTTATTTCGAATACGGCACAACCTGGGCATTGCAACAAGCTGAAAATGCGTTAACGGCGTATGTTGATAACTTCCCAAATCGTGTTGTGGCTGGCTTCTTAAGTGCAAAATTAGGTTTACCATTCATGCGCAAGATGAAGGTAACAGATAAGATGATCACAACGTTAGCGGAAGCGACGCTTAAGAATGATGGTGCTAAAGAAGAGTTAACGCACTTAGTTAGCATGAAAGGCCGTGATGGATTTACCGTTCTGGCAGAAGCGTATAAAGCGAAAGTTGATGTATTACCTGCATTAGACAAAATCAAGAAAGCGTTACGAAGCGGTAAACTAGTTAAGCAATTAACCTTTGCTGAGTTAGCGGAAAATGCGGCGAAAGCCTATGTGGTTACCAGCGATGAGTTTGACGCGCTAATGGATTACGATGCAAAACGTAAACTCGCGATTGCGGTAGATGAATACACTTACGACATGGAGCTTATCAGTAATATTGATGAGCAAGAGCCTGTATTAAAGAGTGCTTAATTAAATTTAAGTAAAAAAACAAAAACGCAGCCAACAACAGGCTGCGTTTTTTTATGGCTCACCTGAATTAAAATGCACCAAACGAGAATAAGTATTGCAGTTTGTTGCTATTGATTGCTTCTTTGATGTAGATGCTTTGCCAAATGTAATAAATCTACATAACAATTTTTTTCTTACAACGAAGATCCCTTTAAAACACCTACAGTTACGAAAAACACGCCTAAGTACAGGGAAATACTTGGTTACATCCGCTTACCTGACGTTTACAACCTTTTTCTTGGTATAGACCACTATTTAATTGCGACCTGTTAAAACCACCAATATTTAGGAGAACGTCATGGGTATCGTAAAAAATGGTTTGTCTGTATTAACTCTGTCTTTAGTTATGTCCGGTGCTGCGGTAGCGAATACTTTCACACCTGCGGATGACACTTGGGAAAGTGAAATGTGTGTAACGGCGGCTACGTCATCAAAACTTAACTTTCATGGAAAGGTATCTGATTTGAGACCTTCTGTTCATCCTCAACAAAATTATAAATTGATTGCCAACAACTTGTATTGCAACAACGTGAATGTGGTTCAATGGGCGATTAATACGGGTAACGATGATATTGCAGAGAGATTAGGTCAGTATCGTACGCGTCACGGTCAGATTCAGGACATCAGTATGATGCGTTCTGGTACGGTTCACGTCGGAAGTAAATAATATGCGAAGAAAAGAAAAAGCCGCTGTATTTAAAAATCAGCGGCTTCTTTTTGTTTAGAGCAAACACATTTTAGTGTGTTATCTAACTGTTATTTCTCGTTAGCAAAGGTTTGTCCGAAGAAGCTGTCTTCATGCCAATAAGGTTTTTCAGCTTGGTTCGCAACCGCTAAACCAATTTGAATGTTCACATCGGCAAACATTTTTGCAGACTTCCAGTTGATTGGTAAGTCTAATGAGTCGCTTGGCTGGTGGTAATGTTTAGCAAAAAACTCACCCCACACTTTGCCGCCATCTTCGCCTTCTGTTTTGGATGTGAATCCGGTCATCAAAAATACTGATGGAACGCCTTTTTTAACGAAGTTATAGTGATCAGAGCGAGTAAATATAGCTTGTTCTGGCATAGGATCCGGGCTTAAGCCAATGCCTAGTTTGCCCGCGGCTTTTTCAACAATTTCACCCATTGAGCTGTGGTTAGCGCCAAACGCGATAACATCTGCGAAATCGTACAGCAATACTGGCATGTCTAAGTTAACGTTAGCAACCATGTTTGCCAAAGGAATCGTTGGATTGTTGGTGTAGTAATTTGCACCTTGTAAACCTTTTTCCTCACCTGTTACAACGGTAAATAGAATAGAACGTTTAGGTTGCGCTTTGGTTAGAATACGTGCCGTCTCCAATAAGACAGAAACGCCTGAAGCGTTATCCATCGCACCATTATTAATGCGGTCTTTTTTCGTTACGTCCTGTGCAAACCCTATGTGATCAAGGTGAGCAGTGAAAACCACATACTCGTCTTTAAGTTTTGGATCTGAACCTGGTAACACCGCTAGGATGTTTGGTGAACTAACGTGTTCATGGCGAGATTTAGACGAAAGCTCAATCTGCGCATTAAGGTCAAAACCTTTAATCGCCTGATCTTCGGTGTCCAGCTTGAAGATGTCTTCTAATGGGGTTGGCGCATTAGCAAATAACTTTTTACCCGCTTCCAGGTTTAAATAAGCACCGCCTTTAAACTGGCGTTGTGTACCCGATGGATTGCCTTCTTTGTCCAGCCATCTCATTCGAGGCAAGTTGATGTATTGCAGGGAAGTGGTGTAAGAACGGACTTTTTCACGTTTAGGGGTATGCAGAGTTACATAACCGATTGCACCACGTTCAGCAGCGTACTTTGATTTTTCGCTGCCAGATGCCAGGTGCGCACCTTCTTCCGATGGCCAGCTCGTCGGGCGACCTGTTAGCGCAACAACAATTTTGCCTTCAACGTCTAACCCTGCGTAGTCATCGTGTTCGAAGTTTTCTGCAACCAGACCATAACCGACAAAAACAGCATCAGCTTTTACACTCGACTCTGTCACGGCCATGCTTGCACCCATCATGTAATCAAGCGGGTATTTTAATTCGATGGTTTCACCATTGATGGTGACGTTGGCTTCTGTGGACTGCTGATTTAGAAAACCTTTTCTAAATGGCACTCGTTGCATGTAGCTGCCTTCATCGCCGGCAGGCTGCAGCCCCATTTTTTTGAATTCGGTCGCAACGTACTGCGCGGCAATTTCATAACCACGGCTGCCTGTATCACGACCTTCTAATAAGTCGTCTGCCAAAAATTCTAAATGGGCTTTGATGCGTTCTACTTCCACTTCTGGAGCAGGTGTCGGTGCTTTTGAGCAACTGGCTAAGGCTGATACCGCCAGTCCAGCAATCACATATTTTTTCATAATTGTTTTTTGTTATAAGGACAGGAAAGACCATTTTACACATATAAGCTGAATATAAAACGGTAAGGACCACCAGTTGTGGATTTGCCGCGACTATTTGTTACAGTGGTTAAAAATAAGGGAGGAAATTGATGCGTTTAGTGAAGATATTATTGCTGTTTATGACGTTGTTCAGTGTTTCTCTGCAGGCGTCTAACAGCAATATAAACAAGCCTGCTAAGAAATTTGAACTGCCCGACTTGAGTTCAGGAAAAAAGGTTTCATTAGATGAATTTGCGGGACGAGTGGTATACCTAGATTTCTGGGCAAGCTGGTGTAAACCTTGTGTGGAGTCATTTCCGAAACTGGATGAACTACATAAAAAGTACCGAGACCGCGGTTTTGACGTTATCGCAATAAACCTTGATCAGAAAAAAGATAAGGCATTGGAATTTATCCAAAAGCTACCGGTCTCTTACACTTTGCTTTACGACAAATCCGCTACCGTTGCGATGAAATACAAAGTACAGGCTATGCCATCATCTTATTTTATCGATAAAAAAGGCGTGATCCGCCTGACTCACAGCGGTTTTCGACCTGGCGACGAAGATAAAATAGAAAAGGCAGTAAAGTTGTTGCTGGCGGAATAAAGAGTATTCGAGCCAGAACTGGCAGAAGGCGAAACGAGCCCCGACATAGGGGCTCGACTTAGATTAGTTTATCGCGTCTGTATTACTGCTGCTTTGCTTGAATAAGCCTTCTACGTCGACCGCATCAAACAAATATTGTTTTAGGCAAAATTGGCAGATGATCTCGATGTCACCGCGCTCTTCGACCAAAGCTTTTGCATCGTCATAGGTGAGTTTTAAGATGGCGTCACCTGTTTTTTCACGGCTGCAACCACATTCGTACGTGACATCCTGAGGCTCAAATAATTGCGGATTGTCTTCGTGATACAAACGCGTTAACACTTGTTGCGCTGGTAAATTTAATAATTCGTCATCTGTAATTGTGTTTGTCAGCGCTTCCAAGTGAACAAAATCGTCTTCCGCTTTTTCTTCTACTGGCAGAACCTGCAATAACAAGCCTGCTGTTTTTTCACTATGCTCGGTGGTGTCTGTCGCTAACCAAACACGGGTTCTTAGTTGCTCAGAGGTTGCAAAGTACTGCTCGATACACTCGCTTAAAGTCTCTTTATCGAGAGCTGCGACCCCTTGATAACGTTCACCGCCATCCGGGGCGATGGTGATCACCATAAAGCCACTGCCAACTAATTCTGGGATAGTGCCGGTTTTGATAGTTTCATCAAATTTGGCGGCTGCACGCATTTTTTGCTGGTGATTACCATTTACCACCGCATAACTCAATGCGCCGTCGCCTTGAATTTGCACACTGATATCGCCTTCAAACTTCAATGTGGCAGTTAATAAACTCGTCACTGCTAATAGTTCGCCTAAAACCTGTTTAACCACGTCTGGGTAATTATGGTTTTCTAACATGGCATTGAAGCTATCGCTTAATTGCACAAGCTCACCACGAACGTGGCGTTGTTCGAAAATGTATCTGTGTAATAAATCAGGTTGTTTTGGGCTTGTCATGGTATTACTCAAAGTGTTCTGTATTCTTAAAATTAATTAACGTACGTCGTTGTTTTTTATCTGGTTTGCTTTCAGGTCGCGGAGACATAGCGGCACTTGATTGTCGTGCGAGCGATTCTGCTTCGCGATGAGCGATGCTTTGTTCCGTTTCGTGGTACAGTTTTTGGGCCAATGTGAAATTCTGTCTTTTTGCAGAAATATCGTCTACAACCACCGTTTTTTCGTCATATCCCTGACGTAATTTTATCACCGCACCGACTTCAACCGCTTTCGAAGCTTTACATCTTTGTCCATTGTAGTGAACTTTTCCGCCATTGATCATGTCTGTAGCAATGGAACGTGTTTTATAAAACCGAGCGGCCCATAACCATTTATCTAAACGAACTTTTGAATCGGACATAATTTGTAAAGGTCTGTTTCATAAAAATGTAAAAAAAATCGGCGAGAATTTACCATAAATGGTGATTTTACGCCACTTGTAAGGTTATACTCGCCCTCTTTTATGGTTTTAAATCCAAATAATTCTAAATACAAACGGTAGGTCAATGTAATAAGTGTTTGACCGGAACCAGGAGAAATAAATTTAATGGAGTCGTCTCGATTATTGGAACAGCTCAATCAATATTGGCAGAAGGTGCCACAGCAAACGTTAAGTAAGCTGGTTGCTTTTTTGCTTGTGTTGTACTGTGCGCATTTAGTATCCAATATTATCTGGCAAATGGTGCCAACAGAGTCTGAGCAGGGTGCGCTCGTCGTTCCACATAAACAAGCCAGCAATCAAAGCCAGTCTAAAAGTGAACTGGATGTTTCAAGATTATTACGCATTAATGTCTTTGGCGAAGAAAACAAAAAAGCGGAAGCACCTAAGCCAGTAGTGCAAACCAAGACCGCACCTAAAACTCGCTTAAACGTGACCTTAACGGGATTAGTGGCGGACAATTCAAGTAATGTATCCCCAACCAGTGTTGCCATTATCGAGAGTTCTGGCGGGCAGAATACCTATGGCATTGGTGACAAAATTGACGGTACTCAAGCCAAGGTTGATCAAATTTTTATCGATCGGGTCATTTTACTCGTATCTGGCCGATACGAAACCTTGATGCTTGAAGGTATCGAATACTCAACAACTGTACCCGGTTCCGCCAATGAAATGAAAGATGGTACAGCGAAAAAAATTGCGGCACAGACTAAAGTATCCAGCTCTAAAAAATCAGACAATCGTAATGTGAGTCGTCCAAAGACAATGGATAAACGTGCAGACATAGAATTGTCTCAGTCATTGCGCGAACAACGTGAGCAGATGTTTGAAGATCCAAAAAAACTGATGGATTACATCCGTATCCGTCCGTTTCGTCAAAAAGGCGAGTTAAAGGGGTACCGTTTGACCCCGGGTAAGGATCCGAGTTTGTTCAAAAAAGTTGGATTAAAACATAACGATCTAGCCACCAATATCAACGGCTACGACTTAACGGACATGCAGCAGGCGCTGTCTGTGATGAAAGAACTTAGAACCATGACGGAAGCGAGTATCACTGTGATGCGTGACGATTCCCCGGTTGAAATAATTTTGGCGCTATAGCCCATGGAGTTAGAAGTAATGGGAACCATTTCCAGTAAATTAAATAATGCGATGCGCAAAGCGATGAAGCATTCAGGCGTATCTGTATTATCGACGGCCTTTACCGTACTGGCCTTGTCCTCTTTATGGGTGCCTCAAACTGCGCAAGCCACACAATCACAATATTCGCCAAACTTTAAGGGCACGGATATTGATGAATTCATTAACATCGTCGGTAAGATCCTTAAAAAAACCATGATCATCGACCCTCAGGTTCGAGGCAAGGTGAATGTTCGTTCTTACGAGTTATTAACTGAAGAGCAGTATTACCACTTTTTCCTTAACGTTTTAGAGGTGTATGGTTTTGCTGTCATTGATATGGGCAATAATCGCCTGAAAGTCATCAAAGCTAAAGACGCTAAAAGTTCACCTACACCGGTAGTCGGTGACGAAGCGCCGGGAGAAGGTGACGAAATGGTAACCCGCGTAGTGCAGGTTAAAAACGTTTCGGTAAGAGAGTTAGCGCCATTATTACGACAATTAAGTGACCAGTCGGGTAGCGGTCATGTTGTTCACTATGATCCGTCCAACGTCATCATGTTAGTAGGGGCCGCTGCCACGGTGAATCGTTTGGTTGAAATCATTAACCGTGTTGACCGAGCGGGTGACCAAAAAGTTGAAATTATTCGTTTAGAGTACGCTTCATCCAGTGAAATTGTGCGCATTGTTGAAAGTATTTATAAGGGAACGGGCAAAAAAGACCAACCGCAATTCCTAATACCAAAAATCGTTGCGGACGACAGAACCAACAGCGTGATAGTTAGCGGTGAGCCAAAAGCCCGTGAAAAAGTCATTGGCCTTATCAAACGTTTGGATGCAGAGCTTGAAACCACAGGTAATACTAAGGTGTATTATCTGAAGTACGCGAAAGCGGATGAAGTCGTTAAAGTCTTAACGGGTGTATCGGATTCGTTAGCCAAAGATAATAAAGGCGGTACGGCTAAAAATACTGGCGGTCGTTCTTCCAAGAAACGTGATTATTCCATTCAAGCCCACCCGGATAGTAATTCACTGGTCATTAATGCTGAACCGGACATGATGCGCTCACTGGAGCAGATCATTCGTCAATTAGATGTACGTCGTCAGCAAGTATTAGTTGAAGCTATTATTGTAGAGGTATTCGAAAGCGATGGCATTAACTTGGGCATTCAATGGGGCAGTGAAGAAGCTGGTTTTACCCAATTTAATAACGGCGTGACGCCACTGTCTCAAGTAGCTGGTGCCGCTTATAATGGCCGAGGCAAAGAGACTACAACCTTGGTTGAAGGGATCGGTGATGACGGCAAAGCCGTATTTACACCTAAGACGACTAAAGAACCCGATGACTATACGGCATTAGCGGCAGTATTAAGTGGCATGACAGGCTTTGCTACTGGTGTGGTAAAAGATGGCTGGGGGGCAGTAATCCAGGCTATTCGCAGCGATACGCGTTCAAATATCCTAGCGACTCCTTCTATCACAACGTTGGATAATGAAGAAGCATCCATGTTGGTGGGTTCGGAAATTCCGATTTTGACCGGCTCTGCAGCAAGCTCAAACAATTCCAACCCATTCCAGACGGTGGATCGAAAAGAAGTGGGTATCAAGTTAAAAGTTACGCCACAAATTAACGAAGGTACGGCTGTTCAATTACTTATTGAGCAAGAGGTATCAAGCGTAAGTGGTGCAACTGGTGTAGACGTTGCTATCAATAAACGCTCTATTAAAACTACAGTGTTAGCAGAAGACGGTGGTACTGTGGTGATTGGTGGTTTGATTGATGAAGACGTTCAGGAAAGTGTTCAGAAAGTACCATTGTTAGGCGATTTACCTTGGATTGGCCACTTATTCCGTTCTACAGGTACCGCTAAACGTAAAACTAACTTGATGGTATTTATTCGACCTAAGATCATTCGTGATAGCGACACCTTGTTAGGTGTGAGTCAACGTAAGTATAACTATATTCGCGCAGAGCAAATCAAACGTGATGAAGAAGGCATATCTTTGATGCCGTTTACCGACCATCCAGTATTGCCAGAATGGGACGAAAGTTTAGCTTTACCACCTAAATTTGAAGAATACATGGAAGGCCAGGTTGAAGACAAATCGGCGGACAACGCTGAGAAAGCAGGTCAGGAATAAGAGCAATGCAGGAGTCGCAATTAAATGAGGCGAACTCAGAAGCGTCGACAAATGCAGAAGCGCTAGATGTGATGCCAGAGCAAGAAACAGAACACCAACGTTTGCCATTTGGATTTGCTAAACGTTTTGGTGTAATGATCAGTCATCAGGAAGATGAAGAGCCAATGTTAATGGTCAAAGCCGGAATTGACATGACGGCTTTGATGGAAGCGCGCCGGGTTATCGGTCGAGCTATGCAAGTCAAACAAGTATCAGATAATGAGTTCGACTTAGAATTAGAGCAAGCTTATCAACGCAACGCATCCGAAACACAGCAGTTGATGGAAGATATCGGTAATGAAGTGGACTTGTTTTCTATTGCCGAAGAGTTACCAGGCACTGAAGATTTATTAGAAAGTGAAGATGACGCGCCTATCATCAAGCTAATCAACGCAACATTATCCGAAGCCATCAAAGAAGGTGCTTCGGATATTCATATTGAAACGTTTGAAAAGCAGTTAGTTATTCGTTTCCGTGTCGACGGTGTATTACGCGAGGTGCTGTCTCCGAACCGTAAATTGGCGTCGTTGTTGGTTTCCCGTATTAAAGTTATGGCGCAATTGGACATTGCGGAAAAACGCATACCTCAAGATGGTCGTATTTCACTTAGAATTGCAGGCCGTGCGATTGATGTTCGTGTATCAACCATGCCATCTTCGTATGGTGAACGTGTGGTAATGCGTTTATTAGATAAAAATAACGCACGTCTGAATCTTTCAGATTTGGGAATGGCACGAGCTAATGAAGAGCAGTTTGCGAGCCTGTTGCGCAAACCACATGGCATCATCTTGGTGACGGGCCCAACGGGCTCGGGTAAAAGTACAACTTTGTACGCGGGTTTGTCAGATATAAACAGCAAAGACAGAAATATCCTAACGGTGGAAGACCCGGTGGAATACGAGTTACCGGGTATTGGTCAGACTCAGGTAAATACCAAAGTCGACATGACATTTGCTCGAGGATTGCGTGCAATCCTACGTCAGGATCCGGACGTGGTCATGATTGGTGAAATTCGTGACTTGGAAACCGCCGAAATCGCCGTTCAAGCGAGTTTAACCGGTCACTTAGTAATCTCTACTTTGCACACCAATACCGCAGCAGGTGCCATTACTCGTATGGAAGATATGGGCATTGAGCCTTTCTTATTGTCCTCCAGTTTATTGGCTGTGTTGTCGCAGCGATTGGTACGTACCTTATGTGATGATTGCAAGATTGAATATTATCCGGATGACACAGAAAAAGAGATGTTGGGCTGGGCTTTAGATGACAGTCGACACCTGTATCATCCAAAAGGCTGTGAAAAATGTAACTATTCTGGTTACCGCGGTCGTGTGGGTATTCATGAACTATTGGTGGCGGATGAAACCGTTCGTGAACAAATTCACAATGGTCAGGGCGAACAGGCAATCGAAAAGTATGTTCGCGCCACAACGCCTAGTATTCGTGACGATGGTTTTGCCAAAGTGATTCAAGGTCGAACGACATTAGAGGAAGTACTGCGAGTCACTCGTGAGGATGCATAATGGCGGCGTTTGAATATAAGGCACTGGATGCCAAAGGCAAAACAAAAAAAGGTTTGTTAGAAGCGGATACCGCCAAGCAGATTCGTCAACAGTTGCGTGAAAAAGGCTTAGTGCCACTTGAAGTTACGCAAGCTAGCCAAAAAGAAAAACAAACGGCCGCGGGTTTTAGCTTGTTTCAACCTAAAATATCTGCCGCCGATTTAGCACTCATTACCCGTCAATTGGCAACTTTGGTTGGCTCAGCTTTGACCATAGAGGCGGCTTTGTTAGCGGTGGCTGAGCAATGCGATAAACCCCGACTTAAGCGCACTATCATGGCGATTCGCTCCAAGGTTGTAGAGGGTTACACCTTGGCCGATGGTATGAAAGAATTCCCATATATCTTTGATCACCTATTCCGTTCTATGGTGGCAGCAGGTGAAAAATCCGGACACCTGGATGAAGTATTGAATCGTCTTGCTGATTACACAGAGCAGCGTCAGGCGACTAAGAGTCAGTTAACTCAGGCGATGATTTACCCCATTATGTTGACGCTATTCGGCATTGGCATTGTGGCTTTTCTTCTGGCGTCTGTGGTCCCACAAATAGTGGGGCAGTTTATCGACTCTGGTCAGCAGTTACCCGGGACAACCCAATTCTTGTTAACCATGAGTGATTTTATTGTGGATCACGGTTTCACAGTGTTAATCATTATTTTGGGTTTGATGGCAATTGGACAGCGTTTGTTAACAAAACCGAATATCCGTCTTAAGTTCGACAAATTTATGTTGAACTTACCGCTTATTGGCAGAGTCGTATTGGGTGTGAACACTGCACGATTTGCCAGAACATTAAGTATTTTGACCTCTAGCGCAGTACCGATTCTGGATGGCATGATGATATCGGGTGAGGTATTGACGAATGAACACATCAAACAGGGTGTAAAAGATGCGTCAGACAATGTCCGAGAAGGCGCGTCGTTAAAAGGCTCTTTGGAGCAAACAAAAATATTTCCACCCATGATGTTACATATGATTGGCAGTGGTGAAAAGTCTGGTGAATTGGAGCAGATGTTAGGTCGTGCTGCAGATAACCAGGATAATGAAATGGATGCCACATTAAAGATTAGTTTAGGTTTATTGACCCCTATGATTGTATTGGTCATGGCGTTAATGGTGGTATTTATATTGATGGCCATTCTTCAGCCCATCATGCAAATGAATCAATTGGTTGGTCTGTAATTCAGGCCAATGTATTAAGTGAATTTTTGGAGTTAACCGTGAGCAGATCACCTATGAAAACACGTAATAACAAACAACAAGGTTTTACCTTATTAGAAGTCATGATCGTAATCGCCATTTTAGGCATGATTGCTGGCATGGTGGTGCCAAACCTCATGGGATCAACAGATGACGCAAAGATACAGAGTACGGCGATTGAGATTCGTAACCTAGAGTCTACGTTAGATATGTACAAGCTAAAGGCGGGTTCCTATCCTACGACTGAGCAAGGATTAGAAGCATTAGTGACTATGCCTGAAATTGAGCCTATGCCACGTAATTATCCAGAAGATGGATTTTTGAAAAAAGTACCAGTAGATAAATGGGGTAACGAGTACCAATTGGTAAGCCCGGGCGAAATGGGCAAATTTGATTTGTTCTCCATGGGGCCTGACGGTGAAGCGGGTACCGAAGACGATATCGGTAACTGGAACGCGGACGAATATTTATAGCATCGAGCTAAAGGGAGCACATTGCTCCCTTTGATTCTTTTTTATCTTCCCAGACCTTACCAAGCTTTTCGATTAACAAGGACTTCACAGTGAAAAAACATCAAGGTTTTACATTGATAGAACTGATGCTGGTCATTGTTATTATGGGTTATTTGGTAACCTTGGTGCGTCTTCCGAGCCTGGCACCTGATCCTTTTGATTTAGTCGAAAAACACGCCAAAACTATTTCCACACAGATTAACTTAGCCTCAGAGTTTGCCGTGCTGAATAACGTGCAACTTGGGCTGGCAGTTACGGAAAGTCGATATTCATTTCTGATGTTTGACGGTGAAAAATGGCAGCCATTAGCTGAGCCACCGTTTGTCGCGGCGGAGTTGGAGCCTGAACTGCATTTAGAGTTGGTATTGGATGGCCTGGCGTGGCATCAGGAAAACCTGCTGAGCGCGGTGGAATTTATCGATGAAGAAAGTCTTGAAGAGCTGGCTGAGCTGAGCGAAGAAGAAAAACAACTGGCATTTCCACAGATCTTCTTATTATCTTCTGGTGAACTTTCTCCATTTGATCTCAGAATTACTTATGATAATGGCTTCGACGATACCGTCGAATTTCTTGTTCGCGGCTTATTTACCTCTCCAGTTAACCTTTACGACCCGCTGCAACAACTGGAGTTGGATTAATGCCTGATTACCGCGGAATGAAAACAAAATACCAGTCGGGTTTTACTCTAATTGAACTGTTATTAGCCCTGGCGGTATTTGCTTATGCGGCGAGTTCTGTAATGCAGTTGGTCGGTCAAAGTGCAAAAAATTTAAGTCAATTGGAAGAAATGACATTTGCTTCCTATGTGGCAAATAATCGTTTAGCAGAGTTACAAGTCTCTACTGTATGGCCACCAAAAAATAAAGACAAAGGCGAAACTCAGTTAGCGGGTAAAGACTGGTTTTGGCAACAACAAGTGGTGGAGACTGCAGACAAAAATCTGCGGGAAGTCACGGTTCAGGTGGCCTCAGATAAATCGATGGAACATACCGTGTTCAGTCTGACCAGTTACGTCAGTCAGTACAAAGTGGAGAACTTGCCGTGAGTGCTCCGATTAGTCTGAATAACAAAAGACAACAGGGTTTTACACTACTGGAAATGCTGTTGGCATTGATGATCTTTGCCATGTTAGGCGTCTCAACGTATACGGTATTGAATAATACGATAGAAGGGCGCGATATATTACGCCACCAGAACGAGCAATTAACACAGTTACAGCGTGTTATGACCATCATAGAGAGTGATTTTTATCAACTCGCGCAACGTCACGCCAGATTAAATGGCGAAGAGCCAAGCAAACAGGTTTTGCACGTAGCGGAGTACATGTTTGATTCTGAAGGCGTTGGGTTTGCGTTTGTACGTGATGGCTGGACAAACCCTGCCATGGTATTACCGCGCAGTGAATTACAACCCGTTGCGTATCGGTTAGTAGAAGGCAATTTGGAACGACTGTATTTTAACTTTGTCGACGCGGATACTGGCACCGAACCCCGTGTTCAGCCCATGATGGAAGGTGTGGAAGAAATGCACCTGGAGTTCTATGTTGAGCAAGAATGGAAGAAAGAACTGCCGGAAAATGGACTGCCAAAACTCATTAAGTTTACTTTAGTCACGGAAACATTTGGTGAAATCACTCGATTGTTTCCTCTTATAGATTTAGTTAAAAGTCAAACTCAGGTTTCGGGTACAAAACCATGATGAGGCGGCAATCCTATCCTAGCATTCGAAAACAACGGGGGTTAGCATTAATCACCGTGATGTTAGTCGTGGCTTTATGTGTGGTCATTGCTGCTGAGATGACGACTCGGCAAGGTTATCAGATAAAAAGAGCGCAGAATTTATTCGAACGTCAACAAGCGTTTTGGTACGCCATGGGGTCTGAGCACTTCGTTAAGTCCTTATTGAAGGACAACCTTGAAAAGGATAATGGCGTATTTAATTTGTCTCAGCCCTGGGCCGTTACGGGAATGAGTTTTCCAGTTGATCAAGGCTTGATAGAGGGCGAAATACAGGACTTATATGCGTGTTTTAATCTAAATAGCCTTTATCAGAAAGACGTCCCCAACGATGAATTGAAGTTTCGTAAAGACGTGTTTATCCGCTATTTGGAAAATCTCAACATTCAGTCTGAAATGAGCCATGATGATTTGGCGGCGAACCTTTATGACTGGCTGGATGAAGATGATTATCCAGAAGGTGCCATAGGTTATGACGGCGACATGTACGCATCTTTGCCGTTTCCATATTTAAGTGCAAACAGTCCGTTAGCACACGAAAGTGAATTGCGAGTGGTATACGGTTTTGACGTTGCCGTAATGGCACAGCTCGACAAACGTTTCTGTGTGATCCCAGATAGTTATGATTTTATGTTTAATGTAAATACCATGGATCAGGAACAACCAGAATTATTAATGGCGGTATTGGATTGGGAGAAAAGCAAAGTTGAAGAACTCTTTTCTGAACGTCCAGAAGAAGGTTTTGAAAAGTTGGACGAGTTTATTAACTTAAATCAGCTTGAAAAACATAAAGATAAAGCCAAATTGAACAACTATTTTACCCTTAATAGTAAGTTCTTTAAACTAATTACAAATGCACAATTTAACGACATGAAATTTGCGTTAACCAGCATAATTCAAATGGATGATAAATCCCAACCATTGGTTATTGCGCGTCGTTTTGGAGGAAAAATTGAGCGAGAAGCTAATCCTGAGGATGAGCAGCCAGACAAGTAGCTCAATGCCTTGGTTGGTATGGTCTAGCCATAACAACGAAGTCATCGCATCTGGTGAACTGAATAGTTACAGTGAATTATCAAACTTGACGTCTTATGCTCAGGGACGTCAGGTAACCGTATTGATCAATAGTGCAGATGTACGTTTGCATCGCCACTATATGGCAACAAAGCCGAGTCGTCAGATCATTAAGGCGCTGCCTTTTATGCTGGAAGATGACTTAGCACAGGATATTGACAGCGTATTACTGGCCACCGGTGAAACCGGGTTTGATAAAGAGTCCGAACAGCACTGGATTGATTTGGCGATTGTAGAAAAAGCATTGATCCAAAATTGCTTGGAACAGTTAAAAGCCGCCGATATTAATGTCAAAAAAGTGCTGCCAGAAGTGCTTTGTTTACCTTATGAGCCAAGTGAAGACACGCAGTTAATTTGTGCTATCGAGCTGACAGATGGCTGGTTGGTGAGAACGGGCGAATGGCAAGGTGCATTTGTTGAAAAATCCTGGTTTGCACTATTCAGTCAACAGTGGTTGAAAAATGAAGAACAAGACCAAGAAGGTGAAGAGGCCGCACAAGCCTCAACGGAGCTTAAATATTATTCTGCTTTGCCAGACGAAATCAGTGCATCGTTAATTGAAAGTAGCAATGTTTCGCTAACAGGCATGGAGCCTGAGTTGCCAATGTTGTTATTAGCCAAAGGAGCCGAATCAAACAGTTGGAATTTGTTACAAGGCGACTTAGCCCCGAAAAAGGCCATCAGCAAAAGTTGGTTAATGTGGCGTTCTGCCGCTGCGCTTTTTGTGTGTGCCTTGTTAATAGAGTTTGTCACTATGGGCGTGAATTGGTATCAATCAGAAGCGCAACTGGCAATAGCTAAACAGCAGTTAATTGATGATTATCAGCAAGCTTTTCCTAAAGAAAAGGTTAGGGTGGCGCTGTTAAAACGTCAACTAACACGCAAAGTTGTTGAGGCTACGGGTGGCCAGACGGAAAGTAGTGGTGGTTTCTTAACTATGATGGTGAAGATCTCTCCGGTATTACAAGAATTTAAGGATGTAAAATCTGAATCTTATCGATTCGACGGTAAACGTGGTGAGTTACGAATTAGTGCGAGCGCCCCATCGTTCCAAAAGTTTGAACAATTCAAAATTGGTTTGGAAAAGTTAGGTCTTTCCGTGCAACAAGGTGCGGTTAATAATGAAGGTTCTTTGGTGACGGGATCATTAAGTGTTAAGGAGGCGAGCTAAATGAGTGCTTTAGATAATATAAAAAGCAAACTCATGGAGTTGTATTTGAGCAAGTCTGAAAGCGAACAGAAGATGCTTAAGATGTTAGCCGTGTTCTTTTCAATATTCTTGCTTTATACCTTGTATAGCACAGTGAGTGATGGTTTATCACAAGCTCAAAACAAGCTTAAAAGGCAAACCGAGTTAAACCAATGGGCAAGTGAGCAAATTTCCGTTATTCAACAAGCGGGACGTGTTTCTAGCGGCAGTAACCGCTCTGGTTCTATGACGCAAGTGATCAATTCGTCAGCCAGAAAATACAATGTCAGTATTTCTCGTATACAACCCCAGAAAACAGACATGGTAAAAGTGGGTATAGATGAAATAGGTTTTAACCGTTTAATGCAATGGTTAGGTGAGTTAAATAATCGACACGGCATCACCGCAACCAATATCGACTTTTCTAAAGCCGATGCTTCTGGAGTGGTTAAGATCCGTCGATTAGATTTGGAGCGCGGTTAATGTCGGGACGTAAATTAACGGTTATATTCGTAATCGCACTGATTCTATTAAGCTTGGTTAAGACTCCAGCAGCGCTCATAGTTTCTCAATTGAACCTGCCTAATAACGTGGCTTACCAAGGATTATCGGGTTCGATATGGCAAGGCAACATTTCACGATTAAAAGTAGATCAGTGGTTAATTAACGACGTGGACTGGGAATTATCACCGGTTAACTTGTTGTTAGGTGAAGCCGCGATTGATGTACGTTTTGGCAAGGCTCGAGATCAGGCACAAGTCAGCGGTAAGGGCCGTTTGATGTTAAGCATGTCAGATATTGCAGCAGAAAAACTGACGGTGCGATTACCAGCTGATCCATTAAGACAAATGTTACCTATTCCTGTGGGGAATTTAGGTGGACGCGTAATCGTGGAGATAGATGCTTATCAAAAAGGCGAAACGCTATGTAACCAGTTAGCTGGAGAGTTGACCTGGGCGAAATCGGAGATTGATTTTGGTGGGCCAATTGCACTTGGCTCTATTTCTTCAGATTTAAGTTGTGTTAACCAAAACGTGGTCGCCAGTTTCGACGGTAATAATCAGTTAGGGTTGGAAGGCGCTGCAACAGTGCAGTCTGCAGCTAAATACAACTTTGATGGATTTTTAAAACCAGATGCGCAATTACCAGCGGCTATTCACGATGGTTTGAGGATGTTTGGTAAAGCTGACAGCAAAGGCAAGTATCGAATAAAAATCTAGTGACAAAAATGGTCATGGCCTTACTGTGATGGGACTGGCCATGATCACGTTCACGTATGCCAATATTCTTCAGCGATTACTTCCTTACAAAACAAATCTAAAAGCGAACTGTATACCATAGGCATTGGTTACTGGCGCATTGTCATGGGTGTCGAAATAACGTCGAACAAAAGGGCTGACGGTCACAGGTCCAAGATTGAAACGTATACCAGCTTCCGGATAAATAGCTAAAACACTTTGTTTGGAGTTTTCGCATTCTTCATCGGTAAATTGGTAGTCGCCATCAGCTTCATCTTCACTGTCGTGTAAGGCATAGCAGTACAAAGTATTACTGGCTTGCAGCCCAATACCGACATAAGGGTTAATGGGCTGATTCAGGTGCAAAAAGCCCGCAATAGAAAATCCACCAAAGGCATCATTGTTTTGAAATGCATTTTGTCCATTAAAAACGAGGCCTGAGAACCGCACGGATGTGTAGTTATCAAATTCCATCCAAGCACTAAATTCCGCACCGTATCGTTTACCCTTGGGTTCATTAAATGCACCAGCGTTAAACGACAATGAACTCGCTTCAGAGAGCAAAGGGAGGGTTGTTAAAGCCAATAACCCGAAAGTTCTTATCATATTGTTCCTTGTTCTGCCATTTATTCCTATGTGGCGCCGTTTAATAAATCTTTAATACTCGCCTTGTATTTTTAGAGTTATTACACTAACCTGAGTAAATTGAGTAAAAACTCTAAGTAATTGGTGGATTCTGGACTTTTGAGATTTCCCTCGATGTGTCATAAAGAATACACCTTTCATCGGTATCTTATTAACACAGTTGTAATTAGCCAATTGTCTGAGCTGGATCAACTGTGAAGTTGCTAGATTTACTATTTAGGGTCTAGAGTCTGAAAGAGATAAAAAGTTCAAAGGTAGCCTAATTCATTAATAACGAGTTGTTTAGTTGTCGTTCGTTGTTTGTAACATTGACGTAAAAAGGAAAAACAATGGCAAATACTCAGGAGCGTTACGTAAGCGCTCTAACCAAAGATACCATGGCATTAGTTTTGGCTGGCGGTCGTGGTAGTCGTTTGAAGGAGCTCACCGACTGGCGAGCTAAGCCTTCTGTCTATTTTGGTGGCAAGTTTCGAATTATCGATTTTCCCCTCTCAAACTGCGTTAACTCCGGCATTCGTCAGATTGGCGTATTGACTCAATACAAAGCCCACTCCTTAATTCGGCATTTAGTTAACGGCTGGAGCCACTTTAAGCGCGAATTTGGTGAAACGGTTGAGATCATGCCAGCGTCTCAGCGTTATTCGCAAAATTGGTATTTAGGTACTGCAGACGCGATTTATCAGAATATCGATATCATTCGAGGCATGGGGGCAAAGTACATTCTCATCTTATCTGGTGATCACATTTATAAAATGGACTATGGCCCTATGATTGCCCAGCACGTGGAGTCTGGTGCAAAGATGACGGTCAGTTGCATTGAAACTTCAGTTGAAGAGGCTGCAGGCTCTTTTGGTGTCATGGAAGTGAATGAGAATTATCAGGTGGTGGATTTTAAGGAAAAGCCAGACGTGCCAGCGCAAATGCCCGGCAAGCCGGGTCGTGCCTTAGCATCCATGGGCAACTATGTATTTGATACTGAGTTTTTGTTGGATTTAGTTGAGAAAGATGCCAAAAATCCAGACTCGAGCCACGATTTTGGTAACGATATTATTCCTTCAATCATTGCCGACAAAAAGGTTTATGCGTATCAGTTCCGAGCGCCAAATCAAGATGAAAAAGCGTACTGGCGAGATGTAGGAACGTTAGATTCATTCTGGGAAGCGAACATGGAAATGATCGCCACAACGCCAGCCTTGAATTTATACGATCAATCCTGGCCTATTTGGACATATCAGGCGCAGCTTCCTTCTGCAAAGTTTGTCTTTAATGATGAAAACAAACGCGGTATGGCCTTAGAGTCGGTGGTTTCGGCTGGCTGCATCATTTCAGGAGCAGAAGTGGTTCGTTCGTTGTTGTTTTCTAATGTCCGTGTGGAAGTACATTCGGAAGTCGAAGACTCGGTGTTATTACCAAATGTAACCATAGAGAACAATTGTAAAATCAAAAAAGCGATCATAGATAGAGGTTGTCATATCCCTGAAGGTACAGTGATTGGTTATGATCATGAAGCCGACCGTGAAGCTGGATACCGTGTAACTGAAAATGGTGTTGTATTGGTGACACGCACCATGTTAGGGGTGGCACCTGGTTATTCATTTGAAGAATAAACAGGCACAATAATATTCTTGGAAAAACCGGCCTATATTTAGGCCGGTTTTTTAATCTAAAAAAGCTTTCTATTCGTATAACTGCTCAATCTACTCTTTTGATGAATGATTTATGTGGTTAAACGTAATTGGCTTTCTGCTAGTGTGGTCGAACATGTGTAGGATGGTTATCTTTCAGCTTCTGTTGTCGGCCAGTAACCAAGTTCGGGTTTACCGCGGCAGAAATCACCATTTATTTTGATAAGACCCAACCTTATGAAGGCTGTGATAATTAACTATTGTTTTGATCTACATAGCCAAACGCGATGAGATGTTGTTCATAGACTTTTTCATATTCGCCACTTTGTTTAAATTTTTGTAATCCTTGATTAAAGTCGTCACAGTATTTCTGTTCACTAAATCCCATGCTTGAATAAACAAGTGGAAATATGGGATGAAATTCAAAGTCATTTACATTGACTCGTGTTTGTTGGTTACGGCCGATGCTGTGTAAAAAAATGTATTTGTCACCGATGCTTACATCCGCAAAGTCCTTGGCTAACAAGATTGCCTGTTCCTCTGGTTGAGCAATTTCCCGGTAGTGCTCCGTGGACGTGGCCACTTTGTAAAACTCTTCACCCAGTAAATTTAATGCTCGCTGATAAGTGACAATGGATTTGCCAGAAAGATCACGAATTCTGTTAATTTTGAAGTTATAACGCTTTTTGCTAATCGCCACATCTGAATAGCGGAAAGTTGGGTTTGTTAAACAGCCGGAAAATTCTTTTGTGGAGAATATATTGGCCGAACCGTCTACTCGGCCAGTTTTAAGCTCTTTTAGTAGGCGCGCATTGGATAACATATAGTGGTAGTTAATTTCATATTGCGGCAAATAGGCGAAGACACCGTCAATGATGTCTTTGAATAAAGCGGGCTCATTAGGTTCGGAAAAAAGTGGCTTAAAATTACCCAATCCAATAGTTAGCGTTTTCGCATCTGATACGAAGCTTGTTGTGAACAAAATGAGAGCAATCAGGTAACGAATCATGTTTAGATTTTTAGTTAGTAAGTAATTAATAGCATAACGAAAAAACGCCACATTGCACACTATTTGAACACTTGCTCCTGCATGATTGTCTTACTTTATACCAATCCTCTTAAATAATCGGTGAGGATTGGTATCAAATCATTCGAATCATTTAATCTCAGGAATTAATGTTCGATAGTCTGTGACATTGTGGAATCCTGGAATGTGATTATTAGGCTTCTTACTGTCTGGATTTGCCACTGCCAGTAAGTGTTTAATGCCAAACGTTTGCGCTGCTTTCAAAATGCGTTCTGAATCGTCAACAAATAACGTGTCTTCATTATCAAACTGCAAATGGTTTTGAAGTTGCTGCCATAATAATTGACTTTCTTTGCTCTGTCCGAATTGATGACAAGAAATGAGTTCGTCTATATGTTGATCCAGTTGAGTCATTTCAACTTTGAGGCTTAACGAATCTGGGTGCGCATTTGTGACCAATACCACACGTTTTCCAGCCGATTTGAGTGCATCCAGAAATGGAATGGTGTCATCACGCAGCTGGATTAAGTGTTTGATTTCCCGTTTTAAAGCAACAATCGGCAAATCCAGTTCTTTTTGCCAATAATCCAGACAATACCACTCTAATTGTCCATGAACTGCATCGTTTTGTTTTTTCAGTTCTTTCTTGGCTTCATTCAATGAAATGCCGTGTTTATCGGCGTATGCCTTAGGGGTGTGTACTAACCAAAAGTGATTGTCAAAGTGGAGGTCTAATAAAGTGCCATCCATGTCGAGTAAAACGGTATTAATTTTGGACCAATTAAGCATAGATTTATTGTGAACAGTCGTTATAGTATTTGTAATGAAGTATGCGAGTTTAGCAGAAGGCATTCAATGTCGGCGAAGAATATTGAAGAACTAATTTCACAACAAACCCTGCCAGAGATCACCCAATCTGAGTTAGTTGCGCAGAGTCGCTTGTTTAAAATTGAGCAAATTGACCTGACATTTTCTAATGGTGAGAAACGAATTTATGAACGCATGAAGGGATCAGGCCGCGGTGCGGTCATGGTAGTGCCAGTGGTAAATGAACATGAGTTTATTCTTGTTAGTGAATATGCTGCCGGTACCCACAGTTATGAACTCGGCTTTCCAAAAGGTCTTATTGATCCTGGGGAGTCTCCAGAGCAAGCGGCTAATCGTGAGCTACAGGAAGAAATAGGCTTTGGTGCCAAACGATTTGTTAAACTCAAGACGCTGACGACTGCGCCAAGTTACTTCAGCGCTCAGATGCATATCTATCTGGCGTTCGACTTATATGAATCAGTATTGCCAGGGGATGAGCCGGAACCTATCCAGTTGATGAATTGGTCCTGGTCGAAGGCTTCGGAGCTGATTACTCGTGCAGATTTTAGTGAAGCGAGAAGCGTTACTGCTCTTTTTATGGCACAAGAATATCTCAATAAGCGCTCGACTTAAGTGGAATATATATAACAAGTTTCTAATGTTATTATTCCATTTTCGACTATCCTTTTTAAATGCGATAAATCACAGGTTTTTATTTTGCAATTTTCCTTACAACAACTTGCTCATTCCGCTATTGATATTGCTGCGTCGGCGGGGGAGTCGATTTTGCAGTTTTTTGAACAAGGGAACTTTGAGCAGTTTAGTAAAGGGGACGAATCTCCGGTAACCAGTGCCGATTATGCTGCCAATGAGGTAGTGATGGGCGCCCTGCAACAGTTAACTCCAGACATACCCATTATGTCCGAAGAAACGGAAGGTTTACCTCTGGCTGATAGAAAAGATTGGCGACGATATTGGCTAATTGATCCTTTGGATGGGACGCAAGAATTTGTAGCGGGTCGTGTTGATTTTGCCGTCAATATTGCCTTAATCGAAGACGGTAGGCCTATTTTAGGTGTGGTTCATGCGCCCGTAACTAAAACCACGTATTGGGCCTGTATCGGTCAGGGCACGCATAAACTCGTTAATGGTGTTTCGCAACAACTCAAAGCTAAACCGATAAATCCAGAGAAACCTTATTTGCGCGTCGCCATTAGTCGGGTGCAAACTTTGGAAACCATTACTAAATACATTAAGCCCGATATATCGATAGAGTTTATTTCGCTCGGAAGTTGTGCATTAAAATCTTGCTTGGTGTCGGAAGGCTCTGCGGATGTTTATATACGTGTCGGTCCAACAGGGGAGTGGGATACAGGAGCACCTCAAATCATCGTAGAAGAAGCAGGTGGCTGCATCATTGACTCTGAGTTTAAACCACTTACCTACAATCAACGTGAATCGTTCTTAAACCCCGATTTCATGGTGACATCAGATAAGACATTCGACTGGTCTACTGTCATTATTCCTCACCAATCCAGACGAGATTAACTATTTTTATTCGTGTTATTTGATTGCTCTGCCATAGTATTAAATAAGAATTTTTTTGTTTTATTTAAGCGATGCAGAGCAAAGGTTTATCACTCTCTTTTTGGTTGTTATTAATATCATTAAGCCAATGTATCCGGGCTGAACATGAAGAAGCGCTATTGCTTGCCGTTTCCGATATTCCAAACCTCTTGAGTGAATCTGAACTTGAACAGGGGCCGTACAACCGAGTCTTGGATCGAGTACTGCCAGCAAATGTTCAGGTTTTGTATATGCCACCAGGACGTGCTGGAAGGTTGTTTGATAAAGAAAAAATACATTGTTTGTTTCCTGCGAGTCTTGCCACCATTCCGAACAAAGATGAATTGGTTCAAAGCGTATCGGTTAATGTCACTCACGCATTTCTGTTTTCATCATTACAAAACATAGAAGATAACAGTTGGCAGCCTAAGTTAGTCGCGATAAGGCGGGGATTCTTATTTGGGAATGTGCGGCAAAAATTATTAGCTGAATTTATAGAGTTGGAATCGGATGTATTAACTTTGGAGTTTTACCGGAAAAAACGAGTGGATGCGGTAGTAGCGTATTTAAGTGATATGCATTCTGCGAGTCTAACGTTAAATATGCAGGTTCCAGCCTATAACGCAAAATCGCCAATACATAGCGTTGACGAGGCGTTTGTCTGCAATCAAGGGAGGACTGCAAGTATTTTCATAAAGAGTTTAAATGAACGTTTAATGCAGTTAAAAGATAGCGGTCAACTAAAACGGATTTTAGAAGGGCATGTCCAAAGTCCCTTAGTTAAGCCAATTCGTTAATCATCAGTGACAACGTGCACATAATATTTTCCTAATAGAGTTTTTAACTTACCTGTTGTTCTTATACTCTGAATTTCTTTGTTTATTAGGTTAAGAAAACTCTTAGAACTTGGCGTATCCAAACACTCAAATCGATCATAATCCCTAACGATAGGTGACGTTTTATCGTATTTTAGTTTGCCCATCTGTTCGCTGTTAAACACATAACGAATATCGGGGATATAATCCAGATATGCGACCGCTCTGTTTTTCTCTAACATGCCAAGAGCCGCGTGCTGACTGCTGACGGCAAAAAAGTTAATTTCCGGATGATTTGCGACGAGTCCTCCAAACAAATAACCTCGCAGATAAACCACCATCTTTCCTTTTAGCTGATCTAAGTCGGAAAATACTTGCAGACCAGTCGAGAAAAAATAAGCGCTAATGCCATTAACGGGTTCACTAATCACGGTTTGTGTGGTTCGTTGGGTAAGCGGGATAATGGGAAACAGACAATCAATCTGAGCCGCATTTAGCAGTTTATTACCCCTTGAGCTCGGCATAAATTCGACAGAGAAATTTACAGGTAGTTTTTTATTGAGGTGTTCAATTAGCTGATTATATGGTGCCTTAGAGTTGCCAAATTCCATTACTTTTGGAATGTGAGTGAGAACTAATCGAATCTCTTTTGCGTTGACGCTGGTTGTTAAGATAGTTATCAACAAACAAATGAAATGGCCAACCAATGTCTTTAACTTACATACTTTAGTAGATTTCAATTCTTGGTTGTCCATGGTGGTTCGGCGTTTTGCAAATTGTTAGATTAATTAGAACCTTTGTTTGATGATTCCATTAATAACTTGTATAGCTGTTTTTGGATTTTTTTTCTGTGGGCCTGCCTTAAATTTTTCATATATCTGGACTCTGGCGGAACGTTAATTCCAGGCAAGAGGCTCTTTACAATTTGATCACCTGTCCAAAAATGTGATTGTTCACCATTAAAACTGGTTCTGAATTTAATGAATTTGTCTTTGTCGACGAACAAAAAAATATCAGAATAAAAAATCTGGTTCTTTTGATTAATAATATTGAGCTGGGCTTTTTTCCCTGAGAACAGTTTTTCATTAGTGATAAATTCAAAGTCGCTGATGGTTTCTTGCTCCCTTGCTTTATAGTGCCCATCGACCACAGCTTGATCAATCTCGGCAAGAGAGCGGCTTAATTCGGTATTAAGGGTTTGTTGCTGGTTGTCCCAGGAAATTTTGTCAATGGGGTAAATATAAATAGTAATGCTATCTGTCGGATTACTTTGGTCCAGATAGCGCAACATGGTGCCTAAGGCCGGATGTTCGAATATCTTTTTTTCCATTAAGACCAGATCATCCGCCATGTGGGGGGCCAGTGCTTCGGTGTCGTAATCACTGGCGTTGGTAGGGCGACCTTTGGTTGCACATGACTGCATTAGTCCAACCACCGCCAGGAGTGTTAGCCATTTCATCAACATATCCACCCCCATCACAGCAAATATTAAAATTACTGACAGCCTGTATTAAGTTATAACAAACAGACTCGTTTTTCGCGAACTAGGGGGCGCAATAATTACCGATTCCGAATACCCATTTGAATTAAACGATTAAGTGTTTTTATGCAGGTTTTCCGTCAGTTGTGGGGTGATGATGACGGCCTGTTGCATTAACTTATTGTGTTCGAGATATCTGGCAATAGAACTGAATGTTGTTGTCATAATTTTCCCCTTGTGATCTGAGGTACGAACGCCGTCCATGAACAAATTTCCCAATGCAAGCTTAAAGCGGTTTGTTTTTACCTTTTGTGGCTGGAAATACGCTTTTGTATTTGCTTTTAGCTGCTGCATATCCGTTGTTTGATAAATTGCCGCGTTGATCAGATTAAGGGTATGTTCGGTACAGTTCTGATATTTGTTATTGAAGGGATTGGCAATTAGTGAATATTTTGAGTTATGCACCTGTGTTGCGTACCCGTTGTTTATGGCATTAACGAGCCGTTGTTGTAATTGTTGGCTTGGAATAATGATACCCGCTTTGAGTTCATGCACGCTCCAGAAAAAGTCCATTGGGTAATCGATGACCAGATCACTACGTTTTGGGTTTGCATTGTTTTGATACAAATTATGAATTGCATACCCTTTTTCTATTTGGCCATCGGTTAGTTGAATATTTGAGTAAATAGCAATTGCCGTGTGGGTAAATTGAATGCCATCCGGGAGGTTTTTCGCTGGTTGTCCTAAACGACTCATAATGAACGCTCTCGCACCTTGTGTCGCGGCATAACGTTCGACTTGTTTGGCAAATTGCGCAACTTGTTCGGGATCGAATTTCGACTCTGTGCTTTGATGGCTGCCGGCGTAAACGATGTTTGCAATAAGAGAAACAAATAGGCATAGGTACTTGGCTAAATTACTCATTGTGGTCTCCTTGCGCAGCAGGTATTGCAACGCTGCGCTTTGAAAGTTATGGATTAGATATCTTCTTCATTCATCAGTGCCTGTGGTGATGGGCCTGCCGTTATAACTTTGTCCGAGATTTCCAGCGGCTCACATTTGTCAGTTGCTTTAGAAGTGACTGATGCGGCATCAAGTAATGCATTTCCTACTGAAAGACTTGCAACGCCGACACTGCCCACTGCAATGATGGGAATGGCGACGGTTGCACTGGCAACTTGAGCGCTGGATGCCAAACCGTAACCGGAAGCTTTTACAGAATGTTCGCTGGCTTTGCTGGCATTTTGTGATGGGCCTTGTGCATGTCCGGCTAATGGTAAAAGGACTAAAGCCGTCGTGATCAAATTAGTTAAAAGTTTCATTTTGTGTTCCTTTTTAAGAATGAATCAAAGTCACCTATAACTTAGATAGGCGTATTGGAACTGTAAACTGAAACGCTTGATGTATACTTTGAAACAACTTAAGGTATAGGTAACCGATACTAATTTGTGTGAGAAATGGACGATGAGCCAAATTAAGCAGGTCACATTGACCTTAAAACAACTATTAAAACAGCAAAAAGTGACATACAAGGATATCGCTGCACATTTAGAATTAAGTGAAGCAAATATCAAACGAGTTTTTGCCAGCCATAGCTTTTCCCTCTCCAGACTGGAACAAATATGCAACTTTATTAACTTATCTTTGTCTGACTTGTTTGTATTATCGGAAAAGCGACAGCAGCAGCTAACTGAACTGACGTTAGAGCAAGAACAAGAACTTATCGATAACCCTAAATTGTTGCTTGTGGCGGTCTGTGTCCGAGACTCTTGGTCATTTGAAGAGATAATAAATCACTACGACATCGATAAGTTCGAATGTATTCGATTAATGGCAAAGCTGGACAAAATTAAACTGATCCAACTGTTACCGGATAATAATTATAAACTGTTGATCGCGCAGGATTTCAGGTGGGTGAAACACGGCCCATTGGAGAAGTTTATGGAGAAGGAAGTGTTAAATCGTTTTATGGCGAGTAAGTTCGATGAAGAAGACAGCTTTCGCTTCTATTTACGTGGCCGATACTCTCAATCTTCAATAGATATTATTCAGCGAAAACTGAATCAAATTACCAACGAAGCAGCTATTCTCAATCAGGAAGACGCGCCATTGCCGTTGGATAAACGCAAACATATGGGGCTGCTATTCGCTATGAGGCCCTGGGAACCATCACTGTTTGAGCAATATCGCCGTCATTCAGAGACAAAGGATTAACTATATGTCTTTACTACGTTCATTTTTTTATGGCGTGATGTTATCTGCCGCAACCCTTGTTAATGCGGAAGAACTACCCATGCGTATAAATTGCGTCAATATTAATGATGATTTGAATTTAATATCAGAGCTGACTGATTCCGGGGTTCTAAGGTTTGAGTCTAAGAAATTTAGGTTGCCCAGATTTAACTACGATGGTGAATTGCCATATCAAGAGTATTTGGAGTTTGCCAGAAACAAGATTTTGGCCAATAACCCCAAGGCCGAGATGTTTTGTCCAATAGAGACAAATACCAGCAAACTTCTTTATCCTGGCATCGACTTAGATTTGCAGCAGGTGGTTGATCTAGTTAGTCCATTTGAGTTGAAAAATGAGAAATCAAACAAAGTGGTTTTATTGATCCATGGGTTAACGGATTCACCATTCTTGTTTCATGATTTAGCTTACGAGTTTTATCAACAAGGTTTCTCTGTACGGACTTTATTATTGCCCGGACATGGAACAGCACCCTCGGCACTAATCGACACCAGTGAACGTGAGTGGCGTAAGGCAACCAAATATGCCATTAATCAAGCTCTAGGTGATTTTGATCAGGTTTATCTGGGTGGGTTTTCCACTGGCGGAGCCTTGATCCTCGATCAGTTAAGTCATGGTAAGTGGTCGCAGTCGCAACTCAATAAAATTGAAGGTGTCATGTTGTGGGCGCCAGCCAGTAAGGCAAAATCTGAAGCTGCTTGGATGGCAAAGTATGTGGATATGATCCCTTACCTGGACTGGGTTAATAAAGGTGCCGACATTGATTTTGCTAAGTATGAGTCTTTTCCATTTAATGCGGCTGCGCAAGTACACAAGTTGATGAATCGAATTAACGGGGAAGAAAAATCACTTAAGAATATTCCCGACATTCCTTTATTTGTTGTTGCAAGCGAAGTCGATCAAACGATTAATACAAAATCGACACTAAGCATTCTTAATCAGTGGCATCAGTCTGGAAATCGACAGACTAAGTCCAATGATATATTGATTTATTATGGCGATAAATCGAGGTTAGAAAGTTTGCCTAAGTCGTTGGCAACGAGCATTCCTGAATGCAAAAGCCAGCAGTTATGTGACAAGGTTTTAGATGTGGCACACAACGCCGCAACAAACTCACCTAAAAACCCTCATTACGGTTACAGAGGGAATTACAAATATTGTGAACATCACATAGGTTCAGAAGCGTTTTCTGCTTGCAAAAGCATGCCAGTCGTTCCAACTGGAGAAATTACCAGTAAAAATCTGGATAAAAATGGTGTTCTCAGACGTTTAACGTTTAACCCCTACTTCCAACATATGAATCAGGAACTAAAGAGTTTCATCGAAAATACCCAAGGAAGTATCAATAATTAATACTAAGTGTAAGGTTTCCCGCTACTTGTAGATTTTGGGTTTACTTAATTGTTGGTTTGACAATACTGAACACTCAGGTTTTGAACCAATAATTAAGGAAATCACCATGGAAAACAATAATCGAAACGCTTACTATTTTACTTCAATTGCCGCATTGCTGATTGGTATTGGCGCTTACGCGATAGGGCTTTTTAATGCGCAAATGATGTTAAATGAAAAAGGCTATTATCTTGTTGTGCTTTTGTATGGCCTGTTTTCATTAGTCTCTCTGCAAAAGTCCATTGCGGACGAAGCGGAGGGCACGTTGTCTTCAAAAGTTTATCTGACAATGTGCTGGGTATCTTCTGCCGTTGCCTTATCTCTATTTTGTTTTGGTTTGTACAACGCTGAACTGTTGTTAAGCGAAAAAGGGTTTTATTGCATGGCTTATGTATTAAGTGGTTTTGCTGCTATTACGGTACAGAAGAATATCCGTGAAAGAATGGTTAATGACTCTGAAGAACAAGTCTCGGAATCTGAAGAGCGTTACTCTGAGGCGGAGCTTACGCAATAAGTGCATTAGACTGTAACTGGTTTATTGCTACGAACCATGTAAAAACAGCCGGGCAGTGGGTTGTCCTCGGGGTATTCGAAAAACTCAAAACCTAACTTCTTGTAACAACTTATCGCTACGGCATTTTGTTTCAAAACAAATAAAGAGGTCTCTAAACGTGGGAATTGTTTATTGGCCTCCTCAATGAGTCTCGGGATCAGTTCAAGAGACAGCCCTTGCCCTCGATAAGCAGGGTTTATAACTAAACGCGCGAGGTGGTTGCGGCCGAGGCGTTCGTAACATTGGCCGAAACCGAGTAGCGTGTTGTCTTCATTGTAAAGGCCATAACTAGTGAGCTGGTCTAAATTTAAGTCTTCGAGAAATGAGGCATCGGAATACGGAAATCGAAAATTTGGACCTGCCCATTGGTGCAAAGCCTGTTCAGAATCAAACCAAGAGGTCATGGTTAATAGGTCTTTTGATAGCGCTTCTCTCAATTCCATTGTTATGCCTGTATACTTTTAGCTTTAAATTCATCAGCGGGTTTTATGTTTATTGTTTCATGTAACTCGGAATAAACAATTACAATCGTTCCTTGTTTTAGCTGTTGAACTAGGTCCTCTTTCTTTTGCTCTAAGCTAACTTCTTCGTATCCGTAATCTGTGCCTTCTCGCAGAATAAATTCTGAAATTATTCCGTCCAGAGCTTCTGTGCTGAGTTGTTGCCAAGGTATGATCATGCACGTTCCTGCATTCTGTCTTGAATGTATTTCACGGTACGGCTTTCTGCCCAAAATTCAGGATTAAATGGATTAAGACCGCTGATGAAGCCGACATGACCTCCTTTGGCGCTAATTTCTAATGTCACGTTTTTGGATACATCAGCCGTTTTGGGAATCACGGCCTCCGTCATAAAGGGGTCATCTTTGGCGTGAATGATCAGCGTATTGGTCCGGCAGTTTTTCAAAAACTGATTGCCGCTGGACTGCCGATAATAATCCAGTGCGTTTTTAAAACCGTTGAGCGGTGCCGTGATCATGTTGTCAAAATCAATCAGAGTTTTTGTCTTTTCAATTTGTTTTGTACTGACATTTATTGGAAAACGGCCTTTCAGATAATCAATTTTATCTTGAGTGCTGCGCTTGAGCTTATCGACTAAGTACTTTTGGTAAACTTTCGCAAACCCATTGCCAATTGCCTTTGCGCAAATCGCAAGGTCTAATGGGGCGGAAATAACGACAGCACCGTCTAATGTGGTATGTTGCTGTTCTCCAACATATTTGCTGAGTACGTTTCCACCAAGGGAGAAACCAATCGCAAAAATTGGGTGACCAGGATAGGTTTGTTTTAAAAATGCAATAAATTCTGATACATCTTGCGTTTGACCCGAATGGTAAGTTTGGGCTTTTCGATTCGGTTTTTTACCGCAACCGCGAAAATGCATTAATACCGCCACCCAGTTTTGTGTATGCATGGCATTCATCATGCGTTTGGCATAAAAACTATCAAACGAACCTTCTAATCCATGAAGCACCAGAACGATAGGCTGATTGGGTTGTATTTGATTTGGCGCCGCACTCCAGGTCAGTTCAACAAAATCGCCATCGGAAACCTCAAATTCTTGATGAATAGCTGAAAATTTACATGGTTTTGGATACAGCCTTGGCAAAATCGTTTGCATGTGACGATTTCTCATCCACCAGGCTGGCTTGAATTCAGACGTGACTAACATGATCCCCTCATTAACGAAGGGTAGATATGGGGGCTGGGGATAAAAGTTCAATCATTAACTTCGACAAATTGCTCAAAATAAATTCAATAATTGACGTTGTAATTTTTAGAATGTTAGTCTAACCGTACAAAAAGTAACATTTAGTAACAAATAAAAACAACAGGGACCGAGTACGTTGCGTTTAATTTCATTAATATTCATCATGTTATTGCCGATTGTTGCGTCTGCACAGACAAAATCATCGCTTGTGGATGAGATACTGACAACGTCTTCAATCAAGGTATCCATAGATTCTTTGCCTTCACAGCTAAGTCAATTTCCCGCATTACTCCCCATCGAAGGGAAAAATAAAGCTCAACTGAGCGAGTCTTTTTTGAACGAGTTGAGCATAGGTTTTAACGAAGCTTATGCGTTAAATTATATTCGTAATTTCCTAGTAGCGAATGGTAATGAAGCTTACTTGCAACAAACTTTGGCCTGGTTAAATACTGAAGCGGGACAGGCCGTAACACAAGTTGAACTTCTGGCAAATAGCAGTGACCCTGCGGAGTTACAACATTACGTTAGTATGTTTGATGTTAATACATGTGATCAACAGAGGTTAAAACTGCTTAACAACATCATCGCTCAATCTGAAGTATCGGATTTAATGTTCAAAATGTTGGAGCGAATGATGGACCCTATGCTTCCTGCAATTGCCCGTGATTATGAAAAGGATGTTGTCGAGTCTCACAAGTTAATGGAATTTAAGCAGAAGTTCAGCCTTCAAATGCAAATGATGGAAGGGCAGGTGAAACCTGTTTTAGCTCAAAAGATGTTAGCGGCCTATGCATTTGCCTACCGGGATTTAAGTGTTGCAGACTTGCAGCGATATTCTGAGTTTGTTTCGACTCCAGCTGGAAAACACTACGTGACCTTAGCAAATGAAGCTATCATTAACGTGAGTGTTGATTGGGTTATTCAGGCTATACCCAACATAGTGAATGTTCAACGGCCACAACATGCGGCCGTTGAAGAATAGTTTGATCTCGTTTTATTGTCTGCTCTGATCGGAGTTCTTATTGGTTCTGGCAATAAAAAATGCTCCAAGTGCGGCACTTAACAAAGAGCCAGCCAAAACGCCAACTTTAACACTGTTTAAATGTTCCATGCCTTGTTGTTCAAATGCAAGTGATCCGATAAACAGACTCATAGTGAAACCAATACCACACAATAAAGTTACACCATAAAGTTGTGCCCAGTTTGTTCCTTTTGGCAACTTGGCGAATCCTAATTTAATGGCTAACCAACACGCACCAAATATCCCTACCTGTTTACCAATGAATAAGCCCGCTACGATACCAAGTACAACTGGGTTAAAAATGTCGGAACTGTCTGTTCCCAATATCTGAACGCCTGCGTTGGCAAACGCAAATATTGGCAGTATCGCAAAAGCAACCCATGGTTGAAGGGCGTGCTCAAGGTTCAATAACATGGGATGGCCGTCTTCGTTTTTAACGTTAATAGGGATAAACCAAGCAACGGCAAAACCTGCTAATGTGGCGTGCACACCTGATTTAAGTACTGCAGCCCATACTACAACACCTACTAGAATATAGGCGGCTTGGCGAGTTACACGCATTCGGTTTAAAACAAACAAGACAACTAACCCGGCAATGGCTATTACCAAGGATGTCGTTGATAGTTCTGCGGAATAAAAAAGGGCGATAATGACGATTGCGCCTATATCGTCAAATATCGCCACTGACAACAAAAAGAGTTTTAGCGTGATTGGTAATGCGCGGCCAAATAGGCTGAATACGCCAAGAGCAAAGGCGATGTCTGTGGCGGAAGGAATGGCCCAGCCAGTGATAGCAATAGGATCGTGTTGGTTAAACCAAACGTAAACCAACGCCGGAAACACGATACCTGCGACCGCCGCAATGGCTGGCAGGGTAATTTGCTCAATGGAATTTAAATGTCCGTCGAGAATTTCCCTCTTTATTTCCAATCCGACCATGAAGAAAAATATAGCCATCAGGCCATCGTTAATCCAAAGCAAAAGCGGTTTGGCTATTTCAAAGGTGCCAAATTGAACCGCTACAGGTAGATTAAGTACGCCATTGTAAAACGCATCTGCGGGACTATTGGCCATGATCATAGCTAATAAGGCGGCAATAACTAGAATGACACCACCGGCAGCGTCGTGTTGAACCATTTGCTTAAATGTTTTAGTCATGGGGATCCCCTGAAGCACAAGATGGTTGTGTTTATACGTTAGTCAGGACCATTGGAAAAGTCGAATTATCCGTAAGGTGTATTCGGTAAAAGTTGATAAACTAGTGTTCATCTTCGTATTTTTTGAAAGGCGTAAAGGGGTTTATTACTGGTGAATCTTTAAGAGTTAAAGCTCGAATCACAGAAAGAAAACAGATAGCGGCCTACATCCTTCCGCCACCATTTTACTCAGTTCAAATATTTCATTCTGATACGCTTTTTTTAATACATTTAGACTTATCGTTGGCAATGCCAATGTTTTTTATGTCCCCAACACTTTTGCCCTTTTGCAGGGATACGGGTGACTATGATGATAGTTCCGCTTTTGTGTTCCTGATCTAAAACTCGTGAAGCTTTTTGGATTTTACTTTTTTTAACCTTCTTACCATGGTGATGCCCTGGGTAGACACAAGCGCTTAAAAAGAAAGTAACTAAAAGCGCGGTAACTAAATTTCTATACATGTTCTTCTCCTCTTTGTTTTTATAGACACGTAAAAGAGGAGATGGTTGACATGGATATGTTAAAAATCAAAGGTCATCATTGGTTAACGAAGGATCATCTTCAACGTCTTCGGCTCTAGCATTCAGCGTAAATAGGGGCTTACCATGGATAAGACTCTTGTATTTGGCCCAAACTTTTTCCACCTGCGTTTCAGGCTGTAAATTATGATCACACATGTGCTTAAAGTGCTTTTCCTGATCGGTTTCTGGGGCAGCCTTGTTGCTTTCCAGTAACGTCAGTCTTGTGCCTAATCTAGATAAAATCTCGGATTCAGGAATCGTGAAATCTCCCGAACGTTTAAAGCCCTGAGGAAAATGTTTGTCATCGTAAAATTCAGAGTTAGCTAAAAAACCGTTTATTTCAGCCATGTCTTCACCTTGTAAAACTAATCATTGGTTGTTTGTCAGTTTTGATGATTCTAGTACAAGATTTTTCCTTGCAAGGTTAAAAAGATGAGTTTTTTTGAATTTTATTATGAGTGTTAATAATGGCCTGCATTGAAAGGACTTCAGGCCATTATCAATTTTTCTCTTTGAGCATATGAAAGGCTAGCGCTGGCTTAAGTGAATGCCCGCTAACATGCATCGGATTGAACCACCTGCAAGTTCCAGTGTCGTTACGTCAAAAAACTCGATTGGCAGTTTGGCTTGAATTTGTTTGATTTGGTCGGCAGACAATAAACCTTTGGATGTGGCAGACATAGCTAAAAATCGACCTTGCGAGCCGTGCAGTTCTAATGCATTACCACAAAACCCATTAATTTGTTCCTCTGTAAGCCTTATGATTGTACGGCCCGATAACTCGAGTCGATTGAGCACTTCTTCTCTGCGAGCAAGGTCAGTGATCATCTCATCTGCAATCAATACAAAGTCAGAGCCCAGACACATCATGACATTGGTATGGTATACGAGGTTACCTTTACTGTCTTTGGCTTCGAATAACATAGGTTCATAGTTAAAGTGAGCGCAGAAACGCTCTAGGGCCACTGGGCTGGTGCGGAAGGAAGATGTGGCATAGGCGATTCGCTCTATATGATCCAATACCATGGAACCCGTCCCTTCCAAATAGATCTGGTCCATTTCCAGACCTGAATAATCAACCACTTCTTGTACTCTAAATGTTTTTTTTAACATCTCAAGCACATCCGAACGACGCTCCAATCTGCGATTTTCCGGATACATAGGATAAACACCGACATAACCACCTGCGTGAGTAGAAAACCAGTTATTTGGAAAAACAGAATCGGGTGTGTCTCTGGTATCATCTTCAAACAAAAACACATTTACGCCCAGTTGTTTTAGTTGGTTAGCCACAGCTGTAACTTCGTCATAGGCCTTTTGATTAACCGTTTGTTGCTCGGAATCGGCAATGGCAGATTGAAACGCATTGTCCTGAGCCGTTTGTGGGTTGGGACAAAAATAGTGGGGGCGAACCATCACCACTGAGTTTGGGGCTTGTGGGTATAACATCTTTTATTCCTCCAATACCTTTAATGGAGACTATGTTATAGAGTTAGGCCATCAAACAAAAAGTTAAAATGTTGTAGTTTTTGCTATTATTTTTAGCAAATTGTTATTCACTGTTGAGCAAATTGCTAAATTATGGACAAGTTACCTAATCCCCACCTCTACGATAAATTAGACCAGGAGCTAATCGCTATTTTACGCAACGATGGGCGAGCTTCCGTGTCTTTTTTGTCTAAAAAACTACAAGTCTCCCGTGGTACAGTGCAAAACCGATTGGACAAGCTCGTTTCAAATGGTGCCATCCTTGGTTTTACTATAAGAGCGCACGAAGGTTTAGAGCCTGACGTAGTGCGAGCTGTAATGATGATTGAGGTGATAGGCAGAAATACGTCTCGTATTATTCATCAGTTACAAGGTATACCCGAATTGCAACAGTTACACACGACCAATGGGAAATGGGATCTGGTAGCAGAAATAAGGACATCAAATTTAGTTGAGTTTGACCGTGTATTAAAAATTGTCAGAGAGATAGATGGTGTCGTGAGTAGTGAGACCAGCATTTTGTTAACGAGTATTTGAGTAAGGAGATGGTGATGGCACAAACATCGGAATACGGCCTATTGGTTGTCGATATACAAGGCAAACTGGCACGGATGGTTCAAAAAAGCGAACTGTATATACAGAATACCAGCAAGCTTGTTCGTTGTGTCAAATTACTCTCGGTACCTATTATCTGCATAGAGCAAAATCCTAAAGGGTTGGGGGAAACCGTTCCGGAAATAGCAAATTTACTCCTAGATGTCCCCTTGTTTACAAAGTTAAATTTTAATGCTTTAAACGAAACATCAATACGAGAAGCGATAAAAAGCTCAGGCAAAAAGAAGTGGCTGGTGGTTGGAATTGAAGCTCATGTCTGTATTTATCAAACTGTATTGGGGTTGTTGCAGGAAGGTTACGAAGTTGAAGTGGTATCCGATTGTTTATCGTCGCGTTTGCAATCCAACATTGATCTAGCTTTGATAAATATGCGTGAGGCCGGGGCAAAGATCACAAGTTTGGAAATGTGTATTTTCCAATTGATGCAGACGTGTGAGTTAAAACAATTTAAGTCTGTATTATCAGTAATTAAATAGGCCGCTTAAGGCTTATTCATATCATAGGTGCAACATTATTGAAGTTCGGTCTTTTTTGGTCATTTTGTTTACTACAAGCATAAACGAGTTATCTATCATGCGTTCGATTTCTCCCTGAGGTATAGAGCCGTCCAGAATAACGGTGTTCCAGAGTTTTTTATTCTAATGGTATATTCTTTTTGTTAATATTTAACGAAATCTAAACATTGCAATCAGAAACTATGTCCAGAGAATTATATGTTTATATCCGCATGTCCTCCGACGCACAAGCGGAAAAGAAGTCAAGTGAAGCTAGACAAAGAAACTTGTCAAAAGCCTACGCACTAGAACATCAATTGAATTACAAAATAGAGAATGAAATCTTAGATTTGGGCGTATCTGCATATCAGAAAAAGCGTAACACTACGGATGGTAATCTAAGAAAGTTCATTGATAGTGCGAATGCAGGGCATATTCCTAAAAACTCAATTTTGCTGGTAGAGAATCAGGATCGATTATCTCGTGCAGAAATCAGTGAAGTCCAAGATCTTATTAAAGAGATAGTCAGGAATGATATTGAATTGGTTTTTAGTGATGGTAGCGGTACTTTCTCAAAACGAGATATTAATGATCCTATAAAACTTCTAAAACAAATTATCGAAGCGCAAAGGGCGAATGAAGAGTCTAAACGCCGAGGTCAAAATGTTTCTAGGGGTTATAACCTCAAAAAACTAAATGCTATAGAGCAAGGGACTATATATACAGGGCGTAAGCCTACTTGGGTAATCGTAAAAGATGGGAAGTTTGTGTTAGATGTAGAAAAAGCCGCTGTTGTAAGAAAGATATTTGACTGGACTTTAAGTGGGCATGGAATGGTTGATGTGATCACGAAGCTAAACAAAGCCAAAGAACCAACTTGGAGAGGTGGTAAGCGATGGCGGCAAAGTAATATTGAATCGATTTTTAGGAATAAAGCTGTATATGGAGAGTTAGAACTTGAATTTGAGAAAATAGTTGATGGACAGAGTATAACGGAGGTAAGGACAAGGGCTGACTACTATCCTGCAATAGTCACAAAAGATGAATTTTATGCTGCTATTGCTGACAAAAAGTCGCGTTACCATGGAGGAGGACGAAAGGGAGAAGACTTTGCTAATATTTTTCGCGGTTTAGTTTATTGTGGAAATTGTCAACGAGCCCTCAATAAGAAAGAAAGTGAACAGTTACTTGCAGAGTTAGAACAAACAGAGATGTGGCATCAGTTGAGCGATGAAGTTCAAGAAGGCGAGTCAGAAAGTGCTAGGGAACAGCTATTTTCAGCCAATGCATTTACATATACTCCTTTGAAATTTAAACGCGAGCTTAAAAAGGAAAGTGAAGTCTATTTTCGTTGTGATCAAAAAGCTGGTGGCATCGATTGCCCGTCAAAGTGGTTAAATTATTTTAAATTAGAGTATCTTGTTTTAACTAATATTAGAGATTTAGATTTTTCAGGCATCCTAAATAATAGTTTCAGTAAACTGGATGAAAAAATAAGTGAGCTGAAGGGAATTGAAGGCTCCTTAGAGGGGCAAATTATTGAAGAACAAAGCAAGTATGATGTCCAAGCTCGTAAGTTATTTCTTTTGGAGGGCGATGAGAATATTAGGCTATGGGAACAACAGCTTAACTTGTTAAGAGCCTCGCTGGTTACAAACAAAAATCAACTTTCAAATACTCAGAGTGATCTGAAAAAGTTATATGACAAAAAGAGAGACTCATTTCATCAAGTGGAATCAGCTAAATCTCTAATTGATGAACTCAAAATTTTAACTAAGAAAGACTTAAAAGAGCAGCTTTATGATCTACGGACAAAGCTAGCGGATCAACTGAATAAATTGATTTTGAGAATAAGAGTTGTAACAAACGAACTGGATACAGATCAGCGCCAGTTAAGAATTTACTATAGAGATGGTGGTTGCACTCAAGTTGATTTTAATATTAAAGACTATAAAAACTTTTCTTCTAGAACCGAACTAAGTCCTAAAGAAGTAGAGATGGGATATGACGCTTTTGTGAATTGGGGATAGCCTAGTACATCCAGAGAGCGTCTGACTCTTTAGGTTATTGATTTATCATCAGTTAAATTAAATCCTCACTCTGAGTCTCTGGGTGCACCTATTCATAGTCTAAATTAACAAAACAAAATAAAAATCGGCTATCGCTGCCTAATACAACTTCCCATCACTAAATCTAACAAGAAATTTAGTATTACGAATTGGAATCGCAAGGACAGTTTTATATTTGGTAGCGATAGCCGCAAAGTTAATTTGTTCGAATTATGAGCGGAGTTTGATTATCTGGATTTCCACTAATTTCGACAGATTTGATATTTGGAATAAGTCTTTCAAAACATAGTTTTAAACAGGCAATGTCTCCTGAACGAGCCTTGTCTATTACTACTTGAATGATTTCTTCTCCATGCAAATTAAGAAGTTCTCTAAATTTTAAGTTATTTGTAGAGCCTTTAGGTCGGCCTGAACCTGGCCTAGCTCCACCATGATTATTAGACATTGTTACCTCCTTGAAAAATAATCAATTTATTCATGTTTTAGAATTACTAGCGATTGAGCAGGTTGAATTCAACCTCTACTTGGCAAGCCTAGCTATATAGAGTATTGAAATTGTCCATAGGTTTCTCCTCGACTGAACTCTCGGTTGTTTAAGTTCTCTTGCTTAGTTACTGCTCTTAAGTGACTAGGGTTACAGCAAGAGCGGTTTTTACAGATATGATCAACTTCCAATTTTCCTAAATCTTTTTTAACAAGCAGTTGGTAGACAAGTCTATGAGCTAATGTTGATAGGGAAGGGTCTCCTAAATTGTGATTAACTTTTCCATATCCTGATTTGTTTGTATATCCTGTCCATATATAACAATAGTCTTTGAATACATGGTTATATACACGTGCTAATTTTTTATTTATACGTGACAAAATGTCTTCTCTTGGTCGTGACATGAAGTCTCCTTATGGTTATAGATGTCATGGGGTTAATGTACGGTTTTTTGACTTTTGTGAACCAAGTCATGAACTGACTGAATGTCTTGGTAGGTAAGACTTTGGGAGGTTTTTATTTAGTTCACAAAACTGTTGTTTTTTAGTTTAAAACCAAAAAAATATGACATTTTTTAGTAATCGTCTTCATCTGTATCTGCCCAGTCAACATCGTAATACATCAGTCCTAAAGATGAATCAGGACTCTTCAACCATTCTTTGTGAATAGACTTGATCTTGTCTACATCTCCAAATGTTGAAAACACTTTTCTACCCTCTTTATAAGGAATTGTTATCCTGCCAACCGTTTCGATTCCGTTTGCCTGTAAAGCATTTTGAATCATGTAGTCTTGTAGTCCCGCATTTCTAAGAGGTAAGGCCGATTTTATGTGCTGCTTGATGTAAGACATAGTGAACAAATCTCGTGGACCAAAAGGGGCTGAATTACTGTTAATCATTTCTTTCACATATATTGAAGCATCTTTTTTATTAAACTCTGCAGCCGTATGAAAATCGTTTGTCTTTAGCGGTGGCGACCTACGATCAAAATCACTCAAGTCTACTTCGTTCAAAAAATAGTGATATATATGTTCAAATCCACCATTGTCCAGCCATTTATTGAAGTTTAAGAACCACTCTCTGCTTTTCTTGAGTTGTCTGTTATGAACAACAAAAAATCGTCTTTCTTCCTCATCAATTTGAATGGCGTTCATATGATTGCTGAGTGCTATAAAGTTAATGTTATTTGCTATATCGAACGGTTTTAAACCTTTTGGATTGACCTTAGTCACCTCACTGGTTATCAACGGCTTTAGTCTTTCCAAGAACTTTCTGCTTCCAGATTGCAACACTTCATCAAGAACGACAAAGGTAGCACCCAACTTCCATTCGTCATGGTTTCCTGTAATGTAGTTCGGATTGTCTAACCTAGACCAACAAGTTTTCCCTACCAACGTTGCCATAATATGGTCAGTTAATAGATTCTTACCTAATCCTCTCTCGTTAGAACTAAGTACTGGCATCCAGTAAATTTTCTTACCTGGGTGCCTTACACAATGAGCCAAGAACTTCATAAAGAAGTCAGCTTGTTCTGGTTTGTTGTCCATCAAATAAAGAATGTATTCTTCAAATATACTGACATCGCCTTTTACAGGTTCGATTTGAGGAGGCCGCCAAAGATTTATTGTTCTCAATTTTGTTTGTGGGTCAGTAAAGATCTCTGCTTCATTTGGTTTACTGCAGACATAACTAATTACATTAGTGATGTTGTGAAACTCGATTAAGTATTCAGAAGCTGTTGCTGCCCTCGTTGTATTGTTCTTTCTTACATTTGGTGTGTATTTCTCTAAATATTTATAAGAATTGTCAAACTCTTTTTCAGAAAGAACATCTCCTAATGGTTTATCCTTTCGAACGAAGCCTTTAAACTTGCTTACATAAAACCAATTTTCAACTAACAAGTTTAATTCTGGATTTCCAGTTAGTTCTGAATATTCTATTTGTTTTTTAGACATACTTATTGTCCTCATATTTACAGGACGAAGCAGATCAAGATTAAGATAATCTCCGTTGTTTCTGCTCTCATCGCGTTTAAATTTGTGTTAATCATTATCATTGCTCCAAAGTTCTAAGATTGAATTAATTTCACACCAAGTCAGTTTGTAAGAGCGCATAAGGCATCTTTTTGAGTAACCAAACTCATAAGCTTGTTTAATTTTTTTGATGTGTTCTTGTGTTAGGTTAGGTTTCATAACCTCTCCTTTCCGTTTGATACCATCTGCATAGATAAGCTCGAACCAATTGGCTTACAGTTGTGTATTCGCACTCTGCTTTTTCCTGTAGGCACGACTTAACCTCAGACGGAACCTTTACGGTTAGTACCTGATAGGTATTCATATTTACTCCCGATGGGTATTACTGGGTATACAAAATAAGAAGAACTTAATGAGGTAGGGGATACCTTAGTCTTCTCTCTATATAGTGTAATGTTGAATAGAGGTTGTAGGTCTTACGTTTGGGGCTTGTAACGTTGAATAGCTGTTATGAATTTGAGTCTTGTTTTTGTGACTCGGCTTCTTCTAATTCTGCATGGTGTGTGTCCACTTCAAACTGCTCTAATTGATATTCAGTGTTGTAGATAGTTTCTGCATGTAAATTGCTGTGATAACTCATTATAAATTCTCCTCAAATTTGCCAGTCATAAGTTTCTTGATCATTTTTCTTTTTTGTTTGTCTAGTCGCCTTTGAATGGCTTTTTCTTTTTCCTCAGATAATAGGTTTATAAGTATTTGTTCTGCGCTTAGAACGCGAGTGTGTTGTTGTAATTTATGTTTCATAAAAACTCCTAATAGGTTGAAAAACAGTTAAAAAAATGATAAAATTGAATATTATTACATAGGGCGTAGCCCGTGACGTTAGTCCATATAATGTAATAATTTTCAAGGGTTTTCTTTGTTTAACTTTATTAGTCTTCCTACTTGAACATTTGACCACTCTTTCCCTGTACTTGTTTTGACACCAAAAGCATTCAGTGTTTTAGCCATTTCTCTCTGACTTAACCCTTTACTCAACATCATTTCAATCTTTGGCTTCATCATCTCAGCGAACTTGGCTGCATCAGTCCTTTTCTTATGATTATGTCTATCTAATGCTGGCCTATAGCCGCCTAGCTTGACCCCTTTGGCTTTGGCTTGGGATAACCCCTTCTTTACACGTTCGCTGATCATTCGCCTTTCTTCTTCTGCTACGGCGGCTCTAATATGTAATTCAAAACGAGAGGCGTGAGGCATGTCACAGGCAACAAATTCAATTCCAGAGTCCATCAGATGAGATATGAAAGAAACATTACGACCAAGACGGTCCAACTTTGCTATCACTAATATAGAATTAGTGTCCTTACATTTATCAATAGCATTCCATACTTCAATACGATCAGATTTTGCACCCGATTCAACTTCAATAAATTCATCAATTAGCTGTCCTGAATTGGATTCAACATATTTAGCAACATCAACCTTTTGAGCATCCATGCCATAACCATCAATTCCTTGTTTGTCAGTACTTACCCGATAGTAGGCAATATAGTTTTTCTTCATCACAATTCCTTACTGATACAGTTATCAACACATGTTGTGTGTGTATAATCTTTATAATTCAGCATGTTAGCCATGTACACAAAATGTGTACTAGTCACATTTAACTGTTTATTAATAATAATAAGTAGTGATTATTAGAGGCTAATTATTTGAAAAAAGATCTTTACCAGAAGTTTCTGGGGTGCTACAGTGAGGGCCATAGAGTTTTGGTTTTTAGGTGTGGTATGAGCGAAGAGTTGATAAAAAGAGGTTATGAAAAGTCTGGGGATAGTTTTGGGAATTGGGAGTATTACTCAATTGGAGAGACTAATATTAATGCTTTAAAAAAGTACGGCATTGTCCCTAGAAAGACATATGGGGTTTATGGCAATAAAGCTCCAGATGCTCTTGTGGTCGATAGAACTGGCGATGAACCTGAAGTCTTGTTGGTAGTTGAGTATAAAACACCAAAAGAATTTGATAGCCCAGCGAAGAAAGAGGCAGCTATTAAACAGTGCATTGAGAACTACAGCCGCCCTTTAGGAGCGAAAGTCGCGATTGTTACTGATAACTCCGAGTTTATATGGCTCAATCCTCAAGCCAGGTGTGAAAAAGGTTATGAAATAGCCTTGCGAGAAGATGGTTACCCTATTGACGCAGGCTTTAATACAAAAGGTGAGATTGATTCGTCTATTGCAATCCTTGAACGTTGCTTGGACTGTTTTAATGAAGACAATTCTCAGTTATTGCAGGGTGAGGTCAAAAATCCTTCTGAACTCGCCGATAAAGTGTGGCAGACAATTTGGTTGGCTAGTGGAGAAAATCCAGATATATGTTTGGCTACGTTTGTCGAAATATTTTTGTTTAAGTATTTGAGTGATTTAGGCGTGTTAACTGTTAATGAGGATGGTGTAGATATTTCGTTCAAATATACCTTAACAGTAAAAGAAGATAGAGTTTTTAGTTTCTACTTCAAAAATGTTAGGCCGTTTATAAAGGAACTATTTAAATCGGACGAGGGGGATGGTACGACGATTATTAACGGAATGGTTTTGGACGCTGAAGTCTCGGAGCACAACTTTATTTTTAAAGAAATTCTTGAGTCATTTGAGGAATTTGGCGAGTTAAACAATATTGATCCCGAATTTAAGTCTAGACTTTATGAGAACTTCTTAAAGAAAAGCATCAGTCAGAAAAATTGGGGGCAATTTTTCACACCTCGAAATAACATTAAGGCCATAAATGAAATGGCGAACTTAAAGAGTCTGCCTTCAGGCTCGGTTGTTGGAGATCCGTGTAGCGGTGTTGGTGGTTTTTTATTAGAACCGTATAACACCGTTAGACCTTTTGATTATTATTTTGATGATTCAGGAAATTTACAATCACATATTAATTATGAAGGTTTCGATAGAGACAAAAAGACTGTCATTCTAGCAAAAGCAAATATGCTTATTCATTTGAGTGAACTACTCAAGGAAAACCCAAAGAAAACAGCAGAGTTTGCGAAATTATTTAATCGCACATTTACGTCATGCCACTCTTCCATTTTAGGTTCCTTATCCAATATCGAAAAGGACAAGTATGACTTAACCATGACAAACCCCCCATACGTTGTTACAGGAACATCAACAATCAAGAAGTACATTGCTGAAAATTCCGAGTTAAGTAAGTACTACAAAATTAACGGTGCTGGCGTAGAAGGTCTTTTCGTTGAGAAAATAATTAGAAGTCTCAAGCCAGGAGGAAAGGGTTTCATTATCGTTCCAGATGGCATTTTCAACCGTCTATCTGACTCAAAGCTTAGACAGTTTATCTTAGATGAGTGTTTACTTTTAGGCATTATTTCATTGCCAAAGAACGCTTTCTATACAACACCAAAGAAAACATACATTTTGTGCGTTCAGAAGAAACCGAATAAAAACACACCACAAGTCAAAAATGTTTTCTCTTATGTAATTACTAAAACAGGAGAGACTTTAGACGCGAATCGCTTTGAAGATGATAATGACTACCCTGAAATGGTAAAGCACTACAAACTGTTTCACGCGGTACCTGAAGATTTTGAGTCTCCTAATGCGAAGTGTAAGGTCTGGGATATTGAAAAGTTTGACCCTAACTCTCACTGGAGCGTTGATAGATGGTGGTCTGCTAAAGAGCGTGTATTGTTGGGAATTGATGATGAAAAGACGATTACTGATCCTGAAGAGTTTCTAGAGTTGATCAAGAAGCATAAGCTATTAGTTAGTTCGCATGTGGAAAATTTAGAAAAAGCAAATCTGGCTATGCCTGAAATTAAGCACTATGCAGAACTTGAGTTAAGTAACACTGATTATTTCGACTTATTCATAGGAAAACGCGTAGTCAAAAAGGACTTACATAATACAGTGGGTAGCATTCCTGTTTACAGTGCTAATGTGAACCAACCTTTCGGATGGATGGAAAGTAGTAATATAGAAGACTTTTCTAACCCATTTGTACTTTGGGGTATCGATGGAAACTTTGATTTTTCGGTTAAGTTGGCTGGTGAAGTATTTAGAACCACAGATCATTGTGGAGCAATAAAGATACTTAACTCAAAGATTAATCCGCTATTTTTGTATTTCGCTTTACATGCAGTAAGGGAAGAAAATAGGTTGGACAGGGAGTTACGAGCGAACTTACAAAATGTGAAAAAATTTGTCGTTCGTATACCTATAGTAACTGATAAAGAAGGTCATCCTGCCATGGAAGTTGGCGATATTAGGAAGGATGGTACGGTTCAAAAATTATATAAGTTTGATGAAGTGCTACAAAACAAGATTGTGGATTACTACACGGAGTTCGAAGAGGTTAAAAAACAGATTATGGATTCTGCTACTGATCTTAATGGATTAGAACTTGAAACAATCAAGCATTAGCTTTGAGGGGGATTAACGCCCCCTTTTTTCTTTATTGCAGTGTCAATTAAAAGAGGCGGATACACATCTAGAACTTTTCCAATAACGTATATCGTTGTTAAAGTTGGCTGCCTCTTACCCCTTTCCAGCATTGAGATATACGTTCTATCGAGATCACACAACTCAGCAAGCTTCTCTTGCGAAAAACCTTTCTCTTTTCTGAGCTGTTTCAAAATTTGACCAAAAGCCTCTACTAAATTCAATGTGTTACCCCGATTGACATCGGACATAACTCTGTTGAAAATGTGTCAAATAGTCTGCAGACTATAGTCTTCAAATGGGGTGGGTATGTGGAATAATTTAAAGACATTGAGTGAACGACGAGAGGCAGCTTCAAAATTGCTAATCCAACTATTAGAAAGCGATGGTGATACTGCTGCCAGTGAACAAAGTTTCAAAAATTCAAAGGGTAAATCTACATCTATTGTAAAAAGTAAGATGCACGGTGTAATCCATATAACTACAACAAATAGTGTTAGTTTAAATGGTGTATTTCCATTTGATGACGGGGATGGCTCAGAGTCTGTTTTTTCAGATAAAGATTATGTTTGTTTTGTCTGTATGGATAAGGAGAAGAGAACGCTGTTCTTTTTTGTGTCACCAGATAAGTTGAAAGGTAAAACATCAATCGAGCGTTCGAAATTAGTTTCTAATTCAGATTTCTCAGGAATTGAGAAAAACGGTCAGTTCAAGATTAGTTATAAAAAAGGAAAAAGGAATTAACATGTACAAATACTTAGTTGGAGTTGTAGCAATCTTGTATTCGTCAGTTGCTTGGTCTGAATTAATAGCTTTTGAGGAAAGCGGCATCTATAAGGCAGGAGATTCGTTCCAATCGGGAGGTTTAAGCTTCACAACAAATGGTAATGACATTTCATATTTTTCGCTGACTGATCAGGATAATATAGTGGGAAATGGTTCTTCAAAACTAGCAGCCGCAAATAAAAACGTTTTAACAATATCTACAATAGATACTAATCAACTATTTTCTGTAAATTCACTATTCGCTGGTGGCTTTTGGACTGATCCTGACCATTGGTTTATGAGTGCTACAGGTTTAGACTTTACAGGGCAATCGTCAAATGGGATTGTTACATACAGGTTCGATTTTAGCTCGTTTGATGAATTACAATTTGTATATTTACCTGATTTGTTTAAAGAGCTTACTTCTTTAGAAATAACACCCTATAACGGAATTACTGACAAAACTGCAGATGATCATGACTACTACTCATTTGTGTTAGATGACTTGGAAGTGACAATTCATAAGGTCAGTGAACCTAAAATGTTTTTGTTAATGTTGTTATTTATGATTATGCACTTGGGCCTCAGAGTGTCACACAGAAAGAATTTAACAGTTAAGTAATATGGTTTATTAGCTGAAAACGGCTATCACCTCTGGTTCACTCTGAGAGGTTCAAAGGTGTAGCTCTATAGAAGTTCTATCTTTCTTTGTCATTTTTTGGACAACCAATAAAAAGGAATTGTCTATTAATCTCTCTAATTCACCCTGAGGTATCGAGCCGTCTAAAATGACTGTAATCCAAAGGCGTTTGTTCATGTGATACGCAGGAATAATGGATGGAAAGATATCTCTAAGAATTACAGCCTCGTCTGGATCACACTTAAGGTTCATTGAATAATGGTCTTTTAATTTGCCATTAGTGTCTTTTTCATTGCCAGTTCCCAATGACAGGGTGGCGAACATTTTATCTTTTACTTTATATACTTCCACGCCTTCGCCAAATGGGAAGTCTAATTTGGTTTCAGGCTTAGAGAGTAAGTATATTTGAGCTTCTGCATTATTCATAAAAATATATCATAAGAACTTGTTCATGTGATACCCTGGAATAACGGAAGGGAAAATGTCCCGTAACATGACGGCTTCGTCCGGATCACATTTCAGGTTAATGCAGTAGTGGCCCTCTAACTTACCATTGGTGTCTTTTTCATTTCCTGTGCCTAGTGATAGTGTGGCAAACATTTTATTTTTTACTTTATATACTTCTACGCCTTCGCCAAAAGGGAAGTCGAATTTGGCTTCTGGTTTAGATAGTAAGTACTTCTGGACCTCTAAGTTATTCATAGTTTTCATTTTGGATTTAATATCTTACTAGTCGTACTGTATGAGTAGCTGTTTCACCAGCGTTTTTAATGTCTAAAACTTCCTCATTCTCAAAAATTATGTTGTTGTCGTTTTCTAAGTGTTCTTTTACATTTTTAGTCACTCTTAATGTCTTAGTTTTGGCGTAAGTCTCCATTCTACTAGCCATATTTACAGCATCGCCCCAAACATCATATATCAACTTATTTTGACCTATTATTCCAGCTACTACATCACCAATATCTGCCCCCATTCTTACAGACAAGTGTCGACATCGATCTATGTGCGGATGACTTGAATACGTCGTTGAATTCGTGATTTTATCCGCTATTTTGGCATTCAGCGTGTCTAAACTTTCAAATACTCTTTGGGAAAATTGCATTACTTCTTTTATTTGGGAATCATCGTCTTTACTAAACAGCCCTCCACAAACCATGTAACTATCTCCGCTGGTTTTGATTTTCTCAAGTTTCAAATCAGCTGCAATTTCGTCCAGGTCACTATAATAATCATGCAATAATTCAAGGACATCAGCTGGATCTAGAATCTTACTTAAAGCCGTAAAACCCACGATATCTGCAAACAAAATAGCAACATTTTTCTTTCGCTCAGCGTTATTTTTTATCTCTTTATCTTTTGAGACTTTGTCGAGAATATCTTTGACGATGAAAGTTGGAAATAGTTTATATAGTAAGTTAGTAATTTTACCTTCAATTTTTGCTGCACGTGCTCGTGCTAAACGTAACTGTTCACATTCATTGGCTAGCTGTTCCGTTTCGTCTTGAAGAATTTGGGTTTGATTTGCAAGAGTAACTTTATCAGTTTGTAATTGGCTCTTTTCGGATTCTAAGTTGTCTTTTTGTTGACGAAGGTTATCTCTTTCTTTCTCCAATTCATTTTTGTTTTTATTGAGAAATTTTTTCTCGTTCTCTAAATCCCTTTTGCTATTTTGTAATTCTTCTTTATCAGTTTGTAAGAGCGCTTTATCTTGCTGCAAGTCATCTTTGTCAGCTTGTAATGTCGCTTTATCTTTCTGTAAATCTATTTTATCAGTTTGTAAGAGTGCCTTATCTTTCTGTAAATCTACTTTATCAGTTTGTAAGAGTACCTTATCTTGCTTCAACTTCTCTTTATCAGTTTGTAAGACTGCCTTGTCTTTCTGTAATTCTACTTTGTCGGCCTGTAAGATTTCTTTCTCTCGTTTTAAAGCTTGAGTAGATTCAGACAAATTCTTTGACTTGTCATTTATTCTAGCCCAACTTTGAGCCCATTCTCTCGCTATTCGATCATTAAAGTTCTTTGCCAAGAAGGCTGATATGAATGTAATCAGTGCAGAAATGAATAATAAAGCCACTATCATAATGATGTTCTGTTTCTCTATATAAATGGGCTTTAAACAATTTGGTTCACTGCTACAGATTACCAAATCACCAGTTGAACTTGTGGTTAGCAAAAACAGACAAGAAGCAAAAAACAATGTAAATGCAATTAAAGTAAAAAAAACAGCCACACCAAAATAAATTCGTGACTTGAATTGCAGCTCTGGAAATTGTTGCCTAGTCATGATGTTTAGTAAACCTCGAAGTCGTCAGCGCGAAGCGTCCGCAGAAATTTGTTCGAATATTTAATCAAGCCAAATAATCAGTGCCAATGATGATAGTAACAATGGGATTACCGCGACTTTAATTAACCTGCTAGATTTTCTTATTACTGAATATTTTTTCTGCGTAATTTGAGCAAGACAATGTACTTGAGCAGAGAGATCTTCATTCAGTTGTTTGTCGGTTAGGGATATTAGCTCTTGATAAAACTCTCTCGCTGACTTTCTGTTGGCGACATCACCAAAATATATAACTGACCTGTAATGTGCAGGGCTCGAAATGTTCGGCGTTACAGCTTCAATTAACAAAAAGATCGAAATGAATGCAAAGACTAGCGTAGCCGTCACAAAAATAATTATTAAGTTATATTCGAGTACGTCTTTTACATTTACTTCCAGAGCCATAACTCTTAACGACAGACCGAGAATAGTTGTAACTAAAAAAGAGAGCATTAATGCAACTTTGTAATTGGTAGAAGCGATTTGTTGATCATATCTTTTTAACACTTCGAATAAGAATTCGAATTCATTTATAGATTTGTCAGCTTTTTCCAAGTGGGCACCATTGTTATTTTGAATCTAGCGTAGTAAAGACAGTTTACCAAATTGGCAAGGATGTCCAGCTTTATTTAGAGCGAATTTGAAATTCAAAACCACAAAACCTCCTATATTAAAAAATATATCATAAGAATTTATTCATGTGATATGCAGGAATAATGGATGGGAAAATGTCCCGTAACATGACGGCTTCGTCCGGATCACATTTCAGGTTAATGCAGTAGTGGCCCTCTAACTTACCATTGGTGTCTTTTTCATTTCCTGTGCCTAATGATAGGGTTGCAAACATCTTTCCCTTCACTTTATACACTTCCACATCGGCACCAAAAGGGTAGTCCAATATGGTTTCTGGTTTGTTTAACATATAGGACTTAGTGTCGTTATGATCCATGTTCATATCCTTTGTTAAGTGAAACTACTGTTTTAACCCTGTGACTTCAAACTCACCTTTAGTGACCAAATAGACGGTTACCGGGTGATCATTGGTATTCTTCCAGTACCAGCCATGTGAGCCTGCAAATGGCGCAGTAAAACTGCCCTTCATTTGTGGGCTGGTGGTGATGGCATAACTTTCGAAATAACCCGTTGTATCGCCTTCTGGTTCGCCATGTAAATCAAAATACAACGCGCCCTGATCCGTTTCCCACTCGTACGTTAACTTGGCAAATTGGTTCATTTGGAATTTGTATTCAACTCCTCGGCCAGCCGGAACGACAATTTCTGTGCTGTGGCGCTTTTCTTGAACCTCGCTGTTAGCATCATCTGTTTGCAAGCTAGATGTGTTAACGGAGCTAATGTTTGATGTGTCATTGTTAAACACCGTTACGCCAATTTTGCCTCCAATTCCTGTGGGGTCGATATTGTATTCCGCAGGCAAAATAATGGTGATCAAAAGTAAGGCCGCTAAACCGCTCGCGGCAAGGATAGCCTTAGTTAAATTGATGGCAGTAGAATTTTCCAAAATATGCTCCTGATAAAATCTGTTCTCTAAAATTTAAAGAACAAAATAACCGGTGAGTTGATAGCCAATTAACGTAAGACCCGCGCTCATCAATAGGGTATTGCTAACAACACTAAACTTTTTAAAACTTTTAAATCGACGCCAGGCCTGAATGCCGATAAAAATGAATGACAGGGCTAGCACCTGGCCAATTTCGACCCCTAAATTAAAAGCAATGAGATTACCTAATAAGCTGTCTTCATGCAGTTGAAAGTCTTGTAATTTAGACGCCAAACCAAATCCATGGAACAGCCCGAATACCATAACTGCGGTTCGGTTGTCGGGTTCATAACCTAAGCGTTTAAAGCCTCCAAGATTTTCAAACCCTTTGTAAAATACAGAAAAGCCTATAATGGCGTCGATTAAATAGGGATTGATGTATATTTGTGATAACACACCAGTTAATAAGGTTAAACTATGACCTAAGGTGAATAAACTGACATAAATTAAGACGTCTTTATTTCGGGTTAAGAAAAACAAAACACCAAACAAAAATAATAAGTGATCATAACCCGTCACCATGTGTTTAGCGCCAATGTACAAAAATGGCACAAATTGCACCGATTGGTTGTTTAACAGAAACTGCTTTGTGGAGTCATCTACCCCATGGGCAAATAGCCCGAGTGGGCATAACAGCAATATAATTGCCGCAATAAAAACGGGACTTTTTAACAATTTAGCGCTCAAAGAGATGGTTGGTCTGTGTTTATAATGCCAACAAACCAACCGAGCTGCCAAGTACAAATTCTATTTAAGGTAGTTGTGCGCGGTTATGAGGTGAGTTGTAGTTTATTTCTGGGCCAACAGGGACTACCTGAGTCGGATTGATCATAGTATGGCTGAAATAATAATGGCGCTTGATATGATAAAAATCCACCGTATCGGATACATTCTCAAACTGGTATAACTCACGTAGATACTGGCTTAATGCTGGATAACTTTCAATGGTGCGCATGTTACATTTGAAGTGCCCAACGTAGACCGAATCAAAACGGATTAAGGTTGTAAACAATCGCCAGTCTGCCTCCGTTAATGTGTTCCCCATCAAGTATCTTTGTTTGCTAAGACGCTCTTCTATGACATTAAGCGCATTAAACAGTTTTTCGAAAGCGGCGTTATACGCCTGTTGGCTGGTTGCAAAACCACAACGATAAACGCCATTGTTAATATTCTCGTAAACAAACTCATTGATTTGGTCGATTTCCCCTTGCAAATGAGTAGGGTAAAAATCCAGTTTATTACCTGTTAAATGGTTAAAAGCTGAATTAAACATACGAATGATCTCAGCAGATTCATTACTGACAATACGTCGTTGATGTTTGTCCCAAAGGACAGGAACCGTCACTCGACCTGTATAATTGGGGTTGTTAGTTGTATAAATCTGGTGCATGAATTGGTTGTGATAAAGCGAATCTCCGGTGGAAGATTGCTCTTTATCAAATGTCCACCCATTTTCTAACATATCTGGGCTGACAACGGATACACTGATGTAATCTTCCAGGCCTTTTAACGTACGAAATATCAAGGTTCGATGTGCCCAGGGACAGGCCAAAGAAACATATAAATGATAACGATCTTTTTCCGCCTTAAAGCCAGACTCTCCGCTTAGGCCTGCTACACCATCTGGCGTGATCCAGTTTCTTAGTTGCGCCTGTTCACGTTCGTAATTGCCTTTTGTTTGTTTTGTGTCGTACCAGCGATCTTGCCAGGTACCATTTATTAATAATCCCATGTTTATTGCCTATAAAGTAACCGAATACGACTAAGGTAGCAGATTCACTTTAGTGAAAATATTGCTAAAAGTGGGTGTTCATCTTCGAAAAAATAGAAAGGAAATACCGAGTTGAGGGTTAGTCCAAATTGGATTATCGAACTAAGCTTTAATATCAAACTTTTTTAAAATAATGCTCAAAAAAACGACAAGGCAGCCGATAACTATATTGGGTAGAAAGGGTAGTGAATATTATGATTAAGTTAGATTCAAGTTTAATGAATCAGCTTGGTGCTAATTCATTAAATAAAAACAAAGTGTTAGATCAATCTCGTGCTGATGTATCTGAGAATAAGGGATTAAACACGGTCACGTTGCAATTTAGTCAAAGCGACGTGAAGAGTTTCAGTATGTTTCATCGAACTGTGCATCGTCGTCTGGATGAGGCGTTGCCGAGTAGGTTTCAGGAACTGCAAAATGAACTAGCCGAGCAGGAAATTGCCGAACGTGAAGAGCGGGCCGATTTAGCGGCAGGGAATATCCTAGGTTTTATTGAACATAGATTAAAACAGGACGTTGCCGATGGGGCAACACAAGAGCAATTAACTTCTCGTATGGAAGCGGCATTAAAAGGGTTTGAAAAAGGGTACTCGGAAGCGAGTGATATCCTCAAAGACTTGAATATGCTAAGTGCACCAGTTGAAGAAGATATTAGCTTGACCAAAGATAAAGTGCTGGCTGGATTGGACGCGCTACGTGAACAATATCTGGGAACTGGTTCAGTGGTGGAAAATGAAGAGGTGAGCGTTACCAATTCAAAAGATTCGTCAATAGTTGAACCTAAAACAGAGTCAAAGCCACTATCTCGCCATCAAATTGGTGCTCAGCTTACTGATTATGCGTATGAGCAAGCTCAAGTTGGCAGGGCAAACGAATTCAGCTTTGAATTGCAAACCAAAGATGGTGATATGGTCACTATAAATGCGTCATCTATTCTCGCATTGCAAGCAGAATCAGGGTCTGGAAGATTGGATGGGAAAGAAGGTTCTCATGAGTTTGCTTATCAGTCCATGTCGGGATATCGGGAAAGTAACTTTGCGTTTACTGTCGAAGGGGAGCTGGATGATGACGAGCTCAAGGCAATAAATGATATTCTCAATAATGTGAATGATCTTGCTGTCGACTTTTATCAAGGAGATGTGAGCAAGGCATTTGATAAAGCGATGTCATTAGGTTTTGATAACAGTGAGATAAATGGTTTTGCATTTTCCATGACACAAGTTACCAGTATCAGGGCGATGCAAGCTTATCAGCCAGAACAGGCGATATTAAAACCCAATGTTATGGCGGAATTGAAGCCTATTGGCCGATTCGCTTCTGAGTTGTCGAAGAGCCTGACTATGGTGAATGACGCGTTTGCTCACCCACGAGAGCTTTTAACGTCGTTAACTGAGCAGTTTAATCAAATGAATAAGCCGTTGGAGTTTCCTGCTGAGAAGCTTGATTTTGCTGAGTTTACAAAATCGCTTATCGATAAATATACAGCGTTACCACCAACGGAATAATATTCCAATAAAACCTTAACAAAAGGAGCAGTCATTGCTCCTTTTTGTTAACAAAGCTACAGAATAGTTAAGGCGCAACTGCACTTTGATGGTTAACATCGCGAGGGTTTACTTCTACTCTCAGTTTATCCACTAATTGCAATGCTGTGGTCAGATTTTCAAGATCCGGATATATGTCTCCTGTTTTACCCGAATGGTGACCTCTGCCAACTAACTCCATATTATAAACAGAACCTGACTTTTCCATATCAACTATGGCTTCGTATATGATAGAAGGCTGTGCACTGTATCCATTACCAGAGTAGATCTTGTCGTCAGGAAATCGATCGCTGGAATAATATTCATTAAAGTCGAATGAGTGATTGATCTCCATTCTTACCTTGTACAAACCAGTTAAGTGAGTTTGACTTTTTGTTAACATTTCAAAGTTGTCTAACAGCGTCGCTCCAGTGTATACGTCCGCTATTAGCTCACTATCTGTCGGAACAAATAGGCCATCGGCTGTCTTCCGACCTAATTTATGCAGAAAGACGGGCAGCGCTTCAGGACGGATTCGCGTGTCTTTAGTTTCAGGCTCTTCCTTCGCATCAAATAAGCTTGCCAAATCCAAACTTCTATCCAGAAAAACGTGTGTGGTGAAAACCGTATCGTCAGTACGACTTACTCGATTAACAAATTGGTTTTTTGCCAACTTCTCCGTTACGTATAGAGGTTGTACAAATTCGCCTTCGATAGTCTCAAGCCATATTGCGTACTGTGGCCAATGGAAATAAGGACCTTTTTTAAGTTCGATAGTTAAGGGCGTCCCCGTGGCTTTATTAGCAAAGTTAACGACTTGATAAGTTATCTCTTGTTTGTCTTTAACCTCCTCTGATGCAGATGCTCTTAGCGTATTACCCCAATTATAGAAAGTCATAAATGGCGAAAACTGAAACAAAGACAACATGACCAATGAGGCAACAGAAACAAAAGCAATGGGTAGCGTGAAGTTAAATGCCCCTTTTGGAGTTTTGAGCTTGGACTTAATGTAGTGAATCAGAGATGTTAAGTTGTTTTTTACATGGAATAACAACATCAATAACATCGCAAAACCTACAATGGTGTGAGTAATAGCCACCTCTGTATTGTGACTTTGCATGAACATCAAAATAGATGTGGTTAACATAACTATGAATATTAGAAAAATACATAGGCTCACTAATGAGCGGCCTTGAATGGTGATCATTTATCCCTCTTTTTCTTCCTAAGATTTAAGTAGGATTAGGGTACTTGTGGCTGAGATTTTTTCTAATAAAACAAAATAAAATTATCTAAAGCTGTTGTTTTTATTGGGTTATTTGTGGCTTTTTTGCTTTGTATAAAAAGTTGAGTTGATTTCTGTCGATGAGTTCATTGGCAAGTTCATTATGCTTTAAGCTTGCTTCTTCATCACCTGTTTGGTGGTAGAGCTCAGCTAATGACAACAAAGTTCGGCTTCTACCAATTGGGCATCGCACCACATCAAAATAGTCTTGTGCTTGCTTGGCATTTTCTATTGCTGCATCAAGCTGTTGGCGGTTGGTCGCAATGGCACTTTTTAGTTCAGCTAGATACGCTTTGTAGAGCCAATCGTTTTCTTCTCTGGCAAAGTGTTCGGCGCGTTCAACGAGCTGGTCAAGGTCTGCATCGAACTGTTTTTTTCCTAACTGTTTATTGAAATTTGTTAATGCCCTAAAAAATGATAAGCGCGCTAATCCAGGTCTATTATCGGTACGCGCCAGTTTAATTGCGGTATCAAGTGCGTGTTCAGCTTCGTCAAACTTGCCTAGTAACAACATACTTTCAGCATACAATCTTTGTGCGAGAGCGTTGTCAGGTTGCAACATTAGCAGGCTGGATAAGAGTTCTGCCGCCACACCGTACTGCTCAGACTCGAAATATTCTAGGGCACGGGCTAATAATTCATTGTTGAAGTCTTGGCGTGAATTTCTTATAGAATGGTTCACGTCTTGGCGTGTGTATTTTGCAATGATATCAGCCAGTTCATGCACGACTCCCGAAGTAGTTCTGTCAAATAGAACACCTCGTTTAACGTCATTTTCAAAGTGTAGGTTGTACGCCAATCGGTAATCTTCAATGGAACCTGAAAGTTCCGTGTCGACAACGATCGCTGCACCAGAAACAGTAAACAAACGGCCAATGTTGTCTTCATTTGTTTCTGAATTTACAGAAGCGAGCTTTAAGGAAGACAGGGTGTAGTTAAGATCCGCAACGGCGATTTGGTTACTTGGAACCAAACTGTTTGTGAGTTGCGTCATCATGCCATAGGGCACCCAATCATGATCATTGCCTATTACGTTATTTTTTACAGGCAATACCATAACGGTACCTGCTAATCTGTCAGTTGCTTTCGAATTATGAAGATAATGAAAGGTGAACATTACAAAAACGACAGCCGTAAGTGTAAAAAGTAATACCGTTTTTGTCTTGTTGTATACTCGAAGGTGAGGAGCTTCGTCTGGTACCTTCATCTCTGTAGGTTCTAATTCTGCTTTGGTGGACGTTTCCGGATTTTCGGGCTGTGATTGATTTTCAACAACTTCTTTGACGCTAAGGGTCCAGCAATACCCTTTACGCGGTACGGTTTTTATAACATCAGCGTTTGGAAATAGGTTACGTAGTTCACGAATGGTTTGAAACAACACTTGATCGCTAGCCACTATGTCATCCCAAACAGAATCAAGCAGGGTTTGTTTACTTAATATGGTTTGTGGATTTTTCAAAAAAACCATGAGCAAACAAAATGTTTTAGGTCTGATCTCTTGTTTTTGTCCATCGCATAACAGACTCATATTTATGGGATCGACTGTCCATCGACCTGTTTTGTACAGAGGTTTCAAAATTTATTCCGCGTGGTTACTGCTATTTGGAAGTATGGGTAAACGAACCATCCCAGTTTTCTGGTAGCTCTTCATGTCTTAAGGTTTCTATCCGTTCTAGATACAGCTGATACAAATACCGTTCAGGAAATTGTTGTTTTAATGCTCCGTATTTTTCTGTGGCGGCATCCCAGTCTTGATTGAGGTAGTCATCATACGCGCTATTGAGGTCTGCAACCTCTTGTGTGGTCACCTCATCTAATTTGTCTTTAGGGCAAACGGGTTCAAATATGGCGACCGCTTCATCTTTACCTTTTACTTTTACTTTATCAACAGGTCGAAATTCAATGTTGGGACACTGGGCTTTCGTAAACTCACTGACTAGAAATTCTAAGCCATAAAATTTTGTAAGCCCTTCTAGACGAGAGCCCAAGTTAACCGCATCACCCAGAACCGTATAGGAACGGCGGTACTCTGAACCCATATCCCCAACGTTCATATCCCCTGTGTTGATTCCTATTCCTACTTTGACTTCCGGCCAGTCTTTTGCCACAAACTCTTTTCTTAGCCGTTCCGTTATTGCCAGCATGTCGAAGCCGCCAATGACGGCGTCTTCTGCATGAGTGGGGCTTTTAATTGGAGCTCCCCAGAATGCCATCACCATATCGCCTACGTATTTGTCTATGGTGCCCTGATGTTCGAAGATGCTTTTAGTGATGGGGGAAAAGTATTCGTTTAACATGTCTTTCAAATCATTCGCGGACAGTTTTTCTGAAATGCTGGTGAAACTTCGGATATCTGAAAATAATACCGACATTTCTCGTCTTTCACCTTTTAACGATGTCGCGCTCGGGTCGTTTAACATCTGATCTATGTGCGCTGGTGGCACGTACTGGTCAAACATAGATTTGATTTGTTGTTTGTTGGCCTGTTCACTGAAGAAGCCCCGGGCGATGTTATACCCTGTAATGACGATGACGAGGGCAAAGGGCTGAATTATGGGAAGCTCCACTTGCTGATTCGTCCACATGAAGAGATTAAAACTTATGACAAATGCAAGGCTACTAGCTCCTAACAAAGCCATCGTCATAGGACCTAAAAAAGGCAAAAATACAGATAGTAAAACGCCAAAAACTAGAACTTGAGCCATGGTTACGCCTAATGCATATTCAGGTCGATAAAAAAACAGATCAGACTGTAACAAGCCCTCCAGTACATTGGCATGCACTTCCACTCCGGGGTATTGGAGACCAACGGCGGTTTCCCGCAAATCAGCTATGCCAACAGCTGAAGTCCCTACCAATGCAATCCCGCCTTCCATCAACTCTGGATCCAAGCGCTCGGCCAGAATATCAGCTGCAGAATAGTAAGGAAAAGACTTTTGCCCGCCCCTAAACGGTACCAATACACGGCCGTTACCATCGGTGGGTATGCGTCTCTTACCAAATTTAATGGCGATAATATTATGAAGGTTTTTAGACTGCGGTAAGGGCACGGTTTCAACCGAAATGGTATCACTCAAGGTATATAAGCGGGCGGTTTCGACCGCTAAAGAAGGATAAAGTATGCCCTTGTGTTCAATCACTAGAGCCGCACGGCGTATAGAGCCATCTAAATCTGGTGCTGAGTTGAAGAAGCCTTGCCCCATGGCTGCTTCTTGTAAAATGGGAATGTTTGAGACTTTTCCTTGTAAACTCATGGACGTAAATCGCAATGCCGTAGGATCTAACGTGACCAAAGGCGTATCTTTTAACTCTCCTACGTCCACACTCACATCTTCTTGAAACAAAGCACCTAGAACCACATCATAGTCGGCTATTGCCTCAGCCATTTGCCTGTCTGCATCTAAGTCATATCTTAGTTGAGCTATGTACTCGGGGCTTGCATCCTGCAGTCCTCCAGCTGCAACAATCGTGTCCACTGGATTTTTCTCGGGTTCAGAGAATATTACGTCGAATCCCACCACCACAACGCCGGCATCTTGTAGTTTTAATACCATATCTTTAACTGTGGCCCGGCTCCAGGGCCATCGTCCAACTTCTTTGAGAGCCTTTTCATCTATGTCCACGATGAAGATATTATGTTCGCCTTGTCTTGGTGTTTCCGGCAACGTCAGATTCAGGCGTACGTCAAAAATAATGCCTTCGATTCTTTCTATGCTATTTTTTATGGCGGGGATTTGAGGGTCGACAATCATTGAAAATAAACTTGTGATCAACAGCCCTAACAAGATGGTGTTTAGGTGTTTGGTCAGTTTTTTCATTGATGCGCTCTAACTGTTTGATAAAACAAATTTGTTTCAGAGTACTTAAGCTTAGTCTGAAAATAAAGTTAACGAAACAATCAAGTCGCATTTATGCTCCGAAGAAAGCCCAATTAGAATCAATGGTTCATAGTTGGGCTTGGGTTGGGAACTGTTATGAATACTTTCGTTTTCTAATTTGGTTATCTAACCAGGTTGCGCTTTTTTTAAGCAGCACCTGACAGCGACGTAACCAGACCTTTGCTGCAGGATATTCAAAGCTCAAAATGTAAAAACCGGGGATAAGTAATAACAATGAAGGGCCTGGAATAATCACGAAAATCAAACCCAACAATACTAATAAACCACCTGTTATCGTTATCAGTATCTTCTTCATTTACATGACTCCTAAGATTGGATTTCAACGCCAGACTTAATGTTGTTTATGTCTAAGTCTCCTGAACCCGAGTCGATGATCTTTAGCGAACCTGCCGTGTTCACTTCGATGTCACCCGAGCCGTCGTCGATAGTGACCAAGCCTGTGGCAGATTCAACGCTTAGGTCGCCCGAGCCATCAACGACTTCGACATCACCGATAATATTAGCGATAGTTAGTTCACCGGAACCGTCGTCTAAATAAACTGAGCCATGGATGTTTTGCGCGGTCAGATCTCCTGAACCATCGTCGATACGAACATCGCCTTTTATTGAAGTTAGCGTTGTGGAACCGGAACCATCATCCAGTACGATGTTGTTATTTATATCGCGGATCTCAATGTCGCCTGAGCCATCATCTATATCCAAAGCAAGATGTTTTGGCATAGTGATCACCAAGTTGATTCTTGGTGAACTTCCGATCCAAAAACCGATATGACTGTGGTGCTCAGCAACGAGCTGTGCTTCGTTACCACTTTTCTCTAGCGTTAAAGTGAAGTTTCTGTCTTTTGATGTCAGTATTTCCGCATCAACTTGAATGTCGTTTTGGCCGTCTACGCCCACAATAGATAATGAACCCGCACCAGCTTCTATATCAAAAGACTTTAGGTGTTCTGCATCAAGTGTCAGCTTTTTTTCCATGTGAACATCTGCGCTCTGGCTTGAGAAGTTGCCAGTATGAATGACACAACCTGTGGCAAGGAATAGGCTCGAAGTTAGAAAAGCAAATTTGACGATTGGTGACATGATGAAAGATTCCAGTTTTGTTTAATTGAGCGTTAATAAACAAAATCGGGGCCAATGTGTACCTTGTTGATTTTTATTGGTTTTATGGGGTGGAGAGGTGTAGCGGTTAAATATTAGTGGTGGTATTCATCACTAGGTGGTTAATTTGACGAAAGAACTGGCGTATTAAACGCCAGTCGAAAATAATCATCAAAAGTTAATATCAGTCCGGTTTAATGTCTTTCAGATTGTATTTGTCGATGAGTGAATACAAAGTAGGGCGCGTAACACCCAATAATTCAGCCGTTCTGGACATATTGTGTTTTGCTGTGGCAAAGGCGGTTCGGATCGCGGTACTTTCGGCCTGTTCTCTGACTGCTTTCAGGTTTAATTCGGTTTGTTCTGTTGGATCAATTTCTCCGAAGAAACCTAGGTCTTCAGCGGTAATCAGGTTTGCGTCTGAAATGATTACAGCAGATTTCAGCTTGTTTTGTAATTCGCGAATATTGCCTGACCATTCATGCGCTAACATTGCTTGAATGGCATCTTCTGCAAAACCTCGAACATTCTGGCCGAACTCTTTGTTAAACGTATTCAGGAAGTGTTTCGCTAATACAACCACGTCACCACTACGTTCTCTGAGCGGTGGGATAGCGATAGATACTTCACCTACGCGATAGTATAAGTCTTCACGAAACTCTTCGTCCTTTGCCATTTGTGGTAAGTCTCTGTGCGTCGCACATATCACTCTGACATCTACGCTCAATTCACTTCGACCACCAACACGTTCTATTACTCGTTCCTGTAAAAAACGCAACATTTTGGCCTGAAGATTTAGTGGCATGTCACCAATTTCATCTAGAAACAGTGTGCCGCCATTGGCAAATTCAACTTTACCTTTTGTGGTTTTAGCAGCGCCAGTAAACGCGCCTTTTTCATAACCAAATAACTCGCTTTCAAGCAGGTTGTCTGGAATAGAGGCACAGTTAATTGCAACAAATGGCCCCTTTTGTCTTGGGCTGGCATCGTGGATAGCTCGAGCGAATAGTTCTTTACCAGTACCACTTTCACCTAATAACAAGGTTGTAATGTCGGCTTTCGCGATACGTTCTGCTAGTTTGCATGACTTTTGAATGCTAGGACTTGAACCGATAATGGTGCCAAATGGGTTTTCACCCAGTTGAAGGTGGCGGTTCTCTTCTTCCAGTTGGGCCACGTGAAACGCTCGGTTAACGATTATGGCTAAAGTATCCATGTCGATAGGCTTTTGATAAAAGTCATATGCGCCCAGCTCAATGGCTTTTAACGCGTTAGCTTTGTCTGAGTTGCCAGTTACACAAATGACCTTAGTATTCGGTGCCAGTGTCATGATCTCTGACAAGGTCGCTAACCCTTCGCTGGCATTTGCCGGATCGGGTGGTAGGCCTAAATCTAAAGTCACAACTTTAGGTTCGTGACGTCGCAATTGAGAAATAGCTTTTTGCCTGTCTTCGGCAAATAGCAACTCATAACCCTGAAGACCCCATTTTAATTGTTTTTGGATTCCTAAATCGTCTTCTACAATAAGTAACTTATCCACTATTTTTCCTTAACGGTAATGTCATGACAAAGGTTGAACCCTGTCCCACTTTACTTTGCACGGTTAACGAACCACCCATTTCTTCAGCAAATGTCTTTGCTTCATAAACCCCTACGCCCATGCCTGCGTTGCCTTTCGTGGTCTCAAATGGTTTGAATAACAAATTATTCATGAAATCGTCGGTCATGCCAATGCCTGAATCCGAAATTATTATTTTGCATGCGTTTTCTAATGGTTGCAGATCGACTTTTACAAAGCCACTGTCGTCGGTTGCGTGTTGTGCATTTTCGATTAAATGACCAACTACAGAGTGCAATCGCTCTTTATCAACTTGCAGATGGACTGGGTGCGGGTGACTCTCAAATGTCGGCTGCGGCCAATTGCGTTTAAACTCTTCACTTAATTGCACAAGTGCTTGATTTATGTCGGTCTCGGAGCTGAGGCTGCGCTGTTGTTGTTTATCCTTTAGCTGCGCTAACATGCGGTCCATTCTATCTTTTGTATGCCCTAATGTTTCGAATGTATCATCGATAAATTCCGGATTGTCTCTAAATTTCTCGCCATTGCTCACTATCATTCCAATTTGTGCAATAACATTTTTTAGATCATGAACAACAAAGGCTGACATACGGTTAAACGCGGCGAATTTGGCGTTTTCTTCTAATTTTACTCGTGCTTCACAAAATCGAATGTAACTGCCGATTTGAGAACTGATGGCGGTAAGGTAATCTCGCACTTCCCAATTCAGTTTCACTCGTTCACTTCCTTCGCTGGATAAGACAAAGAAGCCATGTAATTCATCATCGATAAATATGGGCATCGCAATTTCTACTTCATGAGTGGTCAAATGTGCAATGGAATAACCGCGAAATTCTTCGGCGTACTCTCGGCTACCAAACTCCGAAATGTCTATCACCCACCGGTTTTCTTGAATTTTTTCGGTTAGCGCTAACAATTCGTATTTGGCTTCTAGCGATAACCCAAATGGGTCGTCGGTTACAACATCTATGGTTCCATTTTGAATCTTACAATATACCCCTTTTTGATAATGTAATGAGTTACATAAGCCGGTGAGCCCGATGGCATAAAAGTCATCGTCAGCGGTACTTCTATCCAATATGGAAGTCAAACTTAGCCATTCTTCACGATAATCATATTGGTTGGCGTAAAAGTGTTTTTGAATAAAGGTTTTGAAGTTCTTGCGAATGGATTCCGAAACAAAAATATAAGCCAGTGCTATTAGTGCACCTGCGACAAACACGATTTGCAATACGCCAGACCAGGCTTGTCCGGTTTGTTGAATAAAATAGCCAGTAAGGGCCATGACCATTAAATAAACGCCGGCGAAGACTAACAATGAACTATGTAAAACGACTTCTCGGGAAATGAATACTCTTAAGTTCCAGCTTTCCACTCGTTTCATGCTTAATATCAGTAGTGGCGTTATAAGCACATAAATATAAGGACGAGATGCTAAATAGAGTGGATCCACCTGGTTTAATAACAGAGCATTCGACATCATGATCATGTGGAAAATGTTAAGTGATGCCAAACCCAGTATAAGGGGTTTATACGCCCACTTATCTTCATCCGCGTTTCGGTAGATTTGCTCAAGCAAGATAAGCTGGATAATGCTGCCTAGCAGAGCGGCACTGACCATTAACTTAAATTTGTCGATGGGAGAAAGGTAGGTGAAGTTTAGGGTAAGGTTTAATGTGATTGCACAGATAATAAGAAAAATCACATACTTGTTTTTAAGAAACTGACTAAGCCGGCTGAGTCTGGAATCAATTATGGCGAGTAACAAAAGCGTCCATACTACAACTTGAACTGTCTCCAGAAAAGGCCACAGGATAAATGGATCAGGAGACAGAGAGGCTCCGGCAAACAAGTAACCTACTGACCATAATACCATGGATAAGTAAGTGCATATAAACATGGAGCGAACGGTGCCCCTTGCTTTACTATTAAATACCAACCCTCCACAAATAAAGTAGGAGATAGCGGTTAGTAACAGGCCAGAATATAAGGCAATTTCCACGTTGGGCCCTTATTGTCGAAAGTTAACGTATGAATCGTGGTTGAATGTATCACAGTCTTGACTTGTGAATAACTATGTAGCGCTTTTACCTGCTATTTTAATAAATTATGAATTTCTTTAGCAGGGATCGCGTAGCTGATTCCACTCGGGTCAGACAGCACATGTTCTTTGGTTTTTTTCACTAATACACTATTTAAGATGGCGATAACTTTACCCGTACTTACGTCGACGATAGGGCTTCCGCTGTTACCTGGATAGGCCGTCACATCTAACTGATATACGAATAGGGGATTACGCAATTGTTTGATCACTTCTATCGTCAACTGACTCGCGTTTTGCTGAGGAATGGCCATAGGCACGTAGGCAGAAACTATGCCTTTGTGAACAGATTTATACAGGCCCAAAACGGAACCAATTGGCAGGCCAGCTTGTATAATTTCAGTACCAGCTGGAGATTTATGACTGGCGTTAACCAATTTTAAAACAGGCAGTCTAGTGTCGACTTCGATGATGGCAACATCCGCGCGCTCGTTTTGTTTCATTAACTTGGCAGTATAATATCTGGCATGTTTTCCTTCACCCACATGCACTGATATTTGAGACTTAGCATCATCAAATCCTTCCCCATTTACGACATGATGGTTGGTGGCGATGAGGGTTTTGGACCCCAAATTTCTAATCGCAAAGCCAGTACCTCGCAGTTGAAATCTTGGGGCGTTCAATGGGTTATAAAGGCCTACACCGACAACCGATTTTTTTACAGTAGTAACAAGAGTTACTTGTTTATTCGTGCTGTTAGCAAACAAAAAAGTTGGCAAGAACAAAGCCAGTGAGAGTAAGAATCTAATAAGATACATTTTAGTTCCAATCTTTACCAAAAGCTTTTCGTTGATCTTTGCGCATAACTGCTTTTTTAATTAAATGAGGAATTAACAACCTCAATGGCATTCGCAATAGGTGACCGCGAACATAGAGTATAAACGAACTTAGTTTAAAGCTACTTGAGGTGTTTGTTACAGAAGGCGAATCAAAAATGGTTCGAAACGCGGGCATGATAAAAAATCTCTGAATAAATGAATTGTTTAACCTTTGGTTATTCGATCGTGTATCAATCGCCGTTTGACAGTACGGAGCGCAAAAAACGAGGGCTAGATCTATATAATTCAATATATCTAGTTCTGAGGCGCGAGACTCTATTTTTTCTTGTACATTGTCTCCCAGAATAACTGAAAATAGCATGCTTAAATCAGTTAGATCACGCAATGGATGTGAAAATTCACCTTCTGTAAATAGATGAAGTGAACAGTGTATAAACATATCGACAGGAGATAAGGTCGCAACGTTCATATTCTTGGAGTAGACAGTTTCTAATTTATCAGCGGCGAAATGGCTTCTGTTAGTTAAAGGTAATATGCTGTGGTGCAGGTCAATAACAGTTAATCGTTCGTTGTGGATCATTGGCTGAATTTCATGCATCCATTTTTGGTAGTACTCTTTATCGTATTCTTCTTCTTTTTTATGAACCCAACCTTTTAACATTAAGGCTATCTCGGCGTTTCTCAATTCAGGCTTCGCTACTAACAAATCAATATCGTTGTAAGAGCGACCAAAGCAGCAAGGTAGGTTTAAGTGACTGTATGCCGCTCCTTTTAATAGAATTGGTAGTATTTCCCCTTTTGAGCTGAAAGCTTGGGCAATTTCTGTGAGTTCTCTATCAACGTTTCGTTTCTGCTGCTCTGAAATGGTCAAAGCTGATAATAGATGTGGCTGAACTTTGTCGGGAACTAGAACAAAAAGCGATTCTTTTTTTAGCAAATAACAAAGCCTACCAACAACCTTCTGTTCTCTGGCATCACTTAAAATCGATTCCCAATCTTTGAGTGAAAGATGTTTTACCAGAGAAAGCTTTTTTAGCAATTCAATTATCGTAATTTTCATTCGCAAGCTTCTCAAAAATTGCAATCGCAGCATCATTGTCGGAATAACTGAATTGCAATCCGTCAGCAGACTCAACTAACTTTAACATGGTATCGAAACCTACTTCACCTAATACGTTGTAATTAAAACTGTTTTCTATTAGTGAGAAAAATAAACTGTCTTTTTCCAATTTATTGAACTTGATTTCGGTTTTCGGGTCGTATTTGGGGAATATTACATGTGTAATATGAACAGGGTCATTCACATTCTCAATGGATTCAATAGGTGGTTCGAATAAACATACCGTGCCCTTATGTGTGTCGTGTACAATTTTGGAGTGATTTATTTGTGGAAACTTATTTCGTATTACATCAATTGATTGGTTTTTCAAGTTGATGGGTCTTGCTAATCCATCAACTTTTAAATTGGAAATACGAATTAGGGCCAATTCGTCAGACAATAGACGCCAGCCAGAATAAGTAAGTAGTGCGGTTAACGTACTTTTTCCCGAGCCAGGAGGGGCTGGCATTAAGATCGTGGTCTCATTCTTGTTTATGACTGCTGCATGAATTATTAAATATTGGTGACTTGTTGATGCAATGCACCAGTTCATTCCCCATTCTAACATTGGATAACCTTGAGCTGCAGGCAATGGCTTAAATGGCTGATGAGAGTCTAAAAAGAAGTTGGCCTGTTTGGAAAAATAGCGACGAATAAGGTTATTGGATTCCCGAATTGAAACGTCAAAGTCAATAAATTCATGTTCTTCGCAAATTGTAAAATTCCTATAAAGCGAGCAAATTTCGTTTAATGTCTCTTTATTCGAGCAAGAAATACGAAAGTTGAACGGACCGCATTTAATTGGAATTGCCTTTGAAGGCCCATTGAGAAAATGATCAATTTTGTTTTTAAGCTGCAATTTCGTCAGTTGTAATAAGATGAACTTGTTGCAATGAGTTTAAAGTATCTGTGGCGATTTGAATACATTGTTTTTTTTCAAGTTCAAACTCGTTTGTCAAAATCTCCGCCAGTTTCTGCACCGTTGTACCGGACGCCAAAGCATCAAAAAAGAGTTCAGAATCCAAGGGGTAAAAATGTGTTTCACTTTTTTTTCGGTCATAAAAAAAAGTACCGACGTTTGTCAGTACTCTATATTTAACATCATTTAATCCGTAGATATTTAACATTGGCCAGGTAGGTTGGCGTCAGCCATACCAAAATGTTCTAGATTAATCAGTATCGTATTAGCATCGGATGTGCTGATACTCACCCCAATTTCCAAGTAAAATGCTTTAATGTCGTCTTGTTTATACGGGAAATTACTTGGATTGCCCGAATAGCCAGAATCATAGGCATTATAATAATGAGCAACTAGTCTGCGCTCTAATTCAAAAGAATGTGAATCTTTCAACAAGTATTTAACTCTTTTACCGGTGGCTGTACTCAGGCCATTATAACCAAACAATTCGCCAAACGTTTTTGTATACTCGGATGCTGGCAAGCGATTGTTAGAGTGGTAAATATCACCTCTTTTGGCCTTATAATAACCTGGGCTGCAGCCGTTAAACTTAGCTACTTCGTAATAACCAGACGTGTTACCAGATAGGTTGCCAGAGATGGAAACATTAGACGCCCATACCGGCTTAGAAGCGATTGTAGTAACAACTGGGACCACTTTAGCTGCAGTAAATAAAAACTTCCTGCGAGATTGAGTTTTATCCTGCTGTTTCAAATTGTCTTGATTATCCATTAAATTACTACCCAATAAAAACTTCAACGACGTGCATTATATTATCCACTGCACGAAAAACAAACGATTAGTTAATTCATTTTTGCAAAAACCATACCCTATTTTATCTTGTTGTTTTTGATGGTTTTTTTAATATTTGAATTAGGCACTGTTAAAATTGCTGACATCGATTGATAGGCTTGTTAGGTGTTAACCAAGTTTAACCCAATGCAAACGTTTTTGATCTCCGTTAATTATAAGACAAATTGGTTGCTTTAGGGTTCAAATTTGCTCTCAGGTTGATTATATTTGCATAAAATCTTTATAACACGGCGCAAAGAGTGAATTTAATAAAAAAGTTGGCTTCGAAACCGATAATTGGTCCGATTATTAAACGTTTAATTCGGTTTGAAGCAAATCGCCAAGCCGTTACTATTGCAAATCACTTTTCTGATTTTTTAACGCCAGTCGTTGCCAAAAACGATGAACTGAGAAATAAAGCTTACGAAATTCGTCACAATGTGTATTGCGAAGAGCTGAATTTTGAGCCGTTAAAAGATGACAAGTTAGAAGTGGACGATTTTGATGCACATTCATTTCATTGTCTGATAAGGCACATCTCAACTGGGCGATATGCGGGTACCGTCAGAATTGTTTATTCCCGTGCCGATAGTCAACTTTTGCCGATAGAAAAATATTGTTTAGATTCTATCGATCATGAAACCTTGAATCCAAAGAACTTCCCTCGAAATTCAATCTGTGAGATTTCTAGACTAGCGGTGCCTCAGGAATTTAGAAGAAGACAAACGGATAGGCACAAAGGCGCAGCGACGGGTGTCATTAATGAAGAGACGTATTCCGAGAGAGAATTGCGATGTTTTCCATTCATTGCGGTTGGACTCTATATGACCGCGGCAAATATCGTGGCCAATAAAGATATCAAACATTGTTTTGTCATGATGGAACCAAGACTGGCAAGAAGCATGAAGTTCGTTGGAATTGAGTTTCAGCAGATTGGTCCTGTTGTTGATTATCATGGCAAAAGAGCACCTTATTACATTACACCAGAAATGCTGTTTAAGACGTTATCTCCTGGTTTTATGGCTTTATATAAGAACATACAGAAACAGTTATCTGATAAACGACAAAATAACATCGACGACGGTAGTGGAGAATTTGAACCCAGTGCGTTTGTAGTATCAATGTAAATACTGGTATTTTCGGATCTTTAAACAACGTATTTAAAGTAAGAGCGAAGGACTAGATGGACATTGGGTTTGCTTTAAAAAAGATAATTGGCACTTTGATTATGCCTTTGCCAATCACTTTAACGCTCATCGTAATAGGACTGTATTACTTAAATAAACGAAACCCTATTCGAGCTAAGGTTTTTAGTGCGCTTGGGATTGCTTTGTTATTGATTTTTTCTACGCCAATCGTAAGCCAGTATTTGATTAAGCCGTTTGAGTTTAGCTATCCAAAATTGGAAATTGAGCAACCGGGTTATCTCGCTAACTTAGATGTTTCTTATATTATTGTATTTGGCTGTTGGCATAGTGATGACCCTAAATTACCCTTGGTTGCTCAGATCCATCAATGTTCATTACCCAGGGTGATACAAGGTGTTCAGATTTGGCGACAAATTCCAGAAGCAAAATTGGTTTTTTCAGGTAATGCGGGTAAGGAAGGCAAGCTTTCGGACCCTGCAACAAATGCCAAACTTGCAATTTCACTAGGTGTGCCAGATTCCAAGATTGTTTTGATTGAAGGCACTGCAGATTCCCAAGATGAAATAGTTGAGCACAAGAAATTGGTTGGTGTGAATAATTTCATAGCAATTTCGTCAGCAACGCATATTCCCCGATTAGATACCCTTTATAACAAACATGGAATGACGCCAATTCTGTCTCCCGCTGAATATGTATCAAGTGAAGGCGACTTTTCCTGGGATCTGTTAGTACCTAATTCTAGTGCCTTACACCAAAGTGAAAGAGCGATTTATGAATTGATGGGTAACATTTGGGTTAGACTAAAATCGGTAATGTACTAAATTAATTAGATAAATTTACGAACAACGTGTGAAGGATGACAATTATGAATGGCGAAGAGCTCAATTCAGCAGAGAAAGACAGTATGTCATTACTTGATTCTTTAATAGAAACAATACAATCCGACAATATTGAATATTCAACCAGCACTCATAACTCCGAACCGTTAGAAACTTATAACAAATGTACCTATGCAGGTAGTAAGACATCCGAACTGGTTGTTTTTCCTACCTCTGTCGAGCAAATTCAGAAGATTATTAAAACTGTTAATGAATTGAACGACCAAGGTGGTTCTTACACTATATATACGGTTAGTAGTGGACAAAATTGGGGTTATGGGTCAGCTACGCCCACCTGCGATAATGTCATTCTTTTGTGCCTAAAGAAAATGAATAAGCAGCCAGAGTGGGTCGGTAATCAGCACGACCAAAATGGGCCTTATGGCAAAACCCTTGGAATAGTGCGTATAGAGCCAGGTGTCAGCCAAATTCAGTTGTACGAGTTTTTACAGAGCGAAGGTGGAAAGTTTTGGATGGACGCCACAGGCTCTTCTATCCATTGTTCGGTATTAGCCAATTATATGGAACGAGGGTTCGGTCATACGTTTTATGGTGATCACTTCGATCATGTTGCCGGTATTGAGGCCGTCATGGCCGATGGTACCTTTGTGAAAACAGGACATGCGGGTTGCAATAATGCAGCAAATGTTGGGGTTCACAAACATGGAGTAGGACCTGTGTTAGAAGGATTGGCCAGTCAATCTAATTTATTCATAGTTACTGCTATTTATATACACCTAATGCCAGCTAAAAAGAAGCTGTGGAAATATTTCATTAAAATGAATAGCGACCAAGTCTTTTATGAAACGGTTGAGCAACTTAGGCCACTAAAACTAAACGGTACGCTCAATAGCCAAATGCACTGTGCAAATTCCCATAAAGGTATACAGGCCGTCATGCGTTACCCTTTTAAGGAAACGAATGGTCAAGTTCCCATGTCTGATGAATTGGTGGAGCGTTTAGCCGCAGAAAACCAAATTAGTCCATGGACAATTTCCGGTGCTTTATATGGGGATTCATTTTGGGAGTTGTTTTATAAGTTCTTGGCAGTAAGAAAACAGCTCAAAGGTAAAGGCAAGTCTATGTTGATGTTGCCTAGCTGGCTCGCAAAATTTTTCAAACGTGTTTTCAGCTCAAACACCATGGCCAAGTTACTACCTAAATTACAGCAAAAGATGTTGCCGCAATTTACTGTGTTAAATGAATTGATAGGTTTGAAGCAAGGTAAACCGACCAACTTTTTTGTTGATAGTGTATATCACAGAAAAAGAGATATTGCTGGAATGACAGGTAACCCGGATGTGGATCAGGTTGGGTTAATTTGGATTGCACCTTTAGGGCCAATGACGCGAGAATCGTTACAGCTGCTTATCGAGCATTCGACTGCCATATCGGGCAAGTACAAATTCGATCCGGCTATTTCAATCACATTATTGAATGAAAGGGCAGTGGATTGTGTGTTGTCGATCGTTTTTGATCGTAGTGATGAAGAAGAAGATCAAAACGCTGTGGCCTGTTATGATGAGCTAATGGAAGGTTTTAATAAGTTGGGCTTTACGTCGTATCGATCCTCTGCTCGGGCAATGATCAATGATCAATTGAATTATGGTCCTGAATTGAAACACTTGCATCGGACATTAAAACAGGGCCTAGATCCCAAAAATATTCTTTCACCGAATCATTACTTGAATTGATCAAATAATAAACACTGGCTAGGAAGTCCTTTAGCAACTGTAAAGAAATTTTTAGAAAATCAAAAATGGACGTCAAAAATTGTCCATTTTTTTTACATCCATATAAGTTGATGTTTTAAGTTGTTGTTTTTAAAGGGTTTTAAAGTTGGCACATTAACTGCTTTATAACAACCAAGTAACAGATTGAAAGAAATTCAATATTAAGGAACAAATCATGAAACTAAACAAATTAACAAAAGGTTTGATTGCTGCAGTTGCACTATCAGGCGCTTCAATTGCAAATGCGGGTGTTGTTGCAAGTTCTTACTTAGAAGTTAGCGGTTTTTCACTAAATGGCGTAGGTCCTACAGATTTATTCCCATTGGCTCAAGGTACTCGTGAAGGTGCAACTTCAGCACAATTCAACATCGGTACTAACCAAACAGATGGTGACTCAGCTGCTGACACAGTATTTGCTGGTTTGTTACCGAACACAGCTTCAGTTGACGCGGCATTAGCTTGTGTTGGTCCTGACTGCTCTAACCTAACTCTTTCTGAGAACAGTGCTGATGCAAACTGGTCTGACGCTTTAACAAATGACTGGAACTACGCATATGCAGACCAAGAGTTAGTTGGTAACGCAATCGGTGGTGCTTCTTCTGGTTTCACCATTGCAGAGTCTTCAATTGCAAACGTTCCTTCTGGTAATGCTTCTTCTGACGGTTCAATCACTAACGAATTTGAAGCTGCTTTCTTAGCAACTACAACGGCAAGTGCTAACTTCTCAATGGACTATGTACTTGATATGGCATCAGTTATTACTCCAGATATCGCATTTGACGACTTGATCACTGCAACAACTTCTGCGTGGGCGACGTTAACAGTTAGCATCAAAAACTTAACTGACAATGTAGACGTTGGTGTTTGGAGCATTGTAAACGAGACTATCTCTGGTCGTGACGGTGCGTTATTCAACACTGTTTTACCTGGTTCAAACGAAGAGTATGCATCAGCAAACGTTGATGGCTTCAACTCTGGTAACTTCTTACTAGAGCAAAACAAAGCTTACTCACTAAACATCACTCAAACTACTGGTACTATCACTAGCTTGGTTCCAGAACCAACTTCTTTAGCAGTATTTGGTTTAGGTCTTCTAGGTCTAGCTGGTGTAGCTCGTAAGCGTAAAGCTTAATAATCTAGTAACTAATTATTAGTTGAATACAAAACCTTGGCACTCAGTGCCAAGGTTTTTTTATGCCTTCAATATGAAAGTTTCCCTTGTAAACTTGTCATAAAGTGAGTGCCTTTTAAGGCATATGCCAAAAACACTAGTTATCAAATCATACTCTAGAACAAATAAACGGCCAGAAGGTGAGAAAACTCTATCGGCATTTAATAGCACTTCATACATGGAGCGGTCTAAAGGAAGTTCACTCGATACAAGTTGTTTTTCATGTGAACAAGAAGGCGCCAGTTTGAGTAAACTAACTTGAAACTACCGCTGATTCTTTATGCAGATTGGTATAACTACTAGGTGTGTTGATTCGAGTTTTAATAACAGTATTAAATCAATTTTTACAGCGATCAATTGAGGTTTGTTGTATTAAGTTAATTTAAAGGGAAGGAGAGAAAAGGTTGCTTAAATTGAAGAGCCAACAAGGGAGTTTGTTGGCTCTTGCAGAATGTTAGTCCAAATAAGTTGCGATTGAGTTAGATAGTGCTTTTGGCTTTATCCAAATTAGCTTTAATGCCTTTATCATCTGGCGCTAGTGAATGCGCTTTTTCCAGCAAACTAACTGCTGACTTTTTGTCGCCTAACGCAAGCTTAACCGTTGCTGCCGTGTCTAATATTTGTGGGCTATTCGGTACTAGCTCAACAGCTTTGGATGCATATTCGTCGGCTTTGTTAAAGTTCTGCTCTTCTGTATATAAGTAGGCAAGATTATTTAAGGCTAAAGGTGTTCTAGGTTCAATATCGATGACCTTCAGATAGTGGCTCTTCGCTTTATTGGTATCAAAACTTAAGTACTCATTTGCTACTAATAAACGAGTTCCTGTATCCCGTTCACTTTGGGCCAGATGTGTTTCCAGAAAATCTATTCCGTCATCTCTTCTACCTAGAGATTTATATGTCAAGTAAACTAAGCTAGCATTTCTCAACGCCGGTGCGGTTTGGTATCCGTTTAGTAGTAAAGGAAGTGCATCAATATAATTACCGTCCAAAGCGTAAATGTTGCCTTGTACCTTTTGGGCAAAAGGTAGTTCTCGTGTAGCCTTGTCCAGTTTATTTAGGCTTTTTTGTGCATCTTTACTGCGATTAAACGAAACGAGTAAGTTCGCTTCAATTAGTCTTAACCTAACGCTTTCAGGTAGATGTATTAAACCATTTTTAGCACTAGTAAGGGCGTCGTTGTTAAGGTGGACACTTTCTTCGAATTCAACTTTTCTTAACCAAGCAACCTCACTTTTTGGCTCAGCCAACGTCCATTGCCTTACAGATTCAAGTGCTCGTTTGTTTTGGTTCAGCTTTGTATAACTATTGACCTTAATCAGCCAATAATTTCGCTGCGACTGCCCTTTTTGCGGTTCGTAATTGTCAAGAACTTTGAGAGCTTCATTGTAGTTACCCTCTGAATAGTTCGCTTTGGCTAACAATAAAGTTAATCGCGGATCCTTGTCAGAACCTTCTGAAGCGGTGGCAATTCTATTTAGTGCTTGTTTAGTGTTGCCTAAAGACTTCATTGCCCGGTAATTCATGATTAACGCCGGCACGTAATCTGGGTTGGAGTCTAAAAGTGTGGCTAAAGCGGCACTCGCTTTTTGGGGGTTATTATTAGCCATGTCCTGGGAAGCAAAATACATCAATGATGGGATATTTGAAGGATCCACATCGAGTGCTTTCCTAAATGCTTGAGTGGCAGCCGATTCTTTGTTTAATCTCACGCTCGCAAGCGCTACCAAATTATAACCGTCCACTTTATTCGGCTCTTCAGTTATCCAGGAGTTACCAAGTTGCAGTGCTTTGTTGAATTGCTGAGATTGAATATAAGCCGATGCCAATGCTACTTTCGCAATTGGTAGGTCTGAATCAATGGCAATCGCCTTTTCAAGGTTGGCAATACCGTCCAGCTCATTCAAAGATAATTTCAAGATCCCAGCTTGAGTTAATGACAGGGCGTCGTCTCCAGATGTATTTAGTCTCTTAAGCGATTGACTCGCTTTATCAAGCTCGCCCGCTTTGATCAGTTCGTAACTTGCAGCTGCGAATAATTGATTGTCTTCTTCAGCAAGGTTTTCAAGCTCACTTAAGGTTGAGTCTGCCTCATTACCGTACCCCAATTTTAATTGGGTGATGGCAAGCGCCTTTTTCGCAGGGTGAGAGTTATCAAGTGAGTCTTTTAGAGACAGCAGGTGGTTATGCGACTGTTCATATTTTTCTAATTGGAATGCAGATAAACCTGCAATTAGGCGATTCGACTCAGAATTGATCCCGTTCTGAATTGCCTTTTCCATGTGTGACAATGCTGAATCATATTGTTGCGCGTTGAATTTTATGGTTGCCATCAGCTGATTAGCAAAGGGTTGCTCTTTGGCTAGCTTAAGAACTTTTGATACTTCAGGCTCTGCTTCAGTAAAGTTCGCATTTCTAATTAAGACATTGGCTAAGAACAACCTTACTTGATGCGCCAGAGGGAAGATATCTATGTGTTTTTTGAATGCCTGAATTGCAACATCGTATTGGCTTGTGGTCGTCGCGATAAAGCCCAAATAGAGTTGTGCCTCTGATAAATCTGGGTTGTTTGCCGTCAACGTTTGTAATTCACTAACCGCAACTTTGGGATTTTTACTGGCTTCTTTGACGATAGAGCCAAGCTGACTGTATATCGAGTTTTCTGAAACTTGCAGCGCTTTGTCTACGAGTTCATTACCGACAACGTCATCTTGTAGCCTGTAATTGGCCAAGGCTTGTAGAACTAATATTTGAGACTGAATTTCAGCTGCTAATGATTTTTCAACTTCCAACTTCATTACTTCTTCAAATTTATCTTGAACAAATAGAAGTCTGGCTAACCGACCTTTGATGACATTGGCATCTTGGCCAAATCTCAATGCGGCTTCATATTCTTTTTCGGCAAAAGCGGTTTCGCCCATAGAAAAGTATGTATCTGCCAATAACAATCTGGTTTGGCCATCACTGGGGGATTGCCTTATTGCATTTTTTAATTCAATGATTGCCGTATCTAACTGGTTCTGATCTATTAGCTGGCGTGCAGTTGCCACATGTTCTTCAGTGGATTTTCCACCGCATGCTGACAGTGCTAAAAGTAACGAGGAGGTGATAAGTGTTTTAGAAAATCGTCTCATTTGTTTGTCCATCATAGATTGAGCCTCTTAGACCATAGCTTATAGAATTATTCATAGCTTTCAATTAGATAATTATTAGTGAATAATTCTAGCTTCTTTGAACTGCAGATGCTTAAGAGATGTTCTATAAATTGGTTCAATTCGATAATAGCCTAAAATCAAGAACTGACTTGGCAGCTAAGTGGCAATTATTAGAAAAACAAACAGCTAACTCGAATTATTTTGTCTCTTGGCATTGGATCGGCGTGTGGCTCGAAACAACAGACGCCGCCTTCTATCTATTGGAGTGTTTTGAAGAAGAGCGTTTGATCGGTTTAGGTGTCTTTGCATCGGACATGTCGGTTAACGCCAATACTCTCTACTTACATAAAACCGGCGAACAAAAAAAAGATCAAATCTGGGTCGAGCATAATAATTTTCTTACATATGAAGCGCACAGATATACGATAACAGCCGGTGCAATTAACTATTTATTAAGTGAGCTTTCGGATTATCAAAACATACATGTGGACATGTCAGAATGCATCGAACTCGCTTTCACCGAGAAGTTCTATGTTCGCGAAAAGTTGGCAAGTGTTGGGTATTCAAAATTTTTAGCTCCTGATCAATCTATTAGTTTGATTGACACATTTAGCAAAAATACAAAAAAACAAGTTACCCGAAGCTTACGTTTGCTCGAAGGAATGGGTAATTTACATCTGGTCGAAATAACAGCTGACAATAAGCAGCAAGCACTGGCCGACATCTCTGAAAGACACAAAATACAGTGGCAGGATTCGGAATGGGGCAGTGGTTTTAATAACGAACACTTTTTTCAGTTTCATCAGAAAATGATAGAGAAAGAAAACTCGGTATTGTTGTCAATACAGTTAGATGATTTAGTACTGGGTTATGGCTATTTTTACTGTTATCAGAATGAAGTTCTGTTCTATTTATCTGCACTTGATAAACACCCTGACAATAAAGTGAAAATTGGCCTTACTTTTCATGCGCTTGCAATGGAATATTTTCGAGAAAAAGGCTTTCTGAAATATGACTTTTTAGCCGGAGATGCCCGTTATAAAAAGTCTTTGTCGGATAACCAGTACACATTACGCTCCTATTGTTTTTCAAAACGAAATTTACTCGGTACAATCGAACACTCGCTACGTGCGCTGAAAAATAAATTGAAAGTATGAGTAAAGAACTGTGAGTGGAATTAAAGTCGTAATTAAAGATGAACATGGATTGTTTCGAGAAAATCATACTTTTGAATTTTCTTTGCCATTTGCAAACGGCGTAATGACACAGAGTCATGCCTTGTTATTTAACGAAGATGATGGAGTTCAAAAAAACGTTCATTTTCAACCTTTAACTTATTGGCCCAATGGCTCAATAAAATGGGCAAGGTGCTGGCTTGATTGCACATTAAAAGCAGGTGAGCAGAAAACACTTCACCTAACTTTAATTGAGAATAAAGTTAATCAACAGGCTCTTCATTCTGAAAAACCGGATCCACTGCCAACACTCAAGTTCATTGATAGTGTTGGGAGTCAACATGTTATCACTTTTTGCAAAGTGCCAACGTTACGTTCGCCACTGTCGTCTACATTTGAAGGGTATAACGACAAGTTTCCTCATTTGTCTTTTCAGTTAACAGTCAAAACATTTGCCAATGGTAAAGTAAGTCGTCATCAGGTCCGAATCTGCAACCGAAATCGAGCTATTCACCCCAATGGCCAATGGGATATTGGAGATGAAAACTCTATTCAATTTAAAGCGCTGACGGCACATTTTCCTCTTGAAGATTCTCAATACTTACATTGGACCGATAGAAACGAACATAATGATGATTGGCATGAGAGTGCTGCAGGTTTTCAGGTTATTCAACACAGCAGCGGTGGAGAGAACTGGAATTGCACAACTCATTTAGATAGAAATGCGCAAGTGCCTTTCAATATTAAAGGTTATGAAATTCGCTCAGGTAATCAAAGTATATCTGGCGACAGAATTTTGCCGGAAGTCCATGTTAAAAACGCCAGCCGCACATTAACGGTTCGATTAGATAAGTTCTGGCAGAACTTTCCTTCCTCCATGTCGGTAGATGACGGTGGTATAGAGATCGGGCTTTTTCCGAAGTTAGATTACTTACATGAGTTATTGCCTGGCGAAAGAAAAACTCAAACCATTTGGTGTAGTCGCGATGTTGACAGAGACTTACTGGAAAAGTACGCAAGTCCAACTTCAATTGTTATCGACCCTAGTTACTTAGAGAGCTGTCTTTGCATTCCTCATTTTTCTCATAAAAGTGAACCGGACTTAACGCGGATTACGGATCTGAGTTTAGATGAAAAAAAGGGTTTCAAAGCTAAAAGAGAGTTGATAGATGAATACGGTTGGCGCAACTTTGGTGACCTTTACGCCGATCATGAAAATGCAGAATACAGCGGCGAAGGATTAATCGTTTCTCATTACAATAATCAATATGATCCTGTTTATGGTTTTTTACGTCAATATATGAGGACGGGTCAAAGTGAGTGGTTTGAGCTAGCTGACGACCTTGCCAAGCATGTTGTTGATATTGATATTTATCACACAGAATTGGATAGGCCGGAATACAATGGTGGTTTGTTCTGGCATACCGACCATTACGTAGACGCCGCAACTGCAGGTCATAGAACTTATTCAAAAAGCCAGCCACAAGACGTTTATATGGATCACGCTGGTGGCGGAGGTCCAGGTGGACAGCACTGTTATACAACGGGACTAGCGTTTCATTATGCATTGACAGGTGACGTGGCATCGAAACAAGCGGTATTGAAACTTAGTGACTGGATATCTACGGTTTATGAAGGTAGCGGCAGCATTTTCGAATATCTGCAGTCTGTAAAAAGCGAACAGGTACTGGATTCACGAAACAAAAAAACAGGTGAATACCCTCTGGATCGAGGAACAGCAAATTATATCGTTGCGTTAATTGATAGCTTTGAGTTGACCAATAAACAATCGTATCTGGATAAAGCCGGCTTAGTTATCAAATACACGGTCAAATTAGACGACAACTTAAGTGCACGAAACTTGGAAGATGTAGAAAACACTTGGTTTTACACTGTATTCATTCAAGCCGTATGCAGGTTTATGAATGCGAAAGAAGTGATCAAACAAAGGGATGAATCGTACAAGTATGCCATTCAGGTCTTGCTTAAGTTTGCTGACTGGATGGCCAAACACGAAAGGCCTTATTTAACCAAGCCTGAAATTCTGGAGTTTCCGAACGAAACCTGGACAGCGCAAGATTTGCGAAAAGCAAACATACTGTTTATTGCTGCAACCTATGTGGACGAAAATCAACATTACTTAGCAAAAGCAAACGAAATTCGACACTACGTTATTAAAGAACTTTCTCAATATGATAATAGCGATTATTGCAGAATCCTCTGTTTATTATTGCAAAACGAGGGGGTGATGAATTTCACTCAAGACAAAGAGAAAAGTCGAGTAGATGATTTGAGTTTTAATTCTCTGCATGAAAATAACAACGAATTCAACTACCTGAAAACAGTATTGAGTGACTTTTCATTGAGACAGGAATTGACCTGGTTGTCTTACCGCATTCCAGCTGTATCTAAAGTGTTGAACTTGATGGGGCCCGCCAAATGACGATTTCAACCTCTTTCATTATTCCGCATAAAGGACGGCTCGATTTTCTGTTTCAAACCGTGGAATCGATAACGAAATTGAAGGGTTACGGTGAAACGACAGAAATAATTGTGGTTACCAAAGAGGAAGAATTAACTTTACCAGAGCCGCTTAATTCCCAAGTTCAGGTGTTAAAAGTACCGGATGAGGTAACGATCTCATACCAAAGAAATTTAGGAGCCCGCAATTCAAAAGGTAATTTTTTGGCCTTTCTTGATGCCGATGTCCAGCTAAATGAGAATTGGTTAGTACGGGTGAGCGAATTATTAGCTGATGACGACATGATAGTGAGTGCTATTCAGATCTCATGTGATGATGCGCCTATTACCGAAGATGTGCGAGTTGCGCTGAATCATATTAATAAAGATAAATATCTGGAATGCCTTGCAGGCAGTAACCTTTTTCTAAGAAGAGCGGATTTTGACTTACACGGAGGGTTTCCTGAAGAAATGGAAACATGTGAAGACGTGTATTTTACTGGCAAATTCGCTAAAAACTTACTGACTTCTAAAAGTGATTTTGTTCACCTTGGCGAAGATAAATCTTTTTCCCAACTTTTTAAAAAGGAAATCTGGCGAGCAAAGTCAAATTTAGCTTCTGTAAAAGGTAGGAAAATTCAATTGTTGGAGTTGCCAAGTCTGCTGTTTCCTCTAATAGCGGTATTTGCTCCAATTCTTACGATTATTCTTGTATTGTTAGGTGCTAACGTAGCAGCTGCGACAATTCTTTGTTTGGGGTTCGTCCCGGCAATTGCTTATAGCTTGCGGCTTAAACTCAAAACTGAGGCTGTGAGTATCTTCAATATTTTTGCTTTTTACGTAGTTTATTTTTTTGCTAGGGGCGTAGGGTCACTAATGGGTATTAAAAGGGAACGTGTTTAATGACGGTTAATGTATTGCAGTTTATCTGTTCAACGGGCTTTTATGGCGCGGAGCGTTGGGTATTGGCGTTAGCCAAACATATGGATCCTGAGCAGTTTCGCTGTGATCTCGCTGTGACTTTGGAAGAAAACTCCAAAGATTTGGAATTAGTAAAAATGTATCGCAGACACTGTGGTGAAGCGTTTGAAGTTCCTATGTCACATTCATTCGATTTAGGTGTCATAAATAAGCTTGTTACCTTGATTAAAGAGCGTGATATACACGTCATTCATACGCATGGTTATAAATCTGACATTTTGGGCATTATGGCTGCGCGCAAAGCGGGAATTAAAGTCGTCGTTACCCCGCATGGCTTTGAAAATGCAGATGACTTTAAGTTGCGTAGTTTTATCTGGTTGGGATGTCAGGCGATGCGGTTTGCGGATAAAGTCGTACCACTGTCTCCTCAACTTTGCGACGACGTGAAAAAGTTTGGTATTCGCGAACCTAAGTTAGAATACATCCAAAATGGTGTGGATCTGTCTGAGGTTGAAGAGCAAAGAGAAAAAGTGCTAGATAAAAACAACGAGATCAAACATGTTGGGTTTGTTGGCCAAATGATTAGCCGTAAGAATATATTTGATTTGTTGGATATTTTTGATCAATTGCAACAAAAACACGGTAATTTGAAGCTGAGCTTATTGGGGGATGGTGAGCAACGCGCCGAGCTCGAAGAATATGCAGCAAAATTAAGTTCAAAAGAACATATTCACTTCTTGGGCTTCCGAGATGATAGATTGGAGTTGTTGCAATCATTTGATTTGTTTGCCATGACCTCAACATTAGAAGGGATCCCTAGATGTTTAATGGAAGCAACGGCGATGGGCATTCCCGTTGCGGCCTACGATATTGCCGGGATAGACCAATTAATTACGCATGACGATACGGGATTGTTGGCACCACTTGGGGACAAAGAAACACTGACCAAATACTGGGAAAAGATATTGTTTGATGAGACAGAGGCCACACGACTAGCAGACAATGCGCGCGACTACGTGAACCAACATTACTCTGCTAAGCGTATGGCTGATGAGTATGCCGAATTGTTCAATCGGTTGGTGGGATAATAACAATGTCATTGGCTAACAGCTTACAAGCTCATATTGAGACTGGTGGCGTGTTTGTTTGGTGCCAATACACCAAAACAGGATGGATCCATGTCGAAACCTAAATCACTGTTTATTCTCACGGTGGACACTGAAGAAGAGTGGGATTGGTCCGGGCCATTCCCAAACTCTAACTTTTCAGTGCGTAATGCCGATGAATTGCCGGCGTTTCAGAATTTTTGTCAGGAGTTAGGGGTTAAACCCACTTACCTGGTGGATTATGCTATTGCGAACGATGATAATGCTGCAGAAATTTTAAAGAGTTTTGATAAGTCTAAGTGCGAAATAGGTGCCCACCTACACCCTTGGGCCAACCCACCATTTCATAATGAAACAAGTGAAAGTTCGTCACACGTTATTAATTTGCCCATACGTTATGTAAAGGAAAAACTCGATTCTTTAATGGCGGTAATCGAAGAAAAAATCGGTGTAAGAGCTAAGTCGTTTCGCACTGGAAGATGGGGCATCAACGGCGATGTAATGACATTGTTAAAAGATGTCGGAATTGATACAGATAGTAGTGTGTATCCGCTTTACCGTAACGATTATTTTTCGTGTGAAAATGCGATTCGGCAACCCTATTGGCCAAGTTTTGAAGATACTAATAAGGCTGGTCAACAGCAGGATGTTTACGAAATTCCGGTTACATGCGGTTTTAACCGATCATCGACCAAATTAGCGCAAAAATTTCATAGCTTGATGGAACTGCGTCCGTTTTGCTGGCTTAGGATTAATGGACTGTTTTGGCATACGTTCTTGTTGAGAAAAATCTATTTAAGTCCCGAATTAAGTTCATCCTCTGATATGATCCGTCTTACCAAAACGAGGTTGAAAAAAGGCCAGATGGTGTTCCACATGTACTTACATAGTTCTAGTCTGGTACAACAGGTGACAGGTTTAAATGATGAACCAAATGCACGTGAACATCTATGTCAAAGAATTGCAGATGTGACTAAGTTTTTAGCGTCAAAAACTGACATTGAATACTGCACCCTTTCTGAGGCGAAACAACGATTAACACAACAGGGAAGCGGTCGTGAACATTAAGCTAGCGCAAGAATCAGACAAAAATGATTGGGATAAGTATGTCTCCGCTCATGAATCGGGCACGCCTTATCATAAATGGGCATGGCTAAATTCTATCACCGCTGCTTATGGCTTCAAAACGGTGGGCTGGTTGGTTACAAACGAACAAGGGGAAGTCCTTGGTGTATTGCCGATGGCGAAAATTTCTATCCCACTTCTGAGTTCAAAACTAACGGCATTGCCTTATTGTGACGCTGGTGGCGTATTAGCTAATTCAATTGAAGTGAAAAACCAATTATTAGATAAAGCAATAACGTTTGCGAATGATAATAAGATAACTACGATTGAACACAGGCAAACCAAAGTTCTCGATCAGGCTGAGGAATTATCACAAGAAAGCAAAGTCAGAATGTTGTTAGCTTTACCTGAGTCTTCGGAAGAGCTCTTAGCCAGTTTTAAGTCCAAATTAAGAAGTCAGATCCGTAAGGCAGAAAAAAATGGTCTTACGGCGTCTACTGGCAACGATCAGCAACATCTTGATGGTTTTTATCAGGTATATACCCGCAATATGCGTGACTTAGGTTCGCCCGCTCACAGCAAACGCTGGTTTGAAAGTGTGATTAGTACATTTGGCGGTGAAGCTATTATTGCCAATGTATATAAAGATGACGTTGTCGTCGGGGCTGGTATCGTGTTATTTAATGGCGAGCGTTGTTCTATACCTTGGGCATCTACTGTTGCTGATTACAACCGCTTAGCGCCAAACATGCTGTTATATTGGAGTTTACTTGCATACTCCACTGATTCTGGTTGTAAAGAGTTTGATTTTGGTCGTTCAACACCCGGGGAAGGGACCTATAAATTTAAAGCTCAATGGGGGGCGAAACCTTCAGGGTTAGATTGGCAGGTTTTTAAAGACGGCCATCTAATAACAGAAGCGCCATCCGAAGGAAGTGACAACAAGCCGGGACACACATCAAAACTGCGATCGTCTTTAGAGCTGGTGTGGCAGAAACTTCCTGTATCTTTGGCCACGTTTATTGGCAGTAATCTTAGAAAATACATTACCTTATAAGATGGATTTATGTGCGGAATAGCAGGTTTTACAACATACAATAGAGATCGAGCCAGAGAAAGTGATTTGGTTAAGATGGGTGATGTCATTCGGCATAGAGGGCCTGATGCTGGTAATGTGTATGTCGATGACAAGATTGGTTTATGCCACCGCAGGTTGGCGATCATAGATTTATCGGAAGCTGGCGTTCAGCCGATGCATTCATTTGATGATCGTTATGTCATTGCATTTAACGGTGAAATTTATAATTTCTTAGAGCATAGAAAAGATCTCGAAAGCCAAGGTTACCCGTTCAAAACGGATACTGATACGGAAGTCATCCTAGCTTTGTATGATAAATTTGGTGAAGCCTGTCTGGAAAGGTTGAATGGAATGTTTGCCTTTGCCCTCTGGGATAAAGAGAAACAAACCTTGTTCATCGCTCGGGATAGAATGGGGAAAAAACCACTTTATTATTACGTAAATAATGGTGATGTATTTTTTGCATCTGAGCTTAAATCGCTGATGGCCATCGATGCATTTCCCAAACAAGTACGAACCGATGCTGTGCATGATTTTTTTGCTTATCAGTATGTGCCAGATCCAAAAACCATCTTTGAAAATGTATTTAAATTGGAGCCGGGCCACTGCATGACGGTGACGTCTTCAGGTGTGACCACTAAACAATATTGGGATGTGTCGTTTGCTAACCCCGAAGCGAAACCTGAACAAACCTTCTTAACTGAATTAGATGAACTGTTAACCGATTGCACCAAAAACAGAATGGTGTCAGATGTGCCACTCGGCGCTTTTTTAAGCGGAGGGGTCGACTCCAGTGGCGTCGTTGCTTTAATGTCAAAAGTCGCTGGCAAAGAAAATCCAGAATCAAATGATAAAGGTGAACAACAAGTTACTACTTGCTCCATAGGTTTTGACGATAAAAAGTTCAATGAAACCGAGTTTGCTAGGATGGTGGCAGAGCAATATCACACTAATCATCATGAGTTTACCGTTCATCAAAATGTAAAAGACAACCTAGAACATATCGTTCACTTTTTTGATGAGCCGTTTGCTGATCCTTCATTGGTTCCAACTTATTTTGTATCTGAACTGGCCAGACAAAAAGTTACGGTTGCTGTTGCCGGTGACGGTGGAGATGAAGTGTTTGCCGGATATGAAAAGTACTCGGTTGATCACATGGAAAATAAACTTAGGTCTAAGTTTCCGCTTTGGTTAAGAAAATCGGCATTTCCTATTCTAGCTAAAGTGGCAGGGATGGTTAATGCGACACCATTTCGAAGAGCAAAGTCGTTGTTAACCAGCTTAAGTGTTGATCCCGCGATGGGCTTTTACATCTCAAACTCCTTTATTACGGATGAGCAATGGTCACAATTGGTCAACGATAAAACCAAACAACAGTTAAACGGTTACCACCCTTCAGAAAGAACAGTCGAGCAGTATCGGAAGGCCGATGGCCAAGATCATTTATCAAAGATATTGTATACGGACATGAAAACTTATTTGCCCGGTGGCATTTTGGTTAAAGTCGATCGAATGAGTATGGCAAATTCATTGGAGGTTCGGGCACCGATTTTGGATTACAAAGTGGTCGAGAAGTCGGCGCAGATACCATCGGAGTTTAAGTTCAAAGTTAGTGACGATAACCCTAAGGGTGAAAAGAAACACATCTTAAAAGAGTTATTTCAACCCTTACTTTCGGACGACATACTGTATAGAAAAAAGATGGGGTTCTCCGTACCTTTAGCTGACTGGCTAAGAGGCGAAATAAAAGAGATTGCAGAAGAACGATTGCTTAATCGAGACGCTGGGTTAGTGGATTACTTCAAAAAAAGCACCATCACTTCATTTTGGCAACAACATCAAGCAGGCTCCAAAGATTACTCTTCATTGCTTTGGAGCATGTTAATGTTCCAGATGTGGTGGGATGAATACATGACCATCAATCAACCTGGATAACGGACGGTTTGTGGTTCGAATTGCGAATAGTTAGATAAAGATAAATGTGTAGATTAAGAATTTTTTATACAAGTAAACCATACCCTAATGTGTGGTACTGCTGATGGAACGTCGGGTTTATAGGTTAGATTTGTTAAGAGCATTAGCAATCATGACCGTTTTTACCGCACACTCAGTATTAAGTTATGGTGCGCCTGAATCTTTGGCTTGGCTGCAATTTGGTGGTACGGGCGTTGACTTGTTTTTTGTTCTTTCTGGTTGGTTAATCGGTTCTCAACTATTTAAAGAGCTAAAAAGGTACAAGGATGTAGATATCAAGCGCTTTTGGATCCGACGTTGGATGAGAACGCTGCCCGCTTATTATGCGGTCCTGATATTCACCATTGCGCAGCTGTCTTTAACTAAAGACGACTTTTCTATTCCGTGGAATTATTTTGTTTTTCTGCAAAATTATGATTATCCATTAACGTTTTTCACTGTGAGTTGGTCTCTTTGCGTTGAAGAGCAATTCTATTTGGCGATTGCCCCTATCTTGTTATTTTTGTCACGATTTAGTGCTAATCAGAGAACGATTATACTTTTAACTTTACTAATATTGCCCAGTGTTTTTCGTGACCTTGACCAACACGCGTCTTTGTATGAAACCCATGTCAGGTGGGACTGCTGCATAATGGGTATCTTACTTGCGAACTTGAAATATTCATTTGTCGACTTTTGGCAAAAGCTGTTAGCTAATAGTGGTGTGTTCCTTGTTGTAGGCATGGTGCTGTATTGTTTATTTTATGTGAATCGAATCGTGCTTGATTCGCCATTTTCAGACCCTAGTAAGCTTATTCTGGCATTTGTTTTTGGTGGTTGGGTTGTTTGGGCAAGTATAGAAAGTGGTGGTCGACTGTATGGTCATAACATCATAATGTACATTTCTACTCGTTCTTATGCGATTTATCTATTACATCCCGATGCTTTAGCCGTATGCAAACGACTTTTTAGTGAGCAGCATTTTCTGGTCTATTTTTCCATTGCTTTGGCTATTTCTTGTTTGGCATCGGAAGTACTTTATCGTTTAGTTGAGCAGCCTATTATGAATGCCAGATCTAAGTTCTCCTGGTCTTGTAGCCGTTCTGAACTGAATGGGAGAGAGGTGCCATCTCGTGCGTAAAACTAAAGTCGTTCATCTAACTTATGATATGCGCATTGGGGGGACAGAAACGGTCATCAAAAATATTGTCGAAGGATTGGACCCAGAAAGGTTTGAGACCGAAGTGCTGTGCATTGAGCCGGAATTAGGCCCATTTGGTCAACAGTTGCAAGAAAAAGGATTTACAATAACAAACCTTCATTGGGTAGGTGGATTTGATCTTAAACTCATAGGCAAAGTGAGATCATATATTAAAGAAAACCGAGTTGATGTTTTACATTGCCATCAGTATACACCTTGGGTATACGGCTGTATTGCTGCACTGTTGACTGACGTAAAAGTTATTTTTACTGAACATGGTCGTTTTTACCCTGATGTTTCGAGTTGGAAACGCAAGTACATCAATCCGGTACTGTTGAAATTCACTGATCAGGTGACGGCAATTTCAAAAGCTACAAAACAGGCCCTGGTGGATTATGAGTTTTTGCCACAACGCCGAATCGAAGTAGTCTATAACGGGATCGCGCCATTAATTAAAGACAAAAAAGCAATTGCTGATTTAAGACAAGAATACTCGCTGCCGGAAGACGCAAAGATTGTCGGTACCGTGGCAAGGTTAGACCCCATCAAAAATCAAACCATGATGATTAAAGCCTTTGCAAATGCTAGGGAGTCCATTTCTAATCTTTATCTCCTGATCGTAGGGGATGGTGAAGAGAGGAATACTTTGGAAGCACTGGTTGAACAGCTGAATATAAGAGACTACGTGATATTTACGGGTTATGTAGCTAAGCCAGTAAATCATATTGCGTTGATGGATGCGTTTTTACTTTCTTCATTGTCCGAAGGAACATCTATGACGCTGCTGGAGGCCATGTCTTTAGGTAAACCTTGTGTTGTTACAGATGCGGGCGGTAATGCGGAAGTAGTGAAACATAACTGCAGTGGGCTGGTCAGTCCCAATAATGATTTAGATGGTTTTTCTCAAAATCTGATAAAGACATTTAGCGCTGAATCTCAAACGTTTGGAGTAAATGCCCTCACTAGATTTGAATCTGAATTCAGCTGTAAAAAAATGAATGATAGCTACATCAAGCTATATGACGCATAGAACAAGAATTGGAAACTCGCGTGATTAAGTCGGTAAAAAACAAATTTATCTCAACATTTGAACAACTTTTACGTCACTATGACACTCAATTGGAACTATTTGAGCGCATAAACAAAATAAAACAAAACGTACCAATCAATGAAAATATGGTAGCGCCGTATTTTAAACATGACATTGAAGAGAGTGGTTCAATTAGTGAAAGAGACGATATCGTATTTATAACCAGCCGCTTTCGCACTGGGTCGACAATGTTGTGGAATTTATTCAGGAATATGAATGATTGCACCGCTTATTACGAACCCTTTAATGAGCGCCGTTGGTTTGATAAAGCGTTTCGTGGTGCGGGTGTTGATCAGACACATTTAGGCGTGAATGACTACTGGACAGAATACGATGGTTTAGCTGAACTTGGCGCGTTTTATCAGGAAGACTGGATCCGTGAAGATTTACACATGGATGAAAAATCGTGGGATCCAAACATGAAAAATTATATTGATTTGCTTGTCGGGAAAAGCAAGCAGCGACCTATTTTGCAATTTAATCGAATCGACTTTCGATTAGGCTGGATTAAGAAAAACTACCCAAATGCCAAGTTATTGCATTTGTATCGGAACCCTAGAGATCAGTGGTGTTCGTTTTTGACAGATAAGGTCAAAATGAACAAGGACGATGTGATTACATCTTACGAAGATAACTTCTATCTTGATATATGGTGTAATGATTTGGCTAAGTTCTTTCCATTTCTCTCGCCAAATAAAACAAAACATCCATATCAGCGTTTTTATTATCTTTGGAAATTGTCCTACCTGTATGGTCGTCATTATGCAGACCTATCTATGGCGTATGAGGATTTTTGTAACAACCCTAAACAACACCTAACAGAAATGAATAAGGTTTTGAATTGGAAGAGCTTGGAAGAAGAGCAGTTGTTGACATTAATTAAGTCGCCTAACCAGGACACCTGGAAAAAATATGCAGATGAAGGCTGGTTTTACGAATTAGAGTGCCACTGTGAAAAAGTCCTGACTGATTTTTTCAAGTAGTGGAATATTTTAACGATTAGCTAAGATAAAACATGTTCGGAACCTATCGATTATTACTGGCCTTTAACGTCGTCTTATTTCATCTGTTGGCTATTCCTGCCATCGGGCCTCTTGCCGTTTATAGCTTTTTCATATTAAGCGGATATTTGATGACGCATATAATGCATAACACATACGGTTACACTGGCCGCGGCTTCTGGGGGTATGTAAAAAATCGTTATTATCGCCTGTTTCCTATGTACTGGCTGTTGTTAACTTTCACTTTGTTGTTGGTGATAGTTGGGACAGAGACTCAGTCATTAGCCGTTCATGAAAAGCTGAAAATTCCGGCTACTGCCGAAGAGTGGTTTGCGAATATATTTATGATTTTTCCGGAGCTTTTGCCTGTTGAATATCCGGTTAGATTATTGCCAGCCTCCTGGGCTTTAACCATAGAGTTATTCTTTTATCTATTGATTGGAATGGGTATATCTCGGAATAAATTTCTCACCACCTTGTGGTTTTTGGCCTCGGTAATTTATTTGGTTGCGACCATCATAACTACTAAAGAAATTGGCTTTGGTTATGGCAGCATTTTCACCGCTTCCCTGCCATTTTCCATGGGGGCCATGTTGTACTTTTATAAAGACAATCTGCAAAACCTATTGGCGAACAAGTTACTTTCTTTACAGGCTCTTACCGTTTACTTTGTTTTAAATCTTGTGACAGTTGTTTATTGCACAAATATTCAGCTTGAAGGGTTGTGGAAAGTTGTATTTGTAAGCGAAGGATTGAACCTAGTGCTTAGTGCCTTAATGACATTATCGCTGATAAATACGAAGACAGATAACAAAGTTATTCGAAAGATAGATACATTTCTCGGTGATCTTAGTTACCCGGTGTATTTGGTGCACTGGACTGGAAGCTTAGCTGTATTTCTATTGCTGGGGCATAGCGGTAGCTACAACATAGCTTATTTTCTACTAAGTCTTGTTGTTACTTTTGGTGTTTCTATTTTAGTTAATCACCTGTTGGACAAACGATTGCAGAAAAAGCGTTCGGTCATCAAAAAACAATTGACTGTGAGTTAGGTTAGTTCATGTCACTTTCTTCCAAAGTACTGAAAAGTTCTATCTTACTTTTGTTTATGCGTGTGTTTATGCGTGGTATCGGCATATTCAGCATGTTGGCATTAGCAAGACTGTTATCGACGGAAGACTTTGGCGTGGTTGCTATTGCGACCAGCGTAGTGTTTCTATTCGATATTCTGTCTGAAACCGGCAGCCAGCAGTATTTGATTCAAAAATCCAAGATTAGTGATGATGATCTCAATACCTGTTGGACCATAAATCTGATATTAAAGCTGATCGTATGGGTTTTATTTGTCTTGTTGACGCCTTTCATCGCTGACTTTTTTGAGTCTGAAGCGCTTGTTATGCCGTTTTACGTGATCTCATCAGTGATTTTGCTGAGCGGCTTTTTTAATCCGGGTATTTACCTGTATCAGCGAGAGTTTAATTTTAACCCCCTAGTTAAAATGTCTATTACAGAAAAACTGGTGTCATTCTTCGTCACTATCCTGTTGGCATTTTTATACCAAAGCTACTGGGCGATGATTGCTGGGGTTGTCACTACTTACACTATCAAGCTTGTTTATTCCTATAAACTTCACGAGTTTCGTCCGAAGTGGAGTTTGAAAAATGCAAAAGAGCAGTGGGATTTTTCCAAGTGGATGTTGTTACGCGGGGTTATGGGGTATACACGAGCAGAGTTCGATACGGCATTTGTGTCCAAAACGTTCGGTTTACCCTCTGTTGGTGGTTATAACTTGATGAAAAATCTATCCTTGATACCTGCACAGGATATTATAGCTCCTGCCACACAGCCGCTATTGACGAGTTTCTCTAAAGTACAAAACTCCAAACCCGACATGATTTATCAGATTAGCTTAAGTCTAGTCATAATAAGTGTTGTAGCGTTTCCCATTGTGTCATTTTTAGGGTTCAACGATAAACTGGTTGTTGAAGTTATGTTTGGAGAGAAGTGGGTCGAGTTTTCAGTTATTTTGAAGTATTTAGCAGTATTGATAATTTCATTTTCATGGGTCTCCATTTTGAACCATGCTTTGACGTCCATTGGTAAAGTTAACTTATTATTTGGTTATGACTTTGTCTCAATGTTATTGCTAATTGGTATTCTGCTTTCGTTAAATTACACCGATTTGCATGAGTTTGCGTTTTATCGAGCTGGTATAGGTGTTTTGAGCGCGTTTTTGTTCATGATGTTTGTATTTAGGTTGTTCTCCATAAACCTACTTAAAGTTTTATGGTTGGTGCTGCCGTTTGGTTTGGCTTCACTTGCTGCTGGTTGGTTGTCGATGCTGTTGGTTGAGAGTTTAGGTTACAATATTTATTTTGAATTGATTGTCGGTGGAATCGCATTCTCATTAAGTTATCTGATCGTTTTTGGTGCCATTTTGAGCGCATTCAAGAATAATCCAGAATATTCTCATGTCAGAAACATAATACAGCGCGAATTCGAGAAGGTCAGGGCTAAGGTATTTACTTAACCGCTTACATTATCGACAATAACATTTGTCGTTTTGGCGAGAGCCTGAACAAATGGATGGTACATATTAGATGTTACAAAGTGGAAATAATATAAATAACGGTGACAAGCTGGCCGTTGATTTATGCATCGTTGGTGGGGGAGTTGCTGGAATTGTTCTTGCGCTGGAATTAATTGATTCTGGGCTGAAAGTGGCACTGGTTGAGTCAGGTGGAGAGCACTATTCACAGTTTGCTCAGGACTTGAATATCGCAGAGTCCTTTCCGCAGCACTTTCCAAACCCTCATTATTCGAGGTTGCGTTTTTTAGGTGGTAGCAGCAATCACTGGGAAAACAATACGTCTCCTTTAAGCCCTGTCGATTTTGAACAAAGAGCAGGGATCGCCAATTCTGGCTGGCCCATTTCGTATTCGGAAATTTCGCCTTATTATTCTGCAGCACAAAGGTATTGTGGGGTTGATGATGATGGTTATGAACTTGAGCACTGGGCCCGTGTTCTCAAGAAGCCAGTGCCGTTTGAAAATGGACGATTAGAAACGAGAGTGGCTAAAGCGGCGTTACCACCAACTCGCTTTTTTTATCAACACGGCGCTAAACTCGTTGCTGCGGAAAACATTAATGTTATTACACATGCTTCACTGGTGGATCTTGAATTTGATGCTAGTAATCAAAGGGTCAAAAAATGTGAGTTTAAATCAGAGCAGGGCCGCTCCTTTTCCATAAGTGCGGATAAATTCTGTTTTTGCATGGGGGGCATCGAAAATGCTCGTTTCATGTTGGCTTTTAATCAAAAGTACAACAACCAGTTAGGAAATCAGAAAGAGAAAGTAGGACGTTACTTTATGGAGCATCCTACGCCCAGAGCTGCCCAGCTTTATACAGATCATTTTGAGCTTTTTGAATTTTATCAAGCTAACATGCTAGCTAATAAAATTGTCTTGGGCTTTTTAAGCCTTAGTGATCAAGTGGTTCGCGATGAGCAAACCATAAATTTGAGAATGCCACTCATCCCAATGGATCATTATACTTTGTCCGATGGTATCTCTTCGGCTCATATTCTTTCAGAGAACATTGCAAATTGGGAATATCCGGACAGGCTTCCCACACACCTGAATAACGTTATAACTGACATCGACATGTTAGTGGAAGCGGTCGCCCGTAAGAAGTTTGATAAACAACTTTTTGAGCGAGCCAAAAATGTATCCGGTTTCCAGATCCCTATGATGATGGAACAAACGCCATTTGAAGGAAATAGGATAGTTTTATCAAGTCATCGAGATGCGCTAGGAATACCGAAAGTAAATGTTCACTATCGTATTACCCACACGGATCGAGAGCGCTTGTGGCGCTCGTTGCAAATTGTAGCCAAAGAAGTCGGGATTAATAATATTGGTCGTCTGAAGTTGTTAAGGGAAAGAGAGAGCCGAGTTTGGGCTGATCAACTCGGGTTTAGTAACCACCACATGGGTACCACCAAGATGGCGGATTCGCCAGATTTTGGTGTTGTTGATCCTCAACACAAGGTTTTTGGTACTTCTAACTTATATATTGGTGGTTCGTCTATATTTGCCACCGGGGGGCATGTGCCACCTACATTGACAATTGCAGCGTTTAGCGTGAGGCTGGCGGAGATTATCAAACATGATGCATAGTAGAAGAACGCTTTTAAAGTTCATTTCGGTGTTAGGCGTAACCTCGCTGACGGTTAACGCGAAAAGCGAAGTGCCGACCAATTTTGATAAGGAAGCAAAGGAAGAATACAAACCAGCCTGGAGTGCTTGGGTTAATAGTGAAACTCGCTCGCCAGAAGAGTACTTAAAGCAACTGGACCTATCACTTGAGAATGTCAAAGCTATTCAAAAATCAGAGTTTGTTAATGATCAAATTATCGAACTGGAAGGGCTTATGTTAGCCAAAAGCGAAGTGGCGGTTTTAGCTCAGATGTATTGCTTGCTTTGCTCAGAAAGCTAATAGGGTTATTGAAATTGGTTTTAGGTTAAGTCAAAAGTCATGCGTTCTTTATTTGTTTTAGCAATAGTTGCCTTGTTATTTTCTTTTGCAATAAGAAGCCCTTTTTGGGGCATGGTGACTTATTGGTGGTTTGGCATCTTTCGCCCGCAAGACTGGGTGTATATCGATATTTCTTCGTTACGAATCCCATTGTTGGCAACGGTTTTGTTTTTTGTCATATCCGTTTTTAGAGGTATTAAGCCCAAAATTAATGACTCCATTTTAGGTTTGATGTTCCTATTCTACTGCTTGATGTTAATGTCTTTCACAATTGTCGGCTGCAGCAGCAACTATAAGTTCATCGACCCCATGGTCTATATGTCGTTTCTGTTCATCGCAATATTCTTAAGTGTCGACATTGTCAAAACGCGCACTCAATTATTGGCTCTGGTCGCAACGGTTTCTCTTTCATTAGGTTTCTATTCAGGTAAAGGGGGGCTGGTCGCCATGGCGTCTGGCGGAGCTTCTAATTACGGAGCTTCGAATCTACAAGGGATGTTTAGTGGCAGTAATGCTTTTGCGATGGGAACCGCGACGATATTATTCCTGCTCGTTTTCATGTATACCTTGATAAAAAACGAAACCAGTATTAAACACTTCCCGAAGTTTGTTCAGAAACACAAACGCGTTTTCAAATGGGGAATGATACTTCTCATCATGGGTTCTGTATTTAATATTGTAACTTTATTCTCTAGGGCGAGTGCCATTGCGACATTCCTTGGTTTTGTTGTGTATTACTTCCTTGGCAAAAACAAGCTTAAAGTGGCGAGCATCGCGGTACCCTTGTTATTGTTAGGGTCATTAACAATACCAGTACCAGAAGGTTATAAAGAAAGAATTGAAAGTGCATTTGCGGGTGAAGAGAACTTAGACACCTCTGCCGCATCCAGACCTTTTTTCTGGGGCGTAGCTCTGGATATGACTAGTGATTACCCCCTTGGCGTGGGGCCTGGTTGTTATCGTGCATTTTACAATGTTTATTCTGGCGGTGATGGTCGCTACGGTTACGCGCGAGATGTACACAGTAGTCACTTTCAAGCATTGGCGGATAACGGCTATTTAGGGGCTTTGGTATGGTTTTTATTACTGTTTGTCGCTTTAAAACGTTTGTTTCAGATTAGAAAAGCCCTATTCAAAAATGGCGATAATATAGAACACTCATTTTTTTATCTCAGTTTTGCTAATTGTCTCATTGTCGCGCAATTGATCTTTTTTATAGGCGGCAGTTTTTATAGCTTAACTTATACGGATTTAATTTGGTTAATTTGGGGCATGGTAGTTATCTTGGATCGGTTGGTCAAAGAAGATATACACGCACTCGAGCAAAAGAATAAAGAAACTTAATATAAGCGAACAATTAGATTATGAAGACGTTAACGATTCTAAACCTGATCATTGTATCTGTGTCATTTATGTTTTTTATGAACACTGGAAACAAAGTGTCGAAAGAGGTGGCTGTGCACTTTGAAAAGAACATGGAAATGCAATTGGATGAAATTGCTCATATTGATGCAAGAATAAAAAATGTAATGGAGAATGCCGAGGCTTCGCAGAAAGTTGCCTCTCTATCAGCGGATAAGGCAAGTGCTTACCTTAAAAACGCTACAAAGGGTCTGCCTTTAATGAAAACTCAATCTGGTTTTGTGCACTTGAACAAAGATGAAATTCCCGAATTGGTAGAAGTAGAAGGTTGTGCTGGTAAGCGAGGTGTATTTAACAAACTTGTTGAGTTTGAGTCCGAATTTTCCGTTGCTCCTGAAATCATATTGTCACTTGAATCCTTCGATTTTTGGCGTGGTCATGATCACCGTTTTAAAACCGAAATTAGAAATGTCACTACAAAAGGGTTTGAGATGGATGCGTTTACTTGGTGCGATACTAAGACTTCCATGTTGAAGATCAAATGGCTGGCGATTGGGGTTAATTAATGTCGCTATTGAATGCCATCAGCTCGAATGATAAGTATCGAGCTGATATTGATGGTTTAAGAGCCATTGCAGTATTGTCAGTCGTCTTATTCCATCTAAACCCTACCTTTTTACCCGGTGGATTTGTTGGAGTTGACATATTTTTTGTCATATCCGGCTTTCTTATTACGTCCATTATCTCTAAAGAAATAAAAGAAAAACGTTTTTCGTTTCACAAGTTTTATGTTCGGCGAATAACCCGGATTTTACCTATTTTTTATCTGGTCATTGCCGTGACACTACTGACCGGGTTCTTGCTCTTATCGCCTTCAGAGTACAAATCACTCAGTAACTCAGCCATCGCGGCAAACAGCTTTTTGGCTAACTTTAGATTTGCACTGACTGGAAATTATTTCCAAGAAGAGAACATGAGACCACTTTTACACTTGTGGTCATTGGCCGTTGAGGAACAGTTTTATTTTGTATGGCCTTTGTTGCTGATTGGCTTAATCAAATTAAAGTCTAAGTACCTGTTATCCGTAGTTGGATTAATTATTATTTTTTCCTTTGTCTTGGCAGAAGTGGCTTCTGCTGAAGTACGTTATGCAACGTTTTCATATTATATGTTGCCGACAAGAATGGGAGAGCTGCTGCTTGGTGCTATGTTGGCGTTAGCTAATACGGAACATGTGAAACCTAATCTAAAGAATTTATTGTCGTTTATCGGATTGGCGTTGGTCATTTTCAGTATTGTTATAATTGACGGTACTTATGTATTTCCCGGCTGGTACTCATTGCTGCCATGTTTAGGAACGACATTGATCATTGCGGCTGGTAAGCAGACCATAGTAAACCAATTAATTGCCAACAAAGTGTTTGTCTTCTTTGGGCTGATTTCTTATTCACTTTACTTGTGGCACTGGCCAATAATCGTTTTTTATAAATACCACTTTTCAATTTCGCATTTGTCTCTTGCTAGCGCATTTATGCTGTTCACGCTTATGGTACTCATGTCATACCTTTCAACAAATTGGTTTGAAAATCGCTTTAGAAAAACAACTTTGCCAAGGCAACAAGTATATACTCGTTATTTTGTTGCCCCCTTGTTCGCACTCTATTCGGTTGGTTTTTTTGTGAGCTTGAACAACGGACTGCCTCAACGCTTTGGTCTTGATCACAAAATGACGACGGTCGAGACAATTGGCTGTCATGATAAAATGAGCGATGAAACTTGTTACATCCATAAGGGCGGAGAGAGTGAAATATTGCTCATTGGCGACTCTCATGCCGGGCATTTTTCTAATTTTTTCCAAGTGCTGGGCAAAGAGATCAATGTCACAGTTATTGATGCATCTGCATCTGGATGTAAGTTCTATGCTGAGGCTTATTCCAGCTTGAGTTGCGAGGCCATTAAAGAGAAGGTCTCAAGACTCGTTGCAAATGTTGATACGTTAATAGTGGCAAAACGTGTTGAGAACATGTACCGGAATGAAGAGGAGTTAACCGAGTTTGTGGATTACGTTAAATCCAACGCCAAAGTCGCTAAAAATGTATTTGTTTTATCTCAGGTTCCGCGAAATCTTAACGACAGGTTTATTGACCAATATATTAAATCGTTAAGCGGCAATGGAACGTTAACACCTGGCAGCGACGATCATGTATTGAAAGCGAACGATAGATTAGAAGCGGCATTTGAGCTTGCAAATAATATAGAAGTGATCAGGTTTGAAAAAGAGTTTTGTGAGCAAGATGATTGCGTACAATTTGACGACTCAGGACAGCCATTGTATTTTGATGATGATCATTTATCAGCGCATGGCTCCGAATGGCTGGCGCGAAAGGTATTAAGCAATGACAAATACGTTGGCTTTTTAAATGCACTAAAAAGTGCGAATTAGATTGGCGTCAAGTGAGGATTGTATGAATAGAACAGCACTTTTTATGGGCATTTTGTTAAGCCTTACTAGTTTGGCATCTTGCAGTGAAAGTAAGATGCAAGAAGTCATTCAAGCTGAAGAGCCCAAGAAATTTAGCTTTGAATATCAAGGTGGGTTTCGGATAAAGGCTGGCACATTTGGCGACTCTCGAGCGACCAATGGGCAGGGCACAATCGCCCTGTCAGAAAGTGGCAAGTCGATTTACATCGTTGGTCACCTCCAGACGCAGGCCATTGCAGAATTTGAAATACCTGAGCTCGTTAATAGTGGTAATGTGTTGGACCTGCCAATATCTGAACCAATTCAGAATTTTAGTGAAGTTTTAACCAGAGTTCCCACCGGTAATGAACAGAATATTAATCGATTGACTGGAATGGAGGTCATAGACGGTGAGCTGTTTGTGAATGGTTTAGATCATTATGACGGCGGCTCTGATAACACGAATACGACATTGATTATTCGAGATCCTAGCAACCTAGCAGAGTCGAAGGTTTCGGGCTTTTTCGATATACATGGCGCTGCCCACGGAGCAGGGTGGATGAGCCAGTTACCAGAGAAGTGGGCTAGTATATTTGGGGCCAGTTACGTTTATGGTTATGCGAGTAATTACGCCATAAGCTCACGACTAAGCATGGGACCTTCAGCATTTGTGTATTATCTAGACAATTTTTCTAATACAAATGAAGAGTCTGGAACTATTCCGGGACAAACTTTATTGGATTACTCGCTAGATAATCCACTTGAAGAAGATGTTTTTAACGAATCCCTTGCAAACGATCTTTGGACTCATATGTCCTTTGCCGTCTATGGATTTGTTATACCAGGCACCGATTTGTATTACGTAATCGGCTATAGTGCGGGTCATGAATCTGGGGTGGCCTATAAATATCAATATGAAGACGGATTTTCGTGCCCAGGGTACTGCCCGAAAGACCGAAGTGATATTTATAATTACTTCTGGATTTGGGATCTAAATGATTTACATAAAGTGGCGAAGGGGGAGCTAGCGCCACATGAACCAAGGCCAGTTGAACATGGTGAATTCAGTACTTTGTTTACGCCAGATCAGGACATGAATATCATCACTGGTGCCGATTTTAATTTTGAAACGAATCAATTGTACGTATTGTTGTCAAAAGCTGATTCAGAACAAAACAAGTTTGAATCAGCTCCAGTTGTATTGGTGTTTAACTTAGACAATTAAATCGAATCGAACAGTCTTTTAGCTTTAACCACGTGGGCGGACCAATCGAGTTCGTCCTCTACGTGTTTTCGACCAATTCTACCCATTTCTTCACGCTTCTCTTGAGATGATAGAAGCTCTGTAATGCAATTGGTGATAATTGATGTGTTTGTGCAGTCAATGACCTTGCCAGACTCATTAATACGCATGGTTTCTTTTGTACCCCCTGAATTACCAGCAACAACAGGCTTTTGACAAGCTTGAGCTTCCACTAACACCATTCCGAATCCTTCGATATCGTTACCTATGGTTCGGTTTGGTAAGATGAAGAGGTCACACTGTTGATAACACTTAATCATTTGCTCATCGCTAATTTCGTCAAGCAATTGAACTGAATCTTCAAGCTGATGTTTCTTAATCAGGTCTTGCAGTTGTTCTTTGCATTCACCACGGCCAATAACAGCATATATAACATTCGGTTCATGTTTTAGTATCTCGGGCATAGCTTCAATCATTTTATCTTGCCCTTTTCTCTGCTGTAGACGGCCAACCGTAATGATGATTTTCTTATCGTGCCAACCCATTTCCTGTTTGAAACCCAGATCTACCTCTGTTGGAACAAAAACATTCGCATCTACGCCCGGGTGTAAAACAGAAATTTTATCATCATCAGCGTAGCAGAGTCTTTTTACGATATTTGCGGAATTGAAGCTGTTACATATGATGGCAGACGCGCCCTTGCAAACGAATTTGACCATGAGATTGTGCTCGCCACTTGTTGCTGCCGTTTCAACGTCTTCACCGTGCACATACGACACATATTTGACATTGGTTATTAAACTTAACAGCCAAGCTGTTACTCCTTCATGAATAACACGACCTGTGTGGATATGGGTTATACCATGTTGCTTGATCAGCTTTCTCAGGCGCATAACGCACCGAGCGTAAAATTTCAGGCCGGCCCAACTGCGGAACCCCCATTCTGCAGACTTTAGTGGCATTCTAATAATGTTTAGCTCATGCGTTTTATCGAAATCACTTGCTTCAGCTGTGTCGTCAGCGACAACTAAATAGTCTTCCCTGGGCAATCTCGAATACAACTCCCAAAACCACCTTCCACTGCCGCCAGATAAAGGAGGAAAGTTCTCTGTTAAAACAAGGGTTTTCTTATGCATGAATCATTTCTGCTGTGAGCTTGAGTTGGTTGCTAATTTTGTGGCTTTATTTCGCTTAAAGCAAGAAGTTATATGAAACTTAGCGAATCATAACTTTTAGTAAACTCCGACTTAACCTTCGTAGGTTGTTCAGTTAAAGTACGCTTAATCTTCTATGAAAGCACGTGAACATATTGAACATTTTATTTTTATCTCATCGTCTTCCTTATCCGGCAAATAAGGGCGAAAAAATAAGGACTTTTAACCAAATTAAACATTTGGTTGAGTTAGGGCATTCTATTACTGTGTTCTCAGCAAAAGAATCGCAACTCGACTTACCGCTAAACGAACAGTTCAATCAAATCAAAGGTATAGATTCGACACTTTTTAATTTACCTTTTAAGCCAGTACGATTGCTCAATGGATTATTTTCGGGCGCATCACTCAGTGAGGCGAATTTTTACAGCAAGGAACTGCAAGTTGCACTTGATGAGAAGTTAACCACGGGCGAGTTTGATGCAATTGTTTGCTCAAGTTCAGCCATGAGCAAGTATTTATTAGATTCTAAGGTATTACTTAAATTACAAAACAAGCCTACATTATTAATGGATTTCATGGATCTGGATTCCGATAAATGGTTGCAATACGCGGGACAAAGCCAATGGCCAATGTCCTGGTTGTACAACCGAGAAAGTAAAAAGGTCAGTAAACTTGAAGCTCAATCTCAGAACTTGTTCGATGCTTGTTATTTTATAGCAGACGCAGAAGTTCAACTATTTAAGGAGCGGCAAAATGGAGAACAGTTTAGCAATGTGAAGGTGCTGGGTAATGGTCTGAACACAAGCGAGTTTTACCCACCAACTCCGGCAGCTGAGTTAAACAATGATGCGCCGATTTTTATTTTCACTGGAGTGATGGATTACAAACCAAATGTTGATGCCGTCATGTGGTTCGTTAAAGAATGTTGGGCTGAAGTGAGAGCAAAGTATGAAAATGCGCAGTTTATCATCGCTGGTATGAATCCAGTTCCGGAAATATCCAGTTTAGCAGATAAGGATGGCATAGTGGTTACCGGTTTTGTCGATGACATATTACCTTACTACCATAAAGCGAACTTTTTTGTTGCGCCGTTTAGAATTGCTCGTGGAGTGCAAAATAAGGTGCTGCAGGCATTTGCTTGTAAACTACCTGTTATCACGACTCCTATGGGGGCAGAAGGTATAGATTGTGTAGATGGACAGCACTTGTTATTAGCAAATACTGCAGAGCAGTTTATCGACGCGATTGATAAACTGAATGCAGACCCTGTATTGAGCCAATCCGTCGCACAAAATGGCCTGTCATTGATCCAGGAACAATTTTCATGGCAAGGTAAACTGAAACCATTGGTTCAAGATTTAGGGCTGTCGTCGAGTTATGAAGAATCTCATTAAATCTATCGTGCACGCTGCTTTTGCGATTGTCGTTGCGCCAGTAACTGTTTTGTACTTCATGATAAGTGCGCCACTCAACAAAAACGCGGTTTTTGCCGGGTTTTCACAGTTTTTGAGTTTGTTCCCGGGTAAGGTAGGAGTATTGGCTAGAGCAGGATTTTATCGTTTCACCTCTGAGTATTGTCACCCAAATGTCTATATAGGATTTGGTACCTTGTTTAGCCAATATGACGTTGCAATAGGTAAAAGCACCTATATAGGTCCGCAATGTAATATTGGTAAGTGCAAAATTGGTGAAAACACACTGCTGGGCAGTGGGGTACACGTATTAAGTGGTAAAGGTCAGCATAATTTTTCTGACTTGGACACACCTATAAAAGATCAAGGAGGAAGTTATGAGCAAATTTCGATTGGCGACGATTGTTGGCTAGGTAACGGTGCGATTGTAATGGCCAACGTCGGTGCTCATTCGGTTGTGGCCTCTGGTGCGGTGGTTATTCACGATGTACCGGAATACGCTATCGTGGCGGGTAATCCCGCGAAGATCATTAAGATGCGAAAGTAGTGTTTTCGCTATTTAAAGCGTTTGTCTTATTTGGGGCTGGGTTATTGGCATCATTTGGTGCGGATGCTTCGTTAAAGTTTGATGCCAAAAGCGTTGAAACATTATACCTTTCCAGTTTACTTCCTTCCTCCGAATTCAAAGGTTATAAACATCAGGTTACTGTTACCACTAGCAAGGAATTACAGGGCGCTGTCAAGCGTGCTAATCAAAAGGGTAATACATTAATTTTGTTATCTGCTGCATCCTATCGATTAAATCAAACGATTGTTATTACCGGTTCTCGCATTGCCATAATGGGAATGGGCAAGACACCATTTGACACCGTACTGACAGGCAATGGCATGAAATCAGGGCAGAACATTGATAACCTTTTTCATATTACAGGCAATCAGGTTCACTTGGAGAACTTTACCCTTGAACAAGCTGGTAATCACTTAGTTCAAATTTCGAATAGTGAAGGTGGGGCTTACGGTTATTTTAAGAATCTTGTGTTTCAAGATGCTTATCAGCAGTTATTTAAAGTGAGTTATGATGAGTCCAATTCTAAACGTTTGGCGAAATTTGGTGTGGTTGAATCATGCTTGTTTAGGTATTCAGGCGCAGCGGGCCCAAACTGGTATATTGGTGGCATAGATGCGCATGGTATCAAAAAGTGGCAAATCAAAAAGAACGTTTTCCATAATATCGCGAGTCCCGGAGAGTCCATCGCCGAACATGCAATCCATATTTGGGATCAATCAGAGCATAACGTGGTAGAAAACAATCTCATTGTAAATTCTGATCGCGGCATTGGTTTTGGCATGCGGTTGACGGAAGGCGACATAAAAACCTGGTCTAACCTTGGAGGAAAAATTCAAGATAACGCAATTTATCATGAGGATAACGAACACCCGTTTTCGGATGTGGGTATTATTTTAGAGGATAGCCCTGGCACCCAAGTATCCGGAAATGTAATTTATCACAAACATTGGTACCCAAACGCAATTGAGGTTCGATTTCCATTTTCAACTGGCGTAACCGTTGAGAGAAACGTATCTAATCGTTTATTCAGGAACCGAAATGGAGCAGGGGCAAGTTTTGAAGGGAATCAGATTTCCGTATTTGATATCGAAACGCATTTTTTAGAAGTGTTATTGCAAAATGGTTTTTAATTAATCTTCTGCGATAGCAATAACATCGTACTGTTGAAGAGGGAACTGATCAAAAAAGTTTTTTGATCTATCAATATTCTTATTAAGCAAAGGAACGTGCCATTTAACTTCTCGTATTTTTTCCAACTCTTCAAAGATAGCTTCGGGGCTGAGGTTGTCTCGTTCTAAGGTATCCGGGTGAATTTCCAACAATATGATGGTTTTTTCACTGGCGCTTATTATTCTTTTTGCGCCTTTTATCACCTCAAGTTCCTGGCCTTCGACGTCGATTTTAATCACTAACTCTTTAGGTAACGCAATTTCATTATTGGCAACGAAAAAATCTAGCGAGGTGACAGGTGTGTTGCCTGACTCTTCAACCTTTATATGTCCTTCATGATCGGACGCCACCGTTGAGTCAAAGCTGAATTTTACCTTACCTTCGAAGCTTGAAACCGCTTGGTGTTCCGCCCTAAATGGCAATTTGCTCATTTCGCTATTCAATTTTAATAATTCGAAAGATTTGGGGTTGGGTTCAAATGCGAAAATTTGCGTCAATGCTGGGCAGTGAATCGATACTAAGTTTGCTACTACACCAACATCTGCGCCTAAATCAAAAAACACGAAGTCTTCTAATTCGTTTTCTAAAAGCTGGCAAAAAGGTAACATTTCTTCCAGGTAATAACCTTCGGGTCCAAAAGTTTTCCAGAAACACCATTGGTCATATGGGACCGCAAAATGACTTTTACCTGAATGTACTATGTAACGTTCGCCCAAGAGTTTCTTGGTTCTATGATAAAACTGGTACTTGCCTTTGACATCTGATTTTTGCAACCACACTAAAAAGCTATTGATGACTGCTGGAAAGTCTTTCATTGATTATTATCCAACAAGCTTGTGACTAACCGGTTTTCCAATTCGTTTAAAGAGTTTAACTTCAACTCAGCTAACATGTGATCATCAAGAAACAAAATGAATGTCAGGCCGGCCGAAGACGTTTGTGTTGTCTTTAACCATGCTTGGTATAATCGAGCTTTTCCTTCACTGGTAAAACGTTTGCCGCCAACCTGAGACCAATGAAGTAAGTGCTTCTTTTTTCCCGTTGGCGATATGATGTGCGACCATGAGAAGGCATTACCTTTGATGTACTGAGTGCCTTGTGAAATTAGGCTCCAACTCTGTTGATCATATAACCTATGGGATGAAGAAATCAGACGGCCTTTCTGCCCGTCATAATATGCAACAAACGCATTCACTTCTTTAGAGTCAACTTCTAATGTCACATTGTTTTGAAGAAGTTGTTCGTCGTAGATTGGGGCCCAGCCGTTACTGGCCTTCGATTTCAGTATTATTTCGTCGGACAATTGTTGGGTTTGGTAATGAAGTTTCTGGTATTGATTTAACGTTAAACGTTCCCCGACTGTTGCACTGCTTAACCACGCTTGCTGGATCAGGACCAAAACGAGTAGTGGTACTAAAGCGACTACACCTTTCCGAGTGTTAAAAGGCGCGGCCAAGTTTTCGGATTGCACGGGTTGCTCTTCATTTTTCTTGATGGGATCGCGGTACCATTCCCCTATGATGATCAATATGAATAGAATAATGGCATAAAAAACACCACCGTAAATCAGATGATCGGCACCAACTGCGTGTTCCATGTCTGTTATATGAGCGGTAAAAATGATCCCAAATACTCGCAGTGCATTAGCAGCAATAGGTACTAATGTTGCCACGACAATAAAAACAACTCGTTTTTTCGTGGTAGTGAAAAACAGGTATGAATACAAAAAACCGAAAACGACAGACGTGATTAAAAAGCTGATACCAGAGCAGGCCTCTGCAACAAGGAATCGGCCTTCAGGAATATCCAAATACAACCCATTTCTGAAAACCGGCACTCCAGCCAAATTTAAAATGGGAACTGCAACGTCCGTAGTAAGTTCCTGCAAGTAGGGAACCAATTGGTCGCCAATTGGTATGGCAAATACCGTGAAAAACAAGGGGAAAGCTATGACCCTTGTGGCGTTGTGACCCAGTACGGTCCAAACAATTAGCGGCAAAGCTGTAAAAGTTGCCAGGTGCATGATAATTTTAATATCGCCAATTTGAGCGAACAACTGAATCGCCAATAGGCCAGATATCGGTATTAACAGTAAGCGAGTGGGTTTGATCTCTGTTTGTTTTAGCTGGTCACGTTTTTCGTAAATCAGATATGCAACGATTGGTAAGACTAATAGACAATGGTTATATATCTCAGACACAACCCAGACGTCGTAGGCAGTTATAAGTCCCTCATGAAAAGATAGAAGCCACAGTAAACACGCTGCAATAATTAAGTAGAAATGATTGATTCTCGCAAGGTTGCTGTTTGTTTGTTTCATTTCAGATGCTTCGAATAAACATTCTTCATGGTTGACCATTGATAATCCTTTAACAGATGGCTGAGTTTTTTCTCCATCGAATGTAGATTTACATAATGTCGAAACTTAGAGAGCAGTGGCGCCGAGGATACCCTAGGTTGTTTAGGATCGATTTCCCATGGATGAAAATAGAAACTATAGGGTGCATTTTCACTGTTGAGATATTTGTCTATCCGGCGTTTAGATAACCAATAAGGGTAAAGTCGAAAATAACCACCGCCACCAATGCCGGTATTTTTATCGTGTTTTCGCAACGTAGGAATTGGTATCTCTAAAATCCCTTCCGGTCGTTGGTACGCAAATCGTGGCCAGTCAGGTGTGCCGTATAAGTCGTGTTCGATCGGATAGGTGCTCGAACTGTACGATAACCCCAGCTCAACTAATAACTCAAAAACCCACTGATTGCTTTTATTAATGGAAAAGCTGGGAGCGCGATAACCTAAAACCTTTTCACCAGTAAGTTGTTGCAAGTGGTCAAGACTATTTTGAATATCTTGTTTTAGTTCGTCTCTTGTCATGGTTGTTGCACGTCTATGGTTAGTTCCATGACTCGCAACTTCGTGACCATGTTGGTGAATTTCTTTAATGAGATCCGGAAACGCTTCTGCAACCCATCCCAAGATGAAGAACGTTGCTTTTACGTCCTGTTCTGAAAATAACTCTAATAATCGTTTTGTATTGTAATCGACCGTTGGTTGGCACTTTGACCATTCAGCCGGTGAAATTTGATTTTCAAATGCAGAAACGTGGAAGTAATCTTCCACGTCTACTGTCATTGCGTTGACGATATTGTTGTGGGAAGACAAGTCTATCGGCCTTTACCAAACAATACGATTTCTATCGTACGAACTAAAATTAACAGGTCTAATAAAATGCTGCGACGCTTGATGTAATAAAGGTCAAACTTCAGTTTTTCTAGCGAGTCGTTTACGCTTGAGCCGTATGGATAATTAAGCTGCGCCCAACCAGTGAGGCCTGGTTTAACGTTATGACGGTGGTTGTAATAAGGGATTTCCTTAATAAGTTCCTTAACAAATTCAGGACGCTCAGGACGTGGCCCGACAAAATCCATTTCACCTTTAAATACGTTAAATAATTGCGGCAGCTCATCGATTCTGTATTTACGTAACGCATGACCAATTCTTGTTACACGAGAATCAACTTTCTGCGCCCACTGGGCACCATCTTTTTCTGCATCCTGACGCATACTTCTAAATTTGATGATTTCAAACAGGTTGCCGTCCATGCCGACACGGGTTTGTTTATAAAAAATGGTACCGCCTTTTTTGTGTCCATCTTCGATGAAAATGAGTAATGCGGTGATCAAGATAATTGGCCAAGTCAAAGCAAAAACAATAAAGGCTAAGAATACGTTTAAGGTGTAATCCATGGCGACACGAATATAATGGCGAGATTGGAAACCATTTGAATAGATGACCCACGACGGATAAATAAGGTTAACTGCAACCTGTCCCGTTTCTTCCTCAATGAAGTCGAGAATATCTTTAACAACGACGCCCGTCATTTTTATGTCAAATAGCTCTTCAAGTGGCAGCGAGCCACGACGTTCGTCCGGTGCAATGACAATTTCATCTATATTGTTTTCACGAACAAACTCTTGCAGATTATCGAGCGAGCCGATATCTAGAATGTTTTCTTGTTTAAGTTCGTCTTCTTTGTCGGACTCAAGCTTGATAAATCCGATTAATGTAAAACCGCGGCGATCGGCTTCTCGGCGCATACGTTTTTCGATAATTGACGCTCGTTCACCTGAACCGATTACGATGACACGTTTTTTAGTGATGCCAAACATCTCAAATGTATTGGCCATGTATCGAATAACAAATACGAGGGTGACTACGGCAAGTAGGAAAGCAGCGAAAATAATTGGCGTAATTTCGAGAGATTTAACAAAGTTAAAAACTAAAATTTCAAAAACACAGAAGCTTATTGCACCGCTCACTAAACAGCGGCGATAGAGACCTATATTGCTGTCTCTTAATTTAATGTCGTATAAGCCTACGGAGAGGTTGGTGATATTTAACAAACACGCAATTGAAACGGGCAGGATCCACCATGCATGATCATGATTCGGAACGACGGCATTTTCCATTTGCGTCATGACGAAAAAAGCGGCAACACCTAACATAGTGGCAACTAGCCAGTCCATCACCATTAGGGTATTACTTCGATGATTTATCGTTTTTTGGTGGAATACCTTTTTCAAGACGAATCCTATCTTTCTTGTGTTTATTATTTGAGTTTGAGCATATGATAATCAAATTGTTTTTTTTATGCTATTTATAATTTGTTGTTAATTTTCAATCGGGGGAAACCCTAATAAGGCAAATATAACGGTTCACTTTTAACACAGTTCGATTACAATTCTTATTAAATATCATCAAAAAGATAGGTTTCACTGTGAAATTAGTATTTTTATTTTTTATAACGCTAATTGTAACTGGATGTACGAGTCACAATAAGTTACCAAAAGCGACGATTACGCCGTCGGCAATTTCAAGCGTCGATGAATATTTGTATTTGATAGGGCCTGGGGATTCAGTCAACATCTTTGTATGGCGAAACCCTGAAATATCAGGCACCTTTGTTGTAAGGCCTGATGGAAAAATCACCACATCCCTCGTTGAAGATATTGAAGTATCGGGCAAAACTCCGACTCAATTGGCCAGAGAAATTGAAACGGTGTTAGGTCAGTACATTAAATCTCCTATTGTTACCGTTAGCGTAGGAACCTTCATTGGTCCGTTTAGTGAACAAGTCCGTGTTATTGGTGAGGCCGCCAACCCGCAAGCTGTAAACTACCGTCAAAACATGACTTTGTTAGACCTGATGATTCAAGTTGGTGGTCTGACCGAGTTTGCTGATGGAAACAGTGCAGTGTTGGTGCGAGTGGAAGATGGCTTGCAAAAAGAATACGAAGTTTTGCTGGATGACCTGATCAAACAAGGTGATATCAGTGCCAATGTAGACATCTTACCTGGTGATATCATTATTGTGCCAGAAGATTGGTTTTAAGTAGTAAGTAAAGGAAAGGTTAATGCAGGACCTGCAAGCCACACTTCAACAAGTTGTTGATTATATTCGTGGAATTTGGATTAAAAAAAGATTCATTATCATATCTTCATGGCTGATATGTCCTTTGGGTTTGTTGGCTGTGGCGCAAATGCCTGATGTTTACGAATCCAGAGCGAAAGTTTATGTAGATACACGTTCTATGTTGCAACCACTTTTACGAGGGTTGGCGGTTAGATCGGATCCAGATGTCGAAATTAAACTCATCGCGCGAACCCTTTTAAGCAAACCCAATCTTGAAGATATAGCTCGTGAAACTGATTTAGATATCACAGCGAATACACCGCAAGAATTTGAAGAGATTGTTGAAAGTTTGAAGGACAATATTCAGCTTTCGTCTGGTGGCAGAGAGAATATCTATACGATCAGCTTCACGCACCAAGATCCGCAATTAACTAAACGTGTTGTTTCTGTCACTTTAGATAAGTTTGTTGAGGGAGCATTAGGTCAAAACCGTAAGGATAGTGACAATGCTTCTAAGTTCTTAGAAGAGCAGCTGGAAGAGTTCGCTCAGCGACTGGAAGCGTCAGAGCAAAGACTGGCTAATTTTAAGAAGCAATACGGTGAATTGATGCCTGGCACCGGCAGCAGTTACTATCAAGAGGTCGCTAAGCTCAAGGAACAAATTGAAGTTATTGATTTAGATATTTCCGAAAAGCAGACTCAGTTAGCGAGTATCAAAAACAAGTTCAGTGCCACGACCAGTGTTGAAGGCTCTTCCGAAAGTGCAAACTTTTCAACGCAATATGACGAACGTATTCAGGTCTTGCAAGCCAGTTTAGACGATTTGCAAATTCGATTCACAGACAAACACCCGGACGTCGTTCAGACTCGTGAAAAACTTGAGCACCTTGAAGGACTGCGCAAGAAGGAAATTGAAGAATTGGTCTCTAATATGGCCGATGGACAAATAGCTTCTGGAACACTAAGTGACAATGCAATCGTTCAAGACTTAACGATCGTTATGAATAATCTCGAAAGTAACATTGCGTCGTTAGAGGTTCGCCGTTCAAATTATCAAACCAAGTTGGATGAATATGAACAAAAGCTTGATCTTATTCCAGATGTCGAAGCTAAACACACAGCGTTAAACCGTGATTACGGTATCACTAAGAGTAAATATGAAGACTTATTGAGACGTAAAGAATCGGCTGATCTTTCTCGAAAAGCAGATCTGTCTGCCGAAGAAGTGCAGTTTAGAATCATTGAGCCACCTGTTGTGCCTTTATCGCCCGATGGGCCTAAAAGAATTATCTTTTACACTCTAGTATTGATTCTGAGTTTTGCTGTTGGTATTGCGGTTGCTTTCTTAGTAAGTCAGCTTAATCCAGTTGTTATCAATGCGAACGCGTTAACTGCATTGACTAACCGTCCTGTGTTTGGGTTGGTGTCGGATATTAATATAGAAACTATCAAAAAACGTGACGCTAAAAGGTTGTATGTCTTTATTGCCTCAAGTGGTGTGATAGTCATGATGTACTTTATGTTCATGACTACCGAAATAGTAATGCAGACCACGCCAATTAAGTTGCTGGAGAGATTTTTGTGAGCAGTATAGAGAAGGCGATGCAGCGCAAAGCTGCAGCTAAACCAAAAGTAGAAAAAAATCCAGAGCTTGAAGAGCAACAAAAAAGTGAGCTTTCCGAAGAGGCCGCGCAGCCGGAAGTTCAGCAAGCTGATGTTGTTGAAAAACCAGCAGAGGAAATTTCGGGGTTGGGGGCTGGAATATCTGAGCAGGAAGCTGAGCTGGTTAAAACACAGCAAGATGCTGAAAGCGGATCCGCTTCGGGTTCAGATAAACAAGAAGCAAGCCAATCAGCTGGTAGTGATGAAGGTGAGCTCGTTATCGATTTGGAGCAGCTCGAAAACAACGGGTTTGTGACATTAAGAAATAAAAGAACACTGATCAACGAAGAATATAGAAGCATTAAACGTAAATTGTTGAACAATGCATTTGGTGCCATTTCTAAAACCATTAAACATAGCAACTTGATATTGGTGAGCAGCTCCAAACCAAATGAAGGCAAGACATTTACGGCGGTAAACCTGGCGCTTAGTATTGCGTTAGAGCAAGATAAAACGGTGCTTCTTGTTGATTCGGATGTATTGAAGCCGAGTGTTTCTAAAACGCTAAATATCGGTAATAACGTTGGTTTAATTGAATACTTATTGGGTGAAGAAGAAGACGTTGCTTCGATTATTTACCGAACTAACATTGAAAGATTAAGAGTCATACCTGCCGGCCTTCCTCATCATTTATCGAATGAGTTATTGTCCAGTGACAAGATGATGAGGCTTATTAGTGAATTTGCCACGAGATACCCAGATAGAATCGTTGTTTTTGACGCACCACCATTATTGGGTGTTAACGAAACGGCAGTCATGGCGGAACAGTGCGGTCAGGGCGTTGTTGTGGTCGAAGAACATAAATCCAAAATAGCAGACGTTCAAAAAGCAGTAGATTTGCTGCCTGAAGAAATGGCGGTTGGTTTTGTTATGAATAAAGTAACATCGGAAAATGAAACTCAGAATTATGGTTATTATTACGGTTCAAAAAGTGACGAATTAGAAAAGGAATAAATTCAACTGTGGGCACACAAGTAAAAAAATTTGTTAAGAAAAAAACACATTTAAGTGTCTTGGCCTTAATGCAATTTTCCGCTATTGCGGCGGAGGTTGAAGTGACGCCATCCATTTCGACAAGTTTTTTACATGTGGTGGATGCTGCGTCAGTGGAAGATAACTTCGAAGGTCATGAAGTTCTGCTTGTAAAACCTAAGTTGTTATTTAATCGCGCAGGTTCTGTTTGGAATCTATCTGTAACGGCCGATCACACTGAACTATCTCAGTTGCAATCAGGATATGACGACACGTCTTATACAAACTATGAAGTCAACAACTCGTTTAATTGGTTGCAGGGTCGAGTATCTTTAACTGCTAATGCCAGTCGTAATAATCAGAATATCGTTCAGAGTTTTGCCTCTGTTTCAGACGAGATATTTGGGCGCAGCGAGTTTGTGGATGTCGATCGATTTAATACCTCTCTGGCAGTTAGTAATCTTACCTCGCGTGATTGGCAGTCTACTTTAACCCTCGGTTATGCAGAGACAGACTTTGATGAAACTCAATTACAGGACACCTTGTCAACCACAACACAGATACAAGAGGTGAAGACCAAAAGCGCTCAATTAAACCTGCAATACGGGCAGCGACCTGGTGTGGTCCAGGGCGGAATAAATGCCTCCTTCAGTCGCAATGATCGACAAAATCGAGGAGAACAAGATTCAATTTATGTTGATGCGCGATTAGGGATCCCTTTGTGGCGTACCATAGATTTGGTCGCGACGGGTACCAAGTCCAAGTCTTTGATTGAGAATTCATCTTTACAGAATTCTAATTTGGAATCAGAGAGTTATGGCGCAGGTGTGTCATGGCGTTTTGGTGTTCGGTCTAATATTGAAATCACTCGAAATAAAGATACGAAAGGTGAAGAGGAAGAATTTACCGGTTATCGTTTGGTTTTCTACCCTAATAAAAGAACGAGCTTAACGTATGAGAAAAGCCAGAGGTTTTATGGTGAGTCTCATGCGTTAAAGTTGAGTCATGAAGGAAATAGGTGGGGTTTTGCAATAGATTATGGTGAAAACCTGAATAGTCAAACCAGAATTAATCGGACCGAAATATCACTAGGCAACTTTTTATGTCCCGAAGGTGTGACAAATAGGAACCTGTGTCAGTCGGTGGAAATTGTTCCGGATGTGATTGATCCTGGCCAGCGAGTTATTGAATTTACACAACCAGAATTTCAGCTGGACGAAGAAGTAACGTTAGCTAAGTCAGGGAGCGCAAGTCTAACTTATCGCTTCAGGAAAACGAACGTCAATATTCGTTATAATAAAGGTGAAACCGAATTCTTAGAAAAACAATCGTTTCGAGACATTGAATCTGTTTCTTTACGTTTAAATCATAAAATGACTCGTCGTACATCATTTAATATTGCGGCGACCCAGACCAAGTCTAAACAAGATGACAATAATTTGCGACGTGAAGATTATAACGTCAATATAAACCTAGAGCGTCGCTTAACAAGAAAAGCGACAGGCATACTCGCCGTAAAAAAAATAAGCAACAAAATAGAGTCAACTCAACAAAATCGTGAAGATACGCGTGTTGAGCTGACTTATACTTACGAGTTTTAATCTAGTGCTTAACTAGATTAAAACTGTCCTCTAAGACCAATTTCAAACGAGCGGCTAGGTAATAACGTCGTATTCTTTAAGAATGACGAGTGTATTCTAGCTTCTTCATCTAATAAGTTTTTAGCTTTTACAAACGCTGTGAAGTCCATTCCTGAGTAACTAAAATCATGGTTATACGTGGCGTCGATGATGGTATAACCCTTTGTTTCCGTTTCTAGTTGCGCCAGCTTATCTTGTTTAAAGTGATGCATTACGCTTACGTTTAAGGTAGCACTGTCCATCGTGTACTCCACATTACCACCAAGTCTTACTGGAGGAATTCGAGGAAGGTTGCCACCGTTGTCTAACTTCGCGCGGATGAAGTCCGTTTGAGCGGTTAATTTCAGGTCAGCTGCTGTTTGCCAAATAACCTGGCCTTCAAAACCATAAATGGTGGCATCGCCTGTTGTGAATAAATAGACAGGTAAACCGGACTCGTTATGCTCTTCGTGCTCTTCGTGCTCTTCGTGCTCTTCGTGCTCTTCGTGCTCTTCGTGCTCTTCGTGCTCTTCGTGCTCTTCGTGCTCTTCGTGCTCTTCGTGCGCATGATCGCTGTCTGCAAAAACGCCTGTATTTTCTAGGTAGTAGTAGTTGTCTATTTTGTTGTAGAAAATGTTGGCAACAAAACCTATGTCACCTTCGTATTTGCGGAAACTTAATTCAAGGTTGTTTGCTGCTTCTAATGGCAGTTTTTCAGATGAAAGATCAAAATGGGCTTCTTCACCTTCAACATGTTTGTGGTAAAGCGCGCCTATTTCGAAACTATTCGTGCCGATATGAGGACCGTTAGAAAATACTTCACTGGCCGAAGGTGCTCGTTCTGAACGTGTATAAGAGATTCCCACGTTGTAGCCAGGTGTGAAATCCCAAACCAGACCAGCTGAGATACTAGATGGGCTGAATGTTTGTTTTGTTAATTCTGCGGCTTCTTCGTGCTCGTCGTCATGGTCGTGATCGTCCATGTTCTCTGCATGTTCTTCATGATGTGAAGGTTCAAGCTCAACTCGTTCCGTTCTCACCCCGAATTGAACGAGAACCGGACCAAAATGTTTTTCAGTCAATAGGCCAACGGAGCTGGAAGTCGACTCTGAAGGTGGGGTAAACGCTTCTGCACCAATCGCTTCAAAATCTGAGAATTTGTGGTCAAAGGTGAGGGCACCGTGCCAGCCAGCGAACTCAGTTAATAACAAGTCTGCGCGTGCTTGCCAGCTCTTGTTTTTAAATGTGGTACCAACAATACCGCCTTCAATTTCTTTATGTTCGTAGTCAGTAAATGCAAACTTAGAGTTTAGGCCAGATATTAAAGGGTTAGCGAAAGATAATTCACTCAAGATTTGTGCTCTATGTTGTGTCATTTCAGCCTTGACACCTTCATCACCATGAGCGGCGTGTTCAGCTTCGGTTTCGCCTTCATGGTGTTCATCACCGTGTGAGTGACCAGGAATACCATATGTACGGTTTAGCTGACCATAAGACACACCGACAAATCCATTATCTAACAGATAACTAGAGCCTAGTGTGAATCCAGAAGTTTCACTCGCACTATTTTCTAGTTTGCCATTAAACTCTTCGTGCTCTTCGTGCTCTTCGTGCTCTTCGTGCTCTTCGTGCTCTTCGTGCTCTTCGTGCTCTTCGTGCTCTTCGTGCTCTTCGTGCTCTTCGTGTTCCGCTTCGAGGTTAGGGTTAGCAGGTACGTCGAAATTTTCATTTTCACGCCAGAAGCCATCAAAGTGGAACGCGATATTATCGAAGCCCGTATTAAAGTTCACCGATGCTTCTTTTTCTTCAGCCACGCTACCATGGCTAATTTGAAACTCTAACGATTCTTCTATTTCTTGGGGGACACGATTGTCGACGATATTCACTACGCCACCGATTGCGCCGCTACCGTAAAATAACGTGGCAGGCCCACGCAAAACTTCGATTTGCTTGACGGTAGAAGTTTCTGTTGCAACTACATGGTCTGGACCGACACGTGACGCATCACCTACGTCCAGTCCATTTGTTGCAATCATCACTCTTGGGCCATCTAAACCTCGAATAATCGGGCTGCTGCTGACGGGGCCATAATAACTAGAATGTACACCCAACTCTGATTTTAAGGTTTCACCTAAGGTCGAGGCGTGTTTGTTTTTGAGATCTTCGTCACTTAATACTGTGATTGGCGTAGCAGATTCTAAAGTTGAGCCGTGCAACGGAGTGGCGTAAACGTCGATATGTTCAATCGGGCTGCTCGTCAGAACGATATTGTACTCAATCTTATCTTGCTGAAGTTTTATGGATTGATGATTAAATCCTTTAGCGCTCACGTGCAATTCATCTACATGGTTCATTTGCTCTTCAACGACAAACTTTCCATTTTCATCAGTGCGGATATTCAGGTTACTGCCATGAACTTCAATTTTGGCGTTGGCAACTGGGTTGCCAGACTTATCGGTAATTGTGCCCATTACTTTATGCGCCGCTGACGATATATGCGGAAATAACGCAAGCGTTAAAACGCTTGATACTACAAACTTGTTCATTGTCTTTCTTTACTTTATTTAGCTAATTGGGGCCCCGAATAAAATGGGAGCATTATTTTTGATTAGGCAGTTCGTAAAGCGGGTGGGGCTCGACAATATTTAAGGTGAGAGGTGTGTTTACGTGTAAACGAAACTGTTCCTGAATCTTCTCTAATAGTTACATAAGGAGCATTCTCAGCTTCAGTCTTTTCAACTTTTATTAACTCATCAGAAAAACTTGTGTTTGAGCACAACTCACATTCAGGGCTTTGTGAGCCTGCTGAAAAGTGATCCAATTGATGTTGAACAGCAAAAAATTGCAACGTAAGGCATGCAAACAATACAACCGGAAAAGTCAGTTTTAAAAAACGATTTGCCATGGTGCTGATCAGTTAGAGGAGATAATATGAAATGATACATTATATCTTATCGTTTGGTAAACCTCCTTTACAAAAAAAGAAAACCCACCGTAAATATTACGGTGGGTTCGGGGTGTTACGACTGAGAGGAATCGTAACAAAACTGGTATAACGTCAGACTATTCGTCTTTTGCGTTAATTACTTTAGAAATGAAATACCAAGTATAAAAAGCCATAAGTAATACTGTTAGGCCTAAGATCCCAAAACTAAGGTATAACACCGGGTCACTAAAAAAGTCTCTAAACATGATGGCTCCTTATGTTCTTTTGATGGCAAGGAGTTTAGGAGCTTGAAGGTTCATTGATCATGATCCAGATCAAGCGTCATTTGCAGTTGGATTCTTGAGCGGTAAAAGCTTGATTTAGATCAGTTAATTAGAGGTATAAGGAGGTGTTTTTTAATTAGCTATTGGGCATTGATAAGAAACGTTTGGTAGTCTTGCCAGTTATGAGAATGGCTATGTTTGTCTACTGCAGGTAGCTTCTGAAAACACTCGAATAAAACCGATTGTTCTTGTTTCTCTAATAAGAGTTCAGCATCTAACAGGTGTTGTTTTATCTCATTATAGTGTTGGATATCTGAGTTAAGAGTTTTGAACTCTTTTCTTAAGATTCGAACTTTTTGTGTTGTTTGCTGCGAGAATAGACGTACTTCTTGATGCAATTTTGTTATTTGTGCGGTGGTTAACTTGACTTGATGATGAGCCAAGTACAAACAAAACAGTGCCAAATTTACATTGGCACCATGTTCATCTTGCCAATTGAGTAGCTCATTTTGTTTATCAGCATAGGTGATTAAACTAAATTGCCAGAAATCTTCCAAGCTCAAGTTCATTCTTGTTAATCCTATTGATACTCGGCGCGTATCGCTTCGATTTTTTCTTCACATTCGAACCAGTCCAATTCAATCTCTTCAAGTTTGGATTTGGCTTCTGCTTGCTCTTGCAATAGCAGATTGAGTTTTGCTTTATTTGACTCTGCATAAAGCTCGGTATCTGCCATTAACTCTTCAATTTCTGCCAGACGGCTTTCCAATTTCGCCTGTTGTTTTTCCAGTTTGTCAGCTTGTTTTTTGATTGGTGAAATGGCTTTTCGCATTTCTGCGTCCAGTCGTTTTTGCTCTTTTTTAACTTGCGCTGAGTTTTCTTTGCTTGGCGCACTTTGAGCCGCTAAATCCGACTCTTGTTTTTGCTGGTCCAAAAGCCAAGTGTGATAGTCATCTAAATCGCCATTAAACGCCGCGACCTGACCGTTATCCACCAAATAAAGATCATCGCAAGTGGACTTCAATAGATGTCTGTCGTGCGCGATAAGGATCATGGCGCCTTCAAAACTTTGCAGAGCAATGGTCAATGCCTGGCGCATTTCTATGTCCAGATGGTTAGTTGGCTCATCGAGTAATAACAGGTTCGGTTTCTGGAAAACAATGAGGGCGAGCACAAGCCTTGCTTTTTCGCCGCCAGAAAAATTATCTATTTTGTCCAATGCCTGATCGCCATTAAAGCCAAATCCACCCAAATAATTTCTAGCCTCTTGTTCAGTCATTTCAGGTTTTAACAATAACAAGTGTTGTACGGGTGAAGAGCCTGCTCTTAAGGTATCTAATTGATGTTGAGCGAAGTATCCGATTTTAAGATGTTTACTATGTTCAAATTCACCGCTGATAGGTGGGAGGGTTTGCGCCAGAGTTTTAATAAGTGTCGATTTACCTGCTCCATTTCTGCCCAATAAGCCAATCCTGCTGCCCGGTACAAGGTTTAGATGTATCTGCGATAAAATGGTGGTTTCGCCATAGCCCGCGTTTACCTTCTCCATCTTAATAATAGGGTTTGGCAAATTGCTTGCTGATAAAAACTCAAAGTTAAATTGTGAGTCGACGTGAGCTGGCGCGATCATCTCCATCCGTTCTAACATTTTTACACGGCTTTGGGCCTGTTTAGCTTTACTGGCTTTGGCCTTAAATCGATCGATGAACGATTGTATGTGTTTAATTTCGGTTTGCTGTTTTAGGAATGTAGCTTGTTGCTGGGCGAGCTTTTCGGCGCGTTGTTTCTCAAAATTCGAATAGTTGCCCGCGTAACTGTTTAATTGTTGTTGTTCGACGTGCAAAATACCTTGGCAAATGTTGTCGATGAAATCCCTATCATGACTTATTAGTAACATGGTGCCCTGATATCGCTTCAGCCATTTTTCTAACCAAATCACCGCGTCCAAGTCCAAGTGGTTGGTAGGCTCATCTAGAAGTAAACAGTCACTATCAATCATTAATGCTTGAGCAAGGTTTAAACGCATACGCCAACCACCGGAAAAGCTTTTAACTGATCTTTGCTGTGCCTGAGCGTCGAAACCTAAGCCATCTAATAATTCGCCAGCTCTGGAATTGATCGTATAGGCATTGATGGCATCCAACTCGTGGTGTAAGTGAGCGATTGCATCACCATCGTTGTTTTGCTCTGCGGTTTGTAATTTGGCTTGCAGCGCTCGGTAATTAACGTCTCCATCTATGACGTAATCCAGTGCAGAGCGTTCGAGCGCAGGCGTTTCCTGTTTTACCCAAGCTAACTTCCACGCTTTAGGCATTGAGACATCACCGTCGTCGCCGCTTAATTCACCGCGGATCAAAGAGAATAATGTAGACTTTCCACAACCATTCGCACCCACTATACCGATCTTATGGCCTGGGTAGATAGTGGCATCGGCTTTATCAAATAGAACTTTGTTGCCGAGTTGCAAGTGTAGTTGTGAAATTTGCAGCATAAATAGATATCAATTATTGGTATGACGTAATGTGGCGGAATAGTATAATCAAAGTCACAAAATGCATACCCAAGACCGGTTTTTTTTGATTAAATACACCGGATTTTCGAAGTTGAAGAAATTAAAATGAGCAAACCTAAACGTCGTTTTATCGCCGGTGCCACTTGTCCAGAATGTAAAGAGATGGACACTATGATGTTATTCATGGAAAACAACATAGAAAAGGTAGAGTGTCAAAGTTGTGGTCACCAAATGACACAACCTGAAGGTGCTGTTCAGGGGGCTACACGCCAATTTGAACAGGTCATCGGCGTGTTTAATCCGGAAGACGATTAGTTACAAGGTTAACCTTTTGTTGTATCTGTCTTTCCGCAGGTTACTTCTACTGTTTTCGGACTCCACAATTCAACAAAGGGCATCATCGCATTTACGGCACCACCGGCCAGCCCATTTTCGGGCGAGACTTTAGTACTGACTTTCACCCAGTTGTTTTTATTGCAGATGGATTCGATCGAAACTGGCTCAGACGCTTCGTAGAGTCCGTGAGCGACATTATGGTGCCACTTCTTGTGTTTGGTACCGGATTTAAGGTTTTTACCATTGGTAAAGTGAATTGTGGTACAGGCGCTTAGCTGAATGACCGCTGAAACTAAAATTAACCGCTTGATCATTTTTACCCCTGACACCAAACTTTCACCGTATGTGGGGTATAGATGCCAAACGTGATAAAGGTACAGGCACTGTCCTTAAATGTAGCTTGGGTTTGCATTTGCTCGACGCCACGGTCACCACAAATTTCAGTTACATCAATGGTATGTTCGCCGTAAAGGCCCCAGAAGTAGAAGTCTCGACTTTGTTCAAAATCGGCATCACTGGATATAATGGCTTCTTTCTTTTCCGGTTGAATTGTAACCGTTGTGCAAGCCATCAAACAAAAACTCATTATTATTGTTATTAACGTTTTCATTATCATGGTACAGGTAAATTTTGAAGCCCCAATAATTAATCATTTTTCTGTGTTTGTCTAATATGTCCGTAATTTAGCAACGCAACAAAGATACTGCCGCCAATTAAGTTACCCAGTAGAGCGTGCGAAACAAAAAAGCCGACGTCTGTGACAGAGAAGTTATCAGAGATGAAATATCCAACAAACATTTCTACAGAACCTGCGATAGAGTGGTGCAGTCCGCCGATACCGATTAAGAATGTGACCAGATAAATGATCACAATTTGGCTTAATGTGGAGGGAGTGGAAAGGGTGATCCATGCGGCTAAAGCCATCAGCCAACCTGCGAGAATCGCGCTAATTAACAAGGATTTGCTGTCGTATGCGACTAAATGCTCAGCTATTTTGACGTAACCTGCGTAAGCATGAATAACGGAATCTGCCTGAACCAAGAGTTGCGAGCTCATTAGGCCACCGAATAGGTTACCCGAAATGACAATGAACCAAAGGAGAAACAGTTTCTTAACGCTAAACTTACCAACAAGAATTGGATAAACCGCAGTGGCAGTATGTTCTGTAAAAAGTTGAGTTCGACTTAGAATACATAACACAAAGCCGAGCGGGTAAACGAGTGCTGTTAGCACACGTTGAATTATGGTGTTGCTTAAGTCCACGGTCATGGTGGTAAAAATAGCGACCGCCATAACAGTAAAGCTAATAATAAGCCCAGCCGCAGTAGCGGAGAGAAACAGAGATATGCCGGGGCGGCTCATCTGTTCTTCGCCTTCAGATATTGCTTTTTCCAGGATATCGTCGGGATGACGGAAAGACTCGTCAGTCCGTTTTACAATGACCGGCAGGTAGTCCTTGTCTTCTTTTCGTCTTTCCTCTTTGCGGCGATTGTGAAATTGTTTATCTTTTTCAGATTCAATTTCTTCACCGGAAGGGGTTAAGATCTTGATTTCGTCACTCATGCCGGTCACCTATTTCAATAATGTGGTGGAGGTGTCTCTTCCGCTTCAGATGCAACAGCAGAGCCTTTTTGCTCTTTGAACTTTTCAGCCAATAATTTAAGTTGTCGCTGCATCATATTGTTATCCATGCTTAAAGATGTAATTTCTTGATTCAGCTGTTCAATCGTATCGTCTTGAAACGCAACTTTTAATTCTAGCTGTTCCAGGCGAGTGAGCAACTGAGCCAACTCTTGTTTTGTCATAACTTTATTTCCCAAACTTCACTAAGGCCAGATGAACTTTCACTTATGATCTGACTCTCGTTATTGATGAAGGCGGCACTATACACTACTGCGCTAGCAGGGCGACTGTCTTTTCTTGGAGTCACATTCCATTGTTGTAATTGTTTGCCCGTCGATATTTGCCATAAGGTTAACTCACGAGTTGGGGCGCCGGTCAATAACCAATGTCCATTGTCACTAAATCGTGCGGAAGTGAATATTTCCTGCCTGTTAATAAACTTAAGATTCGAAATCAATTTGCCTGTTTTAATGTCCCAAATGGAAGACTGACCTCCACTGTCTGAAGTAAAGGCGTAACGGGCCTTTTTGTCCAGCGCCACATTGACGACTCGAGCGCTATGTCTGAACTTATGAATAACTTGGCCTGTTCTTGTATCCCATAAGTAGGCTGTGTGGTCACTTGAACCGGAAATGGCATATCGTCCATTTGGAGACATCTCTACGCTATTGATGGCGTTATTTATTTGAATAGGCTCGTTATTTTCATCAAGTAACTCCGTTTGGTGACCTAGAAACTCGAGGCGTCGGCCAGTCTTAATATTGATATGAACAACAATGCCGTTACTCTTACCTATAAGGACATGATTGCCGTTATTTGAGATATCAATGGCTCTTAATCTGCCAATGACAATGCAACGTTCACCACGGGCAGCAACTGGAGCAATACATTTCTTATCGTCTAACAGCTCAAAGTCCTGATACTGATCGTTCGACTTGCCACGTTTGGTTCTGGCTTGCCAATAACCTAGTTGTGATTTGGGGATGTCTCTTACTTTTGATTTTCTAACTTGCCAGTAACCGACGTTCTCTCCTGTTTGCATATCCCATACAGTAAAAGATTCTTTGTCGGCCAGTACAGCATGACTGTCATCGTCCGCAATGGCCGTGGCAAAAACGAAGTTGGAGCTGGACATGGAATCCGCAGTGTCGCCGTCTTCGAAGGTTAACAGACTACCTTCTGGCGTCTGGTTCCAAACATATTTAAGGCCGTTCTGTTGAAGATCCCATAAGGCGACTCCATGATAGAGAGACGAGACAATGGCGTACCTGCCCGAATCTGAGACAGAGGCGGCAAACGAGCCGTCTTGAGCATGTTCGTTCTGGATCAAAGGCGTGGAACTTTTAGGTTGGCACGCTGCTAAGAGCAATGACAAAGTAATTAGTAACCAGGAAAACTTTGTGGTTTGTCGCAAACTTTTGGCCTCTAAGTGTTAATAGGGTTTGTCTTTAGCGTCTTTATCGCTAGTATAGGCCACTTCAAATTGAAATCGACACCAAGCAAAAGTGATCGAATATTGAGTTTTATTTGAAATCAGCATTGAAATAACCCGTTTGTCATAAACATATCATTTCATAGTGTTGAAATTGAATGAAATTTTAAGAAAAATAAATTGATAATACCTGGCTCTGAAGAAGTAGAGTCAACATCGTTTTGGAGACAAAGATGAATAAAGCATTAAAGCTATCTCTTGTTGCTGCGGCAATTGGTTTGATTAGCGCATGTGGTAATGCAGAACAAAAAGAAGCAGCTCCGGTTGAACTTAAAACAGAAGCGGATAAACAAAGTTATGCGCTTGGCGCCTCAATGGGCGGTTACTTAAAAAACAACTTAGATACTAATAAAGACATTGGTATTGAATTAAAACAAGACGTTATTTTAAGTGGTATTAAAGATGCGTTAGCCGGGAACCCGAAATTCGAAGAAAAAGAAATTCGTGAGATCATGATGGCGTTAGAGTCTCAAGTTAGAGAACTTCGCACAACAAAAGCGCAAACAGAGGGGAAAAACTTCTTAGCCGAAAACGGCAAGCGTGAAGGCGTGGTAACAACGGAGTCTGGACTGCAATTTGAGGTATTAACGCCTGCTGAAGGTGATAAACCAGCAGCGGCAGATACGGTAACGGTTCACTATCACGGAACATTAATAGACGGTACAGTATTTGATTCATCAGTAGAGCGTGGTCAAACATCAAGCTTTGCTCTAAACCGTGTAATTCCTGGTTGGACTGAAGGTCTACAACATATGGCAAAAGGTTCGAAGTACAAGTTCTTTATTCCATCTGAACTTGCATATGGTGGCCGCAATGCTGGCAAAATCCCACCACATTCGACTTTGATTTTTGAAGTAGAATTATTCGATATTTCAAAAGCAACACAATAATCAATGTTTATTAAAAAAGGCGCTACTTTTTATTAGCGCCTTTTTTTTGCCATGTGAAATATGTGGCGCACAGTGTATGGATTTAACTGTGTTTGGCGTACAAAGTATGAATAAGTTCGTCTTCTAGCTCTAATCGCTCTTCCAGTAGCTGACCTACTGCAGAAAGGTCTGAATCAAAGTTTGATAAGTCAGCTTTAACATTTATCGCCGTATATTTGTCATTAAAATCAACAAGTTTATCCGTTGTCGACGTGATTTGCGGATAAATGGTTTCGGCTAATTTGGCACTATTAGGTCCATGCTCCTGACATTGTTTAACAATGTCGTTATAGACTTCGAAATGGCCAGCAGAAAGATAGTCCACCAATATCTGACAAAAGTCATTTACGTTAGCTACGTCTGGCAATGCTTTAGCATCGGCATCAAAAGGAGGAAGGCCTGCGAGTTTACAGTATTTAACTAACAATTCCTGACGTTCTAGTAACCAATTGTCGATGACGGTATTGGCGCCGCCATATTTTTGTTGTGTTTGTTCCAATCGACTTAACATGTAGATACCTTTAATATTCCGTCGTTCACACCATAACAATGGAAAAACTGAAAAAGATCAATCAATTTCCTTTGAATCTGACCTAAGTATAAGACATTAAAAGTAATTTAACATGTCGGATGTGGTTGGTTTAGAGTTACAATATCAAAAAAATGGAAGCAGGCAGGGTGTCGTAATGATCAAGCATAGTTTGGAATATTCAAAACAATTATCGGGTTGGTGGTGTGTTATTCATCAACACAAAATTTTTGTAACGGGCCCTGGCCAAAAACTCCCCTGTGGCGAGTTCGAAGAGCTGAACTTACCTTTTCCTACACCAATTCGAGTGCATGAAATCGGTGTGTTTGAAGAGGCGCCAGTTTACCTTTATGAGAATACATCAGCTAGTTTTGCCGACGTAAATGACACCGAATTTGTTGGGTTACGGACTTTATTGTTTCAACAACCCGATATGTTTGAATTTGTTGCCCGCGCCTTTCAAGTTGAATTATTTTTACGCACGCACAAATACTGCGGTCAATGCGGTGCTGAAATGGAATTAATCGATTGGGAACTCGCGACGCAATGTCACCCTTGTCACCACAGGTGTTACCCAAGGATTTCACCATGTATAATTGTTGCGATTAGAAATAAAGATAAAATTCTGTTGGCCCAAGGCAAGCACAGTACTTCGGGATTTTATAGTGTATTAGCCGGTTTTGTTGAGAGTGGAGAAACTCTGGAACAAGCGGTTCATCGTGAAGTGTTTGAAGAAGTGGGCGTTAAAGTTAAAAATCTTAAGTACTTTGGTAGTCAGCCTTGGCCATACCCACATTCTTTAATGATGGGCTACCTTGCAGAGTACGACAGTGGTGAAATAAACATTTGTGAAGAAGAAATTTTGGCCGCAGATTGGTTTGGCCTTGATGATATGCCGCAAACGCCACCAAAGCAGACAATCTCTGGTCAATTAATAGAGACGACAAAAACCATGATGAAACTGGCGCGAAAAAAGTGAGCGCCTAAAAAGAAAAAACCACTCATGAATGAGTGGTTAAATTTTTCTAGCGCGTGAGCCTTATTTAATGGCTTCTTATAGTTATTCTTGAGCGCGAAGTATTTATAACAAAGCTGATCTAGCTGTGCAACATTTAAGCTACGATTGATTTCGAATAAAAAATCACCTTTTTAGTTCCTTTCTTTCTATGGAGCCTTTAGTAGGTTCCTGTTAAAATTGCCGCCATTATTTTTAGGGGTAGATATGACTGAATTACAAAACGACCGTTATTTAAGAGCTTTATTGAAACAGCCTGTAGATCGCACACCAGTGTGGATGATGCGTCAGGCGGGACGATATTTGCCAGAATATAGAGCGACACGTGCCGAAGCTGGTGACTTTATGTCGCTTTGTAAAAACGCAGAGTTAGCTTGTGAAGTAACCATGCAACCATTACGTCGTTACCCGCTCGATGCGGCTATTTTGTTTTCGGACATCTTAACTATTCCAGATGCGATGGGCTTAGGTTTGTATTTTGAAACGGGTGAAGGACCTAAGTTTGAAAATCCTATTCGATGCCAGGCGGACATCGACAAGTTACCCTTGCCAGATCCAGAAGGTGAGCTGCAATATGTAATGAATGCCGTTCGCACCATACGTAAAGAATTGAACGGTAAAGTTCCACTAATTGGCTTCTCTGGCAGTCCTTGGACGTTAGCGACTTATATGGTTGAAGGTGGCAGTACGAAGACGTTTTCTAAAGTAAAAGGCATGATGTATTCGGAACCTAAAATGATGCATCAGCTATTAGATAAGATTGCCGATTCAGTTATTGATTACCTAAATGCACAAATTGCTGCAGGTGCGCAAGCAGTGCAAATCTTTGATACTTGGGGCGGTGTATTAACGCCTCGTGACTATAAAGACTTCTCGTTGAATTATATGCATAAGATTGTAGATGGTTTAACCCGCGAAAATGATGGTAGAAAGGTGCCTGTTATTCTATTTACTAAGAATGGCGGTCAATGGCTAGAAGCTATGGTTGAAACTGGTGCGGATGCATTAGGTTTGGACTGGACTATTAACATTGCGGACGCGAAAAAACGTGTCGGTGACAAAGTGGCACTGCAGGGAAATATGGACCCTTCTATGTTGTACGCAACGCCAGAGCGAATTCGTCAGGAAGTGAAGACTATTTTGACGGATTACGGTCATAGCGGTACAGGCCATATATTTAATCTAGGTCATGGTATTACTCCGGATGTATCGCCGGAAAACGCGGGCGCTTTCATTAATGCAGTAGTCGATTTAAGCCCTGAGTTTCATAAATAAAAATAATTAATCTTTTTTTAAAACCATTTTTAAACGCTGCCTTATCTTTGGCAGCGTTTTTGTTTCAAACCATTCATTTTTTTTGAGCCAGATATTATTTCGTGGTGACGGGTGTGGTAACAACACAAACTCTTCATTTTCGATGTCCTGCGATTGCATTGTCGAGGTTAAATTGGCGAAGTCCTCCAGATAATACTCCGCAGCATAGCGGCCGATTAACAACGTCAATTCAATATTAGGCAAACTCGTTCTTATCGATGAATGCCACGTTTTTGAGCAAAGTTTTGGAGGCGGTTTGTCACCTGAGCCATTTTTCTGTTTACCTGGAAAACAAAATGCCATTGGCATAATGGCGATAGTGCTTGGATCATAAAACTGAGATTTTTCTAATCCTAACCAATCTCGCAACCGGTCACCTGAAGGATCCAAAAATGGTTGACCGTGCTCGTGAGCTTGTTTGCCAGGAGCCTGCCCAATTAACATGATTCTAGCATTAGGATTCACCTGTAAAATAGGCTTTGGGCCTAGCTCTAGTTTCTGCGCACATAAAACACATTTATGCACGCCTTCCAATAGCTGGTTAAATATTAGTGATTCATTTTTGTCTGGCGTCATTTTATTTCTTCAAGGTAATCCTTAGGAAGGGCGTGTTTATTAACGAGCTGTTGTGCTTTTCGCATTAAGTTCTGTGATTGACTCGTAAATCCAAGTGTCCTTGCCAATTGACTAGCACTATATAACATTAACGGTGAACCAGGCATCAGTAACGAATTTTGATACGCGAGCTTATATGCCAATAAACTCTTGTTATTGAGGTTCAGGAGTTTAGGGTAATACAGCATGGCAGGCTGGTAGTTATTCTGTGCCAGAAGGCTGAGTGACTTGTCATTGTTCGTAAGTTTTGCGAGATGAAATGATGCGTAAACATGACCGGCCTTAGCAGCAATTTGTAACCAACGTTTCGCTTTAGTTAGGTCTTTCTGACAAAACTTACCTTTTATAAGACATAAAGCGATTTGATATTGTGCGTCTTTTTGTCCGGCTATAGCGGCTTCTAAGACTGTAGTTTTACTTTCGTTTGCAGCGGCACCTCTATTGTATTGCTCTAACAAAGCACGTGCTAACGTATCATTCGCTGATTGGACTTCGGGTAGTGTTGGAAAGCCATCATTGGTGAAACCATAGGCAATAAGTTGGCTAATACCCGTAACGTAATCAGGCTCTCCACCGTCGTTTCGGACAGGTTCAAACTTTTGCTGCTTAATGAGTGGCTGGTGCAGTGATTTTAATGAGAGTTCTGGCGTATTCGCTATTAAACGTAAGTTCGTGATGTTGCCTGTCCAGTCGAGGTTATACAGCCATAAGCTCCACGCCTGGGTATGTTTACGTCTCATATTCTTTGGAATATTAATTAACGGATTTAATCTTGCTGTTAGGCTTTGATTAGTTGGCCAACGTATATCATCTTCTCCTCGTACAAGTCTTGGATACAAATGTGCGGTAAGAGATTGCAAACCGTACTTTTCGCGTAAACTCAAATATTTGTCTTTTGCCAGACGTTTATTTTTGACCTTACTGCGAATTTCTTTGAAGGCTGCGGCAGCGCCTTTAAAGTGGTTATCTTTCGCCATGAGGTACCAGCTATAGGCATGTTGATAGTCTATGGCCGTCGACTTATTCTCATAATATGTAGCAAGCTGAAATTGACTCTTTCCATGCCCTAACTTGGCCAAGGTGGATATTTGCTCAATCTTGCGTTTTTGTGCAGTGCTGCGTAATTGTTCTGAGCTGTTTGCAATAAGTCTCGCTGAAACACAGAACGACATAACTAGCGTGGATATGAAAATGGATTGCCAGATTGTTCGTGGCGATAAACACATAGTTAACATTCAAAACGGATTCGGTAATAACTAGTGTAGAAGATGCAATGGGATTAATGAAAGAGAGCGAAAGGGAAGGTATTAGCTTCCCTTTTTAAAGTGGAATTAAAACAACCGATTCAAACCATTCAATGCGGCTACGCGGTACGCTTCGGCCATAGTCGGATAGTTAAATGTTGTATGGATAAAATATTCGATCGTATTAGCTGAGCCTTTTTGTTGCATGATTGCCTGACCGATGTGGACGATTTCGGCAGAGCGTTCGCCAAAGCAATGAATACCTAAAATTTCTTTTGTATCGCAGTGGAATAATATCTTTAAGCTACCAACTGCACTGCCGCCAATCTGCGCTCTTGCTAAATGCTTGAACGAAGCGCGTCCGACTTCATAAGGAATTTTAGCCGCTGTTAATTCTTGTTCGGTTTTACCTACTGAAGACATTTCCGGTATCGTATAAATGCCGGTTGGAATATCTTCGATTAATTGTCCTTCGATAGAAATATTCAGCATATAGTCGGCGGCAATACGACCTTGATCATAAGCAGCACTTGCTAAACTTGGGTATCCGATTACGTCACCTATGGCGTAAATGTTGTCTGCCTCTGTTTGATACTTTTTATCGACCGTTAATGAGCCACGACTATTGGCAGTTAAACCAACGGCTGGAAGGTTCAAACTGTCGGTATTACCGGTTCGGCCATTAGCAAACAATAAACAGTCTGCCTTCATACGTTTGCCAGACTCCAGCGTTAAGATAACACCGTCGTCCGTACCTTCAATTTTATCGTATTCTTCGCCATGACGAATAACGATGCCACTGTTCCAGAAGTGATAACTTAGTGAATCCGTCATTTCTGCGTCCATGAATGACAGCAGGCGGTCACGGGTATTAATCAAGTCGACTTTACAGCCTAATCCTCTGAAAATTGACGCGTACTCACAACCGATAACGCCAGCACCATAGATGATGATGCTCTTAGGCTCGTGTTTCAGAGACAATATAGTGTCGGAATCGTAAATTCGAGGATGGTTAAAGTTAACATCGTTTGGACGATAAGGTCTTGAACCTGACGCAATAACAACCTGCTCTGTCGTGAGTGTTTCCACCGAGCCATCATCAGAAACTATCTGTAATGTGTTTTTATCGATAAAAGACGCTGAACCGTGAAAAATGTCCACTTCGTTTCTTGTATAAAATCCACCTCTAAGTCGAACCTGGTCACGAATAACTTTTGTGGTGTGGCGCAAAATGTCTTCAAACGTAAGAGAAGCTGCTTTTTCCGTTTTATTAAAAAGCGGATTGTTATTGTATTCAATTAAACGGCTGACTGAGTGACGCAGCGCTTTTGAAGGAATGGTTCCCCAGTGCGTGCAGCCACCACCAACTTGTGAGTGTTTTTCTACGACCGCTACTTTTTTACCAGCTTTCGTCAGGTTCATTGCTGCACCTTCACCACCTGGTCCAGTACCTATAACTATGACGTCGTATTGATAACTTTGTTTGGGTTTGCTCTCAGTGGATTTTTTGCTTTTTGCGGTCACAACAGCACCTTATGTAACTGAATTTCATAATTGGATGAATCATAGAAAGTTTTGCATCATACGCCAAGTGTTATTGGTGAATAACCGTCATTTATAAACAAAATGAGCGACAATTGCCGCTCATTTGTTCACTTTTTGTAATTATGCAACTTTCAATAAGGTTTGTTGCCACAGGCGTTGTTGTTCCGCCAGTTGTGTTTTTAATTGTTGATAGGAGATTTTCAATTCTTCAATGGTTACTTTTGGTGCATTTCGTTTCTTGGCTGACAAGTATTCTCTTTGCGCTGCAACGAGAAGCTTTAATCGCTCCACTAATTGCTCGTATTCTCGTTCGACTGTCTTAATTAGTTCCTGGCCATTAGCCAAATTCAGTAGCTGGCTTTCTTTGCGGAATTTTTGCATCTTCCACTTCGCTGCCTGGATTTTTTCGAATGGAACCGTACGAAGATTTTTGGTTAAACCAATAAAACTGCAGAACTTGATAAACCACTTGCTCGGATCAAACTGGAACCATCGAATTCCATTTCGATAGTCAGACTCAAATATGTGGTGGTAATTGTGATATCCCTCACCGTAAGTCAGAAACGCCAAAAGGCCATTATCTTTGGCCGTATTTTTGTCGGTGTATGGTTGAGTACCCCAAATGTGCGCCAAAGAATTAATAAAGAACGTGCAGTGATGGCTGAGTACGAGACGTAATACACCGACGGTCAACAACATTCCTAATAAGTCATTGAATATTAAACCTAACGCAATTGGAATGCCGAAGTTGGTTAGAATGGCAAGAAGAAGGTAATGTTTATGTTGCCACATCACTATCTTGTTTTTTTGCAGATCTCGACAGTTATCATAATTGCCGTAGTTCTGGCCCTGATAATCTCTTAACATCCATCCTATGTGGCTAAACCAAAAGCCTTTTTTGGCCGAGTAAGGGTCTTTGTCGTTTTGGTCAACAAACTTATGATGTACTCTATGGTCAGAAGACCAATGAAGTGCACTATTTTGCAAGGCAAACGCACCGCCAAGTGCCAGAATAAACTGTAACGCTGGGTGTGCCTCATAAGTTTTATGAGACCATAGTCTATGGTAACCCACGGTTATTGACATGCCTGCAAAACCAAGGGTTAAAATGGTTGCGACCAAATGTTCGATTCCGTAGCCGTAATAATAGCCGTAAAGTGGAACGCCAATTAAGGCGATGAGAAACGTGGACAAAAACACAAAAACATTGGTCCACAAAATAGGTGCTTTCTTCATATTTTGATTTTTAGCTTACAAGTGTACGCTGAATTTTAGAGGTATGTCGGATTAAAGCAACTATTATTTGAAACTTAAGTGTACAAGTGTTCACACTAGGAGAATAAATGTCGAAAAAAGATGTAAAGACAGTTAGCAGTCGAACTCGCGCAGAGCAAAAAGAGCAAACCAGACGTGCAATCGTAGATGCGGCATTTAGGATGTTAAGTGCACAACAAAGTTTCGCTAATTTGAGTTTACGTGAAGTTGCCAGAGAAGCGGGAATTGCGCCGACCTCGTTTTATCGACATTTTAAAGATATGGACGAGCTTGGTTTAACGCTGGTGGATGAAGCTGGTCTTATGTTAAGGCAGCTGATGCGGCAAGCACGTGCTCGAATAGCAAAAGGCGGTGGCAGCATAGTAAGAACGTCCGTCGAAACATTTATGGAATTTGTTGAGACCAATGACAATGAGTTTCGTCTATTGTTACGAGAAAGATCTGGAACATCAAAGGCATTTCGTTCCGCGGTCTATCGTGAACTACAACATTTCATTGAGGAACTCGCAGATTATATAAAACACACCACGCACGCAAATCCTAAAAGTGCGCTTTGGGAAGCCGATGCTCTGGTGACCATAGTTTTTAATGCCGGTGCGGAGGCATTGGATTTAAATAAACATCAAAGAGAAGAATTATCAAAAAAAGTAATACAGCAACTTAGATACATTACTAAAGGGGCGGAGGCTTCAAGAAAGTCTTTGTTGTAAAAGGGTAACTGAGTCTAGTTACCCTTAATCCTAACAAACCAGTATTACTTGCGAGTTAAAACAACACCGCACTCAAGATGGTCGGTATACGGAAATTGATCAAATACAGCGAATTTCTCAACCTTGTGGGTAGTACTCAAGGTTTCCATATTATTAAATAAGGTGTTTGGATTACACGAAATGTAAATTATGTGTTTGTAATCGGATACCATTTTAACCGTATCTTCATCCAGTCCGGCTCTAGGCGGATCAACAAATATGGTTTCGCAGTTGTATTCGTTCAAATCAATGTCTTTTAAACGATTGAAAGTCCGTGTACCTGCCATAGCTTCCGTAAACTCTTCTGCCGACATCCTAATGATCTTCAAATTATCGATGGCGTTTTGTTCGATATTATATTGAGCCGCATTAACGGAAGTTTTTGAAATTTCGGTTGCGAGAACTTTATCGAATTTGTCAGCGAGTGCGATAGAGAAGTTGCCATTGCCACAATAGAGCTCCAATAAGTCACCTTTATAGTCGATGGCATTTTTTGCCCAACTTAACATGTGCTCGCAAACTTTGGCATTAGGTTGGGTGAAGCTATTTTCTACCTGCTTATATATGTATTCTTTATCATCAACCGTTAACTTTTCAATAACAAAGTCTCTGTCTAGAACCTCTTTCTGTTTTCGGGCTCGTCCCACGAAATCTATTCTGTATTTTCCGCTCAATTCGGATTTAAGCTGTTTAGCCTGCTCTATCCATTCTTCGTCTAACTGTTTGTGGTACAACAGCGATACCAATATTTCACCCGACAGTGTCGAAAGATAATCTATCTGAAATAATTTGCGCCTCAAAACTTCATTAGGCTTTAAATGTGCGATGAGGTCCGCCATCACATTATCGATTAGGCTACTTGCTGGTGGAAAATGATCAATGCGGACCTTTTGTTTGCTTTCCTTATTGAACATTATGTGAAACAGATCTTCACCTTCGTGCCAAACTCTAAACTCGCAACGCATTCGATAATTTAGTGTGGGAGAAGGGTATACATCTATACCAGGTAAACTAAACCGTGAAAATTGGTCTTTAATATGCTCAACTTTATTGTCGAGAAGTTCGTTATACTTTTCTGGAAAAATAGTACTTAAAGGCATGAAGCTCACAACTTATGTATATATAGTTGGGCTAGTTTACTAGAAAAAGGTGAAAAGGCTAAAGTTAGCTATAAAAAAGGCTACCTAGTGGTTAACGCCACTCGTTTAAGAACGAGTGGCGCTTTTTCTTTTATATCTAGCTGGATATTTTTGTGTTTTCGCCAGAACAGACCGTGGATATGATTTTCGCTTTCTTTTCTCGGGTAAAATAAGC